>Ga0206981_10015_pt1 | contig 45125 bp, 37 predicted proteins | sample Alteio_BWMinCont_17_FD_153312 | JGI IMG/M metagenome (GOLD analysis project Ga0206981, IMG submission 153312) | Enriched cells from forest soil in Barre Woods Harvard Forest LTER site, Petersham, Massachusetts, United States -... | ecosystem: Environmental > Terrestrial > Soil > Temperate forest >... | reverse complement strand
AATGCTTCAACGGCACGTAAAGTGCTGCCTTCAGGGTCTGCAGCCTCATAAAAGGGAATATAGTCGACATGTAAAGGCGTCGGCAGCCCTTCGCGAAAGCCGGGTTTGTCCGTGATGCCGGAAAAGGCAACGCTGCGGCCGGCAAAGCAATGATCGAATGCAAGAATGCGTTGTGCTGGTTGACGCTTTTGAAAGGCAAGTTTAAGGGCGTTTTCGTTGGCCATCACTCCGGACGTTGTCAAGAAGCAGTGGGGAAGGCCCGAAGCTTGTATCAGCAATTGCGAGAGTTCCAACGAATCGCTATTTTGCTGCAAATGTCCTTGCATGACTGTATCAGTGGTGGCCGCGTCGATGGATGCTGCAATGATATCGGGATGGCTATGTCCAAAAAAATGGGGACCAATGCCGCAAATCATGTCGTATTTTACGCTGCCATCCATAAGTTCGACAAAGGGGCCATTGCCAATGCCGCTGCCAACATAAGGGAACCACAGTTTGCCTCCCCGGCTTTCAGCAAAGGCCGCCAACACTTGTTCGTAGGAGTGCTTAAGGTCTGGATGTGGGGGCTTTACTTTGTTTAAATCATTTTGATGTTCCTGAACGGCCTCAAGAAGCAGTTTTTTTGCCTGCAGTAAACGGGGGTCATTTTTTAGGTTTTCAGCGGCTAACTTCGGAAGTGTCATGGAAAATCTCCTGAGGCGAATTTCATTAGAAATAAGGCTGTAAGCGCAGTGCGTTCTGTAAGGCTATCGATGAAGGTATATTCGTCAGGTGTGTGAATATTGCCTCCAACCACCCCTAAAGTGTCAATCGTGGGAAGTCCATAGCCGGCCAAAATGTTTCCGTCACAAACTCCGCCGCTCGGCCGCCATTTCAATTCGAAGCCGATTTCTTCCGCACATTGCTTAAAGGCTTTAAAAAGCCGATGTGTTTTTTCGTCAAAAGGTTTTGGCGCTCTTTCAGCAATTGTGTAGATGTCGACAAGGAGGCCGTCACGCAAGTTTTCTTTCTCTGCAAGTAATCTAAGGTCTCTCTTGAGGTTTTCCAAGTCTTCCAACGTGTCAATACGCACACTCAGTCGACCGATAGCCAGGTCGGGAACGATATTTACCGGGCCTCCGCCTTCGATATGCCCAATATTGACGGTAATTCCTTTTTTTTGATCGCAAAGTTTTTCGGCTTCTAGGATAAAACGGGCTAAAGAGGTGATGGCGTTGCGGCCGTCAAAAAAATCTCTGCCCGCGTGAGCGGCCCGTCCTTTAGCCACTATGACAAAGGTTGCCGATCCTTTGCGCTGGCTGACGACATCGCCGTCAGGAAAGGCGGGCTCGAAAATCAACCCGTAGTGTGCACGTTTTGCCGCAGCGGCAAATAAAGAGTCGGTGCCTTGGGAGCCCACTTCTTCATTAGGGGTGATCAATACTTCCCATCCGATTTTCCCTGCTTCAGGAAATTTCTCAAAGGCTTCGAGAGCTTTAAGCATGATTAAAAGCCCTCCTTTCATATCCGTTACACCGGGACCACGCAAGGTAAACTTGTCGGTTTTTTCTACCGTTTGAAAAGCGCTCGTTGGAGGGTAAACGGTATCCATATGCCCGGACAGGACAAGTCGCCGCTGGGCTTCTGGCCGTTTTACGATATGAAGGACGTCGCCTTGGGGTACAGATTCCCAATTGCCATTTTTATCGATGCGTTGTCTAGGAGGAAGAGGCAGCGTTGTTACGGTCCCCCCAAGAGGGAGAAAGGCTTTTTCCAGTACGTGAAGCATCCGTTTTAGACCTTCCGGATGATCCGTGAAAGAATTAATGGAACCCCACTCTGTGAGAGTGGAAACCATTGTATCTCGTTCTTTTTGAATGGCATCCAGCAAATGCCTAGTATGAGAATGGAAATCCGACATATTTTGCAGTGTAAGGATCGGGCGGGAGGATGACAAATGTTTTTTTTCTAAGCTTTCGGGTTTGGTATAAAACCCTCTTTATAATAATTCTTAGCTTCGTTTATGTTGCGATATGAGCATATGATTGATTTTTTAAGGAGAGGTGATGAAGCCTGAGAAAGATAAGGCAATTAAGGCGAAATTGGCAAAGAACCATGCATGTTATGTATTAATCACTTGCGGCGAACCCACCGATGACGGGGACATGCAGGTTGAAATGACTTATGAGGGAGATGCAACGTTGGCGGCTTATTTACTGCAAGGGGCTCAGACTTTTATGGATGAGCAGACTCAATTTGATAAAGATGATGCCGATTCATGTTGATGCTCGGCTTTTCTTTAGGCTTAAGCAAGTACGTTGTAAATACCGAGCATGTCTTTGAAATCATTCCAAAAGTAAAAATACAGAAAATTCCCCATACGCCTGAGTATTTGTTGGGCACGATCAACTTTGGTGGTAAGCCCATAAATGTTATTGATTTAAGGATTGTTATTGAAGGGTCGCCTTGTCGTGATTTTCTCGACACACGCATCATCCTTATCTCGCATCCATCGGGCACCGGAATGATGGGCATTCTTGCCGAAAAAGTTGTTGAAGTCTCAGAGTTTTCAGAAAAAGACTTTGTGGACACGGGAGTAAAAGTGAAAGATCTTCCTTTTCTGGGGGGAGTGCTTGAAGAGGGGGAATCTTCAACACAGGAAATCATTATTGAAACGCTATTTGATCTAATGAATCAACCGATTGCGGATAAGCCATGCAAGACCTAACAAATAAAGTGCGAAAGTTTTGCGAGGTAGAATTTGGGATTAATTCCGAAACGATGTCTGTGAGTACATGGAAAAAAATCATCCACGAAAGAATGCATCATTGTTCTATTAGTCAACCCAACGATTATTGGAATTTTTTGCAGAGCTCGCCAGAGGAGTATCAAGCCCTGGTTGAAGCCGTCGTTGTCACAGAATCTTGGTTTTTTCGTGATCAAGCCGCAATTGACTTTCTCGTCCCGTTTATAAAAAGGCAAACGCATAGGGTAAGAATACTCAGCATTCCCTGTGCATCAGGGGAAGAACCCTATTCTATCGCCATGACACTTGTAGACAGTGGAATAGATCCTGATTGTTTTCACATCGAAGGAATTGACATTAGCCAAATAGCTCTATCAAAGGCGAAACAGGCAATCTATGGCAAAAATTCGTTTCGTGGGGACAAGCAGAAACATTTATTGGCTCACTTTTCTAAAGAGGATGAATGTTATGCGCTCCATCGCGATATAAAAAATCTTGTCACATTCAATTATGCCAACGTATGTTCTTCGGCGTTCCTGAGTTTTCCTCCTATTGCAGATGTGATTTTCTGCCGTAACCTTTTGATCTATTTGAATAAAAAAGCTCAGGTCGATTTGCTAACAGCTTTTGCTCACGCCTTAGGTAATGACGGGATCCTTATTGTCAGTCCAGCGGAGGCTGATTTATGTCGGAAGTTGGGATGGGTGAAATCTCCACAGCCCAAATTGTTTATTTTCCAAAGGCATGCTGTAGAGCATAGCAAAAGGGCTCCGGTAATTAAAGCAATTGTTAGAGAGATCCCACAAAAAACTTCTATTGCAGCAAAAGAGCTTAAGGGGTTGGAAGTCATCCAAAAATTGGCTGATGAAGGCACTTTTCAAGAAGCTTGGAAGCTTTTAGAGAAATTTCTTGGGCGGGAAGGCCTAGCTGATCCTGATGCCTATTTTTTGGCAGGCGTGATCAAACATGCATGCCTGCAAGAAGAGCTGGCGGAGAAATATTTTTTAAAAGCCCTTTATCTCAAACCTGATTTTGTTGAGGCTTTGACATATCTTGCTCTTCTTGCGGAAAGACGCGGCGATGATCATCAAGCGCAGCTTTTCAGGAGTCGGTTAGAAAGGAGTGAAAAATATGTCCATTCCGAGTGATGAGGCTGCTGCGGCTTCTCTTTTTGAAAGGCGTCCTAGCGATGATTATATTAACGAAAGGACCGCATTATTCAGCCGAGGAAAGCAAGCATCATCAAAAGGGCAGGAAACTGCTATCGTGATTTTTCGCCTCCACCAGGAATGGCTAGCGTTACCGGCAATGGTGATTGCAGAAATTATTGATATGCGCGTCATACGAAAGATTCCCCATCGCACAGATGGCATCCTTCTTGGTATGACGACACTGCGAGGTCAATTGCAGTTATGTATTTCTCTCCATCATCTTTTAGAAGTTGACGAAGGGGAGGAAATAAAAAAAGCTTATGGGTTAGCGGCGGCCCAACGGATGATTGCAATTGAGAAAGAAAAAATACGCTGGGTGTTTCCTGTGGATGAAATTTTTGGCGTCTTCCATTGCAATAAGCAGCAATTTGAAAATGTTCCTGTGACAATCTCTAAGTCAAAAGCGAATTTTTTAAAGGATGTATTCAAGTGGGAAGGGCGCAGCATAGGGCTTATTGATGAGAATTTGCTCTTCTATACCCTGCAAAGGAAAATCGGATGACAGAAGGCAGCGGTTCAGATGCCGATCTAGGCATGCTAGAGCTTTTCAAAACAGAATTAGAGGCCCAGGCGATGGCGATGGGTTCCGGTTTGCTTTCGCTGGAAAGGATGGAAGGGAGCGATGATGTTCTAAAAGAACTCATGCGAGCGGCACACTCTATTAAAGGGGCAGCCCGGATTGTTCATTTAGAAACCATTGTTCATTTAGCGCATGCGATGGAAGATATTTTTTCCGGCGCGCAAAAGAATACAATCAATCTCACTCCAAACCTTATTGATTTGCTTTTGCTGGCAACAGATCTTTTTGCAAGTTTAACGAAAGTGCCGCTAGTGGCTTTGTCGAATTGGCTTGAACAGAAGAGGCCAGATTGGGAAAGGGTCCTTGGAGATATCCAAAAGGCTGTAGAAAATAAAACCGAATCTGAAGGTAGCCTTATAAAGAGAGAGAGCCCCGAAGTAAAAGTACATCTTGAAAATGTAGAGTCGCAAAACCGCGCATTAAGAGTCTCAGCCTACCATTTAAATCGTTTAATGGGATTGGTGGGAGAGAGCTTAATTGAAACACATTCTCTCGAGCCCTTTTATCAAGGCTTCATGAGGCTCAAGCGGATGCTTGATAAGAATAAAGGAGAGATTGAACGGCTGAGAGTCATGCTAAGTGCGCATTCTCTCGATTTACATGAGAAGCATCTTTTGGAAGAAGCCTATCAAAATCAAGGAGAAGCTTGTCAGTTTGCAATAAAGAAGTTAGGGGATTTAGAACTATATATCACTAAACATACAAGCCTTTCAGATAGGCTTTATCGAGAGGTTCTTGACACACGTATGCGGCCCTTTGCCGATGGCATTGAAGGGTTTCCGCGCATGGTTCGCGATATGGCTAAAGAGTTGAACAAAAAAGTCAAGTTTGTCGTGCGCGGAAAAAATACTCCCGTTGATCGAGAAATTTTAGAGAAGTTAGAAACGCCTCTTAGTCATCTGATCCGTAATGCTATCGATCATGGAATTGAAACTCCTAGCGAGCGCCTGCAATTCAATAAATCTGAGGAAGGGACAATCACCCTTGAAGCCGAGCATCGCGCAGGGATTTTGGCAGTTACACTCTCGGATGACGGTAGAGGGGTCGATTTGGAGAAACTTCGCAAAAAACTCGTTGAAAGCCGGTTGATTACAGAAGAGATTGCAGGGAGCTTGAGTGAAACTGAATTACTGGATTTTTTAATGTTGCCAGGCTTCTCGACGTCAACCCAGGTGACAGAAATTTCCGGAAGAGGCGTGGGCTTGAATATTGTTCAAAATATGGTCAATGAGGTAGGGGGAAGCCTTCACATCGTTCAGCAGTTTGGCAAAGGCATGTCGTTTCACTTACAACTCCCCTTGACGCTTTCCGTCTTAAGAGCTCTCTTAGTGGAAATTGGCAACGAGCCATTTGCTGTACCTTTGACACGTATAAGTAATGTGATTCTCGTAGATTCACATTCGCTTCAAACAACAGAGGGGCGTCCCTATTTTTATTTTGAAGGGACAAATATCGGCTTGGTACCCGCCAGTCAAATCATGGAATTAGAGGAGGTTCAATCCCAATCTTCCCTATTACCCATCGTCATCATCAAAGATAGAGAAAGCGCTTATGGACTCATTGTCGATAAATTTGTGGGACAAACAGATTTAGTTGTTCACGAACTGGATCCGCGACTGGGAAAAGTTCCTGATATTAATGCAGGAGCAATTATGGAAGATGGCTCTCCTATATTAATTATGGATGTCGACGATTTGGTGCGTTCAATTGATCAATTTTTGCGAGGAGGACGCCTGCGCCGTTTGAAGACGGATGACCAATCGACGAAAGAGCAGGGCAAAAAGCACATTTTAGTTGTTGATGATTCGGTGACAGTAAGGGAAGTTGAATGCCGATTGCTAAGAAATCATGGATTTGAAGTCGAAACCGCTGTGAATGGGATGGATGGGTGGAATGCTGTCCGTACTGGCAGTTATGATTTGGTTATCACCGACGTTGATATGCCGAGAATGAATGGTATAGAATTAGTAAGAGCGATTCGAGCCGATCCAAAGTTAAGTCATTTACCGGTGATGATCGTTTCATATAAGGAAAGAGAAGAAGATCGTTTGCTGGGTCTTCAGACAGGAGCCAATTATTATTTCACAAAAGGGGGCTTTAACGACGAGTCTCTTATTCAAGCTGTTATTGATTTAATCGGCAATCCAACTGTGGAGTGAGCGAGCATGCGCATTGGAATCGTTAATGATGTCTCTGTCGCTGTTGCACAACTGAAAAGAGTTGTGGCAAAGGATCATAATCTTAGCGTTGCTTGGGTTGCCTGTGATGGCAATGAAGCTGTCAAGCATGCCCTTGCAGATACTCCAGATCTGATTCTTATGGATCTCATCATGCCTAAGTTAGATGGCGTTGGAGCCACAGCTCAGATTATGAAAGCAAGTCCCTGTGCTATTCTTATCGTCACGGCTAGTGTTGCTTCCAATATGTCCTTAGTCTTTCATGCAATGGGTCATGGCGCTTTGGATGTTGTGAAGACACCAGCTGTAAATGACAAGGAGGAAGAAGACGCTCTCCTTGGTAAAATTAGAGTGATTGGTCGGTATTTGGGGATAGGATTAAAGGCTGAAAGAAAATTGGAACATCAACCTTCTGTTCCTTCTTTTTCCGGCAAAGCTTTTCTTCCTCCTTTACTTCTTATCGGATCTTCGACAGGGGGCCCCGCAGCCCTTTCAAAATTACTGAAGGGTTTTCCACGACCGTTGGAATGGGCAATAGTGATTGTTCAGCATATTGACGCGGGATTCACAGCTAACTTGGCAAAATGGTTGGGGGGGGAGATTTCCTATCCTGTTGAACTCGCAAAAGAAGGAACTAGGCCTGCGGCCGGTAAGATTCTGCTTGCAGGCAGTAAAGATCACATCACTTTCGATTCTGAATGTAAGCTGCATTATAAAAAAACTCTTGAAGAAGAAATTTATACTCCATCTGTAGATGTGTTTTTTTTAAGCGCCGCAAAGAATTGGCCGGAAAAATCGGCAGCCATTCTGATGACAGGAATGGGCAACGACGGTGCAAAAGGGTTGAAGGCGTTGCATGAAAAGGGATGGCATACATTGGTTCAAAATAGGGAAAGCTGCATCGTCTTTGGCATGCCGAAAGCCGCGATCGAGCTAAAAGCTGTTGATGAAATTCTGTCTCCGGAAAAAATGGCCGCAGCCCTACGTTGTTTTCTAAAAAGGAGCTCATAAGATGGTAATGATCCCCTCAATCAAAAGCTTTGGCATAAAAGTGTTATTAATCGATGATCAGCCTATTGTGGCGGAAGCCATACGAAGGATGCTGGAGATTGAAAAGGACATTGAATTCCGGTACTGCCAAGATGCGACAAAGGCTCTTAAAATTGCTGAGGAATATTCTCCGACAGTAATCTTACAAGATTTAGTGATGCCGGAGATGGACGGTTTGGATCTATTGCAATCGTTTCGATCGAATACCTTTACCAGGGATGTCCCCTTAATTGTTCTTTCCTCAAAAGAGGATCCGATTGTCAAAGCTGATGCCTTTGCTTTGGGTGCCAATGATTACCTTGTGAAATTACCCGATAAAATTGAATTGATTGCCCGTATCCGCTACCACTCTTCGGCTTTTATACGCCTTTTAGAGCGAAATGTTGCTTACGAACAATTAGCCGAGAGTCAGCGCCTTCTTCACGGAGAGCTCGCTGACGCGGCGACCTATGTGCGGGAGCTCCTACCAAAGCCTTTGACGGGGCGTATTTCAACAAAATGGGAATTTATTCCTTCCGCATTGCTTGGTGGAGATGCCTTTGGCTATTATTGGCTGGATGAGGATTTTTTTGTTTTTTATTTGCTTGATGTATGCGGACATGGGGTACGCGCGGCGTTGCTGTCGATTACTGTTATGAATGTGCTACAGGCAAGGACATTGCAGAATGCAAACTTTTATGAACCCGCGAGTGTTTTAAAGGAATTGAACGAGCACTTCCCTATGGAAAAAAACAACGAGATGTACTTCACGATGTGGTATGGAATCTACAACTCATCCACTCAAACGCTTTGTTATGCCGATGCGGGGCATCCTCCGGCTTTGCTGGCGCAGAAATCTGGCCAGCTCATGCAACTTAAGACGGGCGGAATGGTGATAGGTGCTATCAAGGAAGTGATCTACCCCCAGGCATCTGTTAAAGTTGCATCTGGCGACAAACTCTACGTTTATAGCGACGGCATATATGAAATTGCCAAGCCGGATGGAACCATGTTGCAAATTGACGACTTTGTACAGTATCTCACAAACAATAAAGCTGCGCAGCTAAGCGACATCATCGATTATTCCAAAAAACTGAACGGAGAAAAACCCTTTTCCGACGACCTTTCAATTATGGAAATCAATTTTTAGTGAGCCGCTATTTCTGAAAGTTTTGGTGGGGTGTATCCCAAATAGGTTACCCCTGAAAGTTCGCCGTCCTCGACCTTTTTATTCAAGATATGCGGGAAATGGCTTGTTTGTTTGTTATGAAAATTAGAGTTTGCCACGCAGACGAATTTTCCTTCGATAACGAGACCTCTTCTGGGCAAAAGCACTTCTTCAATAAGGTTTAGGGCTGTCCACTGCAGTTTTTCCGATGGAAGTAGTCGAATGAGACGGAATAAATTACCGACAGGAAATGGTGGGTTGGTTTCAAGGACATGTGCCTGATAAAGAGGCGTTGATAGATCTAATGTGGATGTGGTGACATTTTCGGCAAAATGTGCGCAGTTGCTGTTGGGAAGCTGGAAGCAAAGGTCGCCTGAGCGGCTTTTTTCAAAATTATCCCTCATGAGTGTCGTGTAAGAGTCGAGATGTTTGGGGTCAGCCGGATAGGTGACCACAATTTTCATGCGGTGAGTATAGAAGATGTTAGGGTCGATGGTATAGATGGTCCCTTGGTCTGTTCCTACAATGACGCTAACTGTTTCGAGTGCATTTTGGGGAAGGTTTTTGGTGAAAAGACCATTCGGAAATAAGCGGTATTCGTTATTTTTATTTTCTATTTTGATATAAGCCTGAACAAACCCATGTGAATTGACGACGTGGACTTTTTTGCTGCCACATGTTGCCGAAGGCATAATGAGAGATTGGTCATCGTTTAATTTAACGTTGTAACGGCTTTCGATTTTTTCTTTTGTCTGTTTTTTTGGATAAGGAAGCCTTTCCCAAAAATTTCCTTCCAGAGGAATTAACTCATACTCTCCATTTTCCTTCCGATACCCGATTTTTTCCACGTGATAGTTCATGATACGCGGGCGAGCCTCTGTGTCTTCAGGCGGGATGGCCATTTCAAAAGGAGGCGTTACGTACTTTGCCTGCGCAAGTTGATCAAAAATTTCTTTAACTGTTAATTTCCAATTATTTCGCAGCGTGACGGTTTCTTGTTCGGTGAGGATAGAAACAATCTTGGGTTCGACTGAACCCGACTCTTCAAAGGGGATGCCTAAGTCTTTTTTCCCTTGGACGTTAGAAAAAATTTCAATATGATTTCCACCGTAGAACCCAATCCGTTTGGAAAGATAAGTCTGATCAAGTCGCGGAATAATAGATGCATACTCAACAAAAGCTTGTAGGTTGGGTTTTTTGCCTATGACTGTCCATTTCAGGAAATTTTCGAGGGTTTTCTGATCTTCGACAAGAGCGTCGAAGAACTCTGGATACTGGCAAATGGCTTCCAATTTTTTGCTTTCTTTCTTAGAAATCATTTTTTGATGGTCCGGACACTCTTCAAGCCCTTTTTTCCATTTTTCGGCGATCTCTACGATCTTTTCGCGTCTTGCAACATCAATGTCAGTGGGTTGGAGAAGGCCGGTACGGTAGCGGAGGCTGGCTCTTCGCAGGCGTAGAAGGTTTAGGGAGCCTGTTTTGCAGCTTGTCGCTGCGCATTGCTCAAGAATTTTTTCGGCTATACGATCGCGCCGTTCGTTGAGTTGCTTTTGCTCTTCGACATTGAACGACTGTCGTTCGCGTAGTTCCAAGAAGCGCGTATAGGCGTCCGCAACTTTATTAAGGCGACAACGGTCAAAATGGAATATTCCTATACGACGTAATAGTCGTAGCACAACGCTAACGAACCGGCCGTGGATGTAAAATCCGCTTTTTTCACTGTAAGCGACCGACTTTTTGTTGTTCAAAGCTTCTTCAAGTTCTGTCAGGCGATTGATAGTAGTAGATCTGAAAATTGACATGTTTATTATTTTAATTAGGGTGTTTAAGTGTTCACTGTTAAGTTTGAGTTTTGTACCTAAACAGGATGTTCATTTCAAGGGAAAACGGTTCTTGCGAATTTTCTAATGCGTCAGTATACTGATGGGCAAATTTTAAGAGGATGGGAACGTGAGTGACATCGACAAAAAAACGGTCGAAAATCTGACGAAGCTGAGCAGAATCGAATGTACTGAAGAAGAGCAAGAGGCCATTCTGCGTGATTTGAAGCGGATTCTCAATTACATAGAATTGCTTAATGAGGTGGATACGGAGCACGTGCCTCCTTGCAATCATGTGCTGGATGACATTGCTAACGTATTGCGCGAAGATGAAGTCGGTGCGATTTTGCCTCGCGAAGAGTTTTTAGCGAACGCCCCTTCCCAAATTGGAGGCATGATTCGCGTCCCTCCTGTTATCAAGCAAACTTAAGGACTTTATGCATAACCTGTCTGCTATTCAAATCCGCGATCGTTTTTTAAAAGGGGAAGTCAGTGCTGTGGCGATTGTCCAGTACTTTTTGGATCGCATTACAAAATATGATGGTCAAATTGGCGCTTTTTTAAGCGTTTTCCCGGAAAGGGCACTGGCAAAAGCCAAAGAGTTGGATAAGCGGTTGGCTGCCGGAGAGACTTTGGGCAAGATGGCAGCCATCCCTGTCGGCATCAAAGATAATATCCATGTCAAAGGGGAAATTTCCACTTGCGGCTCCAAGTTTCTGGTCAACTACCGCGCCCCTTTTGCTTCCACAGTTGTCGAACTTCTTGAAAAAGCTGATGCGATCATTATCGGTAAGACAAATTGCGACGAGTTTGCCATGGGATCTTCGACGGAAAATTCGGCGCTGCAAAAAACGCGCAACCCGTGGGATCTCAATTGTACTCCTGGCGGGTCTTCAGGCGGGTCAGGGGCTGCTGTGGCAGGGAGATTGTGTCCAGTGGCATTAGGGTCTGACACGGGCGGTTCAGTCAGGTTGCCAGGCGCATTTTGCGGTGTCACAGGCTTTAAGCCTACCTATGGGCGCGTTTCTCGTTATGGTTTGGTTGCTTATGGGTCATCTCTCGATCAAATCGGACCCCTTGCCACCAATGTTTCCGATGCTGCGCTGGTGATGGAAGTGATCGGCCGCCATTGTGAAAAAGATTCGACAAGCATGGTTCGGAATACCGAAGACTATTTATCGAAAATGTCAGGGAATATTCAGGGGATGAAAATTGGCGTGCCTTGGCAGTTTTTAGAGAATTTAGCGGAAGAGCCGAAGAAAGCCTTTAACAATTCCTTGGAAATATTAAAGAATTTGGGAGCCGCCGTCGTTGAAGTCGATTTAAGCATCCTCAAATACTCGTTGTCGGTTTATTACGTGTTGGCAACGGCTGAGGCCTCGACAAATTTGGCCCGTTTTGATGGCGTTCGCTATGGGGTCCGTTCACCGCGCGCTCAAACATTGGATCAAGTGTACGATTATTCCAAAGAAGAGGGGTTTGGCCCGGAAGTAAAACGCCGCATCCTTTTAGGAACCTATGTGCTTTCCGCCGGCTACCAGGACGCGTTTTATAAGAAGGCGCAAAAAGTGCGAACACTGATGATCCGCAAGTACAAAGAAGCATTTGAAAAATGCGACATCATTGCAACGCCGGTGTCTCCTTTTGCTGCCTTTGAGATAGGTGCGATTAAAGATCCTTTACAAATGTACTTGGAAGATATTTTTACGATCGGCATTAACCTGGCAGGCCTGCCGGCTGTCAGCATCCCGAACGGGTTTACTACAGATGGGCGCCCATTCGGCTTGCAGCTGATCGGTCCCCAAAAACACGATGTCGATGTGTTGACAACAGCTTTTGCTTTTGAAAAAGCCGAGCCTTCGAATGTCGCAATTCCCGAACTGGTGAAATAGGAGCACTATGAGCAAGCATTATTCTGATTGGGAAGCCGTCATCGGGCTGGAGATTCACGCGGAACTAAATACAAAGTCCAAACTATTTAGCAGCGCCCCCAATCGCTTTGGAGATGAACCAAACACCAATATCACCGAGGTTTGTACGGGTCAGCCCGGAGCTCTTCCTGTCCTGAACAAGGAAGCTGTACGAAAGGCTGTTCAGTTTGGCTGCGCTATCAATGCGAAGATCGCAAAATTTAGTAAATTCGACAGAAAGTCCTACTTCTATCCCGATAGCCCACGCAATTTTCAGATCACTCAATTCGACGAACCCATCGTTATTGGCGGCACGGTCATTGCCGAAGTCGACAATAAAGAACAAAGTTTTGCGGTCAACCGTGTCCATCTAGAAGATGATGCGGGCATGCTTAAGCACTTTTCTTCGTTTGCCGGCGTTGACTATAACAGGGCGGGTGTTCCGCTGATTGAAATTGTTTCCGAGCCTTGTATTCATACGCCAAAAGAGGCGATCGCTTACTGCATGGCCGTAAAAGCCATTCTTCAATATATCGATGCCAGCGATTGCAATATGGAAGAAGGTTCTTTACGGGTGGATGCCAACGTCTCTGTCAGGCCGAAAGGGGAGACCCAGCTGCGCAATAAAATTGAAATCAAGAACATGAATTCCTTTAGCTACATGGGAATGGCACTTGAAGCAGAAATTAAGCGGCAAATTCACCTTTACATGGGCAATGGAGACGCCTCTTGGGATCACCTGATTCAGCAAGCAACCTACCGCTGGGATCCCGAGAAAAAAGAAACGGTATTGATGCGCCGCAAGGAAAGCGCTGACGATTATCGCTATTTCCCCGAGCCCGATCTTGTGCCGATCCTTTTAACCGATGCTTATATTCAGGAAGTGCGCAGCAGCTTGCCGGAATTGCCTCTGCAAAGAGAGCGTCGCTACGTCAAAGAATTTGGGCTGGCAGGCGATTTGGCCTTTCAGCTGACAAGCGATAAAATTCTGTCTGACTACTTTGAAGAAGCATTGAAAGACTGCGGAAACGCACGCGTACTATGCAACTGGCTGCTCGTCGAGTTTCCCGGCCGCCTAAAGGATATGGGAAAGACAGTCGTTGACCACGGCATCCCTTCGCATCATCTTGGAAAGCTTGTCAGCCTAATCGACAACAAAAAGATCACAGGACGCATTGCGAAATCCGTTGCCGATGATATGGTTGCAGCTCCCGGAAAGGATCCCGAACTGATTGTTCAGGAAAATCCCGACTACCAGCCAGTGCACGACCACGGCGAAATCGAACTTCTCGTCACACAAGTGGTGACAGAGAACCCGCAATCCATCGAAGACTTTAAAGCCGGTAAAGACAAAGCATTTGCCTTTCTAGTGGGACAAGTGATGAAGCTCTCCCGTGGCAAAGCCTCTCCCGATATCGTCAACGACCTGCTAAAGAAAAAAATTGGCGACAAGGTGTAGTAGGGAAGCCGTACCTTTTGCTCGAGTACGTGAGAATGGTTTAACGCAAAAGGACACTGAAGACAAAGAAAGACACTTTGGGGTTCTTTTTTTTTAGAGACAAGGACACAGAAGACAAAGAAAGACACGAAAGACAAAAAAATTGTAGATCTAATATAGAAGATGAAAGGGAGGAATTTTTCGTTTAATAAGTCCATTAATTTTATCTGCTGAAAGTTCAAGACCGATAAAACGGTAATCCCGTTCACCTGTTAACTCGAATTGAAGTTTTTGATAAAACTTTTTAGCGCTTGGAGTTGAATCAACCTTTAAAGGAATTCCTAATTCTATTGTTTTTCTGAACAGATAGAGCATAATGCTTGTTCCGGCCCCTTTAACCCTGTTTTCTACCTCGCGATTCACTTTATGATCGATATTATCGGGATGAGAGACCAAGCACGCGATTTTATTCTTTCTTTGATTGTAAAGGGCAATTGCATGAATTTTGTCCTTCAAATCGCGACTGACCAAAACTGTATCGAACGTCTCTCCACCTATGCCATTTAAAGATTGAATAATGTGTTGGCACATTGTACGACATTCAGCAATAGTAAGTGATGGATGAGCTTTTACGTGTTGGACCCAAGTAAGTTGAAAATCGAGTCTTTCGCTTTCGTCTTCTATTTCCGCAAAAGGGACCTTTCCCAACTTCACCAATTCTGGGTATATTTCATCACACGCCTTGAGTTCTTTATCGAATGCTCTCAGTTGCCACTCTACTACTGCATTTGCAACATCCTTCCAATGCTCTTTAGGCTGGACAACCACTTTCAATTGATTTTGACATTCCTCTGTTTGAGAGGGAGTTGCAGCAATAAGTTCATCTGCTTCCGGAATGTTTAAGGAAGCAACAACAGGAACCTTATGTGGGATCACCACTTCTCTAGTCGCCAAATTCCGCAAAAAGCCTAACATTGTATTCATATTCTAACCGCAAAAAATCATAAGTGTTTAACTTTAAACTAATCAATATAAAAAAACAATACTAAATCGAAATTTCACAAACATTGGGATCAAGCCCGACCCCCATCACAAAGATCATTTCTGGTAGTTGTGTAAGGCATTTTTCGCTCATAAGCTACTAAATATTAATTGTATGCATAAATCAATCGATGAATCGATTGATTTTTGGTTATTTTAATCAAACGATCTATACCCTCCAGCTCAAGAGGTAAAATTCTATCATCCAGAATGATCTCTTACCTCTCTACCTTTAAAACCCCGATTTTTTTTGATAAATAACTAGAAAATGTGAGATAATCTATATTTATTTTAATAAATGTGGTGAAGATGTCGAGCGTTTCTATATTTACTTCAGTCAAATATAATAATAATTTAGAAAATCCTCCTGTGACTGGTTGGTGCGCTAAGCAACTAGATAGATGGGCGTTTCCATTTTTTGGATCAAAGATAGAAGTCATTAAATTCGACGAGAACAATGCATCCGATTTAAAGGTTGCTCGGTATCAAGAAGATAAAACTAGCTCCTCTATACTTGGGCTAGTCGTTCGCATCTTGCTTTTAGCTACTGTCATCTTTCCCCTTATCGTCTTGATTGCAAGAGCAAACATTCGCCACAACATTGAATTTAAAAAGATAGAACAGTCGAAGGATGTTCCATCACCTCATCTAACAACCCCCTCAGAAACAGACCAAAATGACATTAGCTCACAGGATAAAATTCAACAACGTGTTATAGAACCCACCCCGGTACCTCTATCGCCTCTTCTAACAACTCCCTCAGAAATAATCCACGGTGACATTCGTTTATCCTATATAAATGACTCCTATAAAAGTACCAACGAGGAAATTCAAGTGCCCCTTGATAAATCCTTTTCTATTGAGCTTTTCTATTCCGTGTCTACAGGCCATAAACCCTGGAAAATTTCTGAAACGCCTTCTTTTATTGATTGCGTATGTGAGAACGTCGTTCCTCAACCTCAACCGCCAGATGCTTGTGGTGGCGGAAACTATTATGTATTTGTTTTTAAGTTGAAAGAGTCTGGCAAAGGAAATATTGTGATGCAGTTACCTTGCTTTTTTGATGACAGAAGAACAGTAAATAAGGTCTTCACGATTATCGCTGAATGAATCTTTTGCGCAAATCTTTTACTTTTTTAAGGGCTCTCGTTTGTACACACAACGATAAATACTGTAATAACCGTTGTTTAATGTACCTACAGGGGGACTTCCAATTTCCTCTGCGCTAACAGATACCAAGCCGGCATTTTTTGCAGCGATGGAAAGCTCTTCGGGCGTGACTTCAGGATAATCCACGGTTAAAATCAGCCATCCGTTCGGAGCCAATATCTTGGCAAAATTTTCAAGCGTACGTACCCTCTCGTCGGGCAATAAATGCTCCAAAGTAGACACACAGAAAATTCTGTCAAACAAAGGCATAGAGTCCGGAAGATCAAAAATTGAGGCTTGGAGAAGAGTGATTTTATCAAAAATGTAGTCTTTACTCATTAAAGTCAAATAAGCGTCTTCGCCAAGATCGTCATAAGTTTCTTGAATAATCGCTTCCCTGCTTACGATGCGAGGATCAGTATCGCATGCCCATGTTTCTTTACAATTATCAGCCAAATACCATTTTAAAGGATGGCTAATGCCGCAAGCAGCATCTAAAACAACAAGATCCGGGCCTGCAAACTGCATTGTCCATGCATACTCATAGGGCCTGCTCCACCAACTTTTTCGCAAAGGGATGTCCCAAACGGAATCCAACGTTAAATCGCTTGTTCTGATAAAGCGAGAAATTGACAAACTTTCTGAATCGTTTTCCATTAAAGGGTGACCATCACTGCTCACTTCCTCTATCCCATTGACAGTCCGAATGCTAAATTCGTTAGCGTCTATGTTAAAAGCAAATATAGCACTCATTAATGCCGCAATAACCACATTTTTTTTTGAGCTCATATCTTTCTCCTGTTGGATGTATCAGGTCACCCGCTCAAAACAATAATAAACTTCCGATGAGATAGCTACAGAAAAAACTTCTCAAAAAAATGAAAATTTGAATTGAATTTAAAAAAAACCTTGAGGTAGAGTGACATTCTTTTTTATCAATCGAAACAAGAAGAAAAAATGAAAGGGATGTGTGTCTTTGCGTGTTCCTTTGCTTTGGCAATAGGAACTCTTTTTGGAGCGGATGATCCTATTTTAATCGTGATCGGGACCCGTCCTGAAGCCATTAAGCTGCTCCCTCTTTATGAAGCTCTGAAAAATGAACAGTTGCCTGTTCAGATCTGTTCTACGGGCCAACATACCAACTTAGTCGAAGAGATTTACCCCCTCTTTGGAGTAAAGCCTTCTTTTGAGCTGAAGGTCATGAAAGAAAAGCAAGATCTCTTCTACCTAACTCAAATTCTTCTTGAGAAAACAAAGGACCTCTTTCAAGAGGTGCACCCTTCACTTGTGATTGTGCAGGGGGATACGACTTCGGCTTTTGTCGCAGCTCTTTCTGCTTTTTATTTAAAAATCCCTGTCGTTCATGTGGAAGCTGGATTAAGGACGTATAATTGTTATGCACCTTTTCCTGAAGAGATTAACCGTCAGTTAATCAGCAAAATTGCTGCGCTTCATTTTGCTCCAACCCTCGTTGCAAAAGATGCTTTAAAGGCTGAAGGCATTTCTGCGAATTCTATTTTTCTCACAGGAAATACAGGAATTGATGCTCTTTTTTTCATAAAAAATCGCTTAGCCAATCAGGAAATTTTTCCTTCTTCCTTTTTAAAAGATCGCCTCGATTCTCTAAAAAAAGACGGAAAAAAAATCTTTCTTTTAACCGCTCATAGAAGGGAATCTCTAGAAAAAGATTTAGCCATCTGTTTAACGGCCATTAAAGAGTTTTTACTTCTTCATCCTGATGTAGCAATTCTCTATCCGGTTCACTCCAATCCTGCCATTCATCAGGTTATTGAAACGGTGGGATTAGAAAATCTTAAAAATATCTTTCTCCTTCCTCCTCTTCCTTATCAAGACTTAGTCTATCTTCTATCAGAAGCAGATGCTGTCTTAACAGACTCCGGAGGCATACAAGAGGAAGCAATTAGCTTAAGAATACCAATACTTGTCTTGAGAAATGAGACAGACCGTCCAGAAGGGTTGGAAGTTGGAATCGCTAAGCTTGTGGGGACAAATCCTCTTCTGATCCAAAAAGGGATGGAAGAGATTTTAACAAACTTACAAAGTCCCTCAAAAGTTAATTATGAAAAACTTCCTTATGGAGATGGAACAGCAAGTCCTCAAATTGCTAAAATATTAAAAGATTATCTCGAAAAATTATCACGCGCGCAATAGGATCTCAGAATGTTTTCTTTTTTTCTCACTATCAGTGTCATTTTTCTCTCTTTTCTTCATGCAGAGTTGCCCGAAGAAAAACTGCGTCCCACCATTTTGGTCGCCTCTCCCGTTCGACAAGAACCTGCTATTCTCAAAGAATTCTTATGGTCTTTAAACCGAATTGATCAGAAAGAAAAAGACTATGAATTGCACTACTGTTTCATCGATGATAACATCGAGATTTACTCGCAAATTCTTTTAAATCAATTTGCTGCGAGTAAACAAGACCGTTGTAAAGTTGTATCGCCGCATCAACCTCTTCAACTCTCTGAATATGATACAGGAAAAGATTGTCACTATTGGCCTGTCGAGGTCACATGGAAAGTCGCCGCATTTAAAGATTCAATGATTGATTATGCCAAGAAAAATGACTATGACTTTATCTTCTTTATAGACTCCGATTTAGTCCTCCATCCCAAAACGTTAGACCAGCTTTTAAGCGACAAAAAAGACATTGTCTCTAACGTTTTTTGGACAGCTTGGACGCCTAATTCTCCAGAATTTCCTCAAGTCTGGCTTTATGATGAATATAAACTCTATGATATCGCTATTCGAGAAGAGATTTCTCCTGAAGAAGAAAATTTACGCACCGCTGCATTTTGTGAAAAACTTCGTAAACCTGGAGTGTATGAGGTCGGAGGATTAGGCGCGTGCACTCTCATTTCGCGGGCAGCATTGAATAAAGGTGTCTCGTTTGAAAGAATCAAAAACATTACTTTTTGGGGAGAAGATCGTCATTTTTGTGTGCGGGCTGCAGCTTTGGGAATACCCCTTTTTGTGGATACTCACTATCCGGCTTATCATATTTATAGAAAAAGCGCATTAGAAGGAGTTGAGGATTATAAGCGTAAAACAGAAAAAGAAGAGGAATCAGTCGATAGTAAAAGAATTACTCTTGCGATGATCATGCGCAATGAGGCGGGTCAATATTTAGAGCCGATGCTGAAAAGCGCCCGCACATACATCACCGATGCTGTCATTATCGACGATCAGAGTGATGATGACAGCGTGGCATTATGCGAAAGGCTTTTAGCGGGAATTCCATTAAAACTCATTAAAAACACCCATTCTCTTTTTTCTAATGAGCATCTTTTAAGGGAACAATTGTGGAATGAGACAGTCAAGACGAATCCTGACTGGATCTTAATTTTAGATGCCGATGAGATATTTGAAGAGAGCTTTAAAGATAAAGTCAAAGAATTGACTGCCAATAATGAGATAGATGTCTATTATTTTCGCCTCTACGACTTCTGGGATGAAAATCACTACCGAGCAGATAACTTGTGGTGTGCCCATGAATATTATAGACCGTTTCTCATGCGCTACCGTCCAGAAGCGACGTATACTTTTAAACAGTCGGCACAGCACTGTGGGAGAATGCCTCTTGAAATTCATGAGTGGAAAAAATATGCACTCTCAAACTTGCGTTTAAAGCACTTTGGATGGGCCAGAAAAGAAAATCGAGAAAAAAAATATAAGCGCTATTTAGAACTTGATCCACAAGGCGTACATGGATCAATGCTTCAGTATTTTTCAATTTTAGACGAAAATCCCCCTCTCATCGAGTGGAAAGAATAAACGATGCCTATACGCTTGAGATTGAGTACGCTTGCAAATCTTGGATAACTTCGGCATATTCTTCGCTATTTTTTATCCAAAATGCCGTTCCCATCCCATAGGGAATGTAAATTTCAATATAATTATCCGGTACTTTTACCCTTCCATATCCATAAACATCAGTTAAATGCCTCCTTTCCAGAGGAGCAACATCATGAGCCGCAATGATAGGAACTTTATTAAAAAGGACTTGAACGAGATCGCCTCGAATGCAGATTCCACAATCCACAAAAGCCATATCGATTTTATATTCTCCAACTTGCTTGTCTACAAAGGATGTCAGATCGTCTATGAACGAGGGATCGATGGAGGCGTAACTCATTAAACTCATAGGTTGATAGGCAGCAGCTTCATAAATACTTTCAACTCCTATGTACTTATTTTGAGCCCAGCTTGTATCGAGTCCCTGTCCAGCAAAATAGGTTATCGGTATCCAATTTTTACAATTAACGTACAAATCCAAACAATATTTCATCCATTCAGGACCGGTTCCTGGGGTGACAAATTCGACAGAAATCACATTGTCTGTATGATCCATGAAATATTTTGTCGAAAAACCCACTCCAAACTCCATGAAGGTTTCTATATGTAATTTCTTAAACACTCTTTTTAAGTGAGCCACATGTTCCGTGTAATAAGCGGAACTGCTTGTTTCTGTCAAAAATTCTTCCGTGATTTGCTCCGGGTCCGTAATCCATTCATCAGCAGAAATAGTGGAAAGGGGGCTAAAAAGCATGCTTACAGCTAAAATGTAATTCTTCATTAAGACCTTCTTGTTGGAAGATTTATAGTGGCGATTTAAATTTTTTTCTTCCACTGTTTTTAGCTTGAGTGTTTGAGAATGATTTTCGGGCTATTGGCTTAATTTCGTGCAGACTCAACCTTAGGGACAGTGGACTTAAAGCGAGACAATAGATTCTAAGAAAAATTTTGTGTTCCACAAATCGAGAGTACGCAATTGTCTGTCGCGTAAAAATGGTCGTACGTCTCTTTTGGCAATCTCCCAATCAATTGTTTCGATTTTTTCTCTGAGCCTCTCATTCACCCACCTGATGTCGACATTAAGTTCTTTTCCCTTCCAAGGCCCTTGCTGAATGAGAGCATTTTGCAAATTTAACAAGTTAATTTCTGTTTTTCGCGACATATACCAATCAAAATCAAACCAATCTCGACCCTTAATGTACTCTCGGCACAGAAGAGCATGAACTTTACCTGCAAATAAGCTAGGGAGGTCTTGTGTAACTATTGAAAAAGGTTCTGGAAATCTTATCACTTTCGTTTCATAGTGCGACCCTGCAGGAGGGTTCGTGTCGACTTCAAGTTTAATATTTATAACTTGAACGTCAGAACGAGTTCTTGCATAAATTAGCTTTAAGACCTGTCCAAAGGAGTGTTCCTTAAGAAATGCCTTTTTTACAGTATCCTCGGCTTTTGATCGATCTTTAACCTCCAACTGGAAGCCATAACCCCTGAATTCCAAATCTATTTCGTGAAAAAACTGACTCCATTTAAAATCTTGATTGGGTTCAAGCAGCACAAAACCCATGTCTTCCGAAAAGCGACTCAATCCATGTACAATCCTTAGGCAAGTACCCCCTTGAAATGCAGCATATTTAAAAAACTCGGCTCTACTTAAGGCAGATAGAATGATTTCTTGAGAGATTTCTTTAAAAGCATTCAGCTCTTCTTCTTTTCCACCTGGTTTATATTCTTTCATTCGTTCTTCAATGACTCTTATTTCCATCTGTAAGACCTCTTAGAATTTTACTTAAAAACTCCCGAACTCGACGACTCTGATAGTGTTCAGAAAGAATTTGCAGTGTTTTTAAATCACTTTCAAACATATCTTCCCTCTCAATTCTCAGATCTAAATACAAATCTTCGGGACAATTCCAGTTTCTATCATAGACATAATAGTGATCAGCAATAGCCTTCCAAGAACTGGCCATAAAAAAAGCCTCATCATCAACCTCAACTCTTTGCACCCCCAAGTAACATAGGCGATCAGGAATATGCGTATATTGAAAAATACCTAAAGGTGTTTCAAACTCATTCGCTCGCTTCGCTGTAGCGCATGTCGTTATGTAAACAGCCTCAGGGATCCATTGATGGTAGAAAAGAGCCGATTCAAAACTAATATAACTAGGGCCATAAATCGAATGGGCGATCTGGAAATTACTAGGTAAAGCTTTTCTGTACGGTTTACCGATTAAATAGATTCCACGTCGCAATCTTACTAAAAACCCCTTCTTTAAAGCTCTATTAACAATGGAGTAACGCCTAGGACTTTCGGGGATAACCGTCGCAATATCGACATCTCTAATTACAGATAATGGCCATTCCAGTAGCAAATTCTCGAAATTAGAATCCATATCACCTGAAAATCATGTTTAAAACTTGCTTTTTCGCTAAGTATCTAACATATCTTTAACACGGCTCCTCATTATATGCAAGAAACTTGCAAATTTCGCAAGTTTCTTACAAAAAAATTAGAAGGCTCAGATAGAGAGAGTTTTCTACTTGTGTTTAAGAAGGAGGTCTTGGGCTTTGAGGGCTTGCTTGCGCAAGTCGTCGTATTCCGGCTTATCTGCGGCGTATTCGACGGCTAGCTCTAGCGCTTGGAGCGCACTTTGCCTGTCATGCATGGCAAATAGGCATTTGGCGAGGTAGAGGTAGGGGACGGGGCTGTCTGCTTGGCAGATGGCGGCCATTTCGTAGGCGTCGACCGCTGTTTCAAAATCGCCCATCATCTGGGAAGACATGCCTAATCCCACCCAGTAATCGTGGTTATAGGCGTTCATGGAGACGAGAAAGTAGAAGGCGCTGGCGGCGTCGGCATAGTGGCGATTTTCAAAGAGGTGGTAGGCGGCGCCATAGAATTTGGCCATCGTTTTGTCGGAAAAGCCCACGATTTCCTGTGCCGTTTTTCCGGCCGCAAATTCTTTTTTTAGCAGTTTTTTGTTCTTGAGCTTTTCCTTGGCTTTCTTAGAGAGTTTGAATTCTTCGAGAAAGTCGTCTTTCATAAAAAACCTAGGGAAAAATATAAAAAATGATGTTTATTTCACCTAACTAAATTGTAATGCTTATTCATAATTAGTTGAACTAAATAATCATTATTTTAAAGCTTGTGTTAAGAATTAAAGAGTTGTATAATCGACCGTTCTAGATAAATAGGAAGTTTTATGAATATTAGAGGATTGGTTGATCAAGCGAGAGAAAAATTCGTTGAATATCAGCCTAAATTGCAGGAAGTTTCAGAAAAACTCAAGCAAGTGCTTAGCACCGTCGCGTTTGTTGTTAAAAAAGTCTTTCTTTATCTGTTAAGGATAGGGTTTTGCCTGGCATTGCCCACGCCTTTCGCAGCCTTTTTTGTCCTAGGGGCTTGCATTCCTCAGTTCTCTAAAATCGTTGTCGATAGCGTCAATTACATTTGGGAGAATCATAAGATTTTGCTGGGTTTATTTGTCGTGGCTGGAGTTCTCATTGTTCCTCACGTCGTTCTTTTGACTGGAGCCGTTTATTTTGGCCTCGAGTTTGGGTATTCGGCTTTTTGGGAAGATGAGTTCGCTATTCCGCAGAAAGGGTCAGTATTCGCCTAGGGTGAAAAGCGTCAAATGCTTCCTTCAGATGTGTCTGGCTGACATGCGTATAGCGGTCGGTGCTTTGGATGCTGGCGTGACCCAGCATTTCCTGAATGACACGCAAGTCGGCGCCGTGGTCTAGTAAATGTGTTGCAAATGAATGCCTGAGAGTGTGTGGAGAGATGTTTTTTGTGATGCCAGCATGCTGCGCACGGTGTTTAATCATTTTCCAGACAGACACGCGATTTAGCGTTTTTCCTTTTTGAGTGACAAACAGAGGGGGATTTTTATCATCGCCGGTTTCACCTCGGAAGGTTGTCAGGTAGTCGTCGAGTGCTTTTATTGCTTTTCTTCCGATGGGGACCAACCGTTCTTTTCCTCCCTTCCCTTTGACCTTCACATAATCATCCGTGACGTCATAAAGCTTAAGCCCACACAGCTCTGAGACGCGAAGTCCGCAGGCGTACAGGACTTCCAAGACGGCTAAATCCCGGCAGCCGGTCGGCGTAGCAGCGTCAGGCTGTTGCAGCAAACGGTCCATTTCATCCTGCGTCAGGTATTCGGGCATCAGCTGCCACAGTTTTGGCGTTGACAAATGGATCGTGATATTTTCTTGGATGCTGCTTTCACGCTTAAGAAAACGGAACAGCACTTTTAGGGCGATAAATGTTCGGCAGATGCTGGAGCTAGCATAGCCTTGATCTTGAAGATGGGATAGGAAGGCGATCAGATGTTCGCGCGACGCGGAGTCCCATGCTGTAACGCCTTTATCAGCAAGAAATGCGGCAAAGGCGTTCACATCCCGCTCATAGGACTCGAGGGTGTTTTGGGCTAAACCTTTTTCCGAAGCGATATAGAGCATAAAGTCCCGGATTTCATCGTGCATGGCCGCTTACGATCCACGCAGCTTTGCCGCAATGCGTTCGCGCACCGTCTCGATAGGAACTTTTTCTACTTTTTTGATAGGGAGGATCTCTTCCGTTGCATTGACTTCATAGAGCTGGATCCGTTCGCCGAGTTGATCGATTTCTTGTCTGAAGCAGAGAATTCTTTTTCTCATGAGGTAGAGAGCTAGAATAAAGGCTTCGTCGCGGTCTTCTGGAGTATCATTTTGAATCGCCAGCCTGAGCAGGGCCATGGCGCGGTCGTCCCGCTGTTTGGGAAGCTCGCTTAGAGTTCCTTTGGGAGGGATAATGGTTTTCCATGTGCAGCGGATGGCGGCTTTGGCGGAATCGAATTGATCGTGGCAGGGTTGACAAAGGTCTTGCCTTGTCCAAATTTGCTGCGACTCCATCAATAGCGAATGGCAGATGTCTTTAGCAGAAAACGGAGTCTGGCAGCGTGTGCACACATTCTGACGGCTCGGAATTTCTAAATAGGGCAGCATAGCGTTTATAAGGTTTCTAAATGTTTAAGCAACGCATCTCCCAGCGGGAAAGGTTGGGCTCCTGCTGTTTCACCATGCTGGGCAGCAAAGCGGGCGATGATCTTGTTAGCCACTGTTTTCCCCAGTTGAACGCCTTCTTGGTCAAAGGAGTTAATGCCCCAGATAAATCCCTGGAAGGCTATTTTATTTTCGACGTAGGAAAGAAGCGCCCCTAACGCGAATGGCGTAAGCTGTCTTGCAAGAAGAATATGGCTTGGGCGATTTCCAGGAAAGGCCTTATTGGGATTCTCGTTCTTTTGGCCGGTCGCTAGAGCGATAGACTGGGCAAACAGGCTGGACAATAGCTTTTCCTGTGACGTTGTCCCGTGCAAAATTCTATCCTCGCCGAATTGCGAGTTTTTGAAGCCTATAAGCTCCAAAGGCACCGGTGTTGTCCCTTGATGAATAAGCTGATAAAAGGAGTGTTGTGCGTTGGTTCCGGGCTCTCCAAAAATGATGGGTCCGGTTTCAAAGTCGACAAGCTGCCCTTGCTGGTCAACCTGCTTTCCGTTTGATTCCATATCGACCTGTTGCATATGTGCCGGATAGCGCGCGAGGGCTTGTGAGTAAGGAATGACAGCTAAGATGACGGATTTTAAGAAATTGCGGTTCCAAATGCCTAGCAGAGCACCTAGCAGGGGTAAATTCTTGTTGAGGTCTTTTTGCAGCGCCGCTTTGTCCATGGCATTGCAGCCGCGGAGGAAATCCCAGTAGGTATCAAATCCGCAGGCGAAGGCGATGAGAAAGCCGCCGACACAAGACGAGGAGGAGAAGCGGCCTCCGACCCAATCCCACATGTGGAAAATTTCCGCGTATTTCTTTTTGTCGTCCATGGGGCTGCCTTTGGCAGTGATGGCGACAAAGTGCTCCTCGGCTTTTATCCCGGCTTCTTTAAACAAAGCGCGCAAGACTTCTTCGTTTGTGGCCGTCTCTAGGGTGCCTCCCGTCTTTGAGATCACTACGACAAGCACTTTTTTTAAATGCAGATCGCGGACGGTTGATGCAATGGTATCAGGATCGACATTGCCAATAAAATGGACGTGCCGGCTGGGCTTCTGATGAAATTTCAGGGCTTCGTATTGGGCTTTCGGGCCCAGTTCGGAGCCCCCAATGCCAACGATGAGAAGATCTGTAAACCGGTTGTCTTTATCTAATTTACTAATAAAGGCTTTGAGCTTTTCTGCTTCTTTACGAGCGGTCTGTGTGGCTTCGATGGCAGCCTTAGCCGGATTGGGATGATCGAAAAAGTCGCGGAGGGCCGTATGAAGGACTTGGCGCTGTTCGGAGGGGTAGCCTTCGATGAAGTTCATGATTTCACCGGCTTGCATTTTTTCCATTTTTTCGAGGGCATGCATTTCACCGGCGAGATCCATCAAGGCGTGCATCGTCTCTTCCGTCACCCTTTCAGTTCCATAGAGAAATTTGTAGCCTGCGGCTTCTGCAGTAAATTTGGCGAGGCGCTGAGGAGTTAGATTCCCTTCTTTTGTCAGGTCATAAGGGGCTTTGGCCATCTCTTGAAGTTTTTGAGTGGCTTTGCAAGCATTAAACGATAACGTTGAACCGGTAACGTCTTTAAGCATCGTCATTAATTCCTCCTTATTCTTAAAAGCGGAGCATGCCCGATTGCGAATTAATTAAAAACTTGAATCTATGTAACTATTCACGAGTGAGTGATCATTTAACCACAGAATGAGACAGGGAACCCCAGCTCCCTTACCGAGAAATTTAGTTATTTTCCGGTAGGGGGGTCGAAGGCACTGTCTCGCTCTGTGGTGAATATTCATTAAAGGGGAGCTCTAAGGGGAGTCCAAGGGGTTGGCCGAGGGTGACGATTTGGCCGCCGGCGGCGCAAAAGCCTAGAAGTTTACGTCGGCCGGAAGCGGTGACGTAGTCGGAACAGACGAGGAGGGTGTCCAGGCCATCCCACTCAGAAATGAGGTTTTCTTCAGGGATGAGTCGTGGGCGAAGATTCTTAGCTATAAGGGTTTGAAGAGCTTCTTTGAGGTTGGGAGGCGCTTTGGATAGTGTTGAGGTTGAAGGGGGAATGCATAGGGCGATTGTGGAGTCGGCGTTTCCAAAAGGCGAGTTGAAAATCTTGAGCTTAATGGGCTCATAGCATTCAACATTAAGGAGTTGTGCTGTGACCTCCAAGTCGTCGACCCTGTCGGCATTTAGGGTGACATAGGTGGGGATGGCGTCGGGCAAACGGGCAGCCAGTAGGCGGAGATAATCAGTGGCAGCATCCCGACAGTATAATGCTTTGGAGCGTTCATTCTCTGGACACGCATGCTCTTTACACCATCCCAAGAAATTGGCATGTTGTGCGTCGTCCCATGGGAAAGTCTTGCTGTAATCAATGTTTCCGGTGTAGAGAGAAACCCCTTCGCTGACGGGCCCGAACTCTTCCCAAATGCGTTCTCGAAAATGGTCTAGCGAGAGGGCAAGCGACAGAAATTGACTTTGATGGGCCAGAGGGTGTAAGAGCTTGTTAAAAAGCCCTAACTCTAATTCCCAAAAGAGTTTATTCCCTTGCTCCGACGCTTCATGCGCCTTACCTATTGCTTGTGTCCAGTCTAGATCGGCTTTGACGCCGGCTTGCAAAGAAATTGTGATTGAAGTCATTTGCAAGAATTTTTTTGAAATTGGTGGTAGCGAATGGTTTTCCCTTTTTCTCTCCACAACTGGTCGAAGTAGGAGGTCCCGTACCCTTCCATTTCCGTTGCATAAAAGGGAGAAGGGCAGCAGTTTTTCATCAGGAGATGCCGGCTGACGACGTCGATTGTCCATTCCGAATAGGTAGGGTCATCGGTTACAAAAGTGAAATGGCCTTCCGGCTTGAGGATACGAGCAATTTCATCGATAAAACCATCCTGAATAAGACGGTTTTTTGCGTGTTTATTTTTCGGCCAAGGGTCGGGAAAGTTCATGTAGATGCTGGATATGCTGTTGTCGGCGATGTAACGGTTTGTGACAAGATAACCCTCGCCGCAAATAACAAAAAGGTTAGTGAGCTGGTGGTTTTTGATTTTCGACCAAATCTTGCGGGCGCGCACGAATTTTTTTTCTATAGCCACCCAGTTGAGGTGAGGGTTCTCGGCTGCCTTTGCTGCAATCCAAGCTCCATTGCCGCTACAGTATTCGAAAATAACAGGATTCGAATTGCCGAAAACGGAAGGGTGATCCCACCCCGGAAAGGTGAAAGGTTGAGGGATAGCCTGGTAGCTTGGCACATACCAAACGTGGTCTTCAATAATAATTTGCCGATCGTCCCAGCTGAAGGGCACTTTTAAGTTTACTGGTTTCATAATGGGAAAAAGTGTATCATAAGTAGATTAAAATGACTAGTCATCTAAGGGAATTATGATTGGAAGAAACGATGCCTGCTGGTGCGGCAGTGGAAAAAAGTGGAAAAAATGCCATTTTCCTCAAGAGGGCAAACCGAAGCCGGCTCCTACAACAAAGAATTTGAAGTCTCTTTACGAAAAAAACTACGACATCCTTTTAAAGACGCCGGAACAGATTGCGGGCATACGTCGCGCCTGTCATCTTTCTTCCGACATCCTTATGGAAACTTGCAAACGTGCGGTCGCAGGGGTAACAACCCAAGAATTAAATGATTTTGCCCATAAGCTCCATCTCGATGCAGGAGCCATTCCGGCAGCGCTTCATTATGGCGAACCTCCTTTCCCGAAAAGCATTTGTTTGTCGCTGAATGAGGTCATTTGCCATGGGATTGCCGACACAAAAACGGTGTTGAAAGAGGGGGATATCCTTAATATCGATGTGGCATCCATTTTGGACGGCTATTATGGGGATTGCAGCATGATGGTGTGCGTGGGAGCGGTCTCACCGGAGAAACAACGTGTGGTGGATGTTGCGTATGAATGCTTAATGCGTTCGATTGCGATTCTCAAGCCCGGCGTACTCGTTTCCGCTGTCGGCGAGGCCATTGAAAGCTATGCCACAGGGCATGGGTGTTCCGTTGTGCATCAATTTGTGGGCCACGGGGTAGGCGTCTATTTCCATGAGGGGCCTCAGGTGCCGCATTGCTATAACGAAGTGGGCATCCCTCTTGTTCCTGGAATGACGTTTACGATCGAGCCGATGATCAATGCAGGGGTGCGTGAAGGGGTGATTGACTCTAAGGATAAGTGGACAGCCCGGACTAAGGACGGCAAACCGAGTGCCCAGTGGGAGCACACGATCCTGATCACGGAAGAAGGTCACGAAATTTTAACATCGTGGAAGCGCTGATTATTTCTTAACGAGGGAATCGACGAGGGCATACAGCTGGTCGATTTCCTGTTGATATAAGGCTTTCTCGTCGGCAAATTGCTTTTCGATGCGGCTCATTTCATTTTCCCATTCGATGGCGGGCATTGCATTTTCTTGCCGCTCTGTCTCTTCCCGCTCTTTTTCTAAGAGAGCAACCTTTTCTTGGGCTAGAAAAAGGTCTCTGCGTGTATCGTCGAGGGTTTTAGATTTTTCATCAAACTGCTCGCGGAGTTGTTTGTACATGCCTTCCATACGTCTGAATTCAGGTGGGGGGACATCTTCGGTCGAAGGCGTTTGATGTGTCTCTAGTTCGTCCTGCAAGCGTTTTAGAGTGCTTTCAAGCAGCTGTTTTTCTCTCGAAAGCGTTTCAATCACATCGCTCATTTCGCGGTTGACAGCTTGTTGAACCACGTGTTCTTCTTGCAAGCGCTGCAGCTGTTGCTCAAGTTCGGTAAAACGCGCTTTTTCCGTTGATAATGCTTTTTCAAGGCCGGCAATTTCCAGCCGATTTGTGTGTAGCGCACCTTCCCGGATTTTTTCTTCGTCGGCCCTTATGATGTTTAGCTGTTCTGTGGCATCGCCGAGCTGTTCTTCCAGACGCTCCGCCAGATGTCTTTTTTCGAAAAGCTCTTCATTGAGTTTGTTATTGAGTTGCGACGTTTGCGTGAGCTCTTGGCGGGCGATGGAGATGATTTCTTCAATCGATTGAGAATGAGTGATTTGAAGGTTAAGGTCGTGTTTTAACACGGCAATCGCGTGCTCCGCACGCTCTTGGCTTTCAACCGCGTGGGCACGCGCTTCATCAAAAGTCGACTCAAGTGTTTGGATCCGTGCAAGGGACAGGGTTAAGTCGTCTGTTGTTTTCTTGTGGGTGCGTTCTGAGGCGTCATCGATCTCGAGCGAGGAAAATGCGGTAATAAAGCAGGATAGGCCGATGGCACTTGCGCATGAGAGTTCCCATAGCACCGGTTCTTCGGGATGAACAAAATAACGATAGCAAGCGACGGCAGCAGTCAGCCCCAATCCGACGCCGAGGCCTTTCATTTGCCAACGCCATGATACCGCTATGCCAATGAGGGCAGCCAGAGGGAATTCAATTTGCCCTGGGGACTCGCGCAGTAGAACCATTAATACGGCGATCAATCCTAAGGCAGGCCCCAGGAAGGACCAATAACGAACTTCAAGGGGCAGAGTCGCAGCTTTCGTGTTCATTACAAAGTTCTCGTAATATTCAAATAGCCCCATCATAAGCGGAAGGGGTTTGCCAAGCAAGTACATATCGAATAGTAAATATGGTTGCGCGTGTTTCTAGAAAAGTGCAATCTAAGTAGAGACGATAAGGAGGAATGATGCCTTTTACATTGACGATTGGATCAAAAGCGCCAAGCTTTTCGCTACCAGCCACAGATGGTAAGACTTATACACTGGCCGATTTTTCGCAGGCGGAAACATTGGTGATCTTTTTTACCTGCAACCACTGCCCTTATGTGATCGGATCGGATGAGGTCACTCGCAAAACGGCAGAAAAATTCCGGGACAAAGGCGTTATGTTCGTCGGGATTAATTCGAATAGCGAAAATACTGTTTCTGCAGACTCGTTTGACCATATGGTGCAACGGATGCGTGCCGAACGGTTTCCTTGGGTCTATTTGTATGACCGTTCACAAGAGGTGGCGAAGGCTTACGGAGCTCTTAGAACTCCCCATTTCTATGTTTTTGACAGAGGCCGTCGTCTCGTTTACACAGGCAGGGGAGTTGACAGCCCTAAAGATACATCGAAAATGACGGTTAATGACTTGGAAATTGCTTTACAAGAGCATACTTCAGGGCAGTCAGTCACAAATCCGTTGACGAATCCCGTCGGCTGCAATATCAAATGGGAAGGAAAAGAGCGCCACTGGATGCCTCCGGAGGCTTGTGATATCATACCGGAGAGAAAACCATGAAAATTTTAGTCGCAGGGTCTTCGGGCCTGATTGGTAAAGCGTTGGTTTCGTCGCTGGTAGCGCAAGGACATCAGGTGGTGCGCCTTGTTAGGCGTCAAGGGGAGCCGAATGCGATCCACTGGAATCCCGCGGAGGGGGTTCTCAATCCAGCAGACATTGAAGGATTTGACGCAGCGATCAATTTGGCCGGAGAAAATGTGGCGGAAGGGCGGTGGACGGAGCAAAGAAAAAGAGGTATTTTAAATAGCCGTGTGCAGGCCACGCAGTTGCTGTCTACAACCCTATCCCGCCTTCAAAATAAGCCGAAAGTGTTGATTAATGCTTCCGCAATAGGCTTCTATGGCGATTGCGGCGCTAAGATTGTTGATGAGATGTCTCCGGTGGGACAAGGGTTTTTAGCGGACGTTTGTCAAAAGTGGGAGGCCGCGGCAGAGCCCGCTGTACAAGCCGGAATTCGGGTGGTTTTTACCCGATTTGGTGTGGTTTTGTCCAAAGAGGGAGGCGCTTTGGCAACGATGCTAACTCCTTTCAAATGGGGATTGGGAGGCAAAATCGGAAGCGGTCATCAGTTTATGAGCTGGGTTGCCATTGAAGATGTAGTGGGGGCTATTCACTTTGTTCTCACTCACGAAGGTCTCCAAGGTCCTGTGAATGTGAATGCACCTAATCCCGTCACCAATGAAGAATTTACAAAGCTATTGGGCAAAGCGTTGCACCGCCCGACATTTTTCAGTCTGCCGGCTTTCGCAGCTAAGCTGGCCTTTGGGCAGATGGCTGACGAGATGCTTCTTGCCAGTGCGCGTGTTGAGCCGCGCCGCCTTTTGGAATCGGGCTATGTTTTCATGTATCCTCATTTAGCCGGCATTTTCAAGAATTTGTGAACGAAAAACAGCGTCTATGAAGACAAAGACAAAAAAGACGAAGAAAGACACGAAAGACAAAAGACACTAAGGACTGTTTTTTTGTCTTTCGTGTCTTTCTTCGTCTTTTTTGTCTTTGTCCTCTATCATTGCCCACCCTGTTTCTCGCTAAATCATTCCTATCCTGTAAAAAAATAGACGCTGTTTTTCGTTCAATAATATGCTTTTATTTGCTACACTGTTTCTTCTTATTTAGAAGGTTGTTATGAGAAAATATTGCGAGCAGATATTTGAGACCAAGCGTTGGAAGACCCGTGAAGTGATGATCGGCGATGTGGGTGTTGGCGGCGACAATCCTGTCAGGATCCAGTCCATGACGACGTCAAGCACGCGCGATGTGGATGCAACGATCGAGCAAGTTATTCGCTTGGCGGATGCGGGTTGCGAAATTGCTCGCGTGACTGTTCAAGGGATGAAAGAGGCAGACGCTTGCGAACAAATAAAAAATGGCTTGCTAAGCCGCGGTTATACGATTCCTCTGGTTGCCGATATTCATTTCTTTCCTCCGGCAGCAATGCGCGTCGCCGATTTTGTTGATAAAGTGCGTGTGAATCCCGGAAATTTTGTCGATAAACGCGCCTCCTTCAAAGTGATCGAATATAACGACGACTCTTATGCAAAAGAAATTCTTAAGATCGAAGAAAAGTTTACTCCTCTCGTTCTTAAATGCAAGCAACTCAAACGGGCGATGCGCATCGGCACCAATCACGGCTCGCTTTCCGATCGAATTATGAATCGCTATGGCGATACGCCAAAGGGAATGGTGGAATCGGCTGTGGAGTTTGCACGCATCTGCCGGCAGAACGACTATCACGATTTCATGTTTTCCATGAAGTCTTCCAATCCGCAGGTTATGGTTTTGGCTTACCGCCTTCTCGTTGCAGAGATGATGGAGCTCGGATGGGACTATCCGCTGCATTTGGGTGTGACCGAAGCCGGGGAAGGGGAAGATGGCCGGGTAAAATCGGCGATGGGCATCGGTTCCCTGCTTCTGGATGGGTTAGGCGATACGATTCGTGTTTCGCTAACGGAAGATCCGTGGCATGAAATCAACCCATGCCAGCGTTTAAAGGCTCTTGGTGAGTCTTATATCGGTCGAGGCGTAGCCCTTTTTGACGAGAGGCATCGCGATTTTGAAAATATTACACGCAGACAAGCTGTGCTGCCTCGCCATGTGTCCATGCACCGGGACGGAACAGTCCTTGTCTCCGTCGACCAAAAGACTCTACTTGATGCTGATTTCCATCAAAAAATTGGTTGTGATGTACGCTTGGGACGCCCTAAATTGAAAGTCTCCACCGCCGATATTCTCGTGGTCAAAGAGGGGATTCGGGATCCAAATGCCTTAAAGGTTCTTGCGCACCTGCAAGAGGCAGGAGTGGGCGCGGCTTCTGAAGCGCCGTTAGAGGGGGCGGTTGTATTAGCTTCTCTTTCCGAAGCAAAAAAACAGCAGGAAAAAGAACGATTTGCCCTTCCGATGGGCGGAAGAAGTCATCCTTTGGGAGTCATTGTTTCAAATGAGACCCCTGAAGCCTGGGAAGCCATTCTAACAATCCGTCCTGACATCATTTTCCTAAAACCCTCGACCAATCGTCTTCATTACAGCCGCCAGTTTTTCGATTGGCTGCAAACACGCGAAATTGTGGCGCCTGTTATTTTGAACTTTGCCTACACATGCTCGAGGGAAGACTTGATTATCCAGGCCGCAGCAGAATGCGGAGCTCTCCTTTGCGACGGCCTTGGCGATGGTGTGTGGCTCGAGGCCGATGAGGATATCGATTTCCTCCGACAGCTTAGCTTTAATATCCTTCAAGCCGCTCGGATGCGCACGTCAAAGACCGATTTTATCTCATGTCCGAGTTGTGGAAGAACGCTATTTGACTTACAGGACGTCACAAAGCGCATCCGCTCGCGCACGGCCCATCTGCCCGGAGTAAAAATTGCCATCATGGGATGTATTGTGAATGGACCCGGAGAAATGGCCGATGCTGATTTTGGTTACGTGGGTTCAAAACCGGGAATGATCGATCTCTACGTGGGCAAGCAATGCGTCGAGAAGGACATCGCTTTTGCCCAGGCAGACGATCGCCTTGTCGATTTGATCAAAACGCACGGCCGATGGCAGGACCCTGAATAAGGGTTTTTTATTTTTCTTCCCGCTCCCAGAAACGATGCTGGGCGATGGCTTTGGCAAAATCTTTGGGTGAACCATTGATGATCAATCCCATAGCGTTCGCTTCTTTTCCGCTAATCTTTTTCGGGAATTTCTTGCTCGCATACGTTTCCTTAAACAATTCGATGCCCTCATCATTGATAGCGATGGCTTTACAATGCTTATAGGCCTCATCGACAAAGCCTATGGCCTCTTGAATGGAGAGCAGTGTTTTTATGCCTGCGGCCCCACCTGGAACGTAAACGGCATCGAAAAGCACTGAAGCGGCTGTCAAAAAACTTTGATCAGCTTTTAGTAAGCCTCCACGCGCCCCTTTAACAGTTCCAAGTCTCGGTGCGATGAGCTTTACAACTGCGCCTTCTGTCGTCAGAGCACTTCTCATTTTATTCACAGATTGCTCATCGATCCCATCCGCGACGAGGATGGCTATGTGTCTTGTCGAGATGGAATCTTTTCGTGTATGGGCCATGCTAAGAGCTTCGGACCTTTTAATCGTTTGCTTGACGTTGGTAGGTTGGCATTTTTTCGGATCGGCATCTGCCCCATAGCTATGATTCATGGGTGCTTCAGGGGTTTTTGGCACACTTGTGCCAAGGGCATGTGCGACGCGTTCGGCGAGATGTTTATCGACTTGGCTAAGCAGTCCCAACATCCGCGTTCTGATCGCATCCACCTGTACATTGCTTAATTCAAAACTCAAGGCATTAATGAGGTGTCTTTTTTCAGCGTCTGACTGGCTGTTGTAAAACAAAGTGGCTTGACTGAAGTGGTCGAAAAAGCTGGGACTGCGTCCTCGAATCTTTTGGGCATCAATTTTTTCAGCATAGGAGGCAAAGCCTCCTTCCGCCATTTTAGCTTGGAATGGGCAACCGCTGGCCAGGCTGTTCGGTTGGTAGGCCACTCTACCCTTGTTAATGGTTTGTCGCATATGGGCATCCCGTTGGTTATTATGAACGGGTGCCACAGGACGATTGATCGGGATCTCATGGAAGTTAGGACTGCCCAGACGGGAGAGCTGTGTATCCGTATAGGAGAACAAACGCCCTTGCAATAGGGGGTCATTTGTAAAATCTATTCCAGGCACGAGGTGGCCGGGATGGAAGGCGACTTGCTCTGTTTCTGCGAAAAAATTGTCCGGATTGCGATTGAGAACCAACTTGCCGATGGGTACGACGGGAACAAGCTCTTCCGGAATGATTTTGGTGGGATCGAGTAAGTCGAAAGGGAATTTGTGTTCATCTTTTTCGGCGACGATTTGGACTCCAAATTCCCATTCCGGAAAGGCTCCGCTTTCTATAGCGTCGTAGAGGTCCTGACGATGGAAATCGGAATTTTTTCCTGAGATCTTTTGCGCTTCATCCCAAGCTACAGAATGAACCCCTAGAAGGGGTTTGAAGTGAAACTTGACGAATACAGAATTGTTCTTTTCGTTAACTAAGCGGAAAGTGTGGATGCCAAAGCCTTCCATCATTCTCAAGCTTCTTGGAATCGCCCTGTCGCTCATTGCCCACATGATCATGTGCATGCTTTCAGGCATGAGTGAAATAAAATCCCAGAATGTATCGTGAGCAGAGGCTGCCTGTGGAATTTCATTATGAGGTTCCGGTTTGACGGCATGAATAAGGTCGGGGAATTTCATTGCATCTTGGATGAAGAAGATGGGAATATTATTTCCAACCAGATCGAAATTTCCTTCTTCCGTATAGAATTTCACGGCAAAGCCTCGGACATCGCGGGCGAGATCGGTGGATCCGCGTGAACCGGCTACGGTTGAAAAACGGACGAATACCGGCGTTTGCTTGTCAGTGTCATTTAGAAATTTGGCTTTGGTGTACTGCTTAAGAGGTTTATAGAGTTGAAAGTAGCCATGGGCAGCAGAACCGCGCGCATGGACAATTCGCTCAGGAATTCTCTCATGGTCGAAATGCGTGATTTTCTCACGCATAATGAAGTCTTCTAAAAGAGAAGGGCCTCGCTCGCCAGCTTTCAGGGTGTTTTGATTGTCATTGATGCGCACCCCTTGGTTGGTGGTAAGAAATTGCCCAGAACTGTCTTCTTTGTTGATTTCGAGATCCGCAATTTTCTTATTGTCAGTCAACGATTTGCTTTTTTTCTTTTCCGCCATATCACGACCACTGTTCTTTCTAGTTGTTGAGGGAATACATCTACAAACTTAGAACTGCATGTACAATATTTTTTATTTGCCGTCAATTGATACAAATTTACTTCAAAAGTCAGGGCTGCTTCATGAGAAAACAGCTGATTGTAATTGGACGTGGACGACCTGGACGAATTGGACTGACTGGACGACCTGGACTTTTGTTGAGTCCAGGTCGTCCAGCCAGTCCAATTCGTCCAGGTCGTCCACGTCCAATTTTCATGAAACAGCCCTGCCAGAACTGTCACAGCTGAGGCTATACTATTTCAGCGGCTACGTCGGGAGTTAGGTTACGGCTTATTTCCTTGATGGCTTTCGACAGCTGGGATGCAGTCATCCGTTTGGTGGGGTCTACTTCAAGTAATTGCCCAACGATGCGTTTTAACTGATCAGTCACTATTGTGCCCGGCCAGTTTTGGAGTTCATCTGCGAAGCTTTTCATTTTATCAATCACTTGAGTGACCAGTTGAGGATCTTTCTTTTGAGAAGAATAAATCGTTGTGAGCTCGTTTTCCCATGATAAAGTTTCATCTTTTGTCATCAATTCATTGATAAGAAGCCCTAACGCGTACATATCCAATGGTGTTGTTTGATGAGGTCCTTCTAGGAAGAGCTCAGGCGCTGAATATTTGGGGGAGCCATACCATGATTCGTGGGGTTCTGAGGCTTTTTTGGACAGTCCGAAGTCTCCTATGCCGATGTTTTCTCCAGCAAAAAAAATGTTTGCAGCTTTGAAATCTCGGTGAAAGAGTTCTAATTTATCATGCATCACAGCAGTGCCATCGGCAATGTCTTGTATGTATTTTATAAGGAGATCGATTGTCAGAGGTCTCCTCGGATGCTGAATGTTAGTGTTTGCCGGCACTGTATCTGCTTCTAAGTCACCTTCAAATAAGGTGCATAAAAAGACTGGTTTTTCGTATTTTTCCCACGGATTGCTTTCTTTATTATGGATGACAGAGGCGATCAATTTGACAAAATTGGGGTATGGCTGGACAGCTTGTAGAGCTTCAAGCTCCTTTTCATAGATTTTTCTACCACTAATAAAATTGCATAAAGCAACTTTTGTGATGGTTGTCAGAAAAGCGCGGGTGTTGTTTTCCGCTGAAGCCTCTGGAATTTCCTCTTTGCATAAAAAAACGGCCCATCGCTGTTTCTTATAGCACCCTTTATTACTAATTTGAGGCGGGGGGACAGCAAAACTGTTCTTATTTGCAATAAAGATGGAAAGAGGGCGTTGTTCATTTTTATTTAAGTACCGAGGCGTCGCATCCGTTTCAAGCTGAGCCAGGCCATAGGCATAGGAGTAAGTCATCTCCCATGATAGCTCAGAGCTCTTTGAAAAAAAATCAAAGAGGGTTTCTGTGAGGGGACCTCCCTGTTTGCCATTCGCTTCATGGGCTTCATGGAGTAGGCGATAAGCGTTGAAGACGCCGCGAATTTCAATTAACGTGTGAAAGAAGACATCGTCAAATGTTCCTTCTTTTAGAGATGTCTGGATTTTTGCCAAATAGGCTTCGTGATGTGTCTTAAAATCGTGTGATTTGTCCATCGCATAAAGAGATAAGAGACCCGTCCATTTTCTTTCCATGCGGGAGAGCTCTAAAACGCTATTGATCACTTTTTTTTGTAAGTCCAGGGAAAGCTTTTGTAGTTGGCGATCCCATATACAAGAAATTTCGCACCACATTCGATTAAACCGAATGGTCACTTCGTCACCGGGAATTTTGTCAGCGACAACGTTAATATAATCCTCCAAGCATTCAGGTATTTCTTGGGGAATAGTTAAGTTTTTACACAAGTGGTTACTGACGCTCGAAAGCTGGCCGGAATCTTTCAAATCGGTAAAGCAGTTCTTTATAGCGTGGAATATAGGATGAAATCGGGACGAAAGATAACATTGATTGAGTAAACGAAGTTTAGCAGCGAGTTGGATGTTTTTTAGAAAAGCCTCTTGGTTATTTTCATCTTTGGCTTGATTAAGCCTATTCATGAGAAATGAAATAAGTAATTTCTTCTTGACACTATCGCAAAAAAAACGGTTGTCATCTTTCGCAACCTGTTCTCTATACTCTATGAGAAGAGAGAGTGGATAGTCAGTAAATTGTGGGGCTAATGTTTTAAAAATGTCTACAGCCTCATCAAGATCGTCTTCTTTTACGAAAATTTGAAAGCGCGCGAGGAGCGCTGCTTTGTAAACCGTTGTTTTTGCATCTTTGATTTTTTCTGGAGCAGTTGCAAGAGTCGCTTCTTCAAAAAATTTTGTGGAGTCAAAGCCGGCACGAATTAAATTATCTGTCATTTGCTTGATCGAGGGTAAGTTCTCGGCCTCTATGACTTTCTTAAAGGCGGGATGCGCTGCCACTTCTAGCTTCTTTCTGAATGCGCTGACTAATATAGTGATGGTTTCTACTTGTCGTTGGTTGAGAGGATTTTTCAGGCTTGTTGCATAATTTTCAATTGTGTCGGAACTTAATCCCAGATTTTTTAAAGTTTCATAAGATAGAAGACGATATTTGATATTGAGGACGCTGCGAATGAAAAGTACCGGTAAATTTGTATTTAGGTTGTCGAGAAAGTATTTACAACTGGATTGAATCGCTGACATAAGACTAAATCTCCTTTACGGCCATGTCAGGAGGAAGGTTAAGGCTTATTTTCTTGATGGCTGCAGATAGCTGGGACGCAGTCATCCGTTTGGTTGGGTCTACTTCAAGTAATTGCCCAACGATGCGTTTTAACTGATCTATCACTGTTGTGCCCGGCCAGTTTTGGAATTCACTGGCGAAGCTTTTCATCTTATCGGTCATTTGAGTGATCATTTGCGGTTCGGGGGTTTGAGAATGATAAATTATTTCGAGTTCATTTTCCCAAAATAAAGTGGTATTTTTATCCATTAATTCCTTGATAATATGTCCTAGGGCATACATATCCGTCGGTTTTGATTGATGAGTTTTGTTTTGAAAGACTTCCGGAGCTGAATATCTGGGAGTGCCATAATAGGCGTTGGGCATTTCTGAGGCCTTTCTAGTCTTTCCGAAGTCTCCTATGCCAATTTTATCACCTTCAACAAAGATGTTTGCGGCTTTGAGATCTCGGTGAAAGAGTGATAATTGATCATGCATCACAGCCATGCCGTCTGCAATGCCCCCTGTGTATTTTATAAGGAGACCGATTGTTAGAGGTCGCCTCGGATGCGGAAGATCCATGTCTTTCGGCTCTGTATCGGCTTTTAAGTCGCCCTCTTCAAATAGGCTGCAGAGAATGACTGGTTTTTCGTGCATTTCCCAAGGACTGCGTTCTTTAGTATGGATGGCAGAAGCGATCAATTTGACAAAGTTGGGGTATGGCTGAATAGCTTTTAGAACTTCAAGTTCTTCTTGAGAGAAATTTTTTCCGGTCTTAAAATTATATAAAGCAACTTTTGTAATGGTCGCCTGAAAAGCGCGGGTGCTTTTTTCTGTCTCTGGAATTTCCTCTTTGCACAAATAAACGGCCCACCGCTGCCTCTTAAACCTCCCTTCATTGCGAATTTGTGGCGGGGGGACAGCAAAACTGTTCTTATTCGCAATAAAGATGGACAGAGGGCGTTGCTCATTTTTGTTTAAGTACCGTGGTGTCGCATCCTTTTCAAGCTGAGCTAGTCCATAGGCATAGGAATAAGTCATCTCCCATGATAATTCAGATCCCTTGGAAAAAAATTCAAAGAGAGTTTCTGTGAGGGGGCCTCCCTGACTGCCATTCGCTGCGTGGGCTTCATGGAGTAGGCGATAGGCGTTGAAGACGCCGCGAATTTCAATTAAGGTTTGAAAAAAGGCGTCGTCAAATGTTCCTTCTTTTAGAGATGTCTGGATTTTCTTTAAATAAATTTGACGAAGGGTTTCAAAATCGAGTGAGCTGTTCATCATATAAAGAGATAAGAGACCCGTCCATTTTCCTTGTATGCGCGAGAGCTCTAACACGCTATTGATCACTTTTTTTTGTAAATCGGGGGAAATAAGCTTTAAATCACGCTCCCAGAGACAAGTAAATTCGCACCACATATGATTAAAACGATTGGTCGCTTCAGCACTGGAAATTTCTTTTGTGACGAAGTCAATGGAATCCTGTAAGCAATGAGTTGTTCCGTCGGGAGTATTCGAGTTTTTGAACAAATGTTCTTTGACGAAAGAAAACTGGTCAGAATTTGTTAATTTTATGAAATTGCTCTGTATAACATGGAATGTAAATGAAACACTGCATAAAACAACTGATTGAACGGGTAAGTGAAGCTTTGTTGCGAGTTGGATGCTATTAAGAAAATCTTCTGGTTTATTGTCAGAAACGGCTTGTTGTATTCTTTTGCTGAGATAAGAAGTCAGTAGTTCCTCTTTGACACTATTGCAAAAGGGAAGTTTGTAATTTTTCGCATGCTGTTCTCTATACTCAGTTAGCGAAGTGAGTGGATAGTTAGTAAATTGTGGGGCAAGTGTTTTAAGAGTGTCTACAGCGCTATCAAGGTTGTCTTCTTTTACGCATTGGTTTAAGCGAATAAGGAGCGTTGTCTTGTAAGCTGTTGTTTTTGCGTTTTTGATTTTTTCTGGGTCGGTAGCTGTAAGGGCGGCTTTTTCAAAAAGTTTTAGGGAGTCAAAGCCGCCACATTCTAATTTTTCTGCCATTTGCTTGATCAAGGGTAAGTTCTCGTCATCGATGGCTTTCTTAAAAGTGGGATGCGCTGCCTCTTCTATCTCTGTTCTGAGCGCGTTGACTAGTGAAGAGATGGTCTCCACTTGTCGTTGCATGAGAGGATTTATCAGATTTCCTGCATATTTATTAATTGTTTCGAAGCTTAATCCCAGAATTTTTAAGCTTTCATGCGAGAGAGTATAAACTTTGGAATTTATTAAGCTGGGAAGAAAAAATACCGGTAATTGTGTATTGAGGTTTTTGAGTACGTGGTTACAACAAGATAGGATAAGTGTCATAAGACTATATCTCCTTTGAGGCCATTTCAGGAGGCAGGTTAAGGCTTATTTCCTTGATGGCTGCAGATAGCTGGGCAGCTGTCATCCGGTCGGATGGCTCTACTTCAAGTAATTGGCCGGCAATTCGTTTTAACTGATCAGTCACTGTTGTGCCCCGCGTGCTTTGAAGGTATTCTGCATTTTCCGTCATCGTGCCTATCATTTTAGAGATTAATTCACGTATGTTTCCTCGAGCTTTTTTTATAGCAGTAAGGTCAGCTTCCCATGGTAAGGTCGGGATTTTTTCCACCACCTCCATAATGAGAATTCCTGCTGCCCACATGTCTGTAGGAGCCCTTTCATAAGGTTCCCCTAAAAACATTTCTGGAGCTGAAAGGCTAAAGGTGCCGTAAAATGAGCTTGTGAGGTCTTCGAGGTCTCTCGCTTTTCCGAAATCAGCGATGCCAATGCCTTCATTATTACAGAGGATGTTTTCAGCTTTGATATCATGGTGAAAGATTTTTAATTTGTTATGCAGGACGAACAATCCATCGGCAAGCCCTTGCAGGTATTTTAAAAGCAGGCCGTTTGTTAAGGGGGGTCTTGAAAGCGGCTGATTACTCATTTTACGCTCGGCATAGTAGTATAAATCGCCGTCAAACAAGTTGCACAAAAAGGCGATTTTTTCATGCCTTTCTAAAGGGCTATCCTTAAAATATGTGACGGGGTCGCCGATTAAGTTGACAAAGTTGGGGTAGGGCTGAACGGCTTTAAGGACCTCAAGCTCCTTTGCAGGTAAACTTTTTCCACTCTTTAGGGTGCATAAAGCCACTTGTGTGATGGAAGCACATTGTGAGGGATGTGTGGTGCTGCTTTCCATTGAAACTTCTTTGCTTAAATAATCGACGCGCCGTTGTTTTTTAAAATGCCCTTCGTTAGGGATTTGAGGGGGAGAAATAGCAAAACTGTCTTTAGTTGCAATAAAGATGGAAAGAGGGCAGCGGAAGTTTTTAGGTAAGTAGCGCGCCGTTGGATCCTTTGCAAGTTCTGCACATCCATAGGCGTAGGCATAAGTCATTTCCCATGATAATTCCGAGCCCTTTCCTGCAGCAAAAAAATTGAAAAGGGTTTCTGTAAGAACGCCTCCTTGATTTTCATTTGCAGCATAAGCATCGTTCAGCAAGCGATAGGCGTTAAAGACATCACGAATTTCGATTAGCGCTTGAAAGAAGGATTGATCAAAAGTACCCTCTTTGAGAAATTTTTGAAATTTTTGCAAATAATCTTTGCGGATCGTGGCAAGATCTCTGGAGTCGGCTATCAAGAAGAGTGATAAAAAGCCCGCCCAGCTCTTTCTTAAAAGAGAAAGTTCTAAAACGCTGTTAATGACTTTTTTTTGTACATCGGAAGAAAGATCACCGAAAAGGGATTTCCAGTGCAAGGTGGCTTCAGCCCATAAACGATTAAAGCGATCGAGAGCTTCCTTTTCAGAAGCTTTTTCTTTCGCAAGACCTATAGCATCTTCGAGGCAATGTCCATAGGGTTGAGGGATATTTAAATTGTCGAATAGCTGATCTATAAGGTCTTCATACTTATTATCAATTAATAATGCGCTGAAGATCTCCTGCACTTTGAAATAAGCATATTCAAGAAGTGAGGGATCTCTAATAACTCGCTTGACATCACCGAGTAAATAGGGCTTTTCTGCTAATTGGATTGCCTTTAGAAAAGCGTCTATATCATGCGCTAAAATGGAACTATTTAATTCATTAGAATGAAAATCGACAAGAAGTTCCCGTTTAACGGTAGTGCAAAAAGGTTTTTCAGCTTCGGTCGCATGCGATTGCCTATATTGAGTGAGAAGAGTCAAAGGGTGATTGGAATATTGAGGACCGAGTGTTTTGAAAAGAGCAACGCCTTGTTGGGTTTCCCCTCTTTTGACGCATCTGTCAAAACGGGCGACAAGGAGTGTTTTAATCGCTGTTTTTCTGGCTTTTTCTATATTGCTTGATTCTGCCTGTTTAGAGCCTGTTTCAAAGAGTGTTAAAACGTCAAAATCGGCTTTCTCTAGTTCGAGTGTATATTCCTCTATTGCGTGTTCATCGTCTTCATTTATGGCTTTTGCATAGGCAGAGGGGACCGTTTCTTCTATGGTCCTACGGAGGTCGTTGATGAGTTCCGCAACTCTTTCTATTTGTGATTGCCCGGCTGAGTCTTTTAGCTGTTTTTCAAAATTTAAAATCGTTATTTCTTCTACTCCCAAACGGGCAATGAACTTTTTCTGAATGAAATGTAGGGTATTGGAAGAGGAGGGATTATAGTTTATAGGTAAATGGGTCTCTAAATGTTTACAAAATTTATCAATTTTTTTCATGAGGGTATTGAAGTTTACGATTAATATTATAAATGACCTTTTAATAGCTCGCGGCGAAGCTCCTTTAAAGCTTTGGGATGATGGCCGCGCGCTTCGACGATTTCTTCGGCGCGAAGTAAGTGCTCCCACGACCGATTTTCATCCAATCTCTCTGCATATAGGGCGGAGAGATAATACTCGACGGAGGGGTCGCCATTGTCAATTTGGTGAAGCTTTTCTAGGACTTCTAGAGACTCCCCGAGACGATGGAGCTGCAGCCAGGTGCCGGCGAGGCTGAATAGACCCGAGCGAAACTGGGGATGTTTTTCGACGGCTTTCAATAAACGATCTCTCTTCTTTAGAAGGGACTCACGCGTTTCATCGACGTGGACAAAGACGGCGCTCAAGTCTTCAATATCGGCATTGCCGCTGAGGTAGTCTTCGGCAATGGTATTTTTTGTGATGGCGTGGTCGGGAAGGTAGTCTTTAACTTCCTTCAGAAGGGCAACTCCTTGATCGGTTTGTCCGGCTAACAGATAATTGTAGGCCATCAGTTCTTTGAGGTGCATGTAACCGGGAAGATAGGGGAGAGCCTTTTGGTACGAAGCGAGTGCAGCTTCGGGCTGTTCGCGCTGCCAATAGACGGCTGCTTGGTTCATATGAGCCAGGCCGATGACTTCTTTTGCTGTGTGTTGCTCTAACGAGCGGGTCTCTATGCCTAAATACTCCTCAGAATCGATGTGAATGCCGCGTGCGGTGGTTTCTATATTGATTTCCTGGTTGCCCTTTCTGTATCGCAACATTTGGCCCTCTATGAACTCTATCCCGAATTTCCCGAAGGTCAACGCGCGCTACAAGACGCCCTTCAGCTCCTTGCAGGTGGCAATTTGGGGACGAATGCGACATCCCTGCCCACGTTAACAACGCCCATCCAAGCCATTATCGCCCTCGTTAACAAACAGGCAAATCAGGAAACTCCTGTCCTAAGCACAGAGGAACAGCAATTTGTCGATCGCCTTGCCGGCCGTCTCCCCAACAGAAAATTGAAAGGGAAATGGGTCAGGACAGAAGCAGAAGTGATTGCTCTGCCTGTCGAAGAGGTCGATGTCGCGCGAGGCCTATTCCTCAGCGAGCTCGGATCTGATCCCGACGCCCTCAAGAAAACAGAAGCCTACGAAGCGACACTCGATCTGATGGCGCTTCAGATTTTGGCAAAACTCCCTTCGCAGGCAACGCCGGAACAGAAAATTCGCGCCATGAACGACTATATC
>Ga0206981_10013_pt1 | contig 45499 bp, 44 predicted proteins | sample Alteio_BWMinCont_17_FD_153312 | JGI IMG/M metagenome (GOLD analysis project Ga0206981, IMG submission 153312) | Enriched cells from forest soil in Barre Woods Harvard Forest LTER site, Petersham, Massachusetts, United States -... | ecosystem: Environmental > Terrestrial > Soil > Temperate forest >... | reverse complement strand
GGACACAGCCAACGGGATGGGAGGCTAAAAGACCTGATTTATCAGGTCTTTTAGTAATTTAAAAACATCTATATGCCTTTATTTTCCTCCCAAATAAATCGGTGAAATCATTCCAAATAAAATCGGTGCAATCATTATTAAAATATTTAGATTTGTTTACATGTAAACCTCTTTAATTTAAATGAACACGGTATCTGAACGATCAACCATTCCAGGGCTTATCCGCCATATTGTAAAACACATCCATCCTGACACGCAAACTTTCATGACCCACAAGGTTGGTGACACATGGATTGAGATAAGCTACAGGCAGGCATTAGAGAAGATAGATGCCATTTCGGGCTGGTTACTTAATATCGGCATAAGAAAAGGCGACCGCCTGGCCCTGATAATTGAAAACGGTCCCGATTATGTTTACTATGACCAGGCCCTGCAGCAAATAGGAGCAATAAACACTTCCATATACCCTACCCTTTCAGAAGCTGAAGTAGAATATATCTTAAATGATTCCGGCGCCAAAACCATTTTGGTGGGCAACCCTTTTTTACTTCGCAAGATTGTTAAAATCGCTAATAATTGTCCTGATTTGATCAGGATAATCCCGGCGTTTGATGACTTTGAAAAATCAATAGTCAAATTAAACCTTAATGCGGGTGTCGTCGGCCTTAAACAAGTAATTGATGAGGGGTTAAAAATGGATGATCAATACACATCAGCCATTAACAGCGCGCGTGAAGCTATTTTACCATCTGATATTTCTTGTTTAATTTATACTTCCGGAACAACCGGCACCCCAAAAGGGGTTATGCTTACGCATTTTAACCTTACCGAAAATGCTAGAGTATGCCTGCTCCAGATCACTATTATTGAGTCTACGGATGTTTTCCTGTCGTTTCTACCATTATCGCATGTATTTGAACGAACAGCAACTTATCATGTTTGCCTTTATACCGGGAGCCGCATAGCCTTTGCACAAAGCCTTGACCTGCTTGCAAAAAACATGGCCGAAATAAGGCCAACGGTAATGAATTGTGTACCACGGCTTTTAGAACGGATCCATGATAAAGCCATGAAAAACGGTACAGGCGCTGGCGGGGTTAAATCAAAAATATTTTTGTGGGCGCTTAAAATTGGTCGGGAAGTACGCCTGGTAAATGAAGCAGGTAAAAAGCCAGGATTGATACTTAGTCAGCAGCATAAAATTGCCGATAAGCTGGTATTCAGCAAGATAAAAGAAAAAACTGGTGGCCGCTTAAAGATCATGCTTTCCGGTGGTGGCGCATTACCCAAAAACATTGGCGAATTTTTTGGCGACCTGGGGATCAAAATCCTGGAAGGCTTTGGTTTAACTGAAACATCGCCGGTAATGTCGGTTACCGAAACTGACCGGATTATTTACGGTACCGTTGGTCGTATCATCCCGGGAATTGAGGTGGCTATTCAAAATGTAGACACCAAACATATTTACACCATTCAAACATATGATACCTTTAAAGAGGATCTTCAATCGGAAGAGGGTGAGATTATTGTACGCGGGCATTGCGTTATGAAGGGCTACTGGAACAAACCTGAAGAAACGGCTACGGTAATTGATACGGACGGTTGGTTCCATACCGGAGATATTGGCCGCTATTTTAAAGGCAACTTACAAATAACCGACAGGCTTAAAAACATGCTGGTTAACGCTTATGGTAAAAACATCTACCCAACCCCGGTAGAAAACACCTATTTAAAAAGCCCAAAGATTGAACAGCTATTTTTAATTGGCGACAGAAGAGAATACTTGACCGCTATTATAGTACCAGCAAAAGAAGGCTTGCAGGAGGCTTTTAGTTTAAGTCATGAGTTTTTTGAAAAACCCGATGTATTTATTGATGACAAAGCAATTGCTGATTGGATAGGTGCTGATGTGAAAAAATACTCGAATGAGCTGGCCAAGTTTGAACGGATAAAAAACTTCAAAGTAAAACGTAATCCATTCAGCATTGAAGATGGCGAGATAACCCCTACCATGAAAGCCAAACGCAAAGTGATTGAGAAGAAATATGCAAAAACTATTGATGAAATGTACACTTGGGAAACAGAGGGGGATTGATTTAATTTGAAAATTTGATGATGTGTTAATTTGAAAATGAACTTGCTGCATAATATGAAATGATTCCGATTTTTAAATCTTCAAATTTTCAAATCAACGCATCTTCAAATCAATCCAAATCTTCAAATTTTCAAATCAATCCAAATCTTCAAATCAAAATACGTGCTTAAAGAACTGCTGACCATAAGCGAATATCCAAATCTTTCGCTTTTATCAAAATCTACCTTTGCTGAAAAAACGGGTAGTTTATTTAAAACATACGGTTTAATTTTCATAGCCATAATATTGGTTGTGCCATTAATATTGGCAACAGATCAGTTTGTTACGCATGTGCTCCATTTTAAAGCAATTAACCATGTGCAAGTTGATGAGATGAGTCATTTCTTTCATAAGCTTGGTTATTGGAAAGCTGCGTTATATGTATGCCTGCTAGGACCGATACTGGAAGAAACTGTATTCAGGCTACCGCTGACATTAAAGAAGGGTCATATAGCCCTGGCATTTGCTACCGCAGTTTTTTTATTTTCAGGATTCTTATTACGGCACATTACTGCTCCATGGATAAACATTGGCATCAAGCTTTCCATATCAGCCATCGTCTATTTTATTTGCATTTTTATAGTACCAAATGGCCTTTCAATTATTGATCATCGTTTTCGTAAGCAATTCATCATTTTATCCATGTGCTTGTTTGGGCTAATGCATATTAGCAATTACGCTCCTATCCAATGGCCATTGATCTGGCTATACCCAATATATGTAATCCCGCAACTTTTTATGGGTTGGGGTATTACGTATATCCGTTTTAAAAATGGTTTTTGGTGGGGATTCGTCCTGCACTGCATTATCAACTCAGTTTCTGTGCTGCTTGCATCCGGACGTCTTTAAGGCTGGCAACGCTTAGTATTGAGTCAAAAGTCCCGGGTTCCAAGTCAGAAAAAACAAAATTTGACTTACGGCTCAAGACTTTTGACTCAAGACTAACTACCACGGGCTATCACCTGTTTCCGGGTTGTTATCAATGCTAAAAAACTTTCCTGTAGGGCCATTTTCATCAAGTATGGCAAATTTCACAATATCTTTTGCTGCATCTGATACATTCCGTGGACCACTGTGGCGATTAAAGTCTGTAGCGGCATAGCCGGGATCAACAACATTTACCTTAAAAGCGGTATCCTTTAATTCAAATGCAAGGGTAATTGTATAAGCATTCAACGCCGTTTTTGATGGCCCGTATGCTGCGCTTTTATAGTTATAAAACTTCCACGACGGATCATTATGCAAGGTAAGCGACCCCAGGCCCGAGGTAACATTTACAATACGCGGTGCATCAGACTTTTTCAGCAGATCCATAAATGCATTAGTTACCTGGATAGCTCCAAAAAAGTTGGTGTCAAACACCTCGCGCATGGTTTCAATACTAGTTATTGAAGGGCTTTGCGGAAAACCGCCGCTGATACCTGCGTTATTGATCAGCACATCCAATGAATCAGTCTTGCTTCCAATAATTTTGCGCGCCTCTGTTACTGATTGTTCATTGCTTACATCAATTTTTATAGCTTCTGCATTTTTTGAATTAAGTTGGGCAACTGCTTCAGCGCCTTTTTCAAGGTCACGGCTGCCCAGGTAAACATAGTATCCTAAATCTAAAAGTTGTTTTGCTGTTTCAAAGCCAATGCTTTTGTTGGCTCCTGTTATCAATACTGTTTTCATAGTTGGTTTAATTTTTTGATGATTGAGCAATCAGATCCTGCAGATCCCTGATGCTCCAGTGTTCGGTATACTGCCCGTTATTAAGTGTAATTATATCAATGATCCCTATCCCTGCTTTTTTACCGCTGGGCGCAATCCCCATAAAAGTGTCAACATGCGTACCGTAAACAGTTTTACGGGTAACCACTTTATTATTTTCAATAATCTGGTCATGGATCTCCACCTTAATATCGGTTAAGGCTTTCCGTAAAATATTAACGGTAAAATCAATTATTCCCTGCGGACCGGGAGCCGAACCTTTTGCGGTATGGTTGATAAAATCGGGATGAATAATCTCATAGATCGCATCAATATTGCCATTTTCCAGCACTTCTCTATTAAAACGAAGTACTGTTTCCTTGTTCAATTTTTCCTGTTCTGTCATATACTTTTTTAATACTTTACAAAAGTACAGGTACGTTTATAGCTAAAATTGCACTAAGGCAGGCATTAATGGTACATATTCCGGCTCTGTTTACGGTAATGCATCGGGGTTTCTGAATTTAAGCGTTTAAAAAAACGGTTAAAGTACGATGCATCCTCAAAACCTAACTGCCAGGCAATCTCTTTGATGGAGTATTCTGTGTGAAATAAAAGCCTCCTGGCCTCCAGTATCAGGCGTTCATGAATATGCTCTATCGCGGTTTTACCGCTTTGTTGTTTTATTACCTCGCCCAGGTGACCAGCTGAAATAAATAACTGATCGGCATAGGCTGCAACATCATGAAGTTCTTTATATTGCTCATTAATTAACGCTTGGAATTTTTTTAACAAAAGTTTACCCTCTGGCGCATCTTCGCAGAATTGCTCCGTATATAAGCGGCTTAAATAAATTAATAAAACGCGCAGATAAGCCAGGAGCATTCCATTTCTCCAGTCTTGTTTCTGGCTGTACTCTGCAAGCATTTTTCTTAATATGTCATCAATAAAGGCAACATGCTCCGCATCTAAATTAAGCTCGTGCCCGTTTTGAGGGTTTTGAATCAAGGGTAATTGCTTTAACAATTGATTTTCTTCAATCGCCAAAAATTCGTCAGTAAAACAAAGCAAGATCCCGTTCATGCTTGCCGACTTTTCTTTTACGTGCACCTGATGAGGTACGCTAAAGTAAAATGTATCCGGCTTTAAAGTATAAGGGGCCATATCAACCCAATGCCGGCTCCCCCCGCTTTTAACCAGCACCATCATATAATAATCTTTACGGTGCGGGGTTAAAAAAATAGAAGGCGGTTGTTTATACTCGTGGCTCAACTCCGCAATTACAAATAAGCCGCTACTATCTTCCTTAACCTGCTTTAGTGAATATTGGGGAATCTCTGTTTCTGTTAGCTGGTTCATCTTTTACAAAAATTCAAGTATATCTTTAATCGCAACTGCGCTTCTAAACTTTTCATGCTCAATACTGTGTTCAATTTGCTCGTGTGCCCAGGTAATATGATATGGGATATGTACCCCGTAACCACCAACGTTCAGCACAGGCAGGATATCGCTTTTTAACGAGTTGCCTATCATCATTAATTTATCCGGCTTAATATCCAGGTGCTTGATGAGCTTAAGGTAATTAGCATCATCCTTTTCAGACATCACCTCGATATGGTGAAAATAATGGCTCAGGTTTGATTTTTTTAGCTTTCTTTCCTGGTCTAACAAATCTCCTTTTGTAGCAACAACTAAACGATATTTGCCCTTTAATGCGCCAAGCACGTCCTCAACACCATCCAGCAGTTCAATTGGCTGGTTAAGCATTTGTTTTCCCAGGTCAAGTATCGCCCCAACTACTTCTGTGCTTATGGTATTATTTGAGATCCGCAAAGCAGTTTCAATCATTGATAATACAAAACCCTTTATACCGTAGCCATATAACGTTAGGTTTTCAATCTCCGTTTTCAGTAACTCACGTTCTAACTCATGCTGAGACGAATATCCACCCAGCAAAGTATAAAACTGCTCTTCTGTTTGCCTGAAATACGGCTCGTTTACCCAAAGCGTATCATCGGCATCAAATGCAATTACTTTTAAATTCATAAGGACAAATCTAAGGCCTATGTTATGAAGATACATAAATTCACTTTGATAAAATTTTTGTTAAATTTGTATAACAATCGCCGGGGTTTAATAACTTTAGTAAAAATCAAATGAAAATACTTACAGTAAATATTGAAGATGAATTGTCAGAAAAAGCTATTACTGCTGTATTAGAAGCATTAAAGTTAGAATATGGAATAGAAGACGACAGTGAATTTCAAGATGAAACCGAGCGGATTATGGCCAATTCATATCTATCTGAAAAAATAACCCAGGGAAGAAAAGACATGGAAGCTGGCAAGGGAACCGCAATTGCAACTGAAGATTTATGGAAGTAGTCTATCAGCCAAAAGCTTTAGACGATTTGACATACTGGAAAAAGTCCGGCCAAAAGCAAATTCAAGCAAGAATACTTTCAATAATTCAGTCGATTCAGCAAACTCCTTTTGAAGGAATCGGCAAGCCTGAACCGCTCAAACATAACTGGAAAGGTGCCTGGTCGCGTCGTATCAACAACGAACATAGAATAATATATGAAGTAAAGGGAAACAATATTCATGTTTATTCTCTGAAAGACCATTATTAGTCTTACCGATGCCATATCTATACGTACATTCTAAATAGAAAAGTCAAATTGTACTTCGTGGGAAATTTAATTAAGATGACGTTCGTTTTTTACGTTATGGCTTGGTATATTCACTATTAAGACCATAGCAAAACCTCTTCCATTTAAATTGACTTTCTGTTAGTTTAAATATTTGGTGCTGGGTCTTTTTATAATCAATATCTATAGCCATGTAACCGGGTGATCCCTGTTTATAAATTAGAAGATAATAATATTCTGGCCGGCTCGGCTCAAGAAATAAACCACTGATGCTTTTAAGAAAGAAATGGTAGCTGTTATCATCCTTAGATTTAAAAACTTCTTTTACAAAGCAATCAGAATCTTTGCCTGATAGTATTGCGTCAACACTTTCTGTTGAAGAAAACTTTTTCAGTTCATAATCGAAGAGACCGAGAGCCATAAAATAATGTTAGAAGTTGATTTAAATAAGTCTAAGTAATTCTCACTCTAAAGTGTTGCTTACTTAACCTATCGTAATATTCCTCAGCAATTCCGTTTTCAGCTTCCCACTTTTCAATTGTTTCGTCCAGCTCCAAAGCTAAAAGCTTAACAGCAAGCTGCCTGATTTGGTTAAATGACGATTCGGGCAATGGATTTTTGAACAAACGCAGCATAAGCAATTGCTGTTCGTTTAAAGAATCGGGTATTAATTCCTTGGCTTCCATATACAAATATAAACAATTGCTCACATTATAGTCAATTTCCAATTAATCTCAAATCTCCTGTCTCAAATCTCACATCTCTTACCCACCCTCTCCAAAAAAACGCTATTTTTGCACCTTTATTAAAAATATGAGTACTGCACTATCTGAACAGGAAATTTTACGCCGCGAATCATTACAACAACTGCGCGCTTTAGGTATAAACCCTTATCCCGCTGAGGAATATAAGGTTACCGCCTTTGCGCAGGATATTACTAACAATTTCAATCGCTTTCCCGATCATTATAAACAGGTTACCATGGCTGGGCGCATCATGACGCGCCGCATTATGGGTAACGCCTCATTTGCCGAGCTGCAGGATTCCACCGGCCGCATGCAGATCTACCTAAAACGTGATGACCTTTGCCCCGGCGAGGATAAAACGCTTTATAATACAGTTTTTAAAAAGCTAATGGACCTGGGAGATTATGTAGGTGTAAAAGGCTACGTTTTTATAACGCAAACCGGGGAAATTTCTGTTCACGTACAGGAACTTACCTTGCTTGCCAAATCGTTAAAACCGCTTCCGGTAGTACGAAGGGATGATGACGGGCACATATTTGATGCATTTACCGATCCGGAAATGCGTTACCGCCAACGTTATGTCGACCTTACCGTTAACCCGGAATTCAAACAGATCTTCCTGAAGCGCTCAAAAGTAATCAGCAGTATGCGTGAATACTTTAACAAACAGGGCTGGCTGGAAGTGGAAACCCCGATATTACAACCTGTGCATGGTGGTGCAGCGGCACGTCCGTTTAGCACGCATCATAATACACTGGATATGCCTTTATTTTTACGTATAGCCAACGAGTTGTACTTAAAAAGATTGATAGTTGCCGGTTTTGATGGTGTTTATGAGTTTGGCAAAATGTTCCGTAACGAGGGCATGGACCGTACCCACAACCCGGAATTTACCAGCATGGAAATTTATGTGGCCTACAAGGATTATAACTGGATGATGGCCATGGTTGAAGAGTGTTTGGAAATTGTTGCCCGCACCGTTCATGGCATCCCTGTTGTACAGGTTGGCGCCAATGAGATCAACTTCGCAGGGCCATATGAAAAACTATCCATGTATGATTCTATCCTGAAATATACGGGGATTGATGTTTCGGCAATGGATGAAGCTGCATTACGCGAAACTTGTAAAGAGCTGGGTATTGAAGTAAACCCTTCAATGGGTAAAGGCAAGCTGATAGATGAGATTTTCGGTGCTAAAGTTGAAGCCAACCTGATCCAGCCGACCTATATTACCGACTACCCTATTGAGATGACACCGCTTGCCAAAAAGCACCGCACTAAAGAGGGGCTGGTTGAGCGTTTTGAGCTGTTTGTAAACGGAAAAGAAATTGCCAACGCTTACTCTGAATTAAACGATGCCATTGACCAGCGCGAACGCCTGGAAGAGCAGTTGATATTGGCCGGCCGTGGTGATGATGAGGCAATGGCCATGGATGATGACTTTTTACGCGCACTTGAATATGGTATGCCACCAACATCGGGCCTTGGGATTGGCATTGACCGTTTGGTTATGCTGATGACGAATCAAAGCACCATACAGGAAGTTTTATTCTTCCCTCAGATGCGCCCGGAGAAAAAAGCCAAAGTTGCTTCGGCAGATGATTTTGTTAATATTGGCATCCCTGCTGAATGGGTGCCTGTGCTTAACAAAATGGGCTTTAACACCGTTGAAGAGCTTAAAGCAGCCAACCCAAACAAAGTATTTAATGATTTGGGCGGGATGCGTAAAAAATTAAAGCTGGAAATTACCATGCCTGTAAAGGAAGTGGTGATGGCATGGTTTGAATAAGTAACAATCCCCACGTAGAGACGCAATACTTTGCGTCTCTGAAGTATTACATATTGTTGGCATAAGGGAGACGCAAAGTATTGCGTCTCTACGTTTTTATTCAAATTTGTGCCCCAGCGTAACACCATCCCAGGTGTCTGATCTGAACGGGCTTACCGGAAATCCCTGGATATTGAAAAGATTGGCATCAATTGGAGAATTAGTCCATCCATAACGCACCGCCACCGGGTTAGGCACTGCACTGCACCACACCTTTACTTTATTTTTATCGGTTATTACCGCCTGTGCATAATAGAATTTACGATCAGCGCCTGCCAATTCAAATCCTTTTACATAACCGTATATATCCTTTGCTATCAGTCCGCTCTCTGCATTTTTGAAATTCACCATAGCATAACCATTTGTAAAATCTGCCGAAGTAAACAGCGGGCTCTCAAAAAAGCCGGTTAAATGATAAACATTGGTTAATGCCGATGCGGCCAGCCGGTAACCTACATTGGCTTTGTCTTTCGGATGGATATTAAAAGCATCGCCAATATCAGTAGTAACCGCAAGGCCGGTGTTAGGCAGTTGAAGGGTCATGTTCTGTGCTTCGCGCAGTTCGGCCCAGTTGCTGCCCAAATTACTGTTTTGCGAAGGGCCAAATGATGAAAGCTGCACAAACAGGAAAGGCAATTGTTGCTTCCATTTATTGCGCCAGTCCGTGATCAGCATTGGGAATATAGTTCTATATTGATAAGCCCTGTCAGCATTTGATTCGCCCTGGTACCAGATCACACCTGCAATGGCATAAGGTATAATGGGGTTTATCATCCCGTTATAAAGCATAAACGCATTATTGTTGGGCAGTACATCAAAATGATAAGGCTTGCTCAAATCGGGCATTACGCGCCAGTTGCCATCTGCTAAATTAATTGAAGTATCGGCAAACCGGATGTTGAGATCTGCTGCGCCCGTACCATTAAGCCCTATACCAAACCACGAAGGATTTTTTTGTGCCGATTGTAAATTAATCAACAAGCTATTCATCCCCCCTTTCCATGTTCCGGCAGGTACACTAAATTGTGTGCCGGGCGTTGCTGCATTCTTAGTAATAAGCTTGCCATTAACATACACAGCCAGGTCAGCATCCGTTGTCCCCAGTGAAACGGTTGACGCCGTTGCCGAATACGAACTATCAAGGCTGATGGTACGCTGCATAAACCCTTGCCCGCGATACGAATAAAGTTTTCCCATCCACTCCCACGATCCCGGCGCATTGCCGTGTTGCCAGTTTTCAAAAAAATATGCAGGCTTAGTGGCCAGTTCTTCCGTTGTATAATTCACAACAGTTTTTTTATTATAAGCCCAGGCTTTTAACAGCTTTTCTGTTCGCTGGCTTAGCTGTTCATTATTTTGGGGCAGTGTTGTCACTATTGCATTTAATTCAGGTGAGCCCGCCATCGCTTCCCTGCTTATCCAGTCTTCAGCTTCTGTTCCGCCCCAGCTGCTATTGATAATACCTACAGTAACATGTAAATTTTGAGCCAGTTGTTTGGCATAAAAATATCCTACAGCTGTAAAATCACCTATAGTATTCGCTGTTGCAATCGTCCATTGTCCTCCTGAGAGATCCTTTTCAGGGGTCAGGCTTATTTTATTTGGCACATGAAACTGGCGAACTGTAACTTTCGCAGCAAGCTTTTGCTCTGCTTTATACCCATAGGCATTCTTCAATTGAAATTCCATATTTGATTGCCCCGAGCACAGCCACACCTCCCCCAACATAATATCTGAATAAGTAATTGACTCTTTTCCCGAGGAGATCTTCATATCATAAGGGCCGCCCTCCTGCATAGGATGAAGCACCGCCTTCCAGTTACCCTGCTCATCGGCCTTAACCGAAACCAGCTGGTTATTAAAGCTCACTGTTACTTTTGTTTTCTTTGCGCTTTGCCCCCATACCGGCACCTCATGGTTTCTTTGCAGCACCATGTGATCGCCAAATAATTTCGAGGTGGCCAGCTGCGCCTGAGTTGCAGACACAATAAGAAAAACTGAAAGAAAAATAAATAAAAATCTCATAACTGGTTGATTGCGGAAAGGGGGCTTTAACTAACTATTGATTGGTAAATATAAAGAATTACCAAGGCTGAATTTCAATGCATTTATAACAATCCATTCACACAATTGATAACAATTTGTTAATCAAATGATAAAATCAATGATACTTTAGTGTATTTGCAGATGCTTAATATTGTAAACAACACATACGCATATAGTTATGACAAACTCAATATTAGAAATAACCGAAAAAGAATACCTGATAAAACTGAACAGAAGTAATTTTAACCTGTCATTTATCAGAAGCTTATTAAAAATGGTTGAAGTGGCAAATCCTTCGGAGGAGAGTTCATTTATCGCCGACAGGTATGTATCACCTAACCAGCATCACTCGTCTGAGCCTGACTATTACAGCTCTATCGAAGAGAAATAAAAATGTCCCGATGAATTTCGGGACATTTTTATAAATTATCTTAATACTGGCGATATCCGCCTCTTACTACCTGTTTATCCATCTGAGCCATTTGGCCTTTCATCATCTTTATCTGGTCGGTAAGTAATTTATTCTTATCATCTTTTGACGCTTCCTGCAAATACATCTGCGCTTCGCGCTTGTTGCGTTTTGCCATAGCAATACCGGCAAGGCTTAACTTAGCCAATGCTGTATTGTGCGACATTTTCATACCCAATGTAAGCGACTTTTTGAAATACTTTTCAGATTTTAAAGGTGATTTGCGCGATTCAACCAGGCCTATTAATAAATTATAATAACCCCATTGACTTTTATTCAGCTGTTTTTCATAATCGGTTATTTTTAATAACCATTCTTCAGCTTTCTCTGATTTTTCCTTTCTTAAAAACCATTGTGAAATGATCATGTTCTCATTAAAAAAGTAGCTTAACAATACAAAGCCTCCTAAAAACAATACCAGTATGCCCCAGCCCCAAAATCCAAAGGCACAAAGTGCAACAGCAGCACCTAAAACTACACAGGCAATAATTAACCTTACTATATTTGACATCTTTTTAAAAACTAAAAATTAGTATGCAAATATCCGTTTATTTGTACGCTAAATCAACATCTATATAAATATTTATGGCAGTAGAATTAGAGCCATCATGGCTGAAAGTTTTGAGTGATGAATTTGATAAGCCATACATGGCCGATCTGAGAAAATTTTTAAAAGAAGAGAAAGAAGCCGGTCACAAAATATATCCAAAAAACGCTGATATATTTAATGCGTTTAACAAAACCCCGCTTGATAAGCTGGAAGTAGTTATACTTGGCCAGGATCCTTACCATGGTGATAGCCAGGCTCATGGCCTGTCATTTTCCGTACAAAAGGGCATCACTATACCGCCATCCCTAAGAAATATCTATAAAGAATTGGCCACTGATATTTCCGGTTTTGTTATCCCAAACCATGGCGACCTTACAGAATGGGCAGAACAAGGTGTGCTATTATTAAATGCCAGCCTTACCGTTAGGGCTGCATCACCGGGCTCGCACCAAAAACGGGGCTGGGAAACATTTACCGATACGGTGATAAGAAAAATCTCGGACGAAAAAGAAGGGATCGTATTTATACTTTGGGGCAGCTTTGCACAGGCAAAAGCCGAACTGATTGATCAAAAGAAGCATCACATCATCAAATCCCCTCACCCATCACCATTTTCGGCAGACCGCGGCTTTTTCGGCTCAAAGCCTTTTTCAAAAACAAATGAAATACTTGTAAAAGAGGGAAAGAAGGCTATTGATTGGCAGATTAGCCCCCTAACCCCCTAAAGGGGGAACTTTGATTGGCAAATTCAACTCAATAGAACGGCCTGATCTATTTTTACAGATCAGGCCGTTTATATTTCTCAACTCCCCCTTTAGGGGGGTCGGGGGGCCTAATATTCCAGCGGCACTATCGGCTCTTTCTTACTGGTTGACATGATCATCATGGTTTGGAAAGTTTTAACCACTGTAATGCGGCTGATCTTTTCCATGATCAGTTGCTCGTACGATTTAATATCACGTACGTAAACTTTAAGCAGAAAATCACACTGGCCGGTTACGTGGTGGCATTCGGTAATTTCTTTAATGGTTTGGATCTCATCCAAAAATGTTTGGATAGTATTTTTTTGATGAAAATCCAGCGAGATCTGGATAAAGGTCTTTATCCCCAGTCCAAGTTTTTCTTCATCAACCAAAGCATGATAGCTCTTTATATATTCGGCATTTTCCAGCTTACGCACACGCTCTAAAGTCGGTGCGGGCGAAAGCCCTATCTCGTTTGAAAGCTGGAGGTTGGTTATCCTTCCGTTCTCTTGCAATATCTTTAATATTTGCAGGTCTATTTTGTCTAATTCAGCACCCATAATACGGCAAATATAATATTTTAGTTAATCCACAAAATAAAATTTTTCAAAAAACACATTTAACAGAAAGAAATTCTTTTTTAAATAAAATTTAGATTAGTCTAAATTTATTATTAGATTTGTATAAATGAATACATTAGCCGAAGAAAACTACTTAAAATCCATCTATCACTTATCCCTTAATGCCGAAAATGTAAGCACTAACCAGCTTGCGGCATTGTTAAATACAAAGGCATCATCAGTAACGGACATGCTGAAAAAGCTGGCAGATAAAGAGCTGATCAACTACACACCATACCAGGGCGTTACGCTTACGCCCCCGGGCGAAAAGATCGCTATCAATATTATTCGCAAGCACAGGCTCTGGGAATTCTTTTTGGTTGAGAAGCTAAATTTTAAATGGGACGAGGTGCATGAAATGGCCGAAGAGATGGAACACATTTCATCAAATGAACTGATAGATCGCCTTGATAAATTTATGGGTCACCCCAAATATGATCCGCATGGCGACCCGATCCCCGATTGTGATGGTAAATTTAAAGTCCACGACCTGAAACCTGTATCTGCTATTGAAATTAATGAAAGCGGGATAATTTGCGGGGTGCGTGATCATTCAGCAGGCTTTTTACAATACCTGGAAAAACAGGGCCTTACCATAGGAAAAAAAATAAAGGTTGAAGATATTATTGAGTTCGACCGCTCGATGGTATTACAGATGGAAACCAAAAGCGTACAAATAAGCCGCGAAGTAGCAAATAATCTATTGATCACTTTATGAGTAACGAAAACGACCGTTCATTAGCAAATGTCCATAGTTCAATAAACCCCGAAAGCAAAACCGGCTGGAAAAGGATTTTAGCCTTTTTAGGCCCCGCCTACCTGGTAAGTGTTGGCTATATGGACCCGGGTAACTGGGCAACAGATATTGCTGGTGGCAGTGCGTTTGGCTACAGACTGATCTGGATCTTGTTTGCATCAAACCTGATTGCATTGTTACTGCAATCGCTCAGTGCACGGCTGGGCATAGTGCGCGGACTTGACCTAGCGCAGGCTTCAAAAAATGCCTATCCCCGTTTTGTAAATTTCTGCCTTTATATACTTGCCCAAATAGCCATTATAGCCTGCGACCTTGCCGAGATCATCGGGATGGCCATAGGATTGCAGCTATTATTCCATCTGCCGTTAATATGGGGCGTATCGCTTACCATTACCGATACAGTGCTGATGCTATTTTTGATGAATAAAGGCATGCGCAAGCTCGAGGCATTCATTATGTCGATGATCTTTATTATAGGGATTTCTTTTTTAGTGGAAATGTTTATCGTAGGCCCTGATTTTGTGGGGGTAGCTAAAGGGTTTATTCCGGGTAACTTATCGGGCAGCGCTTTATATATCGCCATTGGCATAATCGGGGCAACTGTGATGCCGCATAACTTATACTTGCACTCATCCTTAGTGCAAACCAGGCAAATAACCCGGACAGATGCGGGCATCAGGGCATCTATTAAATTTAACCTTTTCGATACGGTTATTGCCTTAAACCTGGCATTTGTTGTTAACGCTGCCATATTGATATTAGCTGCAGCAGCATTTTTCAAAAATGGCTATTTCCAGGTCGCCGAAATCCAGGATGCCTATAAACTACTCGAACATATTTTTGGCGCTACAGCTCCTACCCTTTTTGCAATAGCCTTAATAGCTTCGGGCCAAAGCTCAACCATAACCGGCACGCTTGCCGGGCAAATAATTATGGAGGGGCACATTAACCTGCGGATTGAACCCTGGCTGCGTCGCCTCCTAACCCGCATACTGGCTATTGTACCTGCCGTTTTTACGATTATTTACTTTGGTGAAAACGGCCTGGGCAGTCTCATTATATTAAGCCAGGTTGTATTGAGCCTGCAATTGGGCTTTGCTGTAATTCCGCTTATTCATTTTACCTCTAATAAGAAGCGAATGGGTAAATTTGCAATCAGCCTTAAAGTTAAAATACTTGCCTGGGCAAGCGCTATTGTAATTGTGGGTTTAAATGCAAAATTAGTTTATCAGCAAATTGGCGACTGGATAACGCAATATCCATCGGCTACACTATGGATCTACGGACTGGCAACACCCCTGATCATAGCCATTGCGCTGTTATTGCTATATGTATTTTTAAGGCCGATATTATTTAAACATAAAGACCTGCCCGCACAGGTACCTCATGGCCTTGCCAGTACAATTGAAGATATTGAGCCTATTGTGTACCACAATATTGCGGTAACCATTGACTTTTCGAAAAATGATACGGATTGCATAAGAAATGCCATTATGCAGGGCGGCAAAAGGGCACATTACACATTAATTCATATTGTTGAAACTGCTGGCGCCCGCTATTATGGCACCGAAGTAATGGATCATGAAACACAAAGTGATGTTGATAACCTTGATACTTACGTTAATGCGTTGGTAAAACTTGGTTACAAGGCAAAAGCCCAAATTGGTTATGGCAGCGCGGCAAGCTCAATAGCCAAAATTGTAAACAGCGAGGATATTGATTTTATAGTAATGGGATCGCACGGGCACAAGGCATTAAAAGATCTGATTTTTGGAACAACCGTTAATTCCGTACGCCATAAGGTGAACGTACCTGTACTGGTAGTTAAGCCACAAAAATAATTTGCATATTTGCAGCAAAAGAGGCCGTGATGAACCAGGATATTTATATAAAGAACAAGAAAGCTTATTTTGAGTACCACATACTTGATAAATATATTGCAGGCATAAAATTGCTGGGCACCGAAATTAAATCTATCCGCGATGGCAAAGCCAATATCAACGATGCGTTTTGCACTTTTATAAACGACCAGCTTTATGTACGCAACCTGCATATTGCGGAATATAGCTTTGGCTCATTTTACAACCACGAAGCCAAACGCGACCGGATTTTACTGCTCACCAAAAAAGAACTGAAAAAGCTCCAAACCCGCGGCGAAGAAAAAGGATTAACCATTGTACCCCTTGCCCTCTTCATTAGCGAACGTGGATTTGCCAAACTGGAGATAGGCCTTGCCCAGGGTAAAAAAACCTTTGATAAACGCGAAACTTTAAAAGAGCGTGATACAAAAGTTGAGATGGACAGGGCGATGAAAAGGTAATTTTGATTTCGGATTTCGGATGTTCAATTTCGGACTTATTAAATGAGGAGTCAGGATTGTTGAATGCAGAATGTTTTTTTTCTTATCTACACCAAGGTTCTTTTCCTTCTAATTCCGAAATCGAACATCCGAAATTCGAAATTTCTTCTACCACGCTTTATCCCCTACCAGTGGTACAAACCTGAAGGTATCCAGCACAATTTTTTCGTAATCGTGCTCGGCAACTTTAATTATGGTTACCATTTTTTGTGATTGCTCATCACCTACCGGAATCACCAGGATCCCTCCGATTTTTAATTGCTTTAATAACACATCCGGAACCGTAGGCGCGCCGGCGGTTACAATTATTTTATCGTAAGGTGCGTGTTTAGCTATCCCTATTGAACCATCACCAACAAAAAAATTAGCTTTATAGCCTATATGGGGTAAAACCTGGCGGGTATGGTTATAAAGTTTCTCCTGCCTTTCAATGGTATAAACTTTTGCGCCAAGCTCAAGCAGGATACAGGTTTGATAGCCGCTACCGGTACCGATCTCCAGCACCTTATCCCCTTTATTAATGTGGAGTAATTGGCTTTGATAAGCAACAGTATAAGGCTGCGAAATAGTTTGCCCCTCACCTATCGGGAAGGCAATATCTTTATAGGACTGGTTCCAGAAAGTTTCATCAAAAAAGTAATGGCGTTTTACATTGCCTATTGCGGCTAAAACCCGTTCGTCATCAATTCCCTTTTTCTTTAATTCTTCAACCAGTAATTTGCGCGCACCTTTTTCGCGGTAATTGTCGATGTACTTATAGGCCATTATAAGTACAAATCTAATACGATTTTAAGATTATTAGCTTTATAAACGCGCTATAACACTTTTATAATTTTATCTCCCTGATTTATCGGCTAATATTTTACTGACATTATCTTCTATCAGGGTCAATACCTTTATACTTATCAAGCATCAACTGAAATTTATCCGGGTCAACAGGTTTTAAATACTCAGTTTTACTTACAGGATATTTCTCTAAAAGATGGGTTGGCCTTACAGGTCTCTTCTCAAATCCGCCACCACAATTTGGACAAACGTTGAATAGTATATTATCTACACAATCTTTACAAAAAGTACATTCGAAAGTACAGATCATCGCTTCGCTGCTTTTATTAGGAAGCGCTTTGCCACAGTTTTCGCATATTGGTTTAATTTCTAACATGGCATGCTGGAATATGTAGGATTGGGAAATTAACAGAATTAGCTATAAAACACATTTTATTGGCCTCATGATGCAAAGCATTCGCTTTTTCAATCATTGATTCATCGCTGACAATAACAGTTGGATGTAACGTAACTTCTTTAAAGTGTCCGCTGCCATTCGCTGCTTCAACCATAGTTCCTGTTGCTTCATCGGTATAATCAATTACAATAACTCCGGCTACGCTGCACAAATGAAGGTACCAAAGCATGTGGCATGACGATAGCGATGCAACTAATAATTCTTCGGGATTATACCTTGTTCTATCGCCGCGAAATGAAGGGTCGGACGAAGCGGGAATAGTTGGTTTTCCATCAATATTTATGGAATGGCTTCTTTCGTAACCGCGGTAGTCACTGGTTCCTTTACCCAGATTTCCTGTCCAGGTAATAATTGCTCTATAGTGATGCTCACTCATGAATTATATACTTTTTACAAATTAGTCACAACAAATTAACTATAACAAAATAAAAATATCAATAAATTCGCATTAATTAAATTATTATTGCAAGTGATTAAATAAATCGCTTTAAAAATATTTTTACTGTAGCGCCTTCGCATTAATTACCGTATAGTTAAAAAAACAAACTATGAAACTATTCAACCCACTTACATTTATTTGTATCCTGGTTTTATCTTTAATCATAACATTCTCCTTCAAAAAAAACAGTGCTGATAAAACCACTCTTTTAAACGAAGATGCTACCGTTATTAACACCGGAAGTACTGCTGCTGATGGATGTGGCTGGCAAATAAAAACTTCAGGAACAGATAGCACCTATAGTCCGCTGGATTTAAACGCCCAATACCAGGTTAATAATTTAAAAATACATGTTTCTTATCATAAACTAAAAACAAGATTTTATTGCAGCCAGCTTACTAATACTCCAGGCCCAGGCATTGCGGAAATCAGCATAGATTCGATAAAATCACGCTAAGCTAATACGGATCAACGTCTGGCTGTACAATACTCCCCTTACTCAGCTTAGTAGTTTGAAACTGAGTAATTATATCCCTGATAATTGTTTTTACTTTATTGATAGAGATACCATCTTTTTCAAACTTCAGCATTATAGTTTTAATATAATAGTTTCTTATCCGGCCAATTAGGGGGAATTCAGGCCCTATAACCCTATCGTCAAATTGTTTGCGGAGCTCATTAGCAAGGTAGATTGACTGGTTATGTACAATTTCGGGATCTTTATGCTTTATGTCAAGATTAATGATCCGGTAAAATGGCGGATATTTAAAGCTTTTGCGTTCCTCCATCTCGGTGAAGTACAGATCAGTATAATTGTTTTCAATAACCTGCTTTATAACACGATGCCCCGGATCATAAGTTTGGATCACTACCTTGCCCTGCTTACCCCTGCGCCCTGCCCTGCCGCTAACCTGGGCCAGCATCTGGTAGCTACGCTCGTTAGCACGGTAATCAGGAAATTTCAGCAAGCTATCGGCATTAATGATCCCAATAACGGTAACATCCGAAAAATCAAGCCCTTTGGCTACCATTTGCGTGCCTACCAGTATATCAATTTTCTTTTCTTCGAGGTTATTCAATATAGTTTGCAATGAATTGCGGGAACGGGTAGTATCCAGGTCCATCCTGGCCATCCGGGCGTCAGGTAAGATCATCGCCAGCTCGTCTTCAACTTTTTCGGTCCCAAAGCCTTTATATTCAAGGTGGGTTGATCCGCAGGCAGGACAAATTTGTGGTGCATCTTCTTTATAACCACAGTAATGACAATGCAGCTTACCGCTACTTTTATGGTAGGTTAGGCTAACATCGCAATTAATACATTTTGGGGTGTAGGCACAGATCTTACAAATTAGCAATGGTGCATATCCGCGCCTGTTTTGAAACAGGATCACCTGCTCCTTATTTTCAAGCGCCTTATTAATATCCCCCATTAATACACTTGTAAAGTGCGATTGCATGGTTTTCCGTTTGGTTTCTTCTGCAATGCTTACCACTTCGATTTCGGGCAGCTTTACACCGCCATATCTTTCGGTAAGCTCAGTTAATCCGTATTTTTTTATCCTTGCATTGTAATAGCTTTCAAATGATGGCGTAGCCGATCCTAACAGCACTTTACCCTTATGCATATTAGCCAAAAAAATGGCGGCGTCACGGGCGTTATAGCGCGGTGCGGGGTCAAATTGTTTGTACGATGTTTCGTGCTCTTCATCAACAATTATTAAACCCAGGTCATTAAACGGCAAAAACACAGCCGATCGAGCACCCAGCAAAACCTTATATTCATTGCTGATAACTTTTTGCCAAACCTCAACCCGCTCATTATCATTAAACCGGGAGTGATAAATCCCAATACTGGCTCCGAAATATACGCGCAGTCGCTCAATAATATGCGTGGTAAGCGCAATCTCGGGCAGCAAATACAAAACCTGCCTGCCAGAGTTGATCATCTCCTCGATCAGCCTGATATAGATCTGTGTTTTTCCGGATGATGTTACCCCATGCAAAAGCACAACATCCATTTGCTTAAACTGCTCTTTAACATTAATAAGGGCAGCGCTTTGCTGCTCACTTAGTTCAAAGTTGCTGTAAAGCTCTTCTTCCTCAAAAAACAGCCGGCTTACGTTCTTTTCCTCAATAACAAATACCTCTTTCTCTTCAAGCGATTTAATGCTTGCCGCACCAGCACCGCTTTCTTCAATCAGCTCATTTTTCGAGATACTTTTCTGATGGCGCGAAAGCTTTATGTAGGCCAGTACGGCATCCGCCTGTTTGGGGGCACGCTTTTCAAGAATGCCGAATAGCTCTCTTAAGTTATCCTGGTTTTGATAGATAGGATTCAGCGTTATAAAACTTCGTGTACGTGGCTTGTAACGCTCGCTTACCTCTTCTGATATGTGGATCACGTTTTTTTCGAACAGTGATTTCAAAATGGGCATAACCGTTTTTTGTCCCAGCAATTTTACAATATCGCTAACAGTAAGTTCGGGTTGGATATCAAGTGCGTCAACAATCAAAAACTCTTTATCATTCAGATCGCTGCGATTTGCGTCATAGTCTTTATTCAGCACTATCTTCGTTTCACTGGCCAGTTTTAATGCTGATGGCAAAGCGGCATTCATCACCTCGCCCAAAGTGCACATATAATATTCCGACATCCATTGCCAAAACCTCAGCTGTTCGGTGGTAACTACCGGGCGATCGTCCAAGATTTCAATAATATATTTTGCCTGGTATTTTTCGGGCGCCAGCTTACCTATTGATGCAATAATCGCCGTGTAAAGCTTGCTTTTACCAAATTGAACCACCGCCCTTTTGCCCACCTCTACCGTGTTGTTCATTTCATAAGGAACACGATAGGTATAATTTTTGGCAATTGCCAAAGGCAAAATCACTTCAACAAAAAGTGTTTCACGGTCGGTATAATGTGCTTCGGCAAACTCTAACATTAAATTATTTATTTTTAAAAGCAGCTACACCCATAGTTATCCAGCCCCCAATAAACAGCACGCCTCCAAGCGGGGTTACAGGGCCAATTACGTGCAACCATCCCCAACCCAGTAGTTCGCGGGTTGCCAGCAGGTATAATGAACCGGAAAAGAACACTATTCCCAATGTAAAAAGATAATAGCATTCGTTAATAAGTTTGGTATTATCCCTGTACAGGCTTGATAAAGCCAGCAAGGCAAATACATGATAAAACTGGTATTGAACAGCAGTATTCCATACTTGCATCTCCTTTGCTGATAAATGTCCTTGCAAACCATGTGCAGCAAAAGCACCTGCAATAACTGCTAACGCACCTAAAACCGAAGCGGTAATAAATATTTTCTTCTTCATAAATTATAGAGGGGTAAAGTTAAGGTTTATGGGTTGTAAAAAGTTGTATTGGTTGTAAAAGTTGTAGTAGCTGTAACAACAGAAAGGCAATTTAACATCCTATATTCTACTAACAATTTACCCGGTTATAACTTTTACAACGCTTACAACCATTACAATCCTTATTAACCCTTTAAAAAAACTACATTTGCAGGGCAAGCAGCAATGAAAAAGCAAATAATTATTACCCTGATTTTATTGGCAGCTACTGCGTATGTAACGGTTGTTTATTTTAAAAACTTAAACCCACAGGGAACGCGTACCAGCCAGGTAATGCATTCAATACCTGGTAATGCAGCGCTGATATTTGAGTTTAATAATGATAAGGGTTTTTATGATATTTTTAAAGATAATAAACTTTTTGCTGCCGTTATTGGCAAACAAAAGCTGGGCTTGTTAGATACCTTAAGGCAGCAGCTACTTCAAAATTCAATATTAAGCAAATATTTTACCGGCCAAAACATATTTATTTCTCTGCATCCTTCAAAAGAGGATGGCATCGACCTGCTGCTTTCGATGTCGCCCGCAAACGGATTTGAGCCGGATCTGTTTGATCAGTTAGGTAAACAACCAAACAGCGGATTATTGATTACCCCTATCCGCACTGCAGGAAGATCTGGCTATAACATTTATATAAACGTACTTAAAAAACGTTTTTACCTGATAAATAAAGGGAACAATGTTTTTTCAGGCAGCTTTTCAAAAGAATTGATAGATCAAAGCGCCTCTCATAAAAACAGAACCGATAAAGAAACCTTTGTTTTACTTTCTGAACAACAAAGCAATAATTCACTGGCTAACCTGTATATAAATTACAGCGGACTTTCGCCATTATTTGATCAGCTGTTTAAAAATAAAAATACTGATATTTTTAAAAGCTTTAAGCTGCTGCCGGCACTTGCCGCATTAAACCTGAATTACAGGAGTGATGCGATTATGTTTAACGGATCAACAACGCTGCAAAATAACGACCCTTTAAGCTATTTAAACCTGTTTGCAAACCAGCAGGCGGTTATTAATCATTTAAAGGATATTCTTCCTTCAACAACTGCATATAGTACCAGTTTTTCAGTTTCAAACCCATTAAAATTTGGCGCCAGCCTAACAGACTGGCAAAATAAAACAGGGCTTGCAACCGAAAGGGATCAGCTGTTCAGTAAAATAAAAGCTGAGGCGTCCGTAAAAATAAAAACCGAGTTTAATAATTTGCTTGGTAATGAGTTTGCTATTGTAACAACCCGTTATTTTGAAAAATTCGCCATCGTATCTGTAAAAGACGGATCAAAGCTTAAATTAATTATATCGGCTATAAGTACTATGAACAATGAAAACATCGGGCAGTTAAGTTATGACAAATTGCCGTTTTTTTTGTTGGGCGATGCTTTCAGTGTTTTCAAAAAGCCATATTTTACAATTATTGATAATTATTTAATACTTGCCAATAGCAGTGCTGAGTTGGCAAGTTATTACGACATCTATATAAACCGTAAGTTTTTAAACAAAAACGACCAATATAACCAGTTTGATAATTTACTGGCGGCACAAAGCAATGTTTCTTTCTTTTTTAATTTTAAAAATGCACAGCCGATACTTGAGAGAGATATGGATGCAAGTGTATATGATAATTTTAAATCAATTGACCCGGGATGGAAAGACTTTTATGCTGCCTCGTTCCAGTTTACTGCGGTTGACAAAAATTTTTACACCAATTTTTGTATGAAACTGAGCACAGATACGGTTGCTTATAAATTAAAATAGTGATTGTTCACACAACTATAAAGCTCCAATCCCGTTAAAATGGTTAATTGTTATTATTTTTCAATTAATCGATTTGGAGTTTTATCTTTAAGACGAATATAAAATACACGGCATTACGCGATCTATGAAGAAGATTTTACTTGTTTTTTTGTTATTATCATTCTCCGTTAAAATTTTTGGCCAACAATTTTCCCAGTATAACACCGGTAGTTTGTATGACTCCTTTGAAAACCCTTCCCAAAAAGCTTTCATTACTGACTCAAGCAAACAATTTGCTTCCAATTTCCTGGTACCAAATTTTAACGCCAACTTTTTTATACTTGGCAATGCACAGGCAACATTAAAGAACCGCGCCTTTAACAATAAGTATGATAATTCGGCATTATTGATCAACCAGGGCAAGTACAATCATGTAAATGCCAATGTGAATGCTTATGTTATTATGTTTAAAATGTTTTCGAGCCTTAATGGAGATGTTGAGTTGGGCTTTGCAGCACAAACTAAGATGGAAGGAAAAGGGATCTTTACTGATGAGTCGATAGCCTTATTAAATGGCTCTGGAAGTTTTAGCGGAACAGATTATTCAAACATTTTCAACAACAACTTCCATTTTCAGTCATACCACCAAATAAGTTTTACTTATAAAGAAAAGATCAATAAGCAATTCACTTTCGGTGCAAAGTTAAGTGCGTTGCTGGGGATCCAATATGAGGAGTTAAACATTAAAAGCTCACAAATAGTTTTTGATAAAGCTAATGATTCGGCCATACTGGGGTTAAACGGAACTTATTATACCAATTATATTCCCGGCCATTTAACTCCGCGCGATTATTTGCCAAATTTTCGCAACCCGGGCGCAGCAATATCACTAGGCGCAACTTTCAGAACGGAGGATAGCTTTTATATCCAGGGCAACATAAAAGATCTTGGCTTTATTCACTGGAGCAGCCGTTCGCACGCGGGCGCATTTAATGATATTACTACTATAAATGGTTTATCAGAAAAAGGACGGGAAGACAGCGTATATAACGCCGTAAGCAAAATAATACATGGCAACGCCGTGCAAACCTCATTTAATACGCCAATTGACGGCCGGGCAGAGTTAAGCGTTCATAAAAAATTCTGGATCGATGATAATAAGACCTTTCAATATTTGCCAACTCTTATAGCGTCTAAAGAATTATTTTACCCTGGCTTTACAGGCGCCCTGGTTAATCCCTTTCAATATAAAAAATACACTTTAACCCTCACCACAACCTATGATGATTTAAAACTGTTTAATCTGGGTGCGCAGTTTATGGTTCAAACACCAAATTTTGAATTTTATATAGGTAGTGACAAAGTAGCGCAAACTGGCAGTTTAATACACTCACAACTGAGCAAAGGCTCTCAGTCGTTTCAAAACAGTGGATTTACAGGCGCCGATTTCTTTTTAGGCTTTTCGCTTAAATTGGGGCCGGTAATTGAGCATCCAATGAACGCCAGTACTATTCCAACAGGTGAAAAAGGTTTTTTAGGCCGCTTATGGGGACGTATATTTAAAACAGACAATTAGATTTCGGAATTCGGATGTTCGATTTCGGAGTTTTCGAAATGCGGAGTTCGGAATGTTGAATGCGGAATAATTGTCTTTATTATTTAAATTCTAAATAGATCTCCAATCGCTATAAATCCGAAATCGAACATCCGAATTCCGAAATCCGAAATCCGAAATCATAACGCTTTTTTACCGGCAATAAAATCTTTAAGATAATACGGTTCAAAGTAAGCAACGTCTTCAAATTGCTTATTAGCAAACCTTTCTGCTGCCTTTTGGGTAAGGTAAGTTGCTGAATTTACAAAGCCGGGTAAAAAAGACGCATTAGGGTTTTTATTTAAAACATTAAAGCACTTTTCGGCACCGTCCCCAAAAAACAGGATCTCATTTTCTTTTAAAAGATCGTCAAAGCTATTTTCATCAATTATTGAGGCCGTGGTTGATTTCACTTTATTACCCTGGGCGGTAAACAATGCTGTGTAAACCTCCATTCGCCTGGCATCTATCATAGGACATAGAAGCAGGTTTTCCTTTTCTCTGTATTCATTCGTATTGATAAGCCCTGAGGCCATGGCATCCAGGGTTTCAATAGCAATAAGCGGCTTATCAAGTGCAAAACATAAACCCTTGGCTGTTGATATACCAATCCGTAAGCCCGTGTATGAGCCCGGCCCGCAGCTCACTGCAATAGCATCAAGATCAAGATAATTGAACGCGGCTGTTGATATTATTTCTTCAATAAACCTGGTGATTACCTCGGCGTGTAAATTGCGTTCGTTAACTTGTTTAAAGCCCAAAACGGCCCCGTCTTTTGCTAAAGCAACAGAACATGAGGTGGTGGCGGTTTCAATTTGTAAAATCAGGCTCATTTTTTTAGTCTTAAGTCGAAAGTCTTGAGTCTTACGTCAATATGCAAATGGGCTTTTGACTTAAGACTCAAGACTTTCGACTGATATATCATGGTACAGGATCATGCCCATGCCCTCCCCAAGGGTTGCAACTGGCAATACGTTTTAAAGTTAACCATCCGCCTTTAAAGGGCCCATGCTTTTTTATGGCTTCAACCCCATATTGTGAACAAGTGGGTGTATACCTGCATGAGGCACTAGTTAACGGCGAAATAAAGTACTGGTATATTTTTATAAGGATAACGAATATTGATCCAATTATAAGCTTCAATATGTTGCTGATCGCTTTCATTTTGAAATTTCATCACAAAGCTGCGTTAAAAGCTTCAGCATTTTTTTTTCTGAAAAATCATACTCGGCAATTTCCTTGCCTATAAAGCCTACTGAAAGCACAATTTTTTTATTGCTGCTGTTCAGTGCATCATATAAGTGTTTTTGTTTATTAAGTCTGTAGACTTCGCGCATGCGCCTCTTTATTAAATTACGGTCAACAGCGTGCTTATAACGCCTTTTTGATACCGAAAATAAAATTTGCACGGGAAATTGCATGGGCTCATCAATAAGCAGCCACGATGCTTTAAAAGGATAACATAAAAAAGAAGAACCGTTATGGAAAAGCTTGTCAATAAGCTTCTTATTACATAACCGTTCTTCTTTCTTAAAAGTATACATTGTTGCTAATGCTGAACCGAAATTTAAGTATATACCGGCTCAAGCCCCTATCCGGACAAAGCAACCAGCTTTATGCTTTATGGCTACCCTCGTCAGATACTGATAATCTTTTTCTGCCTTTAGCTCTTCTTGATGCTAATATTCTCCTGCCGTTAGCAGTTGACATGCGCTCACGGAAACCGTGTTTATTTCTTCTTTTCCTTTGTGAGGGCTGAAACGTTCTTTTCATGGCTATTTTATTCTATTCGTATTTTTAAAACAAGAGCGCAAATGTAGTCATTTTTTAGTATTTCTCAAATATTGTTTTGCTTTTTAGTTTAGTGTGGATAAATTACATAATGTTGATTAAGTTGGAACGGTTTGATATATTGCAGGGAAAAGATTTACGAAGTTTTAAAACGGCGAAGCCCTCAACGAGGCCAAAAAAACATAATATCGAGTTAAACTTCGTAAATCTGTAATCGCGCCTAATCAACCTATAATGAAAGCTATACTCATCATATTACTTATACTCCCTCTCTGTGTGTTATCACAGGATTCCTTATCCACCCATTATAAAATCTATAGCTCATCAAAGCAAAAAATAGTAACGCTTGATGAAATAGTAAATGATATGAGCAAAGCTGATGTTTTGTTTTTTGGCGAAGAGCACAATGATTCAACCGGGCATTACCTTGAATACGCCATTTTTAAAAAGCTTTCCGAAAAATACAAAGGCAAATTGGCTTTATCAATGGAAATGTTTGAAACTGATTGCCAAACCCCACTTAATGAATACCTGGCGGGCCTGATCCGCGAAAAAAACTTTATTACTGAAGCCCGTGCATGGCATAATTATAAAGACTACCGCCCGATGATTGAACTGGCTAAAACTAATCACATACCCGTTACTGCAGCAAATGCACCCGCACGATATACCAATATGGTTAACCGGTTAGGACTTGGCAGCCTGGAGCAACTTGATGCAAAGGGCAAAGCTTTTCTGCCTCCATTGCCAGTTGATACAGCCACGGGTGCTTATTACGATAAATTTGTTGAAATAATGGGTGGACACAGCGCAATGGGCAACATGAAAATATACCAGGCGCAAAATCTTTGGGACGCTACAATGGGGTATAACATAGCACAGCTATTTAAAAACCATCCCAGGTTTAAGATCCTGCAGATAAATGGTGGCTTTCACAGCGAGGAAAAGTTAGGTACCGCTGCCCAATTAAAAAAATATGCACCAAATGTGCGCATCCTGAATATTGCTGCCTATGCTGATGATAGCTTTGACAATCCCGATTGGGCTAAGTTTACCGCCAAAGGCGATTATATTATACTTACAGACCCCAAATTGGCTAAAACTTATTAGTTCATGGCTCGCGGTCGAAAAACTCCGGCTATGAACCATGAACTATCAACTATAAGCTCTTACGCTTTCTTAGCCAGTAAATCTCTTATCTCAGTAAGTAAAAGTTCTTCTTTTGTAGGTACCGGATCAGCTACAGGTGCGGGCTCTTCCTCCTTTTTCAATGAATTGATCGCCTTAACCATCATAAAAATACAAAATGCAACTATCAGGAATTGAATTATAGCGTTTATAAAATTACCATAGTGTATTGCGTTTTCTAAGACCTTATGCGCCGGATCCGCCTCTTTCAAAACAATCTTTTTTTCAGCAAAATCAACGCCGCCAGTTATAAAACCAATTGGAGGCATAATAACGTCAGCTACTAACGAGGTTACTATCTTACCAAATGCTGCTCCTATAATAACACCTACAGCAAGATCAACAACATTGCCACGCATGGCAAACTCTTTAAATTCTTTAATTATAGCCATGATTCTGATTTTTGGTTGCTCTAAAGTAATGAATAAATTTTATAGCCATCCAAACAAATTATTTTTTTTGCATTTAATATGCTTTGTCAACAGCAAGTTATTTTAGCTATTTTTTAGTTAAAGTAATTGATGTATTTTTGGCCTCATCTAATTATGCTTAAACAAAATCTTCAACAGAAACTTTTACAGAAACTCTCTCCGCAGCAAATACAATTTATAAAATTGCTGCAGGTGCCCACTGTTTCATTGGATACCCGGATAAAAGAGGAGCTGGAAGAAAACCCGGCTCTTGAAGACTTAAGCTTAACTAACTTAAACGAGCCGGAAGAACAATATCCCGACCGCGACCCTGAAGAGGATACGTATAACGGTGATGAAGAAAAAGGCGAGGCCGATGAGTTTAACATTGAAGATTACCTGCAGGAAGATAATTTAAATGAATACGGATCAAAATACGATCAGAATGGTGATGATGAGGATGAACGAAAGGAAATACCTATTGCCGTACAGAGTTCATTTTTCGAGAGTCTGCAGCAACAGCTTGATCTTCTTCCTTTATCAGATAAGGATTTCAGAATAGGAAAACAGATAATTGGCAGCCTTGATGACGATGGATACCTGCGCAGGCCCATAACTTCTCTTACTGACGATCTTGCATTTTCGCAAAATGTTTTTGCTGAAGATGATGAGGTTGAAGAAATGCTGAAGGTTATCCAGGGCTTTGACCCTGCTGGTGTAGGAGCCCGCAGCTTGCAGGAATGCCTTTTAATCCAGCTACGCAAAAAAGACCCTAACGACCTGATCATAAAAAAAGCGATAATGGTTGTTGAGCATTACCTGGATGAGTTTACCCGTAAGCATTATGATAAGCTTGAAAAATCATTAAACATGAACTCGGATGAGTTAAGAGCGGTTGTAAATGAAATTTTAAAGCTTAATCCTAAACCCGGCGACTCAAACGAGGTAAATACCAAGCAGATGCAGGTGATCCCTGATTTTCACATCTCAAATAACGATGGGTTCCTGATCCTTACCTTAAATTCAAAAAACGCACCCGAGCTTAGGGTAAGCCGCTCGTACCAGGAGATGTTTGAGCATTACGATAAGGCATCGCAACGGGATAAAAAGCTAAAAGAAGCTGTTCAGTTTGTAAAGCAAAAGCTCGATTCGGCAAAATGGTTTATTGATGCAATTAAACAGCGCCAGCAAACGCTTTTAAAAACCATGAATGCCATTATGCAATACCAATACGAGTTTTTCCTGACCGGCGATGATAAGAATTTAAAGCCAATGATCCTTAAAGATATTGCCGACAGGATCAACATGGATATTTCAACAGTATCAAGGGTTGCCAATTCAAAGTATGTACAAACGGAATTTGGCACATTTCTGTTAAAGTCGTTTTTCTCAGAAGCAATACAAACCGAGAGCGGCGAAGAAGTATCAAACAAAGAAGTTAAAAAGATCCTGGAAGAGCATATCGGCACCGAAGATAAACGCCATCCGTTAGCCGACGAAAAGCTAACCGAGATCCTTAAAGATGCCGGCTACAACATAGCCCGCCGCACTGTTGCCAAATACCGCGAGCAGATGAATATCCCGGTTGCAAGGCTAAGGAAGGAACTGTAAAATAGTTCATAGTTGATGGCAGTTGCAATGGACTTCGGATACGAATCACTAACTTTCAAAGAATTTCGGCTATGAACTATGAACCATCAACCATGAACTTCTTAGAATAGGTGCTGCGGGCAAGTAACCTTATACCTGTTATTAAGCAGTATGCCTATCACAATTTCGTGGGTGCCGTTACTTACCGTGTTTAACGCCGATGTGGTGATATCATAAGAGTACCCTATATTTATAAACGAACTTACGTTTATCCCGGCTAATACGCCGAATGAGTCGTTATGGCGATAGGAGCCTCCGAACCAAAATTTATCGCTAAAAGAAAACTTGGCATTTAAATCATAAGTAATTGGGGTAGGTTCTATCACTTTTATTAAAAACGAAGGTAAAAGGGTGATTTCATCCGTTAAAAAAAGTTTCACTCCGCCTGTTACAAAATATTGGGGAACCGTTTTACTTTGATTGTAAGAATTGTTGGTGCTGAAGTATAGGTTTTGAGGTATCAGCTGCTGTACAGAGGCGCCAAAGTAATAGTTGGATGAGTACAACCATCCGCCAACACTCAGATCAGGTTTCCACTGGCTGTTATTTCCATTACTAATGGCCGGATCAAGCGGGTTCTCCAGCGTGATCAGTGATGTATTTAAGCTGATATGATTAAACCCTGCAGAAACGCCAACAGCCAGGTTTAAATTACCTGACAAACCCAGGTGATAGGCGTACGATGCGTCAATATTGGTTTGATTTATAGGGCCGGCCTGGTCACTAACTACCATAAAACCAATGCCATGGTGCGGCTCGGCCGCCATATAGTTTTGGGTATATAACCTGCTCGAAGGATTTATGCCTCCGTTAGCCGGAAAAGCTGTAGCATCGCCCTGTAAAAAATTTTGACCAAGTGGTGCGTTTACAGTTAAGTAGCTTGTTACAGGGGCACCCTGCAGGCCTGTCCATTGGCTACGGTAACCGGCTTTAACATCTGTATAGTTTTCAATACCTGCAACAGCGGGATTTAGCAGGTAATTATTAAAAACATATTGCGTATACTGAGGCTTTTGTTGCGCAGAGACCAACTGCAAACTTGAAACAAGAACCAACAATAAGTATAAAAATTTTTTCATTAATATTTAATGATCTTATACGGCCCGGTAAATTTCACGAACGCTTCTAAGCTTATCATGTTATCAAACATTCCTTGATTAAAGTCCTCAATATTGTAATATCAATACCACAACGCAGCCATATCAATGCACGAATATACTTTTTCTCCCTATCTGTTGTATACGTCTGACTATATTATTTGATTAAGAATTAAGATATCGCATATAATTTAACATTTATGACATCAAAATTTAGTTTAAAGACGTAACATAATGTAATACGAAATACAGCAAATAAAGATACAAGCATTTAGACACAAAGTATTGCGTCTAAAAAAACTTATCTGGATTAGGCACCAGGTTTAAGAACCTTTCGAAATTCTCAGTATAGTGCGATTGATCCAGCTTGTAATAAAATGCTCCTTTTTTGGAGGAGAACTTATCCTTTTCAGACAATTTAACCAGCAACCCCGTTGATAATAATTTACGGCTGAAGTTACGATCGTCAAAGGTGGTATTATAAACGCCTTCGTAAAGCGCCTGTAATTGGGGGATAGTAAATTTCTCTGGAAGCAGCTGGAACAATATGGGATGCAGGGCCGCTTTATAGCGCAATTGCCTTTTAGCCAGCTTAACCATTTCGTTATGGTCAAATATCAGCTCGGGCATTTCACTCAATAAAAACCACTCTGCATGGTATTCGTCACTTATTTGCTGTTCGTACTGGTGAATATCAATAAGTGCGAAATAAGCAATGGATAATGTTCTTTCAACCGGGTCGCGATCAGGTTTGCCAAATACCTGGAACTGCTCCATGTATACGTTTTTTAACCCCGTCCGCAATTCCAAGACACGGTTGGCTGCATCTTCTGGAGATTCTGATGGTTGAATAAAACCACCCATAAGGCTCCATTTATCTTTTTCGGGCTCAATATTACGCTGAACGAGCAGCAATTTTAAATTCCATCCGTCAAAACCGAAAATTATACAATCAGTAGCAACTAAAATTCGTTTTTGACCAGTATATCTCTGCATAATAGGTTTATAGTTATTTACAAGTGTATAAAAAAAATTGGAGATTAGAGGTTAGAGACCAGAGATTAGTTAAGAAAATAGAATAGAAATTAATGGTTGGCAATTAGTCACATACCAGTCTACAAAGATCTAATTATGTTGACTTCTGCAATCGGCAACTAATCTCTAAACTCCAATCTCTAATCACTAACCTCAACTTACTCTTTTTCCCTGCAACAGCATATCCATTGCATGATCAAATGAGCCGGCGCGGATCACTTCGCCCGAGTTCACAAAAAATATCTCGTCTGCATTTTCAATAGTGTTTAACCTGTGCGCTATAATTACACGGGTTGTGGTTGCTGGTAACTTATTTAAAATATCGCTCAGTAATTTTTCCGTAATGGTATCAATATTAGCGGTTGCTTCGTCTAAAATAAGCAGATCAGGATTTCGCAACACAGCACGCATAAAGGCTATCAGTTGTTTTTGCCCCAGGCTGATGCTATCACCGCTTGAGAGCACTTTTGTATCCAGTCCGCTTTCAAATATAGCAAGCAAGCTGCCAAGGTTTGCTTCCCTTATTACCTGTTCCAATTGCTCATTGGTATAATTAACATAAAGCTCGTTACCATATAATATATTATCGCGTACGGTACCTGTAAACAAAAACGGTTCCTGTAAAATAAAGCCTATTTTTTTTGTACGCTCAGCTGGTTCATAACTCCTTATATCCTTCCCGTTAAGCAATACCTGCCCTTTACCCGGATCATACAAACGGGCTATTAATGATGCCGTGGTTGTTTTACCACCACCTGTAGGGCCAACCAGCGCATAGGTTTTGCCTTGCTCCATCTTAAAGCTGATGTTGTGCAGGATCTCTTTATCTTCATCATACCCAAAATGAACATTCCTGAATTCCAAAAGGGAAGCGGAGGGTTCTGATACCGTGCTTTGTACAATTGCCAGGTCAGGCTCCAGGGATAAGATCAGGGCTATCCTGTCCCAGCCTGCCATGGCTACCTGGAAATTTGTCCATAGTGCGGCTAATTGCCTTAAAGGATTATAAAAGTTATTAGCGTACGATAAAAAGCTTACCGCCAGTAAGCCAATCCCTAATTCCCCCTGTGAAACCAGGTAAATGCCATAGGCTAATACAATGAGCTGTGCAAAGCTCGAAAACATACCGTAAACGGGTACATAGGAGTTATTGGCGATGCCTGCACCTATAGCTGTTTTATAATTTTGCTGATTAGCCTCGTCAAAACGCTTGCGGAAATAATCGCGGCGGTTAAAGGCGATGATCACTTTAAAATTATTCAGACTTTCCTGGATCTCGGCGCTCATACCGCCAACGCTTTTGAGGTTTTTGGCATTCTTCCGTTTTACCCAGGCCGATGTTACACTTGTAAATAACAAAATAATAACCGCCGGGATAAGTGTTGCTGACCCAAGCTTTATATTAATGGCCAATAAAAATATCCCCGCTCCCGTCATGGTGGCTATGCTGCCAATAAACTGCATTAACGATTGTGAAAAAAACTGGTTCAGTTTATCCGTATCATTATTTACACGCGAAATAAGATCCCCTGCCTTATTCTGGTTAAAAAAACCAACCGGCAGTAATTGTAATTTATTGAAGATAGTGTTACGGAGTGTAAACAACATCCGCTGCCCTACCCCACCCATCAGCATAGTTTGCACATAGCTGGTTACTAACGAAACCAGGTACATACAAAACAAAATGGCACAGTTAACCAATACGCCATGATAGTTTTTGTGGGCTACAAAAATGTACTTATCAATGGTATTGCCTACAACAAGCGGCCCCATCAGGTTTATTGTTGAAGTAATAAGGATGGTAAAAAAAGCCAGCCACAAGTTTCTTTTTTCGTGCGAGATTAACTGCAGCAGTTTATTTAGCGACGCCCAGGTTGAGGTTTTTGGAGCCTTTGCCTGCAGGTCATTTAGATTGTAGTTCATAATTGCTGGTGCTTTGTTGCGAGTTAAAGATCTGTACGTATTCAGGGCTGGTCTTCATCAAGTCGTTATGCTTGCCGCTAGCTATAACCTCGCCCTGCATTAATAAAATTATCTGGTCATAATGCTCAACCGAGGCTATTTTTTGGGTTACTGATAGTAAGGTTAATCCAGGGTAGTTCTTTTGCACATTGGCAAGGATCTTCTTTTCAGTATTTCCATCAACGCGCGCTGTAAAATCATCGAGCAATAAAACCCTCGGGTTGATTGCCAGCGCCCTTGCCAGCATAATGCGCTGTTTTTGCCCACCTGATAAGCTCGATCCCCGTTCTGAAACTATGGTACTTAACTTTTCGGGCAGGCTTTCAATAAACTCCCTTAGTTCGGCAGTATCAATAGCCTTTTGTAATGATTCATCGGTTACCGTATCGCTAAAAGCAATATTCTCACGAATGCTCATATTAAAAATAATACTGTCCTGGAAAACAAAGCCCACCTGGCTATGGAACGATTCGCTGTTATACTCTTCTATGCTTTTCCCATCAAATAAAATAGTCCCGCTTTTTGGTTTGATAAGGCCGGTTAACAGATAAAGCAACTGTGTTTTACCTGCGGCGGTGGGGCCAATTACGGCAATTTTTGAACCGGCCTTTATATCCATTGATATGGCCTTAAGCGCAGGTTTTTGCCCATAGGATACTGATACATCTGTTAGCTGGATATTGCCTTGTAAAATTTCCTTTAATACACCTGTCTCTGTATTATCCGATGCATTTAAAACGGTGTTTATCCTTTGGAAGGAGGCTGTTGCCGCCGCTATAATATTGCTCATAAACCCAATTACCAGGATCGGGAAGATCAGTTGCGCCAGGTAGCTGTTGAAAGCGGCGAAATCACCCAGGCTCATGGTTCCGTTTATTACAAAATGCCCGCCCAACGCCAAAATGCTCAGCATGGCTATATTAGCCGAAAAGGTAATAACCGGGATTAGCCCGGCAAATAGCCTTAAAATAGAAAGACCAAAATCTTTCGCCTTTGTGTTGGCCTGCAAAAACTTATCAAACTCCAGCTGTTGTGAGTTGATAACGCGGATGAGCGCCGAACCCAAAATGCTTTCGTTTATTACCTTGTTCAGCCAGTCAATAACCTCGCGGGCTTTCATAAATAATGCCCGCACCTTTTTAAGCACATAAAAAAATGTACCGCCAATTATTGGGATAATAGCTATAACACAAAGAGCCAGCTTCCAGTTAATGGTAAGCAGTAAAATACTGGCCCCTACAATAATAAATACCGACGATACGATGGATACCAGCGCCTGCGATACAAATAGCTTAATCGAATCCACATCGGCAGTAAGATTGGTTAATAGCTTGGATGGATTTACCTCTTCAACAAATGCATGACTTTGGCGGGAGATCTTATCCGACAGCCTGGTTCGCAGATCACGGGCTACCTTCTCTGATGTGTAGGTTTGGATCACACTTTGCAGGAACGAGCAAACAAAAATAAACAATACCGCCAGCGAAAATTTTATGATCACCGGGCTGGTATCAAAATGTACCCGTTGCATCATGCTATGGATATAATCATCAATACCATGCGAAATTATTTTGGGTAGCCAAAGGTTTACGCTGTTGCTGAAAAGCGCAAACAATATCAACAAAAACACTAAACCCGAGTACGGTTTTAGCAGACTAAAAATTCCGGGCTGTTTTGGTTTATCTTCAGGCATACTCAATTCAGTTTTTAGTATTATTTAAAACTCGCGTAAAAATAACAATGAATTGTTATTTAATGGGGTAGACGATTGAGGAAAGGAAAAATTTTATTGTTTGAATCAGAATTTTATTGTCTGAATCAGAATTTACAAAATTCTAGAATTAACAGAATTCACTTGTTTATAATAACAGCACCCTGCCGCATTATTTTGAAAATTCTTTAATTCTGAAAACGGCGCAACCTTATTGAACGCCTTTGAAAACAAACAATACTTGAAAAATTCTTATTTGGACAACTATTTCAGTGTATGCGTCAACTGAAAAATTGCAAACAGGTGGTGGGCTTCATGTAAAAGAAAAAACTCTGTCCAGTCTAAAATATTTAGCTTGCCGTATTTGGAATGAATCCCGGTACGGTCAAGTTTATCTGGCGATAGCTTTGTTACCAGGTTATAAATCACCTCCCGGTCAGACGAAATCTTTTTAAGCAGCTCATAGGTAGTGAATGCGCAATAGATCTCAAAGCCATCATCATCCTCTGCCCTGTATGCTTCAAATTCCGGATCATCCATTAATAAGATCTTACGGATCCTGTCAATAAATAAAGGCTGGTATTTTGCCAGGTGGGCAATATGCTCGTGAATGCTCCATTTACCTTTAATATGGTGATGTTGTATTTGCCGGTCATTAAGCTTTATAATAATGGGAGTAATAGCTCTGTGCTGATCTTTTAAACGGTGTGTTAGTGAAGATTGGATCATATATCTATAACGGAATTTATTGAAGATGGTTGGCTGTTTATTAAAATTTACTTATTAAGCTCCCCAGTGTTTGAAGGCTTTTGTCAATTTCATCATTGTACGGAATCCCAAAACTGATCCGGATAAAATTTGTAAAACGGCTGTCTGTACTAAAGATCTGGCCGGGCGAAATGCTTATTTTGTAAGTTAATGCCTGTTTGTACAATTCAAAAGCGTCAATATTTTTGTTCAGCTCAACCCAAAGTACATAACCGCCCGGCGGCCTGCTCAATTTAACGTCCGCAGGAAAATATTCGGCAATGGCCTGGGTATACCTTAAGCATTGTGTATGCAGTGCCTTACGCAGGTTGCGCATGTGAAGGTCATATCTTCCCGTTTCAAAAAAGTGACCAATTGCCGCCTGGGTGGGTGATGCCGACGATAGCGAATGCATCAACTTTAAATTGATGATCTGGGCCTTAAATTTTCCGGGGATACACCAACCTACCCGGTATCCCGGGGCCAGTGTTTTTGATACAGACGAGCACAGCATCACCAAGCCCTGTTTATCATAGCTTTTGCAGGTACGAGGTCTTGTTTTGCCAAAGTACATCTCGCCATAAATATCATCCTCAATAAGCGGCACCTCATTTTTTGCCAATAGCTCAACCAGTTTCTTTTTCTTTTCATTGGTCATGCAATAGCCTAACGGATTGCTAAAAGTAGGTACAAACAAACAGGCTTTTATTTGCTGTTTGCTAATGGCATTGGCCAGGTAATCCAAATCAAGGCCATCTGTTGGGTCGGTTGGGATCTCCGTTATTTTTAAACCCAGGCTCTGTACGGTATTAAATATTCCAAAATAGGTAGGGCTTTCAATAGCTACAACATCACCCGGCTTTGTTACAGCCCTTAAACAAAACACTAATGCTTCCATACACCCTTGTGTGGTAACAATATCATCGGGTAATATATTTCCGCCCCAGCTAAAAGCCTGGCGCGCTATATGTTTCTTTAAATTTTCGTTTCCCTGTACACCTTCATAGCTAATACAGCTATTGCTGCTTAAGCGAATAGCCTCTATCATTGATTTATTGAGCTTAGCCTGCGGCAACAGGGATAATGCCGGCGAAGCCACAGATAATTTCACAATGCTATCAGTCGAAAAATTACGGTAAACCATGGCTATCATCTCGTCAAGGCTCACTTTTTTCGATTCGCTGGCCTGTTTTTCGCGCTTTGGCTCAAAAGAACGGGCCGGCGTATACCGCACATAATAACCCGATTTTGGTCGCGCTTCAATTAAACCTTTAATTTCCAGCTGAACATAAGCTTTATAGGCTGTGCTAAGGCTTATACCCTGCTCCTGGCTTAAAGCACGAACGGAAGGTAATTTCTCCCCTGTTTTTAATACCATCTGGCGGATCTGATTGCCTAACCTGTCTGCAATTTGCACGTACAAAAAGTCTTCGTCATACACTGTGTTTTGTATTGAGCTTTCTATCATTTGTTATAGTATAGCAATAATCGGGTTTTTAATAGTAATTGATTGATCGAACTTCACCTGTCAATTACGGGAATAATTATTTTAGCCCTCCAATCTGTTATGCACAAAAATAATAATTCTGCATCTGTTTTATCAATTAATTATAACACATTTTTGTAAGGCAAATATTTATTATGAATGAGACAAATTTAAAACCTGAGATAGGATTAGATCCGGCAAATTGGGATGATATTAAAACTTTAGGGCACCAGATCATTGATGATATGGTTGACTACTTAAAAGATATTGGCAATAAGCCTGTTTGGACACCTATCCCGCAACAGGTAAAGGATGAGTTTAAAAAACCTATTCCGCAACAACCTGCTGATATTTTTGAGGTATATGAGGAGTTTAAGCAAAATATTTTTCCGTATCATGGCGGTAATATCCACCCTAAATTTTTTGCATGGGTACAGGGTACCGGCACCCCGCTGGGCGCCTTTGCCGACCTGCTTGCCGGGGTAATGAATAACAATGCGGCCATTGGTAACCAAAGTGCTTTATATGTAGATAAGCAGGTGGTTAATTGGTGTAAAGAATTAATGAATTACCCCGAAACAGGAAGCGGCATATTGGTTAGCGGTGGCTCCATAGCCAACATTACCGGTCTTATTGTTGCCCGCAATACAATTGTTGCAAATGCTAAAAATGCCGGCGTATATGCCACCACGGGTAAATTAACCGCCTATTGCAGCAGTGAAACCCACAACTGTCTTGGTAAGGCCGCCGAAGTAATAGGTATCGGGAACGAGCAGTTAAGGAAGATTGCGGTAAATGACAATTATGAAATTGATATTGAAGCGCTGAAAGCTAAAATTAAGGAAGACAGGGAGAACGGCTTTTTCCCATTCTGTATTATAGGCAACGCCGGTACAGTTAACACCGGGGCAATTGATCCCTTAAACGAGCTTCTACAAATAGCCAGAAATGAAAAGATCTGGTTTCATATCGACGGCGCTTTTGGCGCGCTCGCAAAACTGGTTCCTGCTTACCAGGACAAGCTTAAGGCAATTGAAGAAGCGGATAGCGTAGCCTTTGATCTGCATAAATGGATGTATATGCAATATGAAGTTGGCTGTGTATTGTTTAAAGATGCTGCCACGCACCGGGCAGCCTTTGCTACTCCTGTTAATTACCTGACTGCGCATGACAGGGGAATTGCCGCAGGCCCGGAAACTATTTCCAATTATGGTATGGAGCTTTCGAGGGGCTTTAAAGCCTTAAAAGTATGGATGAGTTTAAAAGAGCATGGTGTGGATAAATATGCAGCTATGATTGCGCAGAATATCGACCAGGCGTTTTATCTTGGCGAAAAAGTGAAGCAGCACCATGATCTTGAGCTTATGGCGGCAGTTACCATGAATATTGTGTGTTACCGGTATAATCCCGGTAATTTGGATGATGACCAGCTAAACGTATTGAATAAAGAATTACTAATGCGGATGCAGGAAACCGGTATTGCAGCACCATCAAGCACCCTGCTCAACGGCAGTTATGCCATCAGGGTGGCTAATACCAATCATCGCACCCGAAGGGAGCACCTGGATGAGATGATTGCAGGCACAATTGCAATAGGGAACACTTTGATGAAAGAGCATGATTCAAAATTATTCAAATTTGATTTTTTAGTAAGTAAATAACCTTTAATCCCTTTGTAAAAATGACCCTGAACTTTGATCTTAACGCCAACTATGTTTTGGAGGATGAACGCGTACTATTAAGACCATTGCTTGAAAGCGACTATGAATTGCTGCTGCCTTTTGCTATAAATGAGCCTGATACCTGGAAATACTCCTATTTAAGTGCCCGGGGTGAAGATGGGATGCGCAGATATATTAAAGACGCCCTTGATAATAAAGCAGCCGGCAAAGAATATTCTTTTATAGTTTATGATAAACAAACCCAAAGCTATGCAGGCAGCACCCGGTTTTATGATATTCAGCAAACCTGGCAAACAATGCAGTTGGGTTACACCTGGTATGGTGAAAAATTCAGGGGAACCGGATTAAACAAGCATTGTAAATTTTTATTACTGCAATTGGCTTTTGAAACTTTAGATGCGGTGCGGGTTGAATTCAGGGCCGATGCAAGAAATGACCGCAGCATTGCAGCGATGAAAAGTATTGGCTGCACACCTGAAGGGATCCTAAGAAACAACATGCCGTTGCAGGAAGGCGGCAGGCGCGACTCTATAGTTTTAAGCATTTTAAAAGAAGAATGGGATAGTGTGGTAAAGGACTTGCTAAAAAGCAAAATGGAACATTAAACTAAGCTATATCAATTTTTTGTGGAAATAAATGCACACTTAAAGAAATATTTATACTAAAAATTAAAATTCTTCCCGGTAAATTATTAGCCAGGCAAATTTCATAGCGCATAATTGCGCTATTTTTATAATTAGCCTGGCTGGCATCAATATTGCCTATGATTGGGCGGTATATGAAAAAACTTTACGCCCTATTCACTTTATTGTTGATCCTTGTGCTTACTGTGAGCAGTAATCCTGTAATTGCACAAAATTACACTTCCGGGGTTGTTGATGATACAAGCAGTGGAGGCGATCCCGGCGAAGTTAGCACCATTTTAACCGCTCATGATAAAAATGCCATTTTTGATAATGCGGCTACCTATACCTTTGAAGTAAAAAACACTTATAACAAACCTCAAGTCGGTAAGGTAACCTACCTGATTACTGACCAGTTTAATAAAAAGCTTCGTAAAGATTCTATTTTGATCAATGTGGAGCAACATAGCTCGCGTAGCTATGACTTTACCCTTCCGCAGTTAAAAAGCGGTTTTTATAAGGTTAATTTCATGATCAACGTTAACGATTATGATGATACGACCCGCAGGGTATTTGGGATTCGTCCTGACGAAATAAGATCAGCACATTCAAGGCCTGATGATTTTGATAAGTTTTGGGAAACTGCTAAAGCCCAGCTTGCCAAGGTGAAACCTGAATATAAGATAACTGAAAAGTTTGATCTTGAAAAAGATAATCGAAAGGTGTTTTTAATAGAAATGAAATCTCTGGGTAATAAAACCATTTATGTATGGTTAACTGAACCTGAGCACCATCAAAAATATCAGAAGTTTCCTGTGTTGTTGCTGTTACCGGGTTACCAGGCAACAAATATCCCGCTGTTAGGGCGTGATGATGATATGGCATTTGTTAGCCCGGATGTTCGCGGACAAGGCTTAAGCAAGGAAAATTTTGACATGAGGAGAGAAGATTATATTGTGAATGGCCTTGAGGATAAGAACAAATATATAATGCGCGGAATAATAATGGACTGTATCCGCGCAATTGACTTTATTTATTCCAGGCCAGAATTAGGTCATGACCGGATTGGTGTAACAGGAGGCAGTATGGGTGGTTATCTATCCATTACCACTGCTGCTTTAGATAAAAGGGTAACATTTTGCGCGCCACAAAATCCATTTATGAGCGATATATATAATATGGATAATGGTGCTGTGGAATGGCCAATTAATTACATGAAAAAATATGTTACCATAAGGCCCGATCTCACTTTTGAAAAAGCTTTAGATAACCTGCAATATTTCGACACTAAAAACTTTGCAAGCGCAGTTAACTGTCCGGTGGTTATGGGCATTGGATTGCTCGATCCATTTGTACCACCCAATAATTCATACGTGGTATTTAACAGCATCAAAACCAAAAAGAAAATTTTTGTATTTAAAGATCTTGGTCACGAGGTTGGAGACAAGTATTATAACTACGAAATTCGTTTTACACGCGATACTTTCGGATTGTTTTAGGGTGGGTGTAAGAGTTGTAGTTGTTGTAAAGGTTGTAAGAGTTGCAGAATCTTTAACCAACCCAATTAATTAACTATTCCGGATCAGGAAATCCTTTAATCAGGCGAATCATGGTTCAAAATCAACTCAATCCAACCTAATCAACTCAATCAACCCAATCCAACCTAATCAACCCCACAATGTCATTGAAATATAACTTTTATAACATTTACAACAACTACAACTCATTTTAACCTAAACCAAGTAACAAAAACATACTTTCACTATCTATACCATAAAAAGGGCTTATAGTGGAAAACATCCTGAATATTTCAAATCTTACAAAAACCTATCAAAGCGCAGGCAGAACGCTAACAGTGCTTGATAATATAAACTTTACAGTTCCGGCCGGGTCAACCAACGCTATTGTAGGACCATCAGGCAGTGGTAAAACAACATTGCTGGGCCTGTGCGCCGGACTCGATAGAGCCAGCGCGGGTATAGTTGAGCTAAATGGCATCAACCTGGGTAAACTAACAGAGGACCAGCTGGCACAGGTGCGTAATCAATACATCGGCTTTATCTTTCAAAACTTTCAGTTGCTGCCCACATTAACCGCGCTTGAAAATGTGATGGTGCCGTTGGAGTTGCGCAGAGAGAAAAATATCAGGGCAAGATCATTGGATCTGCTGGATAAAGTTGGTCTATCCGATCGCGGACACCACTACCCTACCCAATTATCAGGCGGCGAACAGCAAAGGGTTTCACTGGCAAGAGCTTTTTCCAATGCACCACGGATCCTGTTTGCCGATGAGCCTACCGGGAACCTGGATGCCGAAACCAGCGAAAAAGTGGTAAAGCTTTTGTTCGACTTGAATAAGGAAGCCGGTACAACCCTTGTTGTAGTAACGCATGACCTTGAGTTGGCAGCCAAAACCCAACGCATCCTGCGCATAAAAGGCGGCAGGCTAATAGCAGACGATTTAACCATTAATGGATAACCGGCAATGGAAAATACTCCTGGCATTACCAAAAGAAAAATAAATATCCCCTGGCTTTTTGAAATGGCTTTGCGTGATAGCAGGAAAAACCGTTCAAGGTTGCTGTTGTTTATTTCGGCTATCATATTCGGGATAGCGGCACTTGTTGCAATATACTCGTTCAGGTATAACCTGCAAAATGACATAAATTCCCAGGCTGCCACCTTAATTGGCGCCGACCTGGTGGTATCAGGCAATAAGCCCGTGGATGCTGCTATAAAGCCCTTGCTTGATTCGCTGGGTGATAAAAGATCGGAAGAACGCAGCTTTGCTTCAATGATCTATTTTCCAAGAACGCAGGGAACAAGATTAGTACAGGTACGGGCATTGCAGGGCGGCTTCCCCTACTATGGCAGCCTTGAAACAGAACCGGTACAAGCCGGATCGTCTTTCAAAAACGGCAAATCTGCATTAGTTGATAAAACCCTGATGATGCAGTTTAACATGCATGTTAACGACTCCATTAAGGTTGGCGAGGTTACTTTTCAAATTGCCGGAATCTTAGATAAGGCACCGGGCCAAACCGGGATTGCATCAGGGGTTGCGCCCATTGTTTATATCCCTTTGCAATACCTGGAGCAAACCGGGCTGTCCAAAAAAGGCAGCCGCATCAATTATAGTTTTTACTATAAATATGATAAGCCGGTAAATATGAACAAACTGGTGAAAACCATTGAGCACAGAGTTGATAAAGCTGACATGAATATAGAGACCATTGAGATCCGGAAAGAAAATACCGGCCGTTCCTTTGGCGATCTGACCCGCTTTTTATCATTGGTTGGCTTTATTGCGTTGCTGCTTGGTTGTGTTGGCGTAGCAAGCGCTATCCATATTTACATCCGCGAAAAAATTGCTTCCATCGCCATTATGCGCTGCCTTGGGGTAAAAGCATCCGAGGCGTTTTTGATCTACCTGATCCAGATTATCGGCATAGGCATAATTGGTTCTGTTATTGGTGCTGTATTGGGTACATCAATCCAGCATATTTTGCCAATGGTGATGAAGGATTTTTTGCCCATTACCATCTCCACTGATATTTCATGGCTGGCTATTGGACAGGGTATTTTATTGGGTATCATCATTTCGGTATTGTTTGCCTTATTGCCGCTTATCTCCATCCGTAATATATCGCCACTTAACACCCTCCGTATTGACTATGATAATGTAAACCTGGTGCGCGATCCTTTCAGATGGCTGGTTTACTTCCTGATCATCCTTTTTATTATAACCTTTACATTTTTGCAGCTTGATAGCTGGCTGGCCAGCATATTTTTCACCATCGGCATCTTCATTGCTTTCCTGCTGCTTACCTTCACCGCATGGCTTTTAATGAAGCTGATGCGCCTGTTTATAAAAAGCTCATGGGGCTATTTATTCAGACAGGGTTTTGCTAATCTTTATCGCCCAAACAATCAAACTATTATACTTATTGTTTCGATAGGATTGAGCACAACATTTATCTGTACGCTTTTCTTTATCCAGAGCATCCTGATGGGACAGATCAGCTTGTCATCAAGCGGCAATCAGTCAAATATGATCTTGTTTGATATTCAAACCAGCCAGCAAAAAGCTATTGCTCAATTAACCAAACAACATGGGTTGCCGGTACTGCAGCAAGTGCCTATCGTAGCCGTTAAACTGGAGAAAATAAACGGCAAAACTGAGGCAGATGTAAAAAAGGACACCACACAAAAAATTCCGGTTCGCGCCTTTACCTGGGAATACCGGGTTACTTACCGCGATACCCTTAGCCCCACGGAGAAAATAATAAAAGGCGAATGGGTCGGTAAAGCAGAGCCAGGCAAAGAGATCCCGGTTTCCATTGAAGACAATTTTTCAAAGCGAAACCATGTAAACGTTGGTGATCATTTAGTATTTAACGTTCAGGGAGTTAGCATGCCGGCCATTGTGAGCAGCGTTCGGCAGGTAAACTGGAATAAGATCCAAACCAATTTCCAGGTAGTGTTCCCTAAAGGGGTTTTGGAGGATGCGCCGCAGTTTCATGTACTGCTAACCCATGTGCCCTCAGCAAAAATGTCTGCACAATTTCAACAGGCGGTTGTAAAACAGTTCCCTAACGTTTCTATTATCGACCTGGGTTTGGTTTTAAATGTAATAGACGGCCTTTTGGATAAAATTGGCTATGTAATCCGTTTTATGAGCGCGTTCAGTATTATTACCGGTATTGTGGTATTAATTGCATCGGTAAGGATCAGCAAATACCAGCGCATCCAGGAAAGCGTTTTACTTCGTACACTTGGAGCCAGCCGTAGACAAATATTTACCATCACCGCGTTAGAATACTTATTTTTGGGTGCCTTATCGGCGCTTACAGGTATTGTTATTGCTATTTCAGGGAGCTGGCTATTAGCCAAATACAGCTTTGAGGTGCCATTTGCTATTAATTTGATCCCGGCGGTAATATTGTTTTTTGTAATATCGTTACTTACAGTAGTTATTGGCCTTTTAAACAGCCGGGGAGTATTGAATAAACCACCTTTGGAGATTTTGAGAGGGAATTAGGGGTAGAGATTAGAGGCTGGAGACTAGAGATTAGTTGACTAAGTAAATTTTGACTACTAAATTAAAAATGCATAAACTAAAGATTATTTGCTTA
>Ga0206981_10008_pt2 | contig 45542 bp, 48 predicted proteins | sample Alteio_BWMinCont_17_FD_153312 | JGI IMG/M metagenome (GOLD analysis project Ga0206981, IMG submission 153312) | Enriched cells from forest soil in Barre Woods Harvard Forest LTER site, Petersham, Massachusetts, United States -... | ecosystem: Environmental > Terrestrial > Soil > Temperate forest >... | reverse complement strand
GCCTGCACCCGATAAACATCGCATCGGAAGGCACTCTTTAATAGACAGCCATTTTTCTTTGTTAACCACCCATGCTCATAGTACGCGACCTTGCCGCTAGCTCCCGTAGCTGATCTCCCACAGAGGGAGCCTTTACATTTCCCGCAGTAAAGGACACTTGAGAGTGTATAGGGGTATTTTCTAAATGAATCGGGCTTTCGCTTGTGTTTAACTTTTAATATCTCATGAACTCGGTGAAATATTTTTGGATCAATGATGCTTTCCCAAACGGCAGGGGCCTCTTTTAACTCCCCTTTAAACTCATATGTCTTAATTCCGATGTAGGCCCTATTTTTTAAAATGTCATAAAGATTTTCTATGGTAAAATGCCCTAACCTTGGCTTATTACCTCCACCTTGGATTTCCCTTTTGTATCGGTAGCCGTTTGCGTTGAGCCATCTTGCCGATTGACTAAGACTTTGATGCTCTATGAAAGCATCAAAGGCCCGCCTCACAATCTGGGCTTGGTTTTCCTCAATGGCAAGGTAGCCTGGTTTTCCTTCAATCAGCTTGTAACCCAAAGGGACTTTCCCACCGTTGTAAAGGCCCCTTTGGGCTCGGGCATTCATATTGGCCTTAACTCTCTCTGAGGTCTGCTTTCTTTCAAATTGGGGAAATTCATGATAGAAAATATCATCATTTCACCAGCCGCATTTGTCGTATCAAAGCTTTCTCGAAGACTCATAAAACTACATTTATGCTCTCGCATTAAATCCCACAGTCCAGCAAAGTCTTTGACACTTCGAGATAGTCTTGAAAGTTCCGTCACTAAAACAAGATTCACCTCGCCCGACTCAATAGCCTTAATCAGGTTTCTCAATTCAGGACGGTTAAAATCTTTTCCGGACTTTGCCCTATCCACAAAGACTGAAACGGTTTTACCAAAGTTCTCCTGACTATTTTTCTGAGTGATAAATCCACGAAGACGGTCTTCTTGATTCTTAATTGTTCCTTCAGGGTTTATGGATTGCTCTTCTGTTGAAGCCCTAATGTAGAGTGCGATTTTATAGTTCACTTTACCTCCAATGTGGAACTGCCACAGTCATTGGAGTCTTGTGAATTGGGTGCGGGGAGAATATTTTTTTGAATCTCTTTGAACTGGCTCCTCATTCTTATTAGAACCTGCACTACTTCGTCAAGAGCTTGTATAAAGCGGTCTTGACTTACAGGATAAAAAGCAACTTCAGGGGGACTTATAAAATCAAACTTCCGTCCCATTATAGACTACCTCCATGCAATCAAAAACGATCATCCTCAAAATCCTGACTGACCCTCTATATGTGTGCCTTTAAGGGGATCAGGTTTTTTGCAACTATCTGAAATCATTGATTCTGAGATTTTAAACGATGAGACTTAGTGACATCGTTTTGACATCCTATTCTCACTGAATTCTCACGCTTACCAAATGTGGATTCCCGAAGATTCAAAATATCTTTTGGTTCGCAGAGACGAATCTGATTTTGCACGGCTTCAGGTAAATCTCTAATATGAGTCTTGTAAGCGTCGAAAATCCATTTTTGAGTGGCTACAATGACAACACCCTTGCACCTACCTAATTTAAAAGTATTTTCGTACTTTGCCAAAATTTCTTTGATGCGTTCATGGCTTTTAAGCGAGCACTCCACCTCCAAAGCAACTTGAGCGATACGACCACTTGCCGTTAAGATGTCGATGATGCCGTCTGGCCTGCGGTTAAAAAAAGATTCTCGAACAATGTTATCAGTAAAATCATGCTCAAGTTTTATATCCACTACTTTGGGGTAGTGAAAAAGTTCAATTGCTATATCTGCCACTTCAACAGCATGGGGAATGTCGTGCGTTCTTAGAATTGGCGTGTTTAACGCACAATCTTGGCCCCTGACAAGAGTTTCCCCTTTTTCCGAGAGAACATACACGAAGGGTGGCCCAAACAAGGGAAATACACGGTTAACGATCTCAGCATGCTTAAGCTTTGTGAGTCTTCGGTAAAGCGTAGCCCTTGAGAAGAACTGTTTGGTTAAGAACTGGAGCTGAGTTGGTGTTAGACATCGAAACTTTCCAAGCAACTCTGGTACTAAATTATTTTCACTGACCATCATAAATTAAACCTCCAAAAAAATTTACCCCTATATATATAGGCGAAAAGTTGCTGTCTCAGAGGTCCGGCTTGAGTTTAATTGGAGATGAAAATATATAAAAAACCCAGAAACAAAAAAACTTTGCCACGAATACCAAAGATAATTTTGGTCAGAAAAAGAATAGGGTTTGATTTGAATTTATTGAGTGAGAATTGGTTGAGACAAATAATTTTAATAACTTATAAATGAAAACTAGAGTAGCCTCAGATTTATATACGTTATTATTGAATTGAAATGTATTGGACAATCTAACCAACAGAAAAAATATTTTATTTTTCTCTGAAATTTTTGAAAACTGGAATCCAGAAAGAGTCAATTCATGTCAGCTAAATGCCTCTAAATCGTCCCTCTTAAAGAGCACGGCTTTTAGAACAAAGTGGCTTTGTAGGTACGATTCCCATCCCAAAACATATCTCTGAATCAGGGTCCCACCTATTCCGGGTCTGCATTTGAGTGGTATTCATTAGTTATTAGGACAAAATGGAAAAAAGAATTTTGTTTTCTCCTCGAGGAATGTGGTGAATTTGAAGTTTTTCAAAAGTCGCGGAGACTCAGTTTTCTTGTAAAGTACTGCGCTTTTTAATACTTATTTTGCTACCGCAAAGCTCACCTTCCTGAAAAATAGGCCCCAATTTTCGTCGTAAAAACAAGATCAGTTTAGCAACGGCCTTTGGGCAACTTGACTAATCCCATCGTCTTTTGGATTTTTGATAATATTTCCACTTTGCGCACATGACTTGTTGGATCAGTGGGTTTTCGTCGACCAAATCAACAAGTCATTGTCTTTTGGGATGGTCTTGGCGGTATGTCCGCCTCAGAACCAGTACTTACCTGAAACCACTTTCAGCATATCCTTTGAAATTTATAATAAAAAAATAAAACCGTGGTGCGCACTAAGCAAAATTGGCCACCGTTAGGTAGTGAAAACTCGAAATTTCGCGGTCGGTGATTCACGGATCGTAATATTGGCGCTCAATTTGCTATAACCAATGAAATGAATAATCGGTATATTAAGTCAGGTTTAAGTCCAATCTACGCTTTTCTATTGACCATCTTCTTGACAGCGCCGCCACTTTCCGCCCAAGAAGGTTCAAAATACTTTAAACAGTTTTTAGTCGCCCCTGAGATTTCAGACCTTCAGTGTAAAGAGGTTGAAGCAGAACTTCCTGGAGATTTGCAAAAGCCCTCGTTGCGAGGTTATCTCGATATTTCCAAAAATAACGGCCGGAATCAGATTTGGTCGAGCTTATTGAGCTTGTTTGAGAATGAAATTCAAGCAATTGTTGAGTTTTATCCCCCCTTAATAGATTTATTACCCGTCAATTCGATAATTATTGACAAGGCTTGCGCAGTGAATGCAACTGCAAGCCTTTACGATCTTCGGTTATTTAAGGGCGCCATTTCAAATGTTGCAATAATTCGTCACGAGCTAGCTCATCTAATAGCGGATGTAACATATCAAAAATACCATGGGGAACTATCTGTCCAATTTACTAAAAAATTAAGGCAGCTCAAGACAATTCCATGGAATCCTAACCCGGACAGCAATGATCACATTTCTGAGGGGTTTTTTCTTAAGGAGACGATGCCTGATGCTTATGCATTTAGTTTTGATCCCAATCCATATTTAGGTCGTCGAATTGAAGAACCAAGAAAACTTGAAGCATCGTTGCTAAAAAATGGTTATGAATATGAGATGCATTCGGCTTCATCACCCATAAATTCATTTATTTATTACGTAGGAGTTAGATTTGGTAGGAAGTCAATCTTAAAGGACTGGCTCTACTTCATTGCGACATCGATCCCTGATCCCACACTTTATGAAGTAAAAATTTGGTGTAGCACGATTAGTGGATTATGTGGACCCTCGGAATTTCGCCCATCATTGGATCGAATCCTAACTCGTTTCTCTAAAGCTAATTTTTCATTAGAAGAACAGGAGAACTTTAAGCAACTTAGACTCAAATTTGGTTTTGATAAGTTGAACTTAGAAAGAGTTTCAAAGATAATGGAGTGTGGTTCAGAACCTGAGATTAATTGTCCTTACTTCCTTCCGTTAAATTAGATAGACTGTAATACAATTCACGTTTTACAGGGTAAAATATTTCCACCTCAAAGCTCCTTGGTTGAGTACTAAAATCAGAATTGAAGAACGCTGAGCTAGAAGATTCCTAAAATCCAGCGAATTCATTCAGAAAAACTAATAGATTTGAAGAACGTGATCAATTGGCTGAGCTTTTTAGATTTTTATCCATCTTTTGTATTTTGAAAACATGCTTACCATAATTTACTTTACCGTGCAGCAAATAGTGACGTACCCGGCCGGTGTAACGCCGCTATTTGCAGGAAATGTATAAAGATAAGTGGAAAAGGGTTTTGAAGTATCGCACCGACTTATGATAAATTTCTCAATATTATCAGTTCTGTCGGGGGAATTGTATGGAACTTCTGAACAGTAGAAATTTCCTGATGCCGGTTTTCTAGCAGTCTCAGCCGAGAACACACCTGAGCCTAAAAAGGTGCACATCACGAAAGAAAATAAAATGCGCATTTAATCTCCTTTGTTATTACAACTTAATTTTAGCTTTCTTATCAAGCGAATACAACTGGACCTAGGTCAATTATGGCGTATCGAATGGTACGGATTGAAGCAAATGAACCCTCGACTTTACCAGTAAAGGTGACCTCGCGCTTGACGTGTTTTCGTTTGCTCAAAATTATTTAGGCTGGCCCACTTTGGGAAATCGCGGTGGCTTGAAACGCGCTGACAAAAATTCAGCCTGTTGTTTTTCTGTTAGAATTTGCAATCACGATCGAACTTTTCAGTAAAAATACCGTCGTGATAGTCTTGTGATCTTGATTCATTGGGCATCAACACACATTGGTTCAATACAAATTCTGGGTGCAAGGCAAGAAGTGAGGCGGCTTAAATTAGTGAGTCCTTTCGACGTCGAAATTGTGCGTAACCATTTCATTTGTGGACAACGTATTCCTCCGCTTATAAAAAGCTATAGTGGCTCTCATTATGAAAACTAGGGTTCAGATTAAGCAACTTGCGGGATTTTGTATTTTTAGTTCACTGATTATCTCAAGCTTGAATTGTTTTGCCTGGGGCTTGTTGAACAACTTAAGAAACGAAGATATTCGACGCTCGACGCTTTATTTTAAGGCCTTAAACAATAAGAGAATTCGGTATTGTGTTGATATTGCTGATAGGTCCGCCTTCAAACCCAAGCTAATTGATGTAGAACTTAGAACAGCTTTAGGTATTTGGTTGGAAGCCTTTGAACTTTCCCCAATCTTAGAAAAGGTCTCATGTTCTAATCCGATGGACCTTGTCGTTGAGATTGGTCCTGAAGTTCGCTATAAAAATGTAGGTTCATACCACGCTGCCCTGATACGAAAAGAGCATCTTACCCGATACATCAAATTGAATACTGATATGGAACACACATACGATGGTAAAACTTCCAAGATAGTAGATTTTGCGTCGTTTTATCCCGCCCAAACCGATCTAAAAAGTAATCTTAAAGGAGTTTCGGAAAACCGGGAGTCAGTCATATCCCTAAGTGCCAAAATATCAGAACCTCCCATTGTCGTTTATTGGTCGACTTATCGGATTTTGATCCATGAATTGGGCCATGCATTTGGACTCTGCGATACAAAAGAGAACGAAACCGCCTTTGCTGAATGTGACAAAGCATGGAAGTCAGAAATTCAGCCCCCAAGTGTCATGCGAGAAACGTCATATTTTTATCTTTTGCCTGATGACGTGAAGGGGGTGAACATGGTTAAGCAATACCTTTCCTTCAAGCTGGACCACTCCAAATCGGCGCACACCAAACCACTTCTTTGACCCAAGAAATTATATTGTTATTGAATATTCAAAAGCTTGAAATTCGGCTAGAAAAGCACTGGCATCAAAGAAACCGGCCAAAAACTCTGAACTCAACTGATCGAGTACCACGGTGATAGACGTTTTTGTATGGCCATGATCATCTGTGATTCGTGTCTTGTGTTTGGAAAAACTCCGGTTCTTATGGCGATTTCTCTAGCCCGGTCGTTTCGTATCACGATCGCAGTCTCCCATCTATATCGCCCACATTTTTCCTATGAGCCATTCCTTTTCCTGTCACCTTAACATGAAGAATATACCTAACCTATCTATATGACTTATCTAGGTTTTAAATCTGAACCTAAACTCTTGTTCTTTTCTTAGTCAAAATTAGGAGTAAAAACAATATGGCATGGTTTGCATACTTATATTTGTAACTTAGAAAGAGGAGTACACATATGTTTTCGAAAATCATACTTTTTTCATTATTGGTATCAGCCCCTTCTGCTTTTTCGCAAGAAAGCAAGAGCGCTCCAGTAAAAATTACGGTTTATAACGTGGTCAAGGGAATAGACGTAATACCCCTTCGCCTAATGGATAAAGATTGGAAGGACATTGCTTCAGTTAGTTTGTGCCCCATTCACGAAGGTTATATTAGTGAGGGAATAAACTGTATAAGCACTAACGATGGCAGCACAGCCCAATTCGAAAATGGTTTAGATAAAGAAGTAATAGAAAAAATACTTTTAACTGCATCTTATCAAAACCCTGTGACGATCACTTTTGATCCGAAAACACACCATATTATTAAAGTGAAATCCCCTTCGATGGGTAATCATTCATTTGTACCATCAGCGTCTCGGGAATCATCGAAGGATAATAAACCAACTTCGCACCAATAAAGAAAGGTGTGAATTGTCCATGGTACAGGCATAGGAGAACGATATGAAATTATTATGGATTATTATAACTTTATCTGCCGCCAATGCTTTTAGAGCCAATGAAGCGATCAAATATGGCAATGACTATCCAGTCTCACATAATGAAGTCCACCCCGCTACTCGTATCGAAGTCCGCGTAAGTTAGTTACAACTATTTGTTGTCATTCTTTATGTCAATTTCTTTGAACTTTATGCGCCCCCTCATTCTATAACTTTCGCCCTCGAAGATGCAGACGTTGGCATCTTCGAACATTCTGTCGATTGCAGCATTTGCCAGAACCGGATCGCTAAAAACCTGTGGCCATTTCTTCAACGTCGCGGTTGCTGATCAAGATCATGGCAGAGGAATGCTTTCTTCTGTCTAAAAGATCAAAGACCTCTTCACTTACATCGCGACTCATTGAGACCACACCCCAGTCATCTAATATCCAGAGTTTGGCCGCCAGGATCTGCTTAAAGAGTTCATCAAGTTTGCTATGAGCAATGGCAACTTTGATTTTCTCCCTTTGGCAAAGAAAATGAGAATTGAAAGACAGCAGAAAGCCCGGTCATGGGAATCATCAGAAAATTCTCATGATTATAAGGATCTCTCAGAAGCACGCTTCAAAATATGAACTTTAATGGAAATCATCCTTTTTCAGCGGCCATCCTGTGATGACCATTCTATCTTTCCGTTTATTGACAGATCCTAATAAATTTCAGCATACTGTCCTAAGCCATGTTTACAACTAAACTGCCGCCGGCTCTTGAACAGATCCGACACAAAATTGCCAAAAGTCATAACCGAAAAGTTGCTTCGATGTTGCTTGTATTTCCTTCGGTTTTATTGCCCTCATTTATTGCATTGAAACTAGGTTTGGGGAAGAATTGGTTGGTAGGATTATTTTTTATTTTTAGCGTTTGTTGGGTCTTTTGCACGCTCAAGATCGTAGGAACTAACGACAACCGCCGCTGCAGAGATCTTGGGTTTATATGTCCTAGTTGTCAAAAGTCGCTCTATGTTTCAGCTAGAGATTCGCGATTTTTCCTGTTGAAGGAAGGATGCTGCCCATACTGTAAAGTTGATCTTAAAGCTGTTTGACTCCTGACAAAAACCTCTCCCTTGGCTCCATTTTGCAGCCACGAAAAATATATTATTTCTGAATTTTTTTTGCTGCGAGAATTTGTCTATATAAGCGCTGGGGAGTCGATCACGCATACCGACCAATAGCGCATTCTTGAATTCTGAGAGTACAGGCCGGGCCGCCCTTGGCGTCCAGTTATATGTGCAATAGTGGTTTTCTGCATTAGATGGGGTATCCATTTATTGCGCCGGCCTTCCTAACTTTCTTCGGCGAGCTCACCGTCAATTCCTCATAAAATTGAGCTCAAAATGAACCTTGGTCATTAGGATTTAGGGCAAATGGATTTAGGGCAAAATCTCGTGCCTATTGTTTGTAGTTTATTGTAAATATAACTTCGATTCTTTCATCTAACCAAATTTAACGGCGCTATAGGTACAAAATCGAGGAATGCTTCTTGCTAAAGCATAGAGGTAACTATGTTTAAAGCTCACGCGCAAGTTATAGCATTTACTTTATTTTATTTGAGCGCTTCTTTTGCTCTTGGCGCTCCGACGTTCACGGGTGTCTCAATCAAAATAAAACCACCCAATAGGAAGGCCGCTTTGGAAGCCGTTGTTCGAACTGAGAAGCTGCTTGGTGAATATCGGCATGGTTCGGGTGCTGTAGTCGCAAAAACAATGCTTGAATTCATACAGGCTGCAAGGGCCGAAGGAGTATTAGATCTGCCCGTGACAGTTGGAACATCAGAGAGTGCGGAATTTGGATCCACTAGTTCTGGTTTCAGATTAACTGGGGCTAAGGCAGTAACACCAACCGCCCTGTCTACATCAATATTAAGATGGGAGGATTCACAAAATACCGCTGTAATGCTTCACGTGATATCATCGCATCCTATTATCTCTTTTGGATATGAAGGTAACGAAATTCAAGTGTCCTTTTTAAACCTTAAAGATAAAGGGAAAATTATTCTCAAAGTCAAAGGAGACTTTTATCAGGATGAAGTACAAGGCGACGTAATTAATAGACACCACCTCCAACTCACAGCAGAGATCAATACAAATTCCCCCGCCGTTCAATCATGGAGAGAAATTAATTTCAAGGTAGAGCCGGCCAACATCATCAGCTGGCGTAAGAATGACGGCTCAGCCTCGTTTTCACTGCCTTCTTGCGCTGTCGCTTTAAAAGAACTTGGCAAACCCAATCCCTAAAGCTTAGAAATCTTTTTCGTGACCAAATTCACTACCTATAGAGCTAAACTCCGCCCATGAAAATATATTCGCGACGACCACTTCTCTTCAAAGAAATCGCCCAGGAATGCGAGCAAGCTCAAGCCAAACGTGTAAGATCTCTGTGCTCATAGGGACAAGCTTGAAAAATTCAGTCCAACTCGTGCGGCCATCAAACAATTGAATCCAATCAGATCTCTTGATTTGCAGAATGTTTACCAAAGCTGATCAGTTTGTTAACTAATTGTAATATTTACGCTCGAAGTTGTTAAAAACCTCCTTTATATTCCCTCCATGATTATGGATACTGCATCTTTTTTAAAGGAACTTTTCTCAAAGCGTGCGAGTCAAAACCCTCGTTATTCTATGCGAGCCTTTGCACGCACATTGGGAGTATCTCCTAGTGGCTTGAGCCAAATATTGAATCGGAAAAAAAGACTTTCGATCGATCGAGCTCATGAGTTTGTTTCGCGTTTAAATTTGGAAAATGGTGAGAGTGAACGGCTCATCACACTTGTTGAGATTGAAAGCACTTCAAATTCAGCCCGTAGGTTGGAATTGATCCGCAAAATGGAACTTCAAAACGGAGCAACAAATCTTACTTTGGATAACTTCAATTTGATCGCATCTTGGTATGGGTTTGCAGTTCTTGTTATGGTGACAGAATGTAGAGGCTTTTTTACAACTGCCGATATAGCTATGCGACTTGGAATCACCAAGGCTGAAGTTGAAGTAACACTTGATCGACTCCAGCGCTTGGAACTAATTGAGATTATTCCATCAAAGACCCAAGCGATAAAAATCCGTCGCCTACATGATACCGTCTTGGTTCAATCTGATTTTGTAAACGATGCTTTGAAAAAATACTATCGTGAACTTCAATTAAAAACAGATGAAAGTTTAAATGAGCAGACACCTGAGACGAGAGTTAGTGGTGCCCAAGCATTCGCCTTTGACCCTGCTCAAATCTCAGAAGTGAAACGGTTAACAGATAAATACTTAAATGAACTCGAGCATTTATCAGCATTAGGTAAAAAACGAACGGAAGTTTATCAAGCCGTCGCTCATGTCTATCAGCTGACTAAATTGAAAGGACACAAGAAATGAAACAGACACTTAAATATTTTCTCACATTTGCAATTAGCATAAGCCCCATTTTTGCCAACGCAGGGGCGGGAGTTAGAGGCGGTGGTGTGGTAGTCATACAGACTGACACCGGGATCGTCATGCGATTTCATTCCCAGGAAATACCGATCAAACGACCACCCAAGAACGCCACATATCTCCCGGGATTTGACGTGATGATTTCGGCTATCAAAGGATTGATGATACCGAAAGCCGACATAGAGCATCTTATCTTTCGGGCCATGCCTAACCTGACAAGGAATTACTACCTTCTTCCGGAAGGCGATGCGACAGAGGAGCTAAGACAGGAACTTCTCAAACAATACTCACTTGTATTACCGAATGTACCCCTAAAACCAGGCCAAGTGGTTGCTCTAGCGGCCTACACAGAAGGACTCGATACTTTTATTTTTCCTAGTTTCTTCAAGATGGTTGACCAAAATGGAAACCCCGACACCTTCGGGCAAGCCACTCTGCTCTTTCACGAAATCATTCGCGCGGAATATCCAGTCTACAACACCCCGGAAGGTACACAGCTGATCAATGACGTCGATAGTGCGTTTTACGCAAGAATTTCTGGCGGAAACGATGTCGATATTTATTACGCTCTCGCCAAGCTCACAGGAAGCAAATGGTTGCCGTTGGATGGTTACGTTGACCATGATTTAAGATCGGGATTACTGACTCTTAGAAAGGATGACGGGCATATCATCGTCAACTTAGAACTTAGTTCCGAGAATGAGAAAGCTGAGAAAATCATCGAAAAACTTGTAGTTGGGTACCCTAATAGTTTAGTTATGCAGTTTTTTCTGAGAAACAACAGCGCTGCAACGGCCCAGTATCAGGGCTGGGGTTGTTTTGGAGGCGATCCCGTTGGAATTACTAACTGTAGACTTTATCTCAATGACGGTTCTAGTGCAGATGGGGTGGGAATTTCTTTCAGTATCGATAATCCGTCAGGAAATCATTTCATTGGAGGAATAACATTCGACGCGAGCAGGGTCACGCTCTTGCCGCAAGATCAGATTGACGTCTGGTTAGCAAAATAGCGTTAAACTAATGCAAACTTACTCAAAGTGAATGGAGATTAGATTATGAAAAAAATATTTCTCTTTTTAGCGATTGCCGGCCTCCTCGGAATGGCCTCTTGTGGTGATGAGGACACTACTTCCTGGGGAAAAACCCAAGTGTTCTGCCCTTTTAATCTGAAATTGGATTCCGGCGATCAGGTTCAAATTCAACCCGGACTTTATTATTCTCGTGTGGACTTAAGTACGAGATTTGGGACGCAAACACCTTCCCATCCTGGCAACATAGCCGGAAATTATGCAACCTTACGCCTGGCAACAAACCCGGATGATTTGAAATCTTCTTTAAGTACGGCTCGGACATATGGGTTCGACTTTAATGAAGTCGATGATGTCGAAGGTCTTTATTCCCAAGCTTGGAATCAATTTTATCGTGGACTAACTAGAAAGCCCCTCTTCTTTCAACTCCATGGACAACCATGGCAGATTGCAGTTCGCGTTGGCACTCCGCCAGATCTGGATACAAGCGGAGGAGTGACTGGAGCTATTTTAAATGCCGAAGGAAAGTGCTTAGCTCAATTCGAAGCGTCTTCAAACCCTGAAGTTTCCTTAAAGGCATTTTCTGGGTGCATGGATCTTCGCACTGAACAAGACATTCAGGAGCAGCTCGGAAAGGCCATCGAACTTGCTTGCACTCCCGAGAAGAGAGGTTTCTGACAAGTGGCCTGATTGGAAAAGGAACTAAGCATTCACGATCTACTAAAAGAAAAATGAAACTTTACCAGAAGGGATGAAGAATGAAAAATATTATACTTGCTACAATCATACTGACTAACGCGGTCGCTGCTCATGCGGAGTCCGCACCACCAAAGAACCCGTTTTGCGATATCCCGTTCCTATCGTATCTATGCTCGCCACAGGTGCCCGCACCTGATCCAGACACCTGTGCCGACGAACTTCTCAGTTACGCCAAGACGTACCTTATTGCAAATAAGCAGGAAGTTCCTGACGGCTACTCGGATATTCTGGTTGCCTTCAACCACCCACTTGGGGACTTAGTTTATAATAAGCTCTGGGTGTCCTATATTTACCCCAACGCCCAAACAGCCGCTGTGGTCTTGTTCGAAGACAGCAACGACAATGCCGACCGTGATCCCTGCAAGGCCTTGGCTGACATCAAGGGGGCGGCGCAGTGGAGCCAGAGGAATTCTCAGCAGTTTGCTTTTGAGGTTTCCGCTGGTCCAACAGTTTACGACCGGTCAGTCTGCACTTTTTCAAAGAAAGACAATACCGGAGTCCTGCAAATCAAGGCGAGTGGCATCGCATATCTTGGATCTTGGATTGGTGGTGGCCCCGGTTACGGGGACCTCCTATGCTACAGTTGGGGTCCCGCGCCCGACGGGATTGAATGCGGGGACCGTGGGTTGGCTCAAGATGAACCGGGACCGAATCTCGACTGGGTCGGCTTTACGCCGGACAATGTCACTGTTTCTTGCCGGGCCTTGAAAGAGAAGTACCCTGCGCCGGCCAAATAAGACCCGGCCCAGAAGAATGCTTACCCGATCCATTAGATTTTCACGGCGCTTGGGGTGCGCATTCTCACTTCTTCGTCGAGCTTCTTGAGACGTCATAGGCAGGTTCTAAGGTGTTTTGACGATAAGAATGGCCTTGACCTTGACCTCTGAGGACAAACACAAATGGAGTTTCCTAACCAACAATGCAAAGTAACAGCTCCTTGGAAATCAACGCTACGTCAACTCGGCCCTAGAACTACAACTCCTATCAATAATTGTGACACGTGTCGCTTGTTGGATGGCTGCTGCAGTAGGCTGAAAATGCCTGCTGTATTGATAACGGCGTTGCCTTGACGCCAGGTTTCCCAGATGGCCCTGACTTATTAGGAGGGAAGGGTGAAGAAGGGATAAGTGAAGTATTTATGGTGACATTCGCCTTGAAGAGTTTGTCTTCCCGAGTGGAGCGCTCAAGTGGGGGATGGTTGAAGGTCAAAAATTTTTCTTCACTTTGACAAGATCTTTGTCGCCTTATTAGATTTTTGAACGGCGGGAATAGGTCGCGTTTTATACGGATTTTTTAAAAAATATTTTGATTCGACAAAATCACTGAGAAAAAAATCTCTCGCCAACCCCTTAAATCGTTTTGGAATTCGAAAAAGTTTGAAGCGGCAACTTACCGCTCGTTGCTTCAAAAACACTCGGATGCTAGTTGCATTTTGCCAAGATTCGCCAGCAGCAGTTTTTCAACCACCCTCGAGTGACGTGGAAAGTGAACGATCCAAGTCATACGTCTAAAAGGCGTGAGTTTTGGGAGCTCCCGTCATTGACCTCGATGAGAAACCTTTATTTCGTATCCCTTTGGGAAAAATGGATGCGACGGCCACGGCTTCAACGCGGCTTCTCCCTGTTTCAAAGCAAACGCCTCCAATTTATCGAATTGGCCTGAAACTAATGCAATCATTATGATCGTTGCGAGGCCTACAATTAAATCCCTTAAGTCAACATGCATACCGTCTCCTAATATCACTGGGCATTCTTTGAAGGGCCAAGTAGATTGCTCCTTTGGTTCTCTTAAAATGCCCAGCCAATTTGATTAAGGACCACTTCTTGTTCCAACGAAGGCTTGCCAGCTCATTGAGATCAACTTTAGGTCTTCTCCACTGCGCCTTATACTCACAAGACACCGTGATTTTTTGTTCTTCAACTATGGCGTGACGGGCACCACACTTTTTCATAAGTATTTGAAATTACAAAATAATTTGTTGTTCGATGAATAGTTCTGGGGCTGCAGGTTTCGAACTGCCAAAACTGAATTGATGTTTAGATATAACTGTTATACCATGGACTTATGTTCTTTGATTGGGACGAAAAGAAAAGTGCTAAACTTCAGAGAAATCCAAAACGTGCTTTTAGTTTTGAGGAGGTTTCTGAACTTTTTTCTAAACCGCACTTTGTCGATCTTAGGAATGACGATCCAGAGCAATACTTTGCCATCGGTTGGGTTAAGGATGTGTTAGTAACGGTGATATTTGAATATCGAATTTTTTATTTTGAAGAATCTGAGATAGAGGGTGTTCATCTTGTTACTTATTGGCGATCTACAAAAGAAGAGAGGTTAAAATATGAAGAAAACCAAAAATAAAAAAATCTCTGCAGATCAAATCGCTGAGAAAGCTGATCGAGGAGAAAATATTGTGCAATATTATTCGGGCAAAGGGAAAATGGTGCCTGGGCATAAGCGAGTGATTCATATCCAAAGGGTCAATGTCGACATCACGGATGACATGTTAAAAGAATTAGATGAAGCCGCTCATCATTTAAACGTAAGCCGTCAGGCAGTGATTAAAACTCTAATAAGACAAGGGCTTAATCAGGGATTACTTTCAAAAAAAAGTTCGTAGGATAGATGAAGATTTATTTTGTGGTCCTAATAATGCTTTTGGCTTCCCAAGCTATCGCCGATACCTGTCAGGATTGGTTCAACGGGCTAAATCTCAAAAAGGATTCCATGTGTCTTTCAAAATGTGAATCTGCGATGGTAGGTATGGATACGTTCATGTGCCATGATCGCTGTGATGAGTTTTGTAAAAACATCCCCATCAAGGTACTCGGTACTGTTGCTTATTACCCTGGGCTCAATTCGACTGAGAGAAAATTGATAGCAAGGTATCCTGTTGAAGCGATCAAAGTTTATTTTGCTAAACGAGATGCTGAAAATGCGACTGAAAGAATGTTTGGCAGCGATGGCGTCGATGATGAAACAGACGCTTTTCGTCACTTTATGTGGGCTGGATTAATTGATAAAGAAATCGGGCCAAAGTTGGCAAGGCAGTTCTTGGATGCACATGAAGCCAATGATGGAAAATCAGCATCAAGCGTTATGGACTTGAATAACAATGCGGAAGGGCTGGCCGCCGTTGACAAAATGATAAAAGAGCAAAACTTTAGCGCGGATAATTTAGTAAAAGAAGCCATTAAAGAACTTCGAGATGGAATTTTGACAGTGATTAGGCCAAGAGGATTATTAAAATGAAGAAACTCGTTTTTTTAATATTTTTGCTTGTGACTTTATTATCCCAAACTCTTTGGTCAACAACCGATTTATACTTAGCGAACCAAGAATTTATGACTACCGACAAAGCCGTTTCACTATGGGGGCACAAACCTTTTTCTGCCAATGAATTTAAGAGGGGAAACCTAACTGTACGAAGTTCCATGGCCGCAAGTCTTATTGAAAGTAAGAGCTTCATCGGCAAATCTTCAAGCCAAGTCAAAGAAGCATTAGGTGACCCTACCGGTTATTTTTGGAACAAGGACATTCCAGCTTATTTTCTAAATGATGGTACAAAAGAAAAAATTCATGAGACGTGGCAACTCGTCTTTTTACCTACTTCTAAAGGGAGTGTTGGTGAAGTCCGGATACATAAAAATTGTTGTTCAAAGGATGGGCAATACGATCCGGAAAGATTACCTAAGGTTTTAAAAGAACTGGATAACCCTGATAAGAAGGAGAATCAGTAGCGGCTTCCTTGTTCCCGCCTGTTCCCAAATTGTTCCCGTTTTATGAGTTTGTTCCCGCGAAAACTCAAGCTGCGACCAAGTTCTTGAAATCGTTAAAATTAAATTGCGGGTTCTCTAAGAAGAAAGTTCGATATGTGGAAGCCAGGGCGCACCATTAAGGGTTTTGGGTTCTCTCATTATATGCCTTAAGGAACTTTGATCTTACTTAATATCCTCTCGGGACGGGATAAGTTGATTATTGTCGATCCACCAAACAAATCTTCCCAAATTTGACTCCATCATTTCCTCAATACTGTCTTTCCAATAAATCCCAGAGTCATAATAAACGCCGAACGGCCAGCTGAACAACCCGCTCGGATTGAAATTAAAAACCTGTGAATCTCCACCCAGGGACATATATTCTCGACTTTCCATTTTTTCTTGGATCGCCTTAATGAGACCGGGAACTTGGGTAGATGCCCGGTAGTTAACGACTAAAGAATTCTCAACGGCCTTCAAATAGTCTTCGGGATAATTACCGTCTTTTAGATAACTCGAAAATTCTTGATACCCTATAGATTCAAAAAGTGGTTTTGAAAACGCCGATGGCTGGACGATCACTTCTGGATCTATAGGTATACCCGCACTAGAAAATCTTTTGGCAAATTGGGATTCAGATCGATGGCATTCTTTACAATTAAAAACATTTTGATGTGCGCGTCGCTGAATTGGCTTGTTCCCATAATCATAGGCCGGTTCTTCGTAGATTACCGGAGTGTCACCCGATTTCCATCCTAATCGGTACCGCATAACAACGTAGTCCTTTTCAGCTCCAGGTTTCCCCCGCTGCGCGTGACCAAATACTCTAGTTCGTATACGAATTTCGTCAGGGAGGGCAATACGGTCATTTTCAAAAGGCCATCTTTCATTAACCAATATGGTTTTCATATCCAAATCGAGCCTCTTGACGACGTGAAAGCCATCTGCGCCATCGAGTCCTCTGGATCCCATAGAAAAGTGCGAGTAAGTTATCTTGGTCGCATTTGAAGAGTATAACGTCAAAATATCTGACAAAACTTGGTGTTGAACATAGTGAGTGTAATCTTGCTCTTGCTTAGACAGATTTTTGATATTTCCCTGTGAATCGTACATGGTTAGTAAGGCTTCAATTTTAGATTGGTCCAAATGATCGGGATTAATTTCAATCGCCCCAAGAGGCAAAACCAGAAAAATTAATGCAAAAATTAGAAAAAGACTCTGACCGCTTTGATTCAAAAAACTCCCCAAAAGTAGTCTGGGAGCAGTATACAGGGTTTTCTGAAAAAAGAAAGTAGAGGATTTTCAATCGTCTCGAATCTTCTTTGAATTTTATTTTATCAACTTTGGATCGAGCCTTCTCATATAATCAAATATCTCGGAGAGGGTCGCCTTTAATTTGCAGTCACTCATCGTGGGCTCGTCATTAAAATTCACCTGATAGCCATCGGCTGGATGGGGCGCGCGTGAAATAGTCGCGCTAACCTTTAACTGGGAATTCGTTAGGAACAAAGTATCGTCTTTCAAGGTGGCCTGAGTGACTGGAGATCCATCGACAATGCGAAAGGGTAGCGTGTCTTTATGAGGTTGAAAATGAGTATACCCAATCATCATTCCTTTGAAATAACCTTCTAGTTCGTCATAGGTGAGCTGAAAGCTGGGTGACAACTCGTTTGAAATAGGGGCCCCGCATTCGATGAGCACTTCTGGTTCCTCTTCCTCACTGGCGTTTGCAAAGCTGACGCTTGTAAATACAAGGCAAACTCCGAGGATAAATTCTAAAAATTGAACACTTCCAAAAGAAATATGAGATCTTTCCATGGCCGCTTATAACACAAAATAATGCATGGAGTCAACGGTTAGAAATTGGACCAGGTTACGAATAGTCTCATTACAAGTAATAATGAAGAAGAAGCCAGATTATATCAGTTAGGTTTGAGCCCGTGGCCTGTACATAGCTCTTGTCATATTCGGTTGAAAACTCAAAGTGGGGACGCGGATAGAATAACAGTCCTCCCCCTATTGCCCGTTTTATGGATGTAGAGTCTTGCAAATTACTTTGTTCAAATTGAAATTGTAAATAGGCGTGGGCGCCTTTTAGAAATTCATATCCAAATCTCTGAAAATCGTAAAACCCCCGATTTTCAGAGCTCGTAGCAAGTGTGGTCATCCATTGAAAATCGATTTCACTCAAAAAATATAACTGTTTAGTAAAACCGAGGATGCCATGGAGGCCCATCATCGTTCTTTTCATTTGCTGTGAGGAGCCTGACCAAATACTTGTGCCCACTTTATAACGGTCCAAAATGGCATAACTAAATTGACCGGCCACGGCTGTTTCTTGCTGAGTTACTTGAATATCTCCGCGAGACATTATTCCTGATAGGTAAGCGTTAATTCTGTCTCCTATATAGCTTGCTTCAAGATTTTGAGTCTCCTGATTTTGGTCAAAACCCAAATCTTGCCTTACGTACAAGGTGTGGTCAGCCATATTTAATCCGTAAGCGGCATAAAATCTTCCGATACGCCCGCCGATTTCTTCGGTGAAATTATAGAGTGCATAATATTGATGGCTGCCTAAATAATTAGATTGATCGGAATTGACCATTCGACCAAAAGTACTATCAAGAGTGAGTTTTCCAATGTGAAGAGCGCCTTCAATCTCGGCTTGCATGAATATCCATTGGGCTTGTTGAATGCTTGAATTTTCCAAATACATTTGGAGATCTCGTACGTCGCCACCTAAATTGAGCGCCTCGCTAAAACCAGGTGTTCCAAAAAGTCCATGAAGAATCTGCGCCTCGTTCTCACTACCAAAGGAACTCAATGCCTCAGCCGATAAGGAGCGGCCGTAGGGCGTTAATACTCCCCCGCCCGTCACAGAGACATGGCATGTGGTGCAATTTATATAATTGTAACGAACCATTTCGGGAAAAGCGTAGGCCATTGAACTTAAGCTGAAATAAAAAATCAGCGTAAGTCTTATCACTGCAAGGCGCTTTCCACAGTCACATCAATAGAATCAACCACATGAATTCCGGCATAAACAGGTATCTCAATATTGTATTCAGTCATTTTCAGCGGAAAAACCGCTTTGATATTATACATTCCGTTAGCACCTTTTAGCATTTCAAATGTCCCTGATACCACTGATTGCTTATCATGAAGGGTCATGGTTCCTTTAAACGCAACATCTTTTAACTCAGCATTTTTCAGACTCCAACTTTTTGGTAGATTTATTTCAGAGAGTTTAAGTTCTGCCATTGGATAAGTTTCAACCTTAAGATACTTTTCTTTCATGTGTCTATCACGCATATCGATACCAGTTGAAAGTGTTTTAAGAGGAAATTTAAATGATCCATTCACCAAACTATTAACAACAGTCACGCTTCCGGTGACATTTTTACCTTCGCCCTTTATTTTTATAAAACTTGGTTTTCCGACTGCCAAAAAAGAAACTTTGCTTGAGTCTGAAACGGCATTCAAAGTTTTTGGTGGCACTATGTCGCCGAAGGATCGGCTGCCTGCAATTAAAACTAATAAAACAAAAAATCCTTTGATCATGTGAAATCTCCCTTACTTATTGTGGCAAATTGGCAATCCATTGTAAAATATTAGCTTGTTCGTCATCTGAAAGTGGTGAAAACCCATCCTTTGGAGGTGGCATCTCGGGTGCGGCTCCGGGTGTTGCAGAGGTTACCTTTCGATAGAGTAAACTCTGAGTCGGATTGGCCGGTGTCACTAATGGAGTCGTGGCATTGACGATAGCGTCTAAGGTGTCTAGTGGAACCTTTGATGCTGACCCCGCGGCACTATGACATATGACGCATTTTGGTAAAAAAATGTTGGCGTTCAACGAGGCATAAGTAGGAGCTAAGGGCGGCAGTGGTGTTGGATCAGGAACTGGGGTGGCTGGCCCTCCACTGGGCGCTGGACTGTTGAGAAACTCCGGAGCCCCTGCTGCTATCCAATCTAGAATCATTTCTTTCTCAGCGGTTGGCAAAGGAGCGCTCGGAGGCATTATTCCACTTTCGATTACCGACTTAATTAGTGGGATAGAAGGCATCACGTCTGAATAAGAATCAAGAAAGACGCCCGTAGAACTACCTGCTCCATGACAAGTGACACAATGGAAGCCCTGAAAAACAGCCTGGTTTACCGCAGAATAATCTACTTGAGAAGAACCGAGAGTCAGAGGGGCTGAACTATTCTTCAAGACCATGTAATCACAACCGCCCAGTGTCATTATTAGGATTGAATATGTTACTAGAATTTCGCATTTTCTAATTAATTTTATTGGAAATGTCTGACTTATACTAATTTCCATAAACTCCCTACCTCGCGAAATGATCTTGGTTCAGCCCCTTTTAAATAGCTTATAACTTTCCATTTCTTCGAAACTCAAATTCCCCAAAATATCTTAGTTGGGTGAGGCCACGGACTTAAATGGTATAATGTGCCAAATTCCACCGATTCCATCGCCAATGATGTCTCCAGCTTTTTGATCTCCGATATAATTATAAATGGGATGATTCTGAAAAAGGATTTGCCTGGAACCATCGCCTCGGACCGTAAAGCCGAATGGGGCTGCAACTTGTTCCTGGGGCAAGAGGACCACTGGCGGCCAAGCTCTGGCACAATTGCCTGCGCAATTTGATAGGCCTGGAACGTCGGGGTCATACACGTAGACTGTCATATGATTTCGATCGGCTAAAATGGATTTTCCACCAACTAGTTCTTCGGTAACAGGCGCAGGCGCTTGGGTTTGAGCCATTGAAACCAACGAAATAAAACTTAGCAAAAGAGCTGTAGAAATTAACGGTGCAATTCTAATTTTCATAAGATTCCTCGCTTTATGTTAAACATTAAAAACTCCCTCTACTGGGATAGATTAAATATAGACGGTTATAAGTGTCTTGCCGAGCCCCTCTTTTATAGACAGGTGTTTCCATTTTGGAAACTCTATGGTAGAAGCTTCTTGATGGAAATTTCATTAAGTGATCTTACAATTCGCGAAATCGAGCTCTTTGTCCTGGCCTCCAAAACTCAGTCTCTGAGGGAAGTCTCCCGGCAATCTGGCCTTTTGCCTGGTCATGTTTCTAAAATAATGAAACGACTCGAAGTGAAAATGAATCAAAAGCTGTTTATACGATCGGCGCAGGGAGTTTCACTGACTCCAGAGGGCCTTGAACTACTTGAAATTGCTCGCAAGGTTTCCGAGCTTGCACAAGGTTTTTCTCCTTCCAGAAATAATGAAAAAAACCGGGAAAAACTTTCAACAATTGGCTCTATCAGTTTTATCACGACTAACGTCCTTGCTCCAAGAATCGCGATTTGGAAAAAATCAATTCGCAACACGCGTTTCAGACTTATCGAATTCACCCATAACGATCTTGTCGCCCAAGGCCTAAAAGGGGCCTTCGAATTAGCTGTTCATATTGAGAAACTAGAGTGGACCCAATCCTGGGAAAGTTATTCTCTGGGGAAATTAAAATGGAAACTATATGGCCGCGCGGGACATCCATTGGGTCAACATTGCTCTGAGCGGCAGGTCTCTCATTACCCGTTCGTTGTTCCAAGTGGTTGGAGTCCAAGCGGATACTACACTGGTGAAGACTTTTGTCCATTGTCACCTGGACAGCGAGAAAAAGGTGATGAAGCTTCTACTGCGGAAACAGCTCTTAGACTTTGCGTCCAATCCGATCAAGTGACTTACGTACCGGAGGTTTTGGCCGAAAGTTTTAATAGAGAAAAGAGCGTCAGTGAAATCAGTGTAAAGGGCTGGCCACAAGTTAAGAAAGAAATTTTTCTCTCAGTAAAAACGGATGTCGTTTCAAAACGCTTAGTCGAATTTATTTTGCGAGAACTTCACCTCTAAAACAAAAAAGATTTTGCATTTTTATCACAAGTAGGCTGGTATATATCACCATGAGGAGCGACGCTGATGACATTATTTCAAAGTATTTTTTTAGGTTTAATCCAAGGTATAGCCGAGTTTCTTCCAATCTCAAGTTCAGCCCATCTTATTATTTTCCCGTGGTTTTTCAATTGGGAAGATGGCGGACTCACTTTTGATGTAGCACTACATGCCGGAACTCTCATTGCACTTCTTTTGTATTTCAGATCTGAGTGGACTCGTCTCTTTTTTGCCTTGTTGAAGTTTAAACCCGCGGATTTGAAGTTATTAACCAAAAACACAAATATTTCTGATGAAACAAAATCCGATCAGCCTCATGAACAAGATCTGAGGTTAGCCCTTTTTATAATTGTCGCTACTATCCCGGGCGCCATTATGGGATTACTTCTAGAAAAGAAGGCAGAACATGCATTTAGAAGTCCCGTCCTTATAGCGGGTAATCTAGCCGTCATGGGTCTGATTTTATGGTTCTTTGATCGAAAAGGAAAAAAAACAAGAGTCGTTAACGATATGACTTTAAAAGACGCCATACTCATCGGCATCACCCAGGGCTTTGCCGTGATCCCTGGAATTTCCCGAGCCGGAATTACTATTTCGGCGGCACTTTCACAAGGCCTTGATAGAGAGTCTTCAGCAAGATTTTCATTTTATCTATCAATGCCTATTATTGCAGGAGCGTGCATTCTAAAGCTAAGACATTTAACTGGTGCAGACCTTACTCCACCTTTCTTATCCGGAGTCGCTGCCGCTGCCATTGCAGGGTACTTCGCCATTGGTGGCTTGATTCGTTTTTTACAAAAGCAATCTTATGGAGTGTTTGCGGGGTACCGCGTTCTTTTGGCTATCATAGTTTGGGTTGTTGCTTTTTTGAGATAACCGCGGTTTTGCTGGATCGGAATTTATTTTTCAATTTAAAATTTTGCATTTTTATTTTTGCTTGAAGTTAACAAGTTCATGCCTATGCCGTCATCGTTGAAAAATCTTCTCATGTGCGGAGAACATGCCCTCTGACTCGCCTTGCAGATAGCTGCGCTATTTGCAAGGGTTAGAAAATAATTAGAACTCGACGATCATTTAAGAACCAATAAATATGACGACGCATCGTGAGAGATTTACCATAAATGGAAACACTATTTTTTTACCCCCCTTTTGATAGCGCAGCTATCAGAAGGCGAGTCAGCGCCACGGAACTTCGCTCGAGGAGAAATTTCAACGATGACGGCATGGCACGGACTAGTTAACGAATAGCCTAAAACAGTTTAACAATATACCAGGTGGCTGCCGCAACCAACCCTGCAGCTGGGATGGTAAGAACCCATGCCCATACAATGTTGCGTGCGACTCCCCAGCGGATAGCTGAAAATTTATTGACTGAGCCGACACCAATGATGGCTCCTGTGATTGTATGGGTCGTTGAAACCGGGATCCCGAGACCTGTGGCTAAGAATAATGTTATTGCACCCCCCGTTTCAGCGCAAAAACCACCTACTGGTTTTAGTTTTGTAATTTTCATACCCATTGTCTTAACAATACGCCAGCCCCCAAAGAGTGTTCCTAACCCCATGGCCGCGTGGCAAGAGAGCACAACCCAAAGAGGCACGGAAAAATGGGGTCCAAGATATCCTGTTGAGAATAAAAGGACGGCAATAATGCCCATGGTTTTTTGGGCGTCATTTCCGCCGTGGCCCAAACTGTAAAGCGAGGCCGATACAAATTGAAGTCTTCTAAACCAACGATCAACACGTCTGGGACTTGTTCGAAAGAAAAATATCGAAATTGAAAACATCAAAATAAAGGCCAAGACAAAACCGAGTAAAGGCGAGAGCACTATTGATAAACCAATTTTTGTAAAGCCGCCGAAGTTTAATACATTTATGCCACCTTTTGCCATGGCGGCTCCACCCAATCCACCAATTAATGCGTGAGAAGAACTGGCGGGAATACCAAAGAACCAAGTTATGAGATTCCAGGAAATAGCTCCCACTAAAGCTGAAACAATGACGGTCTGATCGACTATGGCGGGATCAACAATTCCCTTACCAATAGTATTAGCTACATGAAGACCAAAAAACATAAAGGCAATAAAGTTAAAGAATGCGGCCCATACGACGGCCCATTGGGGCTTAAGAACACGAGTTGAAACAACTGTGGCAATTGAATTCGCGGCATCGTGAAAGCCATTTAGAAAATCAAAAAAAAGCGCTATTACAATAATGATAATCACGGATGTTTGACCGTTAAGCATATTCTAAAACAATTCCTTCAATAATATTTGCAACGTCTTCGCAGTGATCCGTAACAGTCTCGAGTAACTCGTAAATTTCCTTTAGTTTGATAAGAAGCCGAGTATCTTGTTCCTCGCGAAAAAGTTTTGCAATACCGGCACGAAGAATCTGATCCGCTTCGTTTTCAAGCCTATTAATTTCCACACATTCTTTTGTTATTTGGTCTTGGTCCTTCAAATTTTTCAACAATTTAACGGCAACGCTTACCCGCTCTACTGACTTTTCACAAATTAAAGCCAAGCTGTGGGCCTCCGGAGTGGATTGCTGAATATTATAAAGAGCAATTCGCTGAGAAGCGGCATCTATAAAATCAATAACATCATCAAGTTTTTTTATTAGTGCTCGAATGTCTTCCCTGTCTATTGGAGTTATGAAAACGGTGTGCAAGAGAGCGATCGTTTTATGAGTCACTTCGTCAGCATCATGCTCAAGATTCTTAATGTTTCGAACGTGCGCCTCTGCATTTTTAAGATCAGAAATCAAAGCGGTAAATTCTTGAGCCGCTTTTACGGCGATGGCAGCAATTTCCTCAAACAAATCAAAGAATTTGCCTACTCGTGGCATGAAGCGTTTAAACATCTGTCCTCCTTATGAACCCGGTGCAGCCGCAAGGTATCTCTTTTGTTCTCGCAGTAGTGTTAGGATCTTGTTAAGAATGATGTTTAGGCTGACATAATGACCCTTAGCGATTTATAATAATTACCTCTACTACTGTGTAGGAGCTATACAAGAATGAATAGGGGCTATTCGCCCCCGTACAAACTTCGTACATAAATGTGAGGGCCAATGTAAATGGATAATAAACCACGAATCCTAGTTGTTGAAGACGAAAATGACCTTAAAGATCTGCTTCTCTTACACTTAAAACGAGAAGGATATGATGCCGTTGGGACTGACAACGGGGAAGACGCTCTCAAACTTTTCAATTCCTCCAAGTTCAATCTGGCCGTTTTAGACTGGATGCTACCGGGCCTTTCGGGGCTTGAAATTTGTAAAAGCCTTTTTGGACGATTACCAATATTAATGGTTACTGCCCGTGCTGACTCCTCGGATATTGTATTGGCTCTTGAGAGCGGCGCTGACGATTATATTGTAAAACCTTTTGAGATTCCTGTTTTGTTGGCAAGAGTTAAATCCCTGTTGAGACGTTCTCTTTTTAAGGATGAGAAAACTGGAAAGCTTCAGATAGGCGAGCTCATTTTGGATTCCGAAGCCCACAGTGTCACATGTGCGGAAGAAGTGTTACACATGACAAACTCCGAGTTTAATCTTCTCAAAGCACTAATGAGTCATCGTGGAAGTGTCTTATCTCGCGAGAGGTTAATCTCATTTGTCCAAGGAGAGGGCGTGGCAGTTACCGATCGTGTCATTGACGTTCATATTGCAGCTCTTAGAAAGAAACTCGGTTCTTGTTCTGACATTGTCGAGACTATAAGAGGAGTTGGATACCGGGTGAAACTCTAGTGCCTTTGATTCCTAAAATATTAAAACAATTTCAAAGAAACAATGAATTGCAATCAAAAATCCCCGATATGGTTGTTGAAGGTGTTCAACAAGCTGCTCTTATGGGAGCTATATCGGACGCCATCTTGGCCGTTGATCTTGAAGGTTCGGCGCTTTTTTATAATAGCCGGTTTGCAATGCTTTTCGATGACAAGAATCTTCAAAATCGAAAGCTTTGGAAAATGTTTTTGGATCAAGAACTCTTGAATGCTTTTCAAGCAGCGTTAAAAGACGGTCTAACTAATTCGGTTAAGGCCATCCCGTTTGATCGCCCCGATGGTCGCCAATTTTTTTCTGTTTCAGTATCACCTCTACGGGCCGAATCTGAAGAAATCTATGGAGCTGTTGGAGTATTTCATGATGTGACCGACTTAAAACGGGCCGAGCAGATACGAATTGATTTTGTTGCTAATGTGTCCCACGAACTAAGAACACCTCTGACTGCAATCAAAGGATATGCCGACACATTGGTCCAAGACATTCAAGAGGGGAAACCAGCACAATCGGAATTCCTTGGAATTATTATCCGAAATACTGACCGCCTAATGGCTTTGATTAACGATTTGCTTGATCTTTCATCACTTGAATCCACCGACGTTCTTCATAAGGCCGTCGTAAATACTAAAGAACTCACCTACCGAGTTATTAAACAAATGGAAGGCCCTCTCAAAGCAAAGAATCACCCCGTTATCGTTGAAGCTTCAACTGAAAGCGTTATTGCAGACCCCCGTCGTTTAGAACAAGTCCTAGTCAACCTATTGGATAACGCCAATAAGTACACACCTGCCGGCGGAAAACTTTTCGTCTCCTGGGAGCAAGCTGATGAAAACTCAGTCGTTCTAAAGGTCCATGACACAGGCCCGGGAATTAACCCTTCTCACCATAGCCGCCTCTTTGAAAGATTCTATCGCGTAGATAAATCACGTTCACGAGAAATGGGAGGAACGGGTTTGGGCCTTGCGATCGTCAAACACATCATGCAACGGCATGGCGGCTCCGTCTGGGTTGAAAGCTCCTCTGGGAAAGGTTCGACTTTTTTTTGCCGATTCCCAAACTGACTAATGCCTGATTTCAAAGCCAGTCGCGTCTTTGCTAAGACTAATCCTAAGACTTATGCCGAGTCTTATGATATAAGGCTTAGATGTTTAATCAGATATCAAGTCAAAACTGCCTCGCTTGCTTGAGCCAAAAGGCGACAATGTCTTGCGGGCTTTGTCAAAATTCTATTTGTAAAGACTGTACGGAGTTTCTTGATCCCGATACTTTTTCATTTAAAAAAGATCTTGCTGAAGAATTAAGGCACCCACGGTATTGTTCTCTTTGCTTTTCCAATAACGTTCAACCAGCACTTTGGAGTTACAAGGAAGTAATGAGTAGGGCCCAAAAAGTTATAATAATTGATAGGCCTCAAAGAAGACCCTTGCCTGTCTTAAAAAGCTCTGAACAAATTCTTACCGTTACAGATTGTACAGATAGAGAGGAGACTTTTTTACGTCTTGCCTTTTTGGCCGCCGAACAAGGTTTTAATGCCGTTATAAAAACAAAAGTAGAAAGTAAGAAAATCAGAAACTTCGGTTATCAAAAAATGAGTTGGCAAGGAACAGGGTTTCCGGCAAGTCTTGATGCCGCTCGACTATCAAACCGCTCCTAGAATTAATCTGTATGGGATAAATTCAAATTCGGATTTTCAAGGCCCTTCGGTAAGATTATGCGATTAAGAAAAAACATCATCGCCATAGTCAGAATACTGGCGCCAATGACCACGTACCCCAAGACATCAAAATGTAAGAGTGGACCTTGGCTAGACTTAACAACGATAAGCCCAGCCACCGCAGCGGCAATTCCTCCAGAAATTTGTTGAATAGAGGAACTCACAGACATGTACGACCCCCGGTGAACAGGATCCGGGATCGCTGACATGAGCGCTGAGGCTGAGACCATTCTAGACATGATCGAAGTAAACATCAACACGCTGACAAGTATGACAATTGAAATAGGCGTGACACTTAAATGCGTATAAATGAAAACCATAATTATTCCCAAACAAGACCCAATGCTGAACATTTTAAATTTTCCAATCTTGTCGCTTAATCTGCCAACTATTGGGCCTACAATAATATTACAGGCTCCTGTAATGGCGAATACACCTGGCAATTCCTCTAAGCTAACTCCCAAATTATTGACATTAAAGGCGCTGCTAAATGGCAAAAGCATAAAACCGCCGGTACTCAGTAGCGCCGTTGTTGCAAAACCTTTGAGGTAAAGGGGTCTTGTCACAGTATCAAATAGGTGATGAAGAGCACTGCGGTCAGGACGTAATTTAAGATGCTCATTTATAGGTCGCAAGTAAAAGAATATCAAACTTCCTACGACGACTCCAAAAGTAACAATCATCAAAAAAGTCGCATGCCAGCCCCAATGATTAGAAATGTATAGGCCTAGTGGGATTCCCATAATCTGGCTTGCGGCAAAAGCTGTTTGGACAAATCCCATGACTCGCCCCCTTTGCTCGAAGGGAAACAAATCAGTCGTAATCGCAAAGATAACAGACCCAATGACTCCACCGAAAAGACCCGTTACCATACGAGCCATCAATAGAAACTGATAGGTTTGTGCGATCCCGCAGAGAAAGGTCCCAACTACAAAACCTCCGTAAAAAAATAAAAGTATTTTTTTTCTATCAAACCGGTCCGCAAAACCAGCAGCGAGCAGACCCGAAGCTCCAGCGCTAAAAGCATAAACAGACACAACAAGTCCAAATTGAGTTGTCGTAATATTTAAAGACGGCATTAAAATGGCCCCTAGGGGTGCCAAAATCATAAAGTCTAATATAATCGTGAACTGTAGAAAGGCTAACATCGCGACAAGAAATTTCTGATATTTTGTAAAGGGCTTTGTATTTTCTGAAATCTTTTGCATAAAAATAATTTTCCTTCAAAGGTATTTAGCTGCATTTTAGTCATGTAAATTATTTACGCAATAATCTAATTTAACAAGGCAGGTGAGGCGGGAGCCATTATGGACACCGTTATGTTTACCGGACCCAAAAACTTCGACAAATCAATCGAAGGCGGCATTTTTATTCGACAATGCAATAAATTCAAGACCGACTAAAAATCAGACAGTTTATAGCTCCGCAAATCTAATTAATGGGTCATACAACTGGCATAAAAATCGTAGTAATGCCGACTAAATGAAACTGCAGTTTGCTATCATTCTCATTACTGTATTCATAATGGGACGGGGGACCAATCTCTTGGCGCTCACCTGCGCGCGCGTGTATAGCCTCGCCGACATTCAAAGAATCGCCAAAGACGGCGTAACAATCGTGGTACCGATCGAAAATCCTTATTCTGTCAAGAGACTTGCTACAGAAAAGAAAATGTATGGCGCCCTAGTGACTCATGTGATCACAGGAAAAAAAAGAAATCCGAAAGCTACTCAAACTTTTCCTGGAGTCGTAATCCATCTGTCGGAAGACGCTGATGACGAGGAAATTCTATACTCGTCTGTTCATGGAGCCCTCGATTTGACAAGAGATAACAGAAAGGTGACCAAACGCCTTATTGACCAAAAATGGCGAGAATACAAATTCGTTCAGAGCGTTCAACCCGGGGCCATGCCTCGATCAGTAAACCTTGCTGATTTAATTCAAAATAGAGGCGGGGATAACTTCGTTCAGTTACACGAAAATGCGCTTTCTGAGGTTTCTCAATACATGCTATCTCGTAGTCGAGAAGTGTCTGATCGAAGTCGTGAATCTATAGTCAAACTTGTTCAACTCATTCTTGATATTTCAAGAGAAGAATTTCCCGATGGGGCCTTCATCAAAAACGTTGCTGAAGTTCAAACTGGCGACCGAGATGATATGATCACAACGTTTAAATCAAGTGCCGATGTTATCGCTGATAAATTTATTAGGTCCCTACAAAAGGTTAAATATTCTCAGACCAAGAGATCTAGAAATTTTACTTCAAAAGGTGTCAATCAAGAGCTTTTGTTGCTGGATAGCAGTTCAACACATTTTGTCCTTGGCATTTTGCTTTCACCCGAAACGGTAATGATTCAGGAAAAATTTGAGATGGGCACTTTAGGTGGAGAGCCTCTTGAAGTTCGAGTGAATTTCGCACAAGGAATCGCCATTAACGCTGCACCCAGATATAGTTATGCTTATATTCCGGAACATTTAAATCGAGCGATGGAGTTTATCAATGGCTTTTTTAAAAGATTACCAGATTCAAAACGACGGGTTACCGGGGCAGCTGATATTATGTTTGGAAAAGATGGGTCACCCATTCTAAAAACAATTGAAAGGAAGAGTAAGAGGAAAAGTAAAAGGAAAATTAACGAGCTAAATATTGGGTCTCGTGGCGGCTCAATTTATGCTCGCATGGAAGCGATAATGGCGAATGATTACATATCTGTTATTCTAGGGAGGCCAACAGAATTATTTCAATTCTTAGAAAAAATCTATCAATCTGGTCTGGAGGGTCAAAAGAAATTTATTGCTCCTCGAAAAACGAAATATAACGATTCAAAACTAACATTTTATGATCTTTCTGTTCAAGAGGTATCAAATTGGCTAAAAGATCGATATTTGGTTGAATGGCAGAAAAATCCTACTTCCGTAAATGCCCAGACTTGCCTTACTTCTCTTCGTAGCCTATTAACCCACTCAGATCCGCGCGTACAATTAGAGCTTGATAATATGTACTATTGGGCAGAACGCTATATAAGTGCCTACATCGCTACCGGTGGGCATCCTGGTTTCTAAGTGGTTTTCTAGTCTTTGGCCTTGTAGTTTTTTTCTCAGATATTATTAATAATTGCATGAGGAACGACACGGCACCAGGAAGGCTACTATGAAAAATTTAAGAATATTGATCACCTTACTTTTGTTAACAGGATTGGGGAAACCGGCTTCTGCAGATATTCTGGGCCTCAGTTTTGGCGCTCTTGCCGGAATTTCCACATTAAGTACAAATAATGAATTTGGGATGGGAACAGGGGCTCTCGGCTTCGGGGCTAGAGTTGGAATAGAGTTTTTATCAACTCTTTCCGTCAATGCGGAGTGGACTTACATGAGCACGACTCCTGCGAATACCACTACCGGCTATACTTCTAACTTCAGCACTGCCGATCTCAGTGCGGATTTGATAATAAATATAATACCGACCAAATTAAGATTATTTTTTGGACCGAAGGTAGGGCAAGGGTGGACAGCTGCCGGCGGCTATTCTGGTTCAAGCACGACTATCGGTGGTGAAGTAGGGGCCGACTTTTTTATGGGTTCTACCTGGTCGCTGGGAGCTGAAACCACTTATCTCTCCGTTGGAGCTCCGACCTTAAATGGAACCACAGGTAATACGGGATCCCTTTTTCAAATGCTTGCTGCGATAAAATATTGGCTTTGATTCACAAAATGGAAATTTTGATTTAAGTTTAAGGAGAAAATAATGAAATTTAGAATAGCCGGCTTGTTAGTGATGGGTTTAATTTCCATTTATGTCTCTGGATGTGGATCGAGCGCTGGCCAAGAAGACGTTTCTACTTCTGGCAATGTCGGCGGGACTCTCGGCGGGTCCTATGCATCCTCCGGTGGCGGTACGAGCAGCTCATTTTATGAACCCGGAACCGGCAAATCAAAATTCCAATTGGCAGACTTGTTTGAAATATTACTTCCAAAGGCATTAGCTTCGGGAGTTTGCCCCATCATTGCCACTGGGGGGAGCAACTGCGCAGTGGCGAGCAATACGGCGACACTCACTTACTCTGCTTGTAGCTTTTCAGGTTCACCAGCGGTTTGGTCTGGCTCTCAAGCTGTCGCCTTTACTGGAGCCACACCAGTCTGCGGCTCTGCTTTTCCAACCACTATGACTCAAGTCACGCGCACATTCGCAAATGGCACGACTCGCACATCCGGCCCCGGCACACTTGTGACAATGGATACAAACGGCCTTGTCACTGCAGCAGACGGCAACAATTACTCCGGTGGTATAGAGATTACTTTTCTCGGTGGAACAAGAACAGGTATCCTAATTCCTGGAATTGACCTTGTTGCCGTAGGCAAATTTTCGCACACGATCACGACTGCCGCAGGAGGTTCACCCTTAGTCCTCACGGGAGGCAATACGATCGCGAGTGGAACTGTTATTACCTGGCATAATTTGGCAAAAGTTAAAGGAGCCTCTACCTTTAATAGTGTAGTATTTAGCCCCTTATGTTGTCATCCAGTCAGCGGTTCGATCACAACGGTATTCTCTACAATCAACGGTGTGACTCCCCTAATACCAAGATTTTCCGGAGCCACTGAAACGTTAACCTATACAGGTTGCGGTACGGCCACCTACCAGGGCCCAGAAGGTTATAGTGGAAATGTAAACCTAGGGCATTGCATCTAAAGTAAAAAGTTAATAGACTTCCCCCCACTATGGCAAATCCAGCTCTAATAAGAGTCAGTCAAGATTTCAAAGCGGGGTACACCCACGTCACAAAAATTGGTGAAAACTCCCTGGACACCGGCATTGAATTTGGAATCCTAAAACTCTCGCCAAACGGGTCTTTTGAAGAAACCTCGCCGTTTGAATCAGTTTGGGTTCTTATGTCAGGAAAAATTGAAGCCACTTTTGATGAGGGGACTTGGTCAGCTGAACGCCTGTCTTTATTTGACGAAGGTCCCAATTCCATTCACCTTTCGAAAGGGAAAAAAATTAAATTCAAATCAGGAAAAACTCCCGTGGAATTGGCCGTTGCAAAGACAAAAAACGATCTGGATTTTGAAAGTCGAATTTTTTCCGGGAAAAATCTTGAAACAGAGTACCGGGGAGAGGGGCTAGTACAAGGAACCTGCTTAAGAGAAGTTAGGCAGATCTTTGACAAGAAATCTCGACCACAGTCAAATCTAGTCATTGGCGAGGTCGTCAACTACCCAGGTCGATGGTCAAGTTATCCTCCTCACCATCACAACCAACCTGAGATTTATCATTATAGATTCACTGAGACCCAGGGTTATGGACATGCTGAGCTGGGTGAAGACGTCTACAAGATAAAAAATAACGATACTATCAAGATTTTAAATAATTTAGACCACAGTCAGGTCTCAGCGCCTGGATATGGAATGTATTATCTATGGGTCATTCGTCATCTACCAAACAATCCCTACCTTGGATTTGAATTCACACAAGAGCATAAATGGATTCTAGATCCAAGAAATCAAGGCTGGATTCCAAGGAAGAAAACATAAAGCAAGAAAGACAAACGCAAGAAAGACTAATGCAGGAAAAACAAATGCGGGAAAAACAAAGGCTGACCACAACAGGCGCGCTAGTTAAGTTCTTAAAAAATCAATTTGTAGCGCGAGATGGAAAAGAACACCGAATCATAAACGGGGTTTTTGGAATCTTTGGACACGGAAACGTGGCGGGTCTTGGTCAGGCTTTGGAAGAATATGGCGGAAAGGAGCTCCCTTTTTTCCAGCCAAAAAATGAACAATCCATGGTTCACTCAGCCATTGCTTTTTCAAAGGCCCGGCGGGGACTCGGAACTTTTGCCTGTACGACTTCCGTTGGACCTGGAGCCACCAATCTTATCACAGGGGCTGCCACTGCAACCATAAATCGACTTCCAGTGCTTCTCCTGCCTGGGGATATTTTTGCAAATAGAAGTGTTTCTCCGGTTCTACAACAATTAGAAAATTCTAGTTCTTTAGATATGAGCGTAAACGATTGCCTCAAACCCGTTTCTAGATTTTGGGATCGTATCAATCGGCCAGAACAAATTCTGCAATCGCTCCCAGAAGCCATGAGATTTCTTTCTCGTCCAGAAATGAACGGGGCCGTAACAATAGCCCTACCAGAGGATGTCCAAGCCGAAGCTTTTGATTTTCCTCTTAGTTTTTTTGAAAAGCGAGTTTATACAAATTATCGTCCACTGCCAACCGATGAGGAATTAAAAATCGCAGTGCAAATGATAAAGAGTTCTGAAAAACCCATGATCATCGCCGGTGGTGGCGTTTATTATTCAGATGCAGGCCAAGCTCTTAAGACCTTTGTTGATTCTACTCATATTCCAGTAGCAGTGACTCAGGCGGGAAAATCTATAAATGAATCCCATTCTGAATTTTATTTAGGCGCAGTCGGGGTGACAGGTACAATGGCCGCAAATAAAATAGCGTCCGATTGCGATTTAGTCATTGTTCTTGGCTCAAGACTTTCGGATTTCACGACAGCCTCAAAGACTCAGTTCCGGAACCAGAAGGTCAAGTTTCTTTCCGTCAACCTAAATAGCCTTGATGCTTCAAAACATGGCGCCTTTGGAATAGTTGCAGATATTCGGTCCACGGTAGCGGCCCTCACCAAGGCTTTGGGTCAACACAAAATTAGTTCTGAGTATGAACAACGTATTTTAGAAGTGGCAAAACAATGGCAGACGATTCGAAATGAACTTACGGTGACCCATGATGAAGAGAAAAGAAATTTAACTCAAGCCGCGGTCATAGGTCTCCTTAACAATAATATCTCTCCAGACAGTGTGATCGTTCATGCTGCTGGCGGGCTTCCAGGAGATTTACATAAACTCTGGAAGACAACTTCCGATGGAAATTATCATTCTGAATATGGTTATTCATGTATGGGTTACGAAATCGCGGGAGCTTTGGGTGTCAAAATGGCCGATCCAAAACGAGAAGTCTATGCTGTCTTGGGCGACGGAAGCTACCTGATGCTTAATCACGAAATTGTAACTTCAATTCAGGAGGGAATTAAAATCACCCTCATTCTTTTAGATAATAATGGTTATCAATGTATCCATGGCCTTCAAAAATCCTGCGGGAGTCGAAGTTTTGGTAACGAATTTCGCCAAAGAGATCCTGAGAGTCAAATGCTGGATGGGGAATATCTTAAAATAGATTTTATTTTAAATGCTCAAAGTCTGGGCGCTCTAACCTTTACTGCCACAAATAAAATAACTTTCATCGACGCCTTGGAAAAATCAAAGAAGAGCAAGAAGACTTGTCTCATTTATATTCCATTAGAAAAAGGTCAGACCCTTCCAAATTACTCTTGGTGGGACGTGCCTATTTCTGAAGAGTCAACAGACGAAAGTGTCAGATTGGCTCGAAAAAAATACGAAGAAGCTGTTACAAAGAAGCGTTTTTTTTATTAAAGGAGAACTGCTGTGCTAAAGGGTCAAAATATCAAACTCGGGGTTCAACCCATTATCTGGAGTAACGATGACTTCCACGATTTGGGCGGTGAAATCACATTAGAAGATTGTCTTACTGAGATGCGAGAGGCTGGATATGCCGGTACTGAGTTGGGACATAAGTTCCCAAAGGAATCAAAGGTCCTGCGGGAAGTATTAAATAAGTACAATCTAAAACTTGTCAGTGGATGGCATAGCTCTTATATCGCCGCCAAAAATTTCAAAGATGAAACCAAAGATTATAGAAAACACCTACAGTTTCTCAAAGAAATGGGAAGCCCCGTTGTCATAGTGGCTGAGTGCTCCTACCGTACTTACAACGACCCCAATCTGAAATTAAATTGGGAAGGCCAGGAAGCTAAAAATCTAAGCACAAGCGACATGACAAAGATTTTCAAAGGCCTCGATGAATTCTCTTCTATAGCGGAAGGAGAAGGCCTCAAATTAGTTTATCATCACCATATGGGGACTGTAATTCAAAGCCTAACAGAAATTAATCGACTCTTGGAATACACTCAAAAAGTCAGTCTGCTAGGAGACACGGGTCACTTGGCCTTCGCAGGAGAAAATCCATTGGCTGTTTTTGAAAAATTCAAAGAGCGCCTAGGTCATGTTCATCTTAAAAACATCAGGCCAGCAGTTTTAAAGGAATCTCGGGAGAAAAAATACACTTTTGAGAAAGCAGTCAAAGAAGGGGTCTTTACTGTTCCCGGAGACGCCGGTCTTTCTTTCAAGCCTATCTTCGAATTGCTACGAGAAATTCGTTACGAAGGCTGGATGGTTGTCGAAGCGGAGCAAGATCCCAAAAAAGCAAACCCTCTCACATATGCCTCAAAAGCAAGGGAATACCTTCGGGAAGTTGTCGGCCTATGATTTTAACACCTCTCCTTAAGACAAAAAATTTGGGGACCCAGTTTTGGAATGACTCATGTGATCCAAAGGAATTAACCGAAGCCGTACGCGCCGGGGCCACGGGCGCCACATCTAATCCCGTCATTGTCCACACAGTCGCCAAAACACATCAGAAAGAACTTATCCATGTATTGAAGAAAATGATTGGCGAAAATCCCAGAGCCACTGAAGATGATATTGCTTGGGACCTTATTAATCATTTAGGCCGCTCTGCTGCTCAAATCCTAGAATCTGTTGGATTTCTTTCTATGCAAGTTAATCCAAAATATTATCGAAACGCAGATTTGATGCTGGAACAAGGCTTGAAACTCTCGTCACTGGCTCCCAATATTGCAATTAAGGCTCCTTGCACCGAACAGGGTATTATAGCTTTTAATAAACTTTCAGATCAAGGTGTGCGCGTCAATGCCACCGTCAGTTTTAGCGTAGCCCAGGCCGTCGCAGCCGGAGAAGTGATAAAAAATGGCTATGTCACTATCATGGTTGGACGCCTTGATGATCATTTGCAAAGAATCATGACGAAGGAAAATATCCAAATCGATCCAAAATATTTGCAATGGGCTGGCATTGCGGTCTTCAAGAAGGCGTATGAAATATTTAGAAAACGGAGATTCACGGCTACTTTGTTAGTCGCGGCCTATCGCCATGAATTACACTGGTCCCAATTGATAGGTGAAAAAGTTTTGATGACGATGCCTTATAGCTGGTGGACCAAATTCAATCAGTCTCAAACTGAAGTAAGAAAAACCATTGAAGAGCCTGTTGATCCAAAAATAATCGAATCATTATTATCAAAATTTCCTGATTTCAAAAGGGCCTACGACGAAAAGGGACTATCCCCTAAGCAATTCGATTCCTTTGGCCCCACGGTCCATACATTAGACCAATTTCTATCTGGGTACCAAGATCTTGTCACTTTTGTAAGAAGACAAATGCTTGACTTGAATACTTGAATTAATTTTAATTATTTGAATCCAAAACTTCCCGCCTTGGATTGAAGCCTCAAACTAAATTTTACTAATTTAAAGTTTTCGAATTTCACTAATTTTGACTGGCCTTTTTTCCGCGTAAGATTTTTTTGCAGCCAAACCAATGACGACGGCGATCAATCCATCATTTCCTGAACAAGAGGGTTTCTTCTTATCTAATACGCAATTTACAAATTCTTGCATCTCCGCCACATAGGAATCGGTGTAGCGTTGCAAAAAGAAAAACAAGGGAAGATCTTGACTTTGGCCGTTTGAATCCCAAAGCTGAGTGCGAGTAGGAGTGTTATTTTCACTGATCAAGCATCCCTTTGAACCAAATACTTCTAAGCGCTGATCATAGCCGTAGACCGCTTTACGCGAATTATCGATAGTGCAAAGGGCACCATTTTTATATTTTATAGAAACCACTGCGGTATCTATGTCCCCTGCTTTTTCAATAGCAGGATCGATGAGATTGGCACCATGAACAAAAACCTCGTCGATTTCTTCTCCGGCAATAAATCGTGCCATATCGAAATCATGAATAGTCATATCTAAAAAAATTCCACCGGATACTTTTACATACTCCAAAGGGGGTGGCGATGGATCACGGCTGGTGATCCTCACGATTTGGGGCGTTCCAATTTTCCCTGCCAAAATCGAGTCCTTGATTTTCTTAAAATTCGGATCAAAGCGTCGATTGAATCCAACTTGAAGCGTGACTCCAGCTTTTTCCACAGCTTTGAGTGCGTTCTCGATCTTTTGCAAATCAAGATCAATTGGTTTTTCACAAAAAATATGCTTCCCGTGGGCCGCAGCTTCTTCAATGATCCGTGAATGGGTATCCGTTGATGAACAGATCACAACACCTTCAACATCTGACTCCAAAATTTCCTGGTAATCCTCACAGGCCTTAGGAATGCCAAATTCCTTCGCGGCCTCCTGGGCCGCTTCAGACCTAATATCCGAAATTATCTTAACATTGGCAGACGGAATATGGTAAGCCAACGCTGCTGCGTGGACTCTCCCTATGCGCCCAGCGCCTATAATGCCTAGGTTTAATGAACGGGTGTTCGACGCTCCGGGCTGTTTGCTTTGTGCCATGGAAATCTCCTTCGGCTATAGAAATGACTTGCGGATAAAACCAGACCACGAAGAAATCATAGAATCAACCAAATTCCTGCTTGAGAAATCAAGTTCCTTCACGGTACTTTCACCTTCTAACTAAGAAGGAGAATTTCCATATGAAAATTCAACCATTTGTGTCGGGAAGCGGAATGTCTGGTAAGGGCATGACAAAGGCTCTCTCTATAATTAAAATCGTTGATCCAGAAATACAATTGGAACCCACCGTTCAACTGACCCGCGGTCAATCCTTAGGTGGTTTAGTAAATAAGAATTTTAAACCCCTCCTTCTTATTGGCAACCCTCACGGCCTTCATGCTCAAACTATCTTAGAGGGAATCTCCGCAGGTTTTGAAAATATTGTCGTCGATAAACCCGTATGTGTCAGTCTTGAGGACATTCCAAAACTCAAGAAAGTCACTCAAGACATTGCGGTTTGCCACGGTTTTCGCCAGCAGTGGGGACCACAAACAATTAAAAAAATGATTGATGCTGGGGAATTTGGAGACATTATTTCAGTCGAAGGCCGTTATTGGCAATCTTCTTCCGCCCAATCAGCACTGGGAAAATCTTCAAGTTCTTCAAGCAAAGATTGGAAGAACGATCCTAAACTTCATGGCCCATACGACGCTCTTGTGGATTTGGGCGCCCATTATACAGATCTCATGTTCTATTTCGCGGGGTCTTCACCTACGAAGTCCTCTGGTTGGGTATCTTATATTAATTCACCAGCACCTCATAGAGATAGCCATGCCTGGGTTGAATTCCAATTTCCTAAATTTCGCGCACGGGGCTCTATTTCTAAAACCGTACATGGAACCGGAAACGATTTAGAAATAACGGTCTTAGGCGCAAAACAGGCCGTCACTTGGAGTATGGAAAAATCTGACACTCTTAAAATAGCTCAAGGTGCCAAAGTTACTATTCTTCAAAAGCCAAACGACAAATTCGGATCCCAGCAACCTCCGTTTCACGGAATGGGTTGGATTGAAGGCTATATTGAAATCATTCACAACTATTTAATGAAAATGAATGGAAATACTTCCACAACCTATCCAAAGCTTCACGAGAGTTTGAAAGTTATGGAAGTCCTCTTAAATCTGGATGTGAAATAAAGTGAGAACGCGAGGGATTCTCTTTGCAGCTCTCTTTTTTCCCATTTTGTTCTCCGGTTGCACAGATAAAAACAATAAACCAACTATGACTATTGCAGTTAATGCTGGAGTGGAAGGGCAAGCTCTCAAAGAGGCCGCACAGGATTGGGGAGCTAAAACTGATACGTCTATAAAAATCGTCGAACTTCCTTATGCCAATCTTTTTGAAAAGGAATTGCTCGACCTAAAAAGTAAAACCGGTGCCTACGATGTCATCATGCTTGATGACCCGTGGTTTCCTCAATTTACAACCGGTGATCAGCTAACTTCCTTAGACAAAATGTATAAAGCAGCCGGTCTCAATGGGCCCGACGGTGATTTTATTAAAAGCACATTGGATGTTTGTCGGGAGCCCTGGGCAACAGGCACTTACTACGCCCTTCCCTATGTCGGCAATTCACAACTCTTTTTTTATCGAAAAGATCTTTTCGATAAATATTCTCTGACCGCTCCAATGACTTGGGACTCTGTTCTGCTTGCCGCAAAAAAGATTGGTGCCGGCGAAAAAATGTATGGCTACGTTATGAGAGCAGCAGCGGGGAATGCCGTAGTGACAGACTTCATGCCACTCTTGTGGGCTTTCGGGGCGGATGTTTTTTCTGCGGATCAAAAACCTGTCGTGAATAGTCCTGAAGCAGTTTTGGCCCTTAAATTTATGTTAGAACTTGGCGAGGTGACTCCACCAGGATACACTGGTTACAATGCCGATGAAGTCTCAGCACAATTGCTCCAATCAACTGCAGCGATGAGCATCAATTGGCCCGCGTGGATTGGCCCCATGGATGATCCCACTAAATCAAAGATTGTTGGGAAAATAGCTTTCGCTCAAGTTCCTTCGGAAAAAAAGAAAGGCCAGGCAGAACTTGGAGCTTGGCTCGTGGCCATTCCCTCGGGGAGTAAGAATTCACTCAAAGCTTTTGAGTTTATAAGGTGGGCCACAGATTCTGAACAGATGAAAACCGCGGCCCTTCGAGGTAATCCTCCAACCAGGTCAAGCGTCTTTGATGATGCCACGCTCTTAAAGAAATTCAGAGCTTTTCCAACACAAAAGGCCTCCTTGATGGGCTCTAAACCCAGACCCCGGACCTCTGCTTGGAATGAAATTGAAAACGCCTTTGGAATATATCTTTCAAAAGCAAACTCAAAAACTATGGCGCCAGAAGCGGCTCTTAACGAGGCCAATAAGGAGATCACGGCCATTCTTAACAGGAATAAATAATGGCACGTCGGAGAATTCTATGGATTTTGCCGGCGATGGTGGTTTTGGTTTCTCTTTCTATTTATCCCATTTTATTTTCTCTCAAAGTAAGCTTTACTAACCAGCAGGGAGATTGGTCGCTATCAAATTATTCTAGAATTTTTGCTGACCACCTCCTGCACGTTTCGATTATTCAAACTATTTTATATGTCACTGTGGCTCTCGTAATAGAACTTGGCTTGGGCTTATTTTTCGCGTTGGTTATCGACTCAATGGGTAGAGGAAAGTATTTTTTCAGAGCTGGCTTCTTGGCCCCCATGCTCCTCCCTCCAGTCGTGGCTGCTGTGATTTGGCGACTCATTTACAACCCGGAATTTGGGGTTCTTAATAATACTTTGAAATTTTTTGGGTTCGCTACAAAGAATCTCACATGGACCTCTGGCGAGGGAAGTGCGATGGCTTCGGTGATTCTTGTCGACATTTGGGAGTGGACTCCATTTATGTTTCTTTTGATTTCTGCTGGCCTTCAAGCCATTCCCGGAGAACCCTGTGAAGCGGCAAAGATGGACGGGGCTTCATCTTTACGAATATTCAAAGATATTATATTACCACTTCTCAAACCTACGCTCTTTTTAGCCATACTACTTCGAGCTATGGATCTTTTGAGGATCTTTGATCAGATTTGGATTCTCACCCAAGGTGGACCAGGGCTTGCTACAGAAACAGTGAGCCTTTATATTTACAGAACAGCTTTTAGATTTTTTAATTTCGGATACGCCGCCAGTATGTCCCTTCTTTGTCTTATCCTGGTTACGGTTTTTGCGAAAAACTTATTTGGGATGATGAAAATGAAGGTCGCTTGAAGAAAGGGGCTGTCTATATATTTGGCGGGTTAGGGCTCCTTTTCTCTCTGGCACCACTTTATTGGCTTTTGACGATTTCTCTGAAAAAAGAAGTTGATCAATTTGCCTCACCGCCCTTGTGGATTCATTTTACTCCGACATTTGAACATTTCATAAATGCTTTTGAAGTAAAACAGTTTGGAAAATATCTTTTCAACTCCTGCATAGTCGCCACAGCGTCCACTATAATGGCTCTTTTGTTGGGAATTCCGGCGGCCTATAGTTTATCTCGGCTGAAATGGCCAAGGAATCAGGCAGAGAAAATAGGTTTTTGGATTTTATCCAATCGATTCCTCCCACCCATAATCACCATAGTTCCACTTTTTTTGATGATGAGAAGTGTCGGTTTACTTGATTCACCAATCGCATTAATCATAGTGTATGTGGGTTTTAATCTTCCCTTTGTTATTTGGATGATGCAGACATTTATCAGAGAAATTCCAACTGAATTGGACGAGGCCGCTAGGGTTGATGGGGACTCCTATTTAGGCGCTTTGATTAGGATTATTTTACCACTTGCCGCACCGGGCGTTGCAGCTACGGCTATTTTTTGCCTTATCATTGCTTGGAATGAATTTCTCTTTGCCCTCGTTTTGACTCAGACTGAAGCCTCGATGACTTTACCCATAGGCATCGCATCCCAAGTGACTCAATATGAAATTCGTTGGGGAATCATGAGCGCCGCAGGAACCGTAGCCATGATTCCGGTATTTGTTTTTTCTCTATTTGTACAAAAATATCTTGTTCGTGGCCTTTCGATGGGCGCAGTAAAGGGTTAGATTTGAAACACCTATCAATTAAGAACTTAAGTAAATCCTTTGGAGACTTCAAAGCCGTAAAAGAAGTCTCCCTAGATATTGAAAGAGGTGAGTTTGTCGTATTTCTTGGGCCCTCGGGATGTGGCAAATCAACACTCTTAAGATTAGTAGCAGGTCTTGAGATCGCTGATTCAGGAAGTATTTTTCTTGGCGACAAAGAAATTACTAATTTTGATTCTGCAAAAAGAGATTTAGCTATGGTTTTTCAAAGCTACGCTCTCTATCCTCACATGTCAGTCAGGAAGAATATTTCATATCCTTTGGTTATACGAAAGAAATCTCCATCGGAGATTAATGACGAAGTCGCGGTCGTCGCCAATAAATTAGGCCTATCAGAATTACTAGAACGGCGTCCAAAAGAACTTTCTGGAGGACAAAGGCAGCGGGTTGCTTTGGCTAGAGCTATGGTGAGACGTCCTCAAGCTTTTCTTATGGATGAGCCTCTCTCTAACTTGGATGCCGGGCTTAGGGTGCAAATGCGTGCTGAATTAAAACATCTTCATAAAGAGCTGGGAACCACTTCTCTTTACGTTACTCACGATCAGATTGAAGCGATGACACTGGCTCAACGAATAGCCGTTATGAAAGATGGTAAAATTCTTCAGTTTGATACACCAAGGAATATTTATAATCACCCACGAAATATATTTGTTGCACAGTTTGTAGGAAGTCCTGCGATGAATTTTATTGAGGGCGAATATGTGGATGGTCATGTTGTAAATCAGTTTATGAAACTAAAAGCCAGCGGTAAAATCAATGAGGTTCTTTCTTCGCTAAATATTAAATCCAAGTTTATGCTAGGTTTCAGACCCGAAGACATCACTATTTCTAAAGAGGCAAAACCAGGCTATCTTCCTATTCGAGTTTTTGTTACCGAAGAATTGGGAAATGAAAATTTTATTGTCATGGATGGCGGTGGCAATTCCCGAATTACAGCTCGGGTTGATAGCTCCTTTACTGTTTCAGACGATTCACAAATTTGGTTTTCAATAAATGAAGACAAGGCCCATCTTTTTGATGTTACTACGGGGGTTAGGCTGGAATCGACTTAGGGGTCTTGGCCACTATCTTGCTTTAGAGGTAATTCAATTATAAGTCTCATGCCCCTTCCTGTATCGCTATCAATTTGAACCGAGCCTCGATGCCCTTTGACTATTTCCTTTACTATAAAGAGACCAAGCCCTATTCCCGCGATGGCACCAGATGCTGCGCCTCTTTCAAATCGCTGGAATAACTGGGCCTGTTTTTTCTTAGGAATTCCAGGTCCACTATCTTCAAATACAATCCTCGCCCCAAGCCCCCCTTCTTTCAAAGATATTTCAACTAAGCTTCCCGAAGCGTATTTAATTATATTCGAAACTACATTTTCCATTATTTGTTCCAATCGAGAGGCATCTCCAGCTATTAAAATATTTTCTTGAATCTCTAAATTGACTGGACACCTGGCTCGGGCCAATTCATTTGAAAATCGATTCATTGATTCTTCGATAAATTTCGAAAGATCCATCTCCATAAGTGAAAATCCGAGTTTTCCGGCGTCTATTCGAGAGGTATCCAACAGGTTTTCTATTAGACTTGTTAGGCGGTTAATATGTTTCATGGAAATTGAAAACACCTCAGCCAGTCTTTTAGGCGAAGGTGCTAGATTTTTCTCCACATCAATTTCCATTTCTGTCAGTTCGGTGTGAAGAGACAGAGATGTTACCGGAGTTTTGAGCTCATGAGACGCAATTGACAAAAACTCGTCTCTACTTTTTATAGCTTCCATCAGTTGAGCTTCTGTTTGTCTTAGGGCTTCATTTGAAACCAACAGTTGCTTTTCCCTCTCTTTCAATTTTTCAAGGGCCCTTCTTCGTTCAGCAAGGGAAGCCGCGAGAGTCATCCCAGTCGTACTCACTACCGCCAGGAACTTGAGAAGTATAAATAAATTTTCGCGAGGGGTTCCAATCCTAATGGGAGCTACCCCGTGAGAGACGCCCCAAACTCCTGCTACTGAAACCACGAATACAGTCGTCACACATCCAAGTTGCCCAAATCTCAAGGCAGACCAAACGACTAACGGGAAGACCAAATAGGCTATGCGCATTTCTCTTTTGAAAAGTAAAAAACAAAGCAACGCCAAAGCAGACGTCAACAAGAGTGGTTCAACAACGCTCCAAAACTTAAATCGTGGTTTTGCAAAAGTCGTTGCCCATACCAAGATCATGGGGGCAACAAGAATATCACCTAGGACATCTCCAGCCCACCAAGCCGACCATGTTTCACCAAACCCTTCGAATGGTTTAACATGTCCAAGCGCGAGACTTGTGACCCCGATCGTTGCACTAATAGTCGTGCTCAGTGTCGCTGCAAAAAAGACCAACCCAAATACGTCTTTGATTCGCGCCATTGACTTGTCAAAACCGACAAAATATTGGAGAAGCCAAGCCCCTGTTAAGGCCTCTAACGTGTTTCCTGTTGCGACTCCGCAAGTGGCCCAAAACGGAGCGCCCGCTAAATAATTAGCAAGGAAAGCCGCCAACCCTATTACTGGCCAAAAGCGGAATCCGTATAAAAGAAGCGCCGCCAAAGCAATTCCCGATGGGGGCCATATCAAGGTTGCAAAACCGCTCACGGGATCCATTAACAAGCCGAATTCTGCTGTGACTAAATATGCACCAAAAACTAATATGCCTTTTATTAAATCTCGTATGTAAAGTTGATGAATAGACTTGGTTCTTGGCTCAAGGTTCAAGGACTTACTTTCCATTCTGGGAGCTAATTTGATTTTTTCAATGAGTAACCGGCTCCGTATATTGAAACCAAACCATATTCTGATCCATTGAGTTTTTTTCTCAACGACATGATGTGATTATCTATCACTCGGACCGTGACTTCTTTTTCCCACATAGTTTCCAAAATTAAATCCCGTGATAGGACGCGCTCCTTATTTCGAACAAAAAATCCAAGAAGTTTAAATTCAAGTACTGACAAATCGATGAGTCTGCCATCAATGGTTACTGTAAGCTTGCCGCTATCTAGCACAAGATTGCCACATTGAAGTAATTCATCTTTGACATTTTGCAATTCAATTTTTTTAAGCTTGGTTTGAATTCTAGCTAAGAACTCTTTAATTTTAATTGGCTTTGACACCACATCATCAGCGCCAGCTAAAAAAGATTTAGCCCGACGATCCTCGTCATCTGTCGCCGTGATAATTATGACTGGGGTTTCCCTTGTTTTTGTTTTAGCTCTCAGAATTTCACAGACAGTGACGCCGTCCATTCCTGGCATGATGATATCGAGAAGAATAAGGTCTGGTGAAATTTCTTCTGCCATAGAAAGGCCTTCTTCGCCACTTTCAGCAACATAGACCTTGTAGTAGGGTTGGAGCAATCTGTAGAAAGCTTCCCTAATATCAGTTTCGTCTTCGATAATTAGAATTTTTTGCTTTTTTTCTTCCATCCTATTTGTCAGAAATTCTATATAAGGCTGATTTAGGCCTATATTGTTTTACTACCAAAATCTTAATTAAACAATCACCTATCCTATAACCTAACTTTGTGACAAATAGGATGGAAGAAAAAAAGCAAAAAATTCTAATTATCGAAGACGAAACTGATATTAGGGAAGCTTTCTACAGATTGCTCCAACC
>Ga0206981_10011_pt1 | contig 46654 bp, 34 predicted proteins | sample Alteio_BWMinCont_17_FD_153312 | JGI IMG/M metagenome (GOLD analysis project Ga0206981, IMG submission 153312) | Enriched cells from forest soil in Barre Woods Harvard Forest LTER site, Petersham, Massachusetts, United States -... | ecosystem: Environmental > Terrestrial > Soil > Temperate forest >... | reverse complement strand
GTGCCGGTTCTGTTCGACAATCTTGCGGTTGAGCAACTTCCGCATCTCTGCTTTGGAGCGGAGTTCGCGGTATCCCCTGGGGTGGTGCGGGTCTTCGATACGTTGCACTCCCAGGCGTCTGACTCTGCTTCCCTTCTGGACCAACTCGCGGCCACAGCAAGAAATGGATCGGTGAATGGGGCAGAATTCATTGCGACGAAGTTTCATGAACTTTCTCCGGCGTGGGTTTTCAGGGAAAAAAGAAAGATGTTCGATTTCCTGTGTGCTTGCGAACCGATCGCAATCCCTTTCGACCCCCTGCACGATTCGGCTGTGCCCTAGTCAACTGGCGGATGTGCGGGGCGTGTGGAACGTGTCACGATAATTCCGAAATCAAAGGGGAATGTCGTGACAACTGGAACGGAAAAGTCAGTATGGACGAAACTGTCGAGTGCTTTTGCGGATACGATCGCGGATCTTGAGAACAGCATTGTGGCGATTGAGGCCGGAGGAAGGTCGACTAGGAGCGGAGTGGTTTGGCGGCCGGGCGTGATCGTAACGACGCACCACGGCCTTCGCCTTCGCGAGAACATCAAGATCATTCTCGCCGGAGAATCGTTCAGTGCACGGTTGATCGGGAGCGATGCGACCACCGACCTCGCCGTGCTTGGCATTGACTCGGACAAGTTGATGCCGGTTTCAGGTGCGAACGATCTTGTCACCCACGCCGGAGAAGTTGTCCTGTCGATCGGGCGTTCCCGGTTGGGCGATATCTCTGCGAGTTGCGGAATCATCGCTCGTACCGGCAGCGCCTGGCGAAGCTGGCGTGGAGGAGCGATCGACCGTCTCATCCGTCCGGACATCCGGCTGTACGTGGGGCAATCCGGCAGCGCACTGATCAATGAACAGCGACAGGTGCTGGGCATCAATAGTCCGGCATTGGCCCGCCAGGCCGTTATCACCATTCCAAGGCAGACCATCAACCGGGTTGTCGATGCCCTCCTTGAACTGGGTCATGTCCCTCATCCATTTCTCGGACTCGCCATGCAGCCCATCCCCATCCCCGAGCCAGCGCAGGAGCTTTTTCCTGACGGGGCAGAAGAAACGCTTCTGGTTACGCATGTTGAGCCGAAGGCGCCTGCGGCCCTGGCGGGTGTGATGGTAGGAGACGTGATTGTCTTATTCAATGGAGAGCCTGTTCATGGTGTGCGCGAGATTCTGCATCGGATTCGCGCTTCTCGCATCGGAGGTACTATCTCCTTGGCCGTACTCCGCGGAGGCGCAAAACTGGACCTGACCGTGAGCGTCGCAGATCGCGGCTGATTCCATCGATCGTGGCAAGCAGCAGGAGTAGAGGTAGACGTGATCACCCGGCCCAAACCCTTGCGGGTGTTGCCTTGCTTTGACTCAACTGTGTCGACGCCTTCTATCGCTGTTCTTCGATCTACGGTGGGAGTCGATCTGCTCTCCGTTGCACCGGCCTCGACTCTTATATATCGCACGCTGAGCGATGAGCCGGATGCAGTCGTAATCGCCACGGAAGACTTCGGAAGCGTTGCAGGGCGGAACGACAGCGATCTGATAGAGGTGTTTTCCTCAACGCCGACGGTTCTGCTGAGCGGCCAAATCAATTCCGTTCTCAGGAAGCGAGCCGCAGCCTTGCACATTCGCTCCGTCCTTCCTCTGGATGTGACATCCGATCAATTGCTCGCAGCAATTCAGGCTACGGTGGCGGGCCTGGCAGTCACATTGGAGCCGATCCTACAAACGGAAGATGCATATGCCGCCTCAAACACGGCAACAGGAATCGGACTAACAGGTAGACTTGCCGAACATCTGACGGCACGAGAGACAGTGGTCTTGCGCCTGATGGCACTTGGCCTGGGAAATAAAGAGATCGCTTCGCGGCTTGATATCTCCGAACACACAGCGAAGTTTCACGTCAGTTCGATCCTGGCGAAACTCGGCGCAGCAAGCAGGACGGAAGCCGTCAGCATCGGCATGACGCGGGGTCTGGTCGCGATTTAAGAAGCTACAGTGCAAGAGAACTGACGTTCAAGAATCTGTGAATGCATCTCGTCCTCTCGTCCTGAGTTCAACAGAAGACCATTTCTCGACAACTGAGTTTGCAGGACATTCCGTGGCTGCATGCAGCCGTCACTTAACGAGCCGGTTTTACGGCCAAGTGAAATAGACCCATTCGTAAACACTATCCAACTTTCACAGGATTGATCTGGGCAGCCTGCGTGGCGACCAAGTATTTTATTGCTTGCCCTGCCATCCGGGAGAATGTCATGAAGATTGTTCCTGTGATCAAGTCTGGTGATTTAGAAAGATCCGTACAGTCTTACACCAGAGTTCTCGACTTCGAGCGCAAGTGGCCCGGACATGAAGAAGCATCTTACAACCTACCTAGAAACACTATTTGGAATCACCAGATTCCGAAAAATCTTCCACGTGCCGTCCGGCTCTTCCCGCCACGCGGTTAAATATTGATCCACGACCTTCCTCCCGTTTGGAAAGCTGGCCTCAGCTTGCCCCCATTCATAAACAAAGCGCCCCTGCTGAACTGAACCGATGCTCGTCACGGAAGCCGATTCCGCCTTTCCGAGCTTTGCCATCTCCTCCTTCATCTGCTTCTCAATGGCAGAACGACCCCGAACGCAGTCGCCCTCCTGGCTGCAATCGACGGCATCTGGTGTATATGTTGCCGTAATCAGCCCGACATTGCCCTGCTTCATGCCATCGATCCAGGCCTGGTTTCCTGCATCGATCTGCCGGCGCGCGGCGGATTCGATCGGTTTGCTCTGCGCAAGACACGTTGAGGAACAGAACAACAAAAACATCACCATCAACGTTCCCACCCTTTCCTCTCTCATGGGATCATTCCTCCTCTTGGGATGAAATTCAGCAGAAACGATTGGGACTCACGGTCCCTTGTGTTCTCGTAATACCGGCGTGGCTTTGGCCTTTGGGAGAAGTCCCTTAGACCTCATCAGCGACTGTCACGATGTAAACCGGAAGTGGCCGTGAGCCGACGATCGATCCTTCACGCAGAACTTTAGTGACTTTCCAAGACTTACCCCTTCGAACAATGATCTCGCCCACGGTGTAATGCGGAAGATCGCCGAGGATATCAACTTCGACGTCTGTATCCTTGTCGAGATCGTTGTACCGAAACACGATTTGCTTTGCCTCACCTTTCATTTTCGATCCCCCTTAACCGCTTTCTTTGGATGATCCGCGATCTTCCGAGACCTCCGGTGTCTCTTTAGTTCTTTCGGAAGCAGACTCGGAAGCGGTCAGTTGGCTCCGCAGTCTACTTCACAATTCAATTTCTCCGCGCTGCCAAGTATCGTCGAACCACGGTTCTACCTGGCCATACAGGCAAGATCAGGAAGGAACCGTTGTCGAGGACGGTGCTGGTGGCGAACCCGTTTTTCGACTCTTCTTGGATTGCACTGTATCAACGCTAGGTAACCGAAAATCTGTTTAACTCCTGTGCTGTCGGCAAACGGGAGTAATCCAGCCGTGACCTCGTGCACGTTGCTGGAGTCAAGCGCTCTTCAAAAACACGGCTACAGCGGAATTGTCCGTGTACCCGGCAACCCGAGTACGAGCCGTACTAGTTCGGATTGGCGAGCGGTGCCTGTTTTGCGAAAGATATTTTTCAAGTGAAAACGAGCTGTCGCGACTGTCATTCTTAGTACCTCTGAGGCAGCTGCCACCTCACAGCCCTGAGCAAGCAGGCCGACCAACCGGCACTGAGTCGGACTTAGCCCATACAGTGCATAAAGTATCGGGGAACGCGAGGCCGGCCGGACATCCGGGTCACTCAGAAAGACCAGTGCGGCCGGATGCTCATCGAGCAGGATCTCGCCGGAATAGAAAGGAGTGACGACAACTTGCAGTGGCCGCTTCGGCGGCCCGCGGGAAATAAGCATCGCTCCACCTGATGACGGCGTCCACAGCGGCCTCCTGCCCGCCTCAGGTGCCGCGACGGTCGAACGGCGGACGGCACATACCTGTCCTCTGCCGTTACCTGTAGATACGGCCCCAGCGACCAATTCAGTCAGCCGTACCTGTTCTCCAGCGGCTCGGGCTCGTAGAAACCCTTTATCCAGCGCGATGCCGTCGCGTAACTCCAGAATGGTCCTGGCGGCCACAGTCATCCGAAGTACCCGGCTGCATCCATCGAGGCTGACCAGCGACAAATCAAGTGCTTCGACGGTCTGCCGCAAGACCGCATGATTCGCACGCTCCATGCTCAGAGTGCGATGCATGTTTAGCGCGCGCTTCAAGTGGGGAGCCAGCATGGCAAGAAGAGCGATCTCCTCAGCATTGAACGGCCCCTCTTGTCTCGTGCGATTGATTGCAATTCCCCCCTCAATGCCGCCGTCAAGCCCTGCCAGCGCGGCAGCACAATGATGGAATTGCCCCTGTGGCTTGGCGAAATCGTTATAGAGGATGGAGCGATGATATTCCCCGTCTGAGATGACTGATTGGGTGGTTCCGATCCACTCGCCATACCCCTGCTTTGCCGCCACAAAGCGATTCAGTAGTACATCATGTTGTTGATAATGATCCACATAAGCTCGCTGCCACGCTGAATCCATCCCATAACTCAGGTGAATATCGCAGCAGTTCTCCGGGTCGATAAGGAGAAAAAATGCCTTGTTGGTATTGATGTAGGTTCGTAGAACCTCAAAGAATTGAGGCCAGAGTTCCGGCGAGGCCGCAGCTTCATACAACGGTCCGAGAAGCGCCGACAGGTCCTTCGCAGAAGGCGACATCGTAAAACCGCCATTGCTTCGTGGAAAAGCCCGCGAGGAGATTCGGCCAGCCTACCAGAAACTTTCCACAGCGGGAAGAAAATATCTCTCATTTGGAGGATAGGCAGCCGGCTTTACCAAGTGGATCATTTCGTCCAGCGTTATGAGGAGTTGAAGACGAGTCCGCTCATGACCGCAGGATTTCGAGGTGCGTCAACGTCCCGGGGTGGGAGTCGGGGGGCGTGTGGGTCGGTTCCGAAGATTTCGCTCTGGCCGGGAGTGGAGTTCCTGAGGGTCCGGGGAAAGTCGGCTTAATCTTTTCTTTTCAATCAGCTGCTGGATCAGTCCCGGTTTAGCGTCAAGTCCGGATTGATGCATTGCATTCCATGCCGGCTCAATGCAAAGTCGACCTGACCCTGACCCCCAGAGAACCAGAATTCAACTTGAAAGGAGGAAAACATCATGAAGTGCGAGACTCCAGGCTGTATCACCGCCATAGCCTTATCTGCTGTGCTAGCGATCTCAGTTCAGTTGCCTGCACAGGAGCATTCAGACGATCATCGCTTCGGCCAGAAGCCCAAACATCAGATGTACTCTGTCGTTGTTCTTCCACCCGATGGTGGACCAGACAGCTTCCTCGCCGGATATCTTTTTTATGCACCATTAACGAATGGTGGCACTCTCGGAGTGTTTGGGGACACGAGTGCACCGGGTGTGAATAATTCCTACACCCAGACCAATGGCCAACAGGTCGACCTTCAGGCCCTACCGCAACTACCCGATTTGACTGGCACAAGTACGTACATAAACTGGATCAATCAATGGGGACTCGCTGCCGGATTTGGAACGAGAACGAACACGGTCACCGGGGCCTCATTGGACAATGCGGCGATCTGGTTTCCGAACGGTCAGATATTTCCACTGAAGACGCCGGAGGGCGGCCAGAGCCACGCGGTCTGGATCAACAGCTTCGGGCAGGCATCGGGCTGGATTGCACCCAACTCGATCGCGGACCCGTGCGCGTTCGGCGTCGGCCTTCAATCGCAGGGTGTTGTTTGGGACGGCGGTTTCGTGCGGCCCCTGGGAACGCTCGGAGGGACCGATAGCTATGGAGAGTTCATCAACGATCTCGGGCAAATCTCCGGCCATTCGCAGACGAGCAATGTTGTCAGCAGCAACACCGGCTGCCCGCCGTTTGATCCATTCATCTGGCAGAACGGAAAGATGACCGACATCCACCCCGGCAATTTTGGGGGAGCGGAAGGCGGAACGAACTTCCTGAATAATCAGGGCCAGGCCGTGGGATTCGGCACGCTGCAAGGCGACGCTGACGCACATCCCTTTCTCTGGAGCAGAGGAAAACTGACCGACTTGTACAACGTGGGTAACCTGGGAGGTCCGGTGAGTTCGGCCTTCAATGTAAACGAATTGGGGCATGTCGTCGGGGTCAGTACTAATGCGGGCGGTGCGGTCCTTGCCGTTCTGTGGCGCAACGGAGAATTTGCCAATCTCATGACTCTGGGCGCCGACGGGGATGACTGCAGCGAGCCGTACCGTATCAATTCCCTGGATCAGATCGTCGGAGTCTCGTTCTCGTGCGAAACAGGAGTGTCACACGCTTTTCTTTGGGAAGGCGGCGTGATGGCGGACCTCAACACGCTTATCCCTGCAAATTCTGGCCTGGAATTACAGTCAGCCAACTGGATCAATGACGACGGGGTTATTGCAGCACAAGGTGTCCTGACTGAAGGCAGCAACAGTGGTGATACGCGCGCCGTCTTGCTGATTCCGGCAGGCCAGTGGATAGACGACGCACAGGGACCAAAGAACACCTCTTCATCCAGCGACGTAATAAGAGACACGCCGAAGACGTCAGTCCTTATTCAAACCCACGACGGTCGAGTGAATCCGGTACTTCTGCGCCCGTTTGATCCTGCGGCGCTGGTGGGCAAGAAGCAAAACTGACCAAGGTGCTCAACCTGAGTTCTTAGCAGGCAATTTGCGGCGTCACCGAATCTCATGCAAAAAGGACAGGCTTGTAGAGAAATGAAATATGACGACGGTCGAGTTCGAAAGCCCCGAAGCGAACTAAGTTGGGCAAACCTGCGTCCGGCATTGAAGTTACCAGGATCGAACCGCGACGACAATCCTACTCGATCGTGACTTATCAATCACTTACATAATCACTCAAAGATCACTGCTAGATGACATCCAGACAATTGCCACTGCTGGCGGACTGAGGCAACGTGATGCCTGTCGCCCGCTAATCCATCACCGATGCGGAGGATTCTGGACAAACGAGGTAATCCCAGAGAACCAGAATTCAACTTGAAAGGGGAAAGATCATGAAGACCAAGGTTCTAGGATGTATTACCGCAATGACCTTGTTCGTTGCCTTGGCGATCCCGATTCGATCGGCTGCACAGGATAATCGCGATCACTGGCCCACCTTCACCACATTCGACGCCCCGGGAGCAGGGACAGGCTCTGGTCAGGGGACATTCCCTACCGCGATCAACACAGAGGGAGCGATCACCGGATACTACACTGACGCAAGCAACGTGGAGCACAGTTTCCTACGGGATTGCGATTGGGATCGCCACGAAAAGGACTGCGAAAGAGGCGATCGCACCATCACAACTTTCGATATCCCGGGCGACGTCAACGGCATCTTCCCCGTAAGCATCAACCCGAAGGGAGCGATCGCGGGATACTACTATGACGCGAGCTTTGTGTCTCACGGCTTCCTGCGGGCTCGCAACGGATCCCTCACCACGTTCGACGTTCCGGGCGGCGTCAACGGTACCACACCCGTAAGCATCAATCCGGCGGGGGCGATCACGGGATACTCCATTGACGTGAACCTCGTGTTTCACGGCTTCCTGCGCGCGCCTGACGGCACCCTTACCACGTTCGACGTTCCGGGCGCGGGAACAGGCGCCTTCCAGGGGACGTTCTTCTTTGGCGAGTCCCTCTTTGGCGGCAGCAACGGTGGCATCAACCCGGCAGGGGCGATCACAGGGTCCTACGTTGACACAAGCAGCCTGCTTCATGGTTTCCTGCGCGCGCCTGACGGGACCTCCACCACGTTCGATGTCGCGGGCGGCAGTGACACTAGCCCGACCTCCATCGACCACAACGGTGCGATTACGGGAATCTACTTTCTAGCCATTGCGGGAAACCCCTTCGGCGGCAATTTCCGGGGCTTCCTGCGGAAACCTGATGGCTCCTTCAGCACGTTCGATGCGGCGACTTATTCTCCCTGCTGTATATGGACGTTCCCCCTGGCCATCAACCCAGAGGGAGAAATCGCGGGATACTACAACGACGGCCATAACATTAACCATGGCTTCCTGCGGGCCCGCGACGGAACCATCACCACGTTCGATGCGCCGGGCGCGGGGACGGGCAACCTCCAAGGCACCCTCGCCTTCGGCATCAATCCAAAGGGGGAGATCACGGGATCCTACACTGACGCAAGCAATGTGGTTCACGGTTTTGTGCGGGAAGGAGATCGGGAGGGCCACGACGAGGTGAGAGGGGATAACTTATAGGGGACCACAGGCTAAGCGGCGACTTAAATGTCAAGCCCAGCAACCCTTGCGCAGGTTCCGGCTGTGGCGCCGTGTTTAGTCGTAAGCCTTGATGACGACGGCAGAAGGAGCTAAAGAGGGTTGCTAGTAAAGGAAGGTTTCTCCAGCGGTATTCCACAGACCACGGGGTACTACATTGACGGCGGCAACCTAAATCACTGTTTTGTGTGGTGCAATGCGACCGATAGTTGACCAGTCAGAGAGAGGCACAGCCGCGTGTCGTGCCCCTTTCCCTCAATGCAATCACGTTCTATTACTTTGACAACACTCTGGAGAGAAATATGAAACAAGATACATTCTGGACCTTTGCTGAACACTCGCTCGCGTATTCAAGTGGAAACGCGGCTGTGGTGGGCATCCATCGCAAAGGCAGTTATCACTGGCTCGTGACACTCATCCTATTCCTGGTCTTCACTGCAGCCGCCCAAGGGCAGCAGTACTACTACGTCGACTGCTCCGGAGCCAATCCTTCCGACTACCCCACGATCAGTTCCGCATTGGCTAACGTTACGGGACCAGGCGCAGTCGTCTTGGTCATTGGCACATGTACCGAGAACGTTTCCATCAGCAATGCCTTGAACCTCAACCTTGGCGCGTGGTACGGGCAGACGGCAAGCCTCGTCGGCAGCATCTCGGTCGACGCATCCGAGTCCGTCTTCCTATACGGGCTGAACGTCACCAACCCCTCCGGAAACGGCTTCAACATCACCAGCAGCCGGGCGGTAACACTCGAAAGCTGCACCAGCAACGAAAATCAAGCGCTCGGCTTGAGCGCCACAGCTTTGTCGGAAGTAACCCTGGTCGGGCCATCCTCGTTCGACAAAAACGGTACGGGTGGAATTCAACTCAACAACAATGCCGTTCTCAACATTAACAACTGGCAGGGAGGTCCAACGGATATCAGCAACAACCAAGGGCCCGGGGTCAGGGTGGGTGCGGGATCACTGTTTAGCACCATTGGAACTACCACCATCTCGAACAATTCGAGCCCAGTCACCAGTGGGAACCCGCCAGTCGCCTTCGGCATCGTGATCCTTTCGGAAGGAAAAGTTCAAATGGGCACCTGCTATGGTTCGAACACGATCCAAGGCAACCTAGGCGGAGGCATCTTCTCTCAGGAGAATTCAGAACTTTCCTTGTGGTACTGCGGTTTGCCCTATCAGAGCTACATTCTGGACAATGGTCCGGTAGGGATAAGCGCGGGATTGGGAAGCCAGGTAACGCTCTACCAAGATGTTCAAATCTCCGGTCATTCGGAGTCGGGCATCGAGCTTTACGGAAACAGCCAGCTGAACATCAATGGAAACAATCTGATCTCCGAAAATGGGACGGCGGGCAATCTCCGCAGCGCCGGTATCGTGGTGGATGGCAATTCCGAGGCATATCTACGTGGCGGGCAAATCTCTCGGAATCATGGGCCCGGAATTCTGGCGCTGGTGAATTCGAGTGCAGATTTTATGGGTGCGTCGTTTAACGGCAATTCGGGTGGAATCATCGACTGCGATTCCAGCGCTTTCATGGTGAGCGACCTGGCGACGAGATCGGGCAACGCCTGCCGTACGCCACATAACCTCGGAAATCGTCATGACAGGTTTATTGCGCCGGCGATTCCTGACTCCAACGCACTGAAGAACAGGCACGCACAGTATCGCAAGATGGCCACTGGGAAGCCACACTGAACCATCTGAGGGAAATCCCACCATGGGAGTCGGACAGATGCCGGGCACCCCACGTTGTCAATCATGTACTGGCTATAAGAAAATGCCGCAGACTGCATCGACGAATAGCTGCTTCGGCCGCATTTCGGAAACCTAACACTGTCGTCAGCTCCTGGGCCATTGTTTCCAATCCAGGCAAGCATGTGCCGACTGGTCAGTTCAGGTCCGTCGTCGCAGCGAATCCCCAGCGGTTTGCCGCGCCGTGCGATCACCTCATCGAGCACGCGCGTCACCCGCCGGCTGGCGAATCCCGTATCGACTTCCAGGGCGAAGCACTCCCGCGTATGCGTGTCCACCACGCTGAGCACGCGGATCACGCGACCAGCGGCGATCACATCATGCGCAAAATCAAGCGCCCACTCCTGGTTGGACGCAGTCGTCTGGCTGAGCGGCAATCCGCTACGCACGCAGTGCTTGCGCTTCTTCCGGCGTAAACACAAGCCAGCTGCGCGGTACACCCGGTAGAGTCGCTTGTGGTTCACTCGCTCTCCATCCCGTTCCACCAACACTTGCAATCGGCGATAGCCATACCGTGGCTTCTCCCTGGCCAACTGCAGCAACCGTTCCCGCAGTCGCTGATCGCTGCGCTTCGACTGATAACGAAAGCTGCTCACCGCCATCGACATCAGCCCGCATACCCGGCGTTCGCTGGCCTGGTACTCCTCTTCAAGCCAGTGCGCATCCGTCCTTCGGTCTACGAGCTCAGGCCGTTTTTTGCGATTACCGCCTTCAGCATCTCGCGGTCAAGACTCAGCTCCGCCACCAGCCGCTTCAGCCGAGAGTTCTCATCTTCCAGCTGCCGCAACCGCTGCGCCTCGTTTACTTCAAGCCCCCCGTACCTGGCTTTCCAGGCGTAAATCGTGTGCTTGGAAACGCCGTGCTCCCGGCCCACATCCTCCACCGTGCGACCCGCCTCCACCTGCTTCAGCGCAGCTATGATCTGCGCCTCCGTGTGCTTGCTCTTCGTCATGCCCCTTCCTCCCTGAATCCGAAATCATACTTGCGTATGTGCGGATCCAGGGGAGCAGGTCACTGGAGCGCCCGGTTGGCACGAGGCGGTAGATCGGGAGTACTCCGAGGGCGCTTTCAGATACAGCCCTTAGACTTTTCAGGCGGTTGACTTCACTGCTCGCAGGATAGGAGGCGCGATTGCTTCGATAGTGGGACTTATCGGTGTTATCGGCTTCTGCGTTGATCGTGCGTCTCAGGCAGCAACGCCGTTAACCGGTCCGTCCATTCACCGCGTTGGATTCTGATTGCCTGACGCCACATATGGATATACGACCCGTCCGGATCGCCCGAGTCTTCTACATCTTCCGCTCGAAACGTCTGTGTAATGACGTGTTTCACGTGCGGGTGGACGAAAGCCTGAAGCTGGTGGAGAGCGTTCCCGCGAGAACCGGCCATTTGACCCATTATAGGGGCCCGTCACCGAGTGCACTTCATACAGGCAGTCATTCTCGATCCGCAGGCGAAAATAAGCCTCGAAGTTACCGCAAACGTGACTTTTTAGGCACTACGGAGATGAGAGTCTGCGGCACGTCGAGCATGACTTAGTTCATGCTATGGCGATTTTCCACAGTTGACTGGAGCTCAGCTCTTGCCCTTTAGTTCTACCGGTTAGTTAGATTCGGCTTGACCCACTGAGGAGAGCCGAGTCTAGTTAATATGAATCCTTGGCCAGCCATGCACTCTTCCGCGAAACACGATGATTCTCAGTTGGCTACCGTGATCGTGACGGTCAGAATGGAGGATGCTGGCGACCGGGATTACACCTTCAAAGTGCCATTCAAGATTGGGCGCGCTGAGGAATGCGAGATCTGCATCAAGAATGAGTTTGTAAGCCGGAGCCATGTCAGCGTTTCCGTTGAGAATGGCGAATGGTGGTTGAATGATCTCAACAGCAGTAATGGCGTTTATGTCGGCGATGAACGTGTTCCGCGAGTACAGCTAAAGGAAGGCTTGATTGTTCGTCTGGGCGTTCGCGGGCCTGAAGTCCGCTTCCGTGTCTTGAAGCCCGTTGTTGCACCCCCTCCTGCCGATACGAAGAAGGTTAAGTCTGACTACGTTCAGCATTACTTCGGCAAAGGTGACACAAAACGCCCAGCGGGTGAGCACACAATGCTCATCCGAACGGTGTTTGCCGAAGTGCAGAAGAAGCAGAAGCGACAGTATGGAGGAGTGATCGCGGCTCTGGTCGGCGTGATGGTATGTCTGGGAGGCTTTGCACTCTATCAGTATCACCAAGTGAGCAAGCAGTGGGCGATGGCGAAGGATATTTTTTACTCGATGAAGACACTGGATATAGACATTGCCAATCTTCAGGATGCGGTGAAGGCGTCGAACAATCAGCAGGGGATGGAGCAGATCAAGAGGATTGAGGCGCAGCGGGGGGAGATGGAGAATAGCTATGACCACTATCTCGCAAGCTTGCATGTCTACAGTCCGAAGATGTCGGAGCAGGATCGGCTGGTGCTTAGGGTGGCGAGGATATTCGGGGAGTGCGAACTGGATATGCCGCCAGATTTTGTGGCTGAGGTGAAGAAATATATTAAGTATTGGCAGTCTTCGGATCGTCTGGAAAGGGCAATTACCAGGGCACGTGCGAATAATTACACCGCTCTTATTTCGCGGGAGATGCTGGCTGAGGAGCTTCCGCCGCAGTTCTTCTATCTGGCATTGCAAGAGAGTGATTTCGATCCCTATATCAGCGGCCCTCCGACTCGGAAGGGGATCGCGAAGGGGATGTGGCAGTTTATTCCTGAGACGGCGGTGAAGTATGGGATGCATCTGGGCCCGCTGGTCGATATGGCTCGGCCGGATACCCTGGATGATCGGCATCACTATGAGCAGGAGACTGTCGCTGCCGCTCACTATCTAAAGGATCTCTACGGGAGTGATGCGCAGGGGTCGGGTCTGCTGGTGATGGCTTGCTACAACTGGGGCGAAGACTACGTGCTCCCGCTGGTGAGGAGCATGCCGCTGAATCCCAAGGACCGGAACTTCTGGATGCTGCTACAAAAACATCGGGACAAGATTCCCAAGGAAACATATGACTATGTTTTCTATATCGTTTCCGCCGCGGTGATTGGAGAGAACCCTCGGTTGTTTGGGTTCAATTTCGATAATCCTCTGGCGAATCTGGATGCTCAGTCGCAAGTTAATGGTTTCGGAAAAACAGCATCATCAGAAAATTGGACCCCTTAGCGGATTGCGAAGTTTCCGAAAACGTGGGCGGGCACGATGCAGGATTACTTCCGTATTGCGGTTATGCGCCGACTTCGTGCATTTTTGCCAGAACGAAAGTTGGTATTCCCTCAGATCGTCCGATCGTCAGTTATGGACAACTCAAATGGCCGTCCTCCCGACCGGAGCATCGAAGACGTGGACTGCAAGGACGTGCTGTTATGAAGCTGCGCCGATAGAAATCCCACGGAAGGCCGTGACCGGAAAAAGCGTCTGGAGCCTGCTGAGCCGAGGAAGGAGGTGGTGTCCTCTGCGCGAAGTTAAGCTAGAACCAACTTTCCCGGCCCAGCTTCATCCTCAGTTGTTTCTGAACACGTTCTTTGGCTCTGGCGTGATGCCCAGGTACGAGAAGGATACTCCCTGCACACTCAGCGCCCTGTCGCCTGACTCCAGGTCCTTCCAGACGTCGGTGTCGACATTAAAACTAAATTTCTTCATAGTCGCTAGACTGCCGCGAATCTGGTCCAATTGCTTCGGGAGGCTACCTAAGCCTGAGGCTATGCTTGTTCCCTTCCATGCAATCCCGCGGGCCGCTAAAAACGGAATCGGATACGCGTCGAAAAGTTCCCCAGTCAGGTGCTGGTTCCCTTTAAGCTGGTTGAAATAGAAATACTCGATCGTACCCGTTCTCCTCATGTCAGGCACTTTTCTCGGATCCAACGTAAAAAAGAATTTTAGCTTCGACTCTTTCTCCCAAGCCAAAAGTCCGCTGCTTTTCTCCGTGGCTCCTATTAGGAAGAGATGAATCTTTGTCGCGTCGACGGTTGAGCCAGGAATAATCAATGGCGCAGCCTTTATCGCACCGCTAAATTCACTGTAGTTGCCTCGTTTTTCGTCAAAGGCTGTGTCTCGCAAGCTTACCAAACGAGTGGATTCATCCGTTGCTACTATCGTCTTGTTATTCCAGACGAGGCCAAAGCCAAGTTCGCACATTCGGAGAGGTGGAGTAGCGTCCCATTTTTTGTAGATGACTTCGGCGGAAGCGCTGAGATGCGAAACAACCGAGCGAATTTTGTCTTTCATCTTGGGCACATCCGTCGGTTGCAGGCCTTCTCTCTTCGCGCTAAGGGTGTACATAAAGTCCCCGGCCTCCTCTGCTGCCGCGGAGAAAGAATCACTGATCTTGGCAAGATCAAGGTGACCCCAGTTCAGACCTGAGACGGCAAATTCTCTGTACAGTCGTGAGAGCGTAATGAGGTCCTGGTGGAACATTCTTAGCTTAACCACCAAGGAGGGAGCAGTCCCAGCTGGAATGCGATTGTCACGTAAGCTCGCCAGCCAGGGAAACAATTCCTGCCAGTTCGCGACCCAGACTCCAAGTGGCTCAAACTGGCCACCTTTAGCATCGGGCGGAGCCTTGGCCTTGTCCCTCAGTAGACCGCCGCCTCCATCATCGAAATCGTGCGCCTTGCCAGCATGATCCTCGTCTACAAATTCTTTACCTAAGACGATACGGTCCTCAATGTCAGCTTCATCGGGTAGAACAATCCCCGGTTTCTCAATTCCAGAAACATCATTTTCCTTATCAGCTTCCTCAGCAAACTGGGTCAGAGTGCCTTCTCCACCGGACTCTTTGTACTTCTCATATGACTGCGCCATAGCGTAAGCTCGAAGCCCGTCCACGCTCTTTATATTCTTGAACAGGTCAGTCAGCTTCTCTGGCTTGTCAGGTTTTACAAAGTCCGGGACTTTTGGGGCTGCGACTGAACCGTTGAGTGCGGGTAAGTCTGCAACATTTGCTTTGCCCAATTCAGATAGGCCTTTCGTTGCCAGGTCGGTAGCGTTCTTAATCCACGCTGTTACCAGCGCCTCAACGCAGCCGCCGTTATAGTATCCCTTCACATCAGCTTTAGCATTGGCGTCCTTACCCACCTGTTCGTGATTGTAGGTTGCGGAGACAGCTACGCTCGCGGCAGCGCCGGCGTAGGTGAAATCAGCGGATCCACCGCCCTTCCAGGTGCTCGCGGCGCTCGAGGTCGTAATCGTGAGGTTCACGGCTCCCCATCCGCCCCACACAACGCCCACCACGAGCCCATCGCCAAATTCCCGATGAAATCGATCGACCGACATCCTCCAGTTCGTGAAAGCTGTCTTTAGGGCATTTTGTGCATCCTCGCCAAGTGCTTTTATGATCTGCTCCTCAGTCAGCTTCCCGGCTTGCTTCTTCATCTTTTCGTAGAACTCGAGCGACTGAGTAAGCAATTGCTTTGGGCCTTCGTAGAGTCCTTCAATAAGGCTTGCAGTCGTCAGATCATTGAAATTGATGTACTCAATACCCGCCCACTTCAGATGATTCCATGTGATTGACAGAGTTTTGCTATCCTGTGCGGTCGCCTTTCCAAGGTAGGCAGACACGCCTGCAGAGAATTTGGAAAGACCGCTAACTCCATAACTGCCGGAAATCCCCAGTGTTCCCTGATTCATCTCGGCCGTGTAGACATAGCTACTGTTACCGGTCAAAGTTGTGACGCCAGACTGCTGGTCAATGAACCTTGTGAGACCCTTGTTGATGACGGTGGCGCCAAAACCCCCGGTTTCGTAGACGATCGATCCCACCTCGATCCCATAAAGAGGGTTGTTTATTGCAGTATCCATGGTCTGACCTTGACTAACCTTCCTTGTCGCCAGATATATTGCAGCTGCGCAGTGGTCCCCTATATTCCCATCTCGGCGCACATCATACGCTCGAAACGAAGGAAATGCCTCACTTTTCTGACCGACAGAAAGAGCGTGCCACCCTTTAGCGCGTACCGAGAAACCGCAGCAATCAATGATTACCAACCCTTCCGCGAAGGAGACTCAGCGGAACTTGTCGAGGACTGGCGAACAGCATGGCTGGCGCTGCATGAGGGTGCTCGATTGGCAAAGGAGGCAGGGGTCGCGCTGAGTCTGGCAGGATGAGCAGCGGATGACAAGATCTGACATCACGCACTGCGCGCTCTCGCGAGCGCGGCCTCGAACACCTCTGCCCGCCCTTGGCAAACGACTGGGTCGAAAATCGCGTTTGTCAGGCAGGATCTCCTATAGGTTCGACTCAGTAGCCAAGCATTCTGAGTTTCCGGATCATTGTTGCCGTGTGGCGTTGTTGGGATTGTTTCGACACTGCAGGGCCGCGTTCTTCATAGCGAACGCCGTTATGCAAAATTATCCAGGTTAAGTGGCACAGGCGATTCGCAACTACGCCGATTGTTTTGTTATGTCCCAGGCGTGGAACGAGACGACGGTACACGATCTCGAAGATGCTCCCCTTGAGTTTGACTGCAGCATTCGCAGCTTGATTGAGAATACGGCGCATCTGGCGGTTGCCCTTCGGTGAGTGCCGGCTGCGGTTCACAACCGCGCTCTCTTCCTTTCCTGGGCATGCCCCTACCCACGAGGAGAGCTTTTTGGCGGAGGCGAAGGTGGCTGCTTTGGCACCCACTTCGGCGATAATCTGTTGCGCCGAATCCACTCCGAGCCCCCGGACTACCGCGAGCCTCTCAATTGCATCCTGGTTCCGCTGGAGCAGACTCGCGATCTCCTGGTCCAATGATCTTTCGGCGTGGCTTCGGGTTCGAAGATCATGAGGTCATAGCTCATGGCAGGATTTTATAGCGGCGGCGTCGGCACCTGTGTGCTGATCCTGACGAGGTTCTAGCCCCAGCGATCTGGACTCACCCGAAAACGGTGATTTGAGTAAGATCGCTTCTCGGCGTTCATTGCGTCGGCAAGTTACCGCCAGACTTTTCAGCCACGACGACGGGGCGAACAAAACGCTGCTTTTTAGTGGCTGACGATTACTTGGCAGCCTGGAAAGGGCAGACTGGAGAACTGCAATTCCAGCGTCCGTAACGCGCTGACAGCCTTGCACCGTGAGTTTGATCAGTCGCTTCAGAGAGCGAAGATTGACGATGCCTTCATCCGATATTCGGCAAGATGGTCAAGCCTACGCGCTTCAAGATTGGAGGCGTTCCCGCCTCCGCCGGTACGTTTGGCTGAATCGTCTCTCCACGCCGCGAGAGCAGTAAGATTGTCGGGTCGAGGATCTATGCCACCATCTTTGGAGAGCCTGCTGGAACTGCGTAACGTCGTCCGCAACGGAATCATCCCGCTAGCCTGCTGCGCCTTCACTCTTACCGCCCCGGCCCAACAACCGCTGAGAACGCTTCTCGTCGGCGTCGACCATAGGAGCGTCACCTCTCTCAACGGCGATTGGCACTACCTGGTTGATCAGCCGCCCGCCGGCAACCTCTACACCAGCGACGGCAAGGTCCGCGACAATGGCTACGCCCTCAACACCCACCCCAATATCGACTCCGGCCCACACAATCCGGAATACGACTTCGCCACCGCGCCCACTCTCAAGGTCCCCGGTGACTGGAACACTCAGGAGCCGACGCTCTTTCGCTTCGAGGGCGTCGTCTGGTACCAGCGCGACTTTGACTTCCAGCCCAGGCCCGGCACCCGCACCTTCCTCCACGTCGGTGCGGCCAACTACAAGTCCTTTGTCTGGGTCAATCAGAAGCGCATCTGCGATCACGAGGGCGGCTACACGCCATTCGACTGCGAGGTGACCGCGGTCCTGAAGCCCGGCAGCAACTTCGTCGTCATCGCCGTCGACTCCACGCGCCAGGTCGATGGCATTCCTTCCGTCGGAATCGACTGGTTCAACTACGGCGGTCTCACTCGCGACGTCTCGCTGCTCACACTGCCGCAGCAGTTCATCGACGACTACGACGTTCACCTCAAACACGACGCTACTTTCACCGCCACCGACGCTACCAGCCTCACGGGATACATCCACGTTGAGGGTGCACCGGCCGGAACCCCGGTCACGCTTCGCATCCCCGAAGCGGACATTGACGCCAAGCTTCAGACCGATGCCGAAGGCCGCGCATCCTTCGAGGTCAAGGCCGCGAAGCTCGACCTATGGTCGCCGCAGAGTCCCAAACTCTACAAGGTCGAACTCGCCTCCGGTACCGACCACCTCATCGACGACATCGGCTTTCGCGACATCCGCGTCGACGGCACTCGGATTCTTCTCAACGGCAAAGCGATCTTCCTTGAGGGCGCCAACATGCACGCCGAAGCTCCCTACCGCACTGGCCGCGCCTGCACCGACGAAGACGTCAAGAACATCTTCGCCTTTCTCAAGGACCTCAACGCCAACTTCGTCCGCCTCGCCCACTATCCACATGACGAACGAATGGAGCGCATGGCCGACCGTCAGGGCATCATGATCTGGTCCGAGATACCGCTTTGGCAGCGCATCTCCTTCGACAAGCTCGAGGTCTACGCCAAAGCCAGCTTCATGCTCAATGAGATGATTCGCCGCGACCGCAATAAGGCCTCGGTCATCCTCTGGTCAGTCTCCAATGAAACCGGCAACAACCCCACCCGCACCGAGTTCCTCACCAACCTGGTCAACGAGGCCCGCGGGCTCGACGCGACCCGGCCCATCACCTCGGCCCTCAACAGCGCGCACTACAAGGCCGAAGAGAACACGATGGTCCTCGACGACCCCTTTGCCAGTGTGCTCGATGTCGTCGGCGTGAACCAATACATCGGCTGGTACACCTTGCGCCCCGAAGATGCCGACAACATGAAGTGGGTCCTACCCCAGAAGCCGGTGCTCTTCTCCGAATTTGGCGCCGAAGCAAAGTACGGCAACCACGGCGGCCCGGATCAGCGCTGGACGGAAGAGCAGCAAGTCAAGGTCCTGGAACACCAGTTCGTAATGCTCAACAAGATTCCTCAACTGCGCGGAGTCGTTCCGTGGGTCCTGATGGACTTCCGCTCCCCCGGCCGCAACATCCCCAAACTGCAAGATGGATTCAACCGCAAAGGCCTCTTCTCCGAAAAGGGCGAGAAGAAGCAGGCCTTCTATCTACTCCAGAAAGTCTACGCGGACCACTTGGTCGGCAAAGCAGATTAAGACGGACCTGAATGAGCGCATTGGCCTGTTCTCAGCAGCTGACAAAATCGTTGGTTACTCAAAAGCCGACTTGCAGGATATTCACACGAGGCGCCCGACCCAAATGATCAACACCTCTCGCGTTGAGCCTCAAACTGGGCGGTTTGATGTTGCGACTTTCTCGGGAGACCCGATAGCATGACTGGCGTGGTTGAACCCACCTACAAATCACCCGATTCCGATCTCGCAGCACAGGTAGCGAAACTGTGGCCGCACAGAGAGTGTGAAGCCAATATCATCCTCGGACAATTCTGCCGCATCGGGTTGCATTGGTGGCGGCACTTGGATCTATCAGAACTTGTCCCCCGCAAAGACATTCACTTTTGCTTCTCGTGCAAAAAAGTGAAAATCGGCGGTGCCGTCCACGAACCGTGACGGCTTTTAGCCCTCTCTTCGGTCGTTGCCGGTTCCGAGGCTTCTATTGTCTTAGTGCACCGAAAGCCTCAACTGCTCCCGACACCAGAGCCTGTCCGTACCGACGATTCTTCACTGCCCGCCAGACTTTGCGGAAGTTTCGGTCAAAGAAGTCGCCGTTGATCTTCCAGCCAATCGGCCTCATCGACAAAGTGCGCAACGAAGACCAGCTTTACTATAGGGTCTAGACCGTCATTCACAGCCTTTCTGATCAGAGGCCACTCCAGAATCGCAATTCAGGCACCCGCAAAAACCGGGGTTCCGTAACTCGGCGGCCCGGTTTCCCCGGCGGGGAACTTACTGAAAACTCCGGACTTCACAGGCAGCAGTCAAGTTGCAATCCCCTAGTATTGAAACACCAAGTGGGTCGCGATATCGCGCCGCCAATGCTCTTCGCCGATCGACGGCTGCGCGCGGCGACGAGGCTCTTGCCCTTAGCGAGACTACCGGAACAATCCGCAATTCTTTCGCGTACCAATTAAAGAGGGGAGCTTTCCAAGCCTGGGTACACCAGGTCCGTACCTCATCCCCTCGGGTGATGTGCGAGGAGTGATTATGGGAAAGAGTATCTCTTCTGCTTCTCTGGTTGGGCTGTTGCTGCTCACTATTTGCAGGTCACCATGCGAACGCAGTTCCCGTCCCGAAAGAAGATGGCGGCACAGTCGTCATCACCTTTAAGGACGGGCATCAGCAAAGCATTCCTGTCTCAGCCATCGCGGCCATGGAATTCAAATCGGTCTCGGGCGCTGCAACACCGATCGCGATTCCTGCCCCGCTGGTACCGGGCAAGCGCCATTTTGTGGGCAAATGGTTGGTAGGAGAAGGAAACGGGGATTCGTTCTATATCACTCTGAAAGAGAATGGCGAGGCAACCAAGTCGATCGGGGCCGCCCATGGCACATGGGTTTACATGGATGGAAAGGCGCGTATTACGTGGGATGACGGCTGGCATGATGCCATCCGTAAGGTCGGGTCCAAGCATGAGAAATTTGCTTATGCCCCAGGAAAGTCGTTTTCGGATAATCCGACGAACGTAACCGAAGCCCGAAACACCAGCCCGCAGCCAGCTTAGGACGCGCGGGTAACCTCCTAGGGAGCGGACGATCGCGGCCCATAGTGTGCGCGGGTGCCGAGCGGTCGGGTCACTCCAACAGGTCCTTGGAGGTGCGTAGATGACCTCATTCTGGCAAGACGTACGGTATAGCCTGCGGGTGATCGCGAAGGCGCCGGGATTCGCGGCGATTGCTATCCTGACGCTTGCGCTGGGTATCGGCGCGAACACCACGATTTTCAGTTGGATCAACGCGACATTGCTGAATCCGATTCCCGGGCTGGCCAGCCCGAGCGAGGTGGTGGCGCTGTCGCTCGGCCGGCCCGCAGATAACCCCTTTCCGTTTACATATCCCGATTTCGAGATGATGCGCGATGGGCAGCATAGTTTCGCGGGTCTCACAGGGTGCAATCCCACTCCCATGAGTCTGACGGGCAAGGGTAAGCCGGAACGCGTCTGGGGCACGGTGGCATCCGCGAATTATTTTGATGTACTAGGTGTGCGACCGATCCTTGGGCGCGGCTTTCTGCCCGTGGAAGACGAAAAGCCAGGAGGTGCGCCGGTGGCGGTGATCAGCTACAGGCTGTGGCAAACACACTTCGGTGGGAACCCCGGCGTAGTGGGGCAGATGATCGAAATCAATCAGCACCCGTACACGATTGTCGGCGTAGCGCCAGCGGTGTTTCAGGGCAGCCAGACTGGGATACGCTCGGAAATTTGGGTTCCGGTCATGATGGAAGAGCAATTGGTGCCACGGAGCGACTTGCTTCATGACCACCACTATTTCTGGTTGGTCGTGTTTGGGCGGTTGAAGTCGGGCGTCAAGCCGGAGCAGGCGCAAGAGGAAATGACGGTGCTGCTGAAGCGGGAGGTGAAGAATTATCCCGAGGAACACCGAGGGCACGACAGCGTGACGGTGTATCAGCTATGGCGCAGCCCGTTTGGCGCGAACCAATTTCTCTCGGTGCTGCTGCCGATGCTAATGACCATCGCGGCCCTGGTGCTGCTGCTGGCGTGCGCGAACGTGGCGAATCTGATGCTGGTGCGGTCGGTGGCACGGCGCCGCGAGACCGCAATTCGAATGTCGCTGGGCGCGAGCCGGTGGCGGCTGGTGCGGCAAGTGCTGGTGGAAAGCCTGATGCTGGCTTTGGCCGGAGGCGTGGTCGCGCTACTGATCACGTTCTGGACTGCGGGAACATTCATGAAGTTCGTGCCGACGACTGATTTTCCGATCTCGCTGGGGATCCGAGTGGACCATGCGGTGCTGCTTGCGACGATGGTTATCTCTGTGCTCACGGGCGTGATTTTCGGGATTTTGCCCGCGCTGCGGTCCTCGAGCGCAGCGCCGGTGGCGGTATTGAAAGAGGACACAGGGAGCGCGTCGGGCGGACTCCGGAAGGCGCGCCTCGCGAGCGGGTTGGTAGTAGCGCAAATTTCGCTGTCGCTGCTGCTGCTGATTTGCGCGGGATTGTTCATTCGCAGCTTCATGCGCGCGCAGCAAATCAATCCAGGATTCAATTCACATAATGTACTGATCGCTTCCTACGATCTGTTTACCTCGGGATATTCGGATGCGAGCGGGTCGGAATTCGATCGTCAACTCGTCGCGAAACTGGAAGCACTGCCGGGCATACAGTCGGTGGGGTTATCGAACCGCGTACCGCTGGGATTCGGCGGCGGCTCGACGGCCGTAAAGCCCGTGGGCTACGTACCGCAGGCGAACGAATCGATGGAGACTCAGGTGGCCATAGTCACGCCGAACTATTTCCAGACCATGCAGATTCCAATTGTGAAGGGACGCGACTTCGCACTTCAGGACACGATGAAATCCCAGCGCGTGGCGATCGTCAGCGAAACATTTGTGAATCGCTACTGGCCGCATCAGGAAGCAGTGGGCAAGCAACTGAACTCGGACTTGACGCACGAATGGTTCACGGTGGTCGGTGTGGCGCGCGACAGCAAAGTGAACGGCCTGAATGAAAGGCCGACGCCTTTCCTCTATTTGCCGGAATACCAGGTGTACCGTACCGATCGTCCGGCTGGGTCGACAATGATCATCATTGCGCGGACGACGGGTGATCCGCTGGCGCTCGGCAAAACGGTCGAGAGTGCGATCCATGATCTGAATGCCGACCTGGTGGTGTTCGATGTGACCACGCTCGAATTGCGCGAACAGCTTGCCAGCTTAGGCCAGCGCATTGCCGGAACCTTTGTGGGCGCGTTCGGGTTGCTCGCTCTAGTTCTGGCCGCGGTGGGAATTTACGGCGTCACGGCCTACACCACGCGGCAGCGCACACATGAAATCGGCATCCGCATGGCGCTGGGAGCGAGCAAAGATGACATTCTGCGGCTCGTGATCGGGCACGGGCTTCGGTTGACGCTCGTAGGGATGGTCCTTGGACTGGCGGCCTCTTTCGCACTGACGCGCTATCTAAGAAGCATGCTGCTGGGCGTGACGAGCACCGATGCGCTGACCTTTTCGTGCGTGTCGATCTTGCTCTGCGCCGTAGCGCTCTTTGCCTGTTTCATCCCCGCGCGCCGCGCGATGCGCGTGGACCCGATTGTGGCGCTGCGCTATGAATGAAAGGTATGGTGATTTGACTCCCTCAGGGACTACGGCGCACCGACCCGATTCTGGCGGAATAAAGCAAGGACTGGCAATTTCGAAAAACCACGTCAGGAAGGCACGTTCATGACCGATGACAAGCCGCTCCGGCACATCAGGCGCGAGAGGCAAGATCCACCACCACATTGAACCCTTCGCCATAGCCGTTGGCGTGTAGCAGATAATTTCCGACAGAATCTCAGACAGCATGACGGGCACTTCCATGTAGAACGGTCCACGCACTTCGTCCGGAAAATCAGCGGCCCAGGGAAGAGCCGGGGGTGCGCCCATATCGTGGGCAGCGATGAGAAGTGGCTGGCCTGCTCCGAATCCCAGCAGGTGTACCAGGGCACGGAACTCCGCCGCGAGGGCCCGTCCATCATATCCGGCTGTGCCTGGAGGTTGTCAGAATCACCATAGCCCCGCATATCAGGAGCGAGGACCGCGTAGCCCGCCGCCGCAAGAATGGGCATTACTTTATTCCAGACGTAGCTGGTTCTCCTAGGGATGGGGCGCTATCTTGCCGTGAACCTCAAAGGAGCACTCATTTCCGCCGAGATATCCACCCTGAAATGGCGCGCTGCCAAAGACGGAGATCTTGCCGTCACTGGTCATCGGGGCGGTGTTTGAGAGCTGGATATCGAGCCTCGAATCGCCGGCGACACTGAGGCTGTGGTGAAAATATAGATCGAGGTTCATCGTCAGATAATGGCCCTGCCGGTCATAGTGTCCAGAGCCGGAAATCATAGTGACTGTTGTGGTGTTGGTGCCCAGGGGAGTGTCAAACGTGACGGAAATCGCCGGGAAGTCTGTGATGCTGACATCGGAGTGGTCCCAATCGCCAAAGTTAAGCCCGATGGCGACATCCTGTGTGTAGGGGCCGGGCGCGTTGTCGTTATCGGTCTGCATGGTCGCCTTTCCCTTGAACGTTGCGTCCAGGGCCAGCAATCCCCCATGCGATTTGAGGCAGGCGTCGTATTCCTTTTGCTTGGCGGCTATCTGTTTTGCCAGCGAACTGTTTTTCGTCAAGTTGGCGCGAATCGCCTTGATCTGCGCGAGCAGCGCCACCTTCTCCCCACCTGTCGCGTGCTGCAAGTCTTTCTGCAGAGGTGCGAGGGCTTTCTGGATTTCAGCACCTAACGCCAACTGCAGATTGTTCAGCTCTTTTAAGAGAGACAAGCAGGGATTCTTTGGCGGCGGCGGGGGCGGATGGTAGGGATGCTTTTTGACGCAGTCGTCCAATAAGCCCTGCTCTTGTGCGATCTGGCCTTGGAACTTCTTGATTTGTGCGATGAGTCCGGCTTTTTCTCCAGGTGCGGCTTTCTGCAGAGTTTTTTGCAGCGAAGATATGTCACTCTGGAGACCCTTTATTTTGCTGGCTATCGGTTGGCACTCTGGTGAATAGTTCGGCATTGTGCTCTCCTATTGGATTGGTCGGATTTACTCCCCGGAAAAACTACACCCGCGAATCATACTCCAAGGGAACCCGTTTCCCTGCTGTCCACTAGAGTCGGAGTAGGGGATATATATGGATCCTACATTGGCGGCATCGCCGCGATCTTATGCGTGGCCGTCTTCCTGGAAGCTGCCATTTCCAGCGGCCTTTCTGAGTAATCATCGGGAAGCCATCGCTGCGATGGATTTCTTTACCATGCCCACGCTCACCTTCGGCGTGCTTTACTGCTTCTTCGTTATCGCCCATGATCGACGGCGTATCCTTCATTGCAACGTGACCAGGCATCCAAGCAGTGCCTGGCTTATTCAGCAGTTTCGCGAGGCATTCCCCAACGACTCGGCGCCCGGCTACCTGATCTTTGATCGCGACGCGAGCTTCAATGAGGAAGTCATCGACACAGTGAAGAGCTTTGGCATTCGACCAAAGCGGACCAGCTTCCGAAGTCCATGGCAGAACGGGGTTGCCGAGCGTTGGGTGGGCAACTGCCGCCGGGATCTGCTTGACCATGTGATCGTCCTGAATGAACGACAGCTGAAGCGGCTGCTGAACGCGTACATCCTTTACTACCACGACGACCGAACACATCTCGCGCTCGCAAAGGGAACACCTGCGGGTCGCGAACCAGAGAAAACCCGAATAGGTTGCCCAGTCGTATCCATGCCAAGACTTGGTGGTTTGCATCACCGTTACGCTCTGGCCGCCTGAGCTATCGCTGCATCTCTCGTCAGAGTTGAAGATGAACTAAGGCGAGGTGTGGCTGCTGATCTCTCGCCGCACACTCGGCGAAATCTCTGTGACTATCCTTGGTCACCCACATGCCCTGCCGAATCTGCCGGCGAGTTCAAAACGCCGGTTCCTTTTGCGCTCAGATGGCAATTTGGCGAGTCTCAGGCGCAGAACCTGCGTCTATTTCTCCCCTTGCGGTAAGACGTCGACCGGCTCATCGATGGTCACGTAGCGATCGCCCCTTACATCCTTCAAAGTTTGCACAAATCCGCTCGGCCAATGAATCTCAACAGTCTGCGCGATCCCAGCCGCCCCAAGACCAAAGTGCAGACGCTTGTCGCTTGACGAGAGATAGCTACCGGAAGTGCTCAGTGTCTCCCATTGCGAGCCTGTGGATGTCGTGATTTTCACCACCGCGCCTATGGCGTCACGGTTGCTCCTGTGCCCAATCAGATTGAGCCCCAGCCAATGGTTCGCCGTCTTCGTCTCGTTGACCAGAATGTGCGCCGGTCCACCGTTTTCGGTGACGACTGCGTCGATGCGCCCGTCATTGTTGATATCTCCAATCGCCATCCCCCGGCCGACCCAGCGTTTTGTAAACATATCGCCTGAGACTGGAGAAACATCGGCAAACTTCTTACCGTCAATATTGCGCGCCAGCAGCATCGGTTCGCGATAGTGCAGCTGGGGAAACGTCAATTCGATGGTATCCAGGTCGTGCCCTTGCGCAATCAGGAGATCCTTCCAGCCGTCGTTGTCGTAATCCAGGAAGCGAACGCCCCAACCCGAGTGCAGTAGCGTCATACCGGCGATACCCGAAGTGTAGCTCGAGTAGGTGAAGGTTCCATCCCCAGCATTTTGATAAAGGCCGTACTTCTGGTTCGCCAGGTTGTCAACGATCAAGTCAGGCAGGCTATCGTTGTTATAGTCGGCGAAATCTGCGCCCATGCCAGCAAAGGTACGTCCTTCGCTGTCAACCGCGACCTCCGCTTCCAACCCCACTTCCTCGAAGGTTCCGTCTCCCTTGTTATGAAACAGAAATTCCACCATCGAGTCGTTCGCAACGAAGATGTCCGGATGACCATCGTGATCGTAATCCGCAATCGCGATACCCAGAGCTTTCGCCGGCTTGTCTAATCCCAGTCTGTGCGCTTCTTCTGTAAATGTCCCATTGCCGTTATTGTGGTAAACGAGCATCGCAATCGGCGGAAACACATCCGGATGGCAATAACCTCGGTAGCCCTCACGATGTTCGCCGCACCACACGTCATCCCAGTCCCAAGTCACATAGCGCAACACGACCAGATCAAGAAAGCCGTCCCCATCCAGGTCGATCCAAGCCGCCGAACTGGACCACCCGCTGCCTCCGACGGCTGCCTTCTCCGTCACATCGGTAAACGTTCCATTACCGTTGTTGTGGTACAGCTTATTTCCACCATATGCAGTTACATATAGGTCCTCATAGCCATCGTTGTCATAATCGCCAACGGCTACGCCCATGCCATAACCTACCCCCCGCAGTCCCGCCTTTTCGGACACGTCTTCAAACGTCCCATCCACCTTCTGGTGATACAGTCGGTTCCAATATTTCGGGCCCGTCTTCTCAGGAATCGTTCCTTTCGCGGTTGGGTCCGCGAAGGGCGCACCATTCACCAGGAAGAGATCGAGCCGTCCATCATTGTCGTAGTCGAAGAGCGCAACACCCGAGCCCATTGTCTCGATCAAATACTTCCTGGAAGTGTGCGGCGCCTGATGCAAAAAGTTTACGCCTGAGCTCGCTGTCACATCGACGAAGTTGCCCGGAACCATCTCGGACGAGATCGCGCGGGAAGCGGTCCCAGACCCCGCGGGAATCACACCCTTGTCACACTGAGCGCATAGAGGGACAGCCGCCAGCAGGAAGATGATCGCCCAAGCAATAGCTGACCGCCTCTCGGAACACATCTCGCGTCTTGTCATCCCATTTCCTGCAGGCACGATTAGTTATTTCTTCTTGGCTACAGTCTGCGCCGTCTTATATGCAGTGCACAGCTCACCACGGGTAATGCCTTTGCCCTTTTGAGGTGGGCGGGGTGCATTCACGGTCGGTGCGTGTTAACTCGGTTCGATTCCGCAGTGAGCGAGCGAATCAATTCCGCCTCGCGCTGCCTGTAAGGTGTCCCGTCGGGATGAAAGACTTCGTGGAACCAGACCGTCGGCTGTTGGAGCGTGTAAGGGCGGTACCAGGAATCCCAAGGCAGATGCGTCTGAGTCTTGCCTTGAACGAGGCCCCAGTTGATCGCTGCCACGCGGTGCTTCTGTGCGATTGGCAGGATCGTGTCGAACAGGCTTCCCACGCCCCGCGCCATGTATTCCGTGCAGATGATAGGACGGTGGAATTGCTCCAGCCAGCCGACCCGTTGCTCGAAGTCCTCGGGCCAACTATAGTTGTGGAACGAAATAAGGTCGGAGTTCTCGACCTGAATTCGCGCTATAGGATCAAGCTTATCCGGGGAGGACCAGTCGCCCCTCCAGATGCCGCTGATCAGTGGCTGTACTGGATGCTCCTCCCGTGCCCACGCGAATGCTTGCGGCAACAATTTCCGGACTAGCTCGGCTTTGTTCTGCGCCTCTTCCTTGCCATACGAACTTTCATTGGCGTTGTCCGGCTCATTCCACACATCCCAGGCAAGAATGCGATCGTCGTTCGCAAAAGCCCCCACCACTCCTTGGACGTATGCCTTCAGCCTTGGATATTCCGTTGAATCCTCCAGTGCCTTCCGGCCTGGGCTCTGCACCCATCCAGAATTGTGCACTCCCGGGATCGGCGGGTGCTGCGGCCCAAGCCTCGGATAAGGGTCCCAGCACGAATCGAAGAGCACGAAGATCGGGCGGATGTGGTGTTTTGCGGAGATCACAAGAAATGTGTCGATTCGACGTTTAAAGCCCTCTGGATCCTGCTGCCACAGCAAGTCCTGAAGGAAAACGCGCATCGTGTTCATGCCAATCTCCTGCGCCCATCCAAGCTCCTTGTCGATCTCTGCCGCGTCAAAAGTATCCGGCTGCCACATCTCCAGCTGATTGATCGCATCCGACGGAATAAAATTAGCGCCTACCAGCCACGGCTGCTTCGCATACCATGCGTTCGCTTTGTCTTCCGACCAGCGATTGGCTTGCGCCGCAGCAAGGAGCGCCTGCAACAGCAGGAACAGCGTGAAATATCGCTTCACCAAGCTTCCCTCCTAACCGAGAAGAAATAATACGGGCAGTGGCTTATATTCACCACCGTTTAGGCCAATTTAGGACGAGCCACGAATCGATGGCTGGTCCGTATGCGCACAATGCCATTTGTCGACGAGCTGAAGAGGGTCCACAAGGCCAGCGCAGTGCAAAAATTCTGTTGATGCCGTCTGACAACCATCCTCAAATAACTGACGAAGCTTGTCGTGATGAAATCGCTGACGCAGAACCTGCACTTCGATTGGATGACAAGCTGTTCAACAAGTTATCAAGGCGGTATGCGTGGGATCACCTCCTCAAGTCTGGTCAGCCTCCAAATGCGGGAAGGCGGTTATGCGTAGCTTGGCAGCAGCATAAGGCACCAGAGTGATCGTTTCCTCCGGCTCATGGCTCGCGACGGGGCTTTGCGGGACAGGATCGGCCACACCCTCTTGTGCGTGCCAGCCAGGAAGTTTGCGGGCATTCACGTGAAGCCGTACGGGCGAATTCTTCTTGGCGAAGGGCCGATCGGAGATTTTATTCTCAGTGACCGAGATACCCCTGAGGGGCGACGCAGGTTGCAGATCGAGTCCATAGTTCCACTGGGTTGTGGGATAAATTTGCCAATCTGCGGTCATGCCGCGATCCCTCAGCTTGAGCCAATCTTCGCCTATCCCGTAAGAAAAGACGAGTGGCCCACGTTCCACTGCAACTGAATCATTGAACCAGCGTGAGATGCGCGGCTGGAGCGGGAAATTTATCTCAACCTTATCGCCAGAGTTCCACTTATGGTCAACAACGGCAAACGTCCCTGCTCTGGGCGCTGGTTGAACAAGCCCGTTGATCTTGATCGACGCTCCTTCCGCCCAATTTGGAATGCGGAACTGGACGGGGAAGGCCATAGGCGAGGCGGTATTGACGGTCATTCGCACTGCACCCCGGAATGGATAGTCTGTCTCTTCCGTGATGCAGACTGCGGTGCCGCGAATGGTGACGCTGACTTCGCAAGGTGCATAGGCAATCGCAACCAGTCCGTCATTCGAGTTACTGCCCTGGACGCACGAAAGCATGAATAAGCTATTAGTGAACTTAGGCCACCCTTGATGAAAATTCGCGGTGCAGCAACCGAAGTTAGGCTCCAGACCAAAGAGGTTGGACTCCGGGCCGTCCGTGGTCCAGGGTTCGCGGTGAAGACTGCACTCTACCTGATTGGGCTCCTGATTGTACTGGTGTACCCACATATCATCGGAGAAAGCCCCCGGAAGGGCGTTGAAGGCCAGCCGTTCGAGCCGGTCGCCGAGGGCGGGATCGCCAAGGATTGCCAGAGATTGCTCGAGCGAATACATGTACTCGACAACAGTACACAGCTCCGAGCCTTGCGAAGGATTCAAGCCGGCAAAGTGCTCATCGCAGGAGAACATGCCGTTGGGCAGGCCGTGATACTTGTCGAGTTGGGCGATCATACGCAGCACGGCGCCGCGATCATTGTCTGCCCCAGAGACCTGCGACCAGACCGGGCCGGTTTTGACCGCTTGCCCGTTGTTGACTCCATGGGTTGCGAGCGCTAAGTCCGTCAATCCGCGGCCCTTGTTCAACCCCAGATAGTCCGAGGTAATCCGGGTCGTGTACTTGAAGTCTGAGAACTCAGCCGGCCAGTCGTACCCCTGCTGCTGAAGTAACCGGGCGAGAGCGAGGAGATTTGCGTCGCCCGCACGGTTGTAAAGCCAAAGGACGCTGACCACTTCGTCCTGCCAGCGGAACTTACCCCAGTCGCGCAGAGGACGCTTTGGCAGCTCAGACAGTTGATATGCGAAATATCTCTGCATGAATGGGATTACGCGAGCATCGTCCGTGAGCTCATGGTATTGAGTGAGCACTTTCAACATTACGATCCGGGGCCACCAGTCGTCGTTGGACCTTGGGCCGAACATACCATTGGCCCACTGGTTGTTCAGCGTCCAGTCGATGTATCTCTGAGCTTTGCCTTTGAGCCCGGCATCGTCCAGCAAGTAGGCCAGAGGCAAAAGTCCATCGACAAAGTATGGTCCGCGTTCCCATGACTCTCCCGATCCGCCAAGCCAGCCGCTGTTGGGGCCGACATCGACCCACGTCTCGTCCAGGTGTCCGCTCAGGCCGTCAGCCTGTATGCGGAGCTGGCGGCGTAGCCACGCGGCAGGTTGAATGGAGCCAAGAGGCAAGAAGTAGAAGGCGTTAGCTGCCAGTGGCGCGCGATTTTTCCATACCCTGCTCGGCCTCTTCTCGGACGGGGATATCGCAGGAGTTGCGAAGACGGCCGCGCCGTCAAAAGCGCCAGGCTCCTTGGTGGACAGCAAACCCGTCAGGCCGCAGAGGCCACTTTGCTTCAAAAACTGACGGCGGCTAAAGAGGGAATCAGAAGACGAAGACACAGTAGTTAGCGATCCTCACACTCAAAATATCGTATCCAACCGGCGGGTTCTGCGGATGGATCAAATGAACTATTCTCGATGGGCTGCAATGCCAGGCTCTTCGTCTGGGCATGATCGCGGAAACGAATGGAGTTAGACTGAGGAGATGTCACGTAGATGGATTGCGATCTTTTGCATAATAGCGTCTTCTGGGGGCATTTGCGCACAAGAGGATGCGTTGCAACAGGCAAGTGCATCGCTGACCGCGCAACACTACGACGAAGCTATGGAGCGCTTCGAGTCCGTGTTGGCGACTTACCCTCGGAACCAGGTTGCTCGCGCCGGAGAGGTGGAGGCCGCATCCAAGGCGGCCTTGTTTCTCCGCAGCAAGGGAGAAATGGACGAGGCGCTCTCCCATCTGCTGAGGGCCGCAAAGATTGTTCCGGATGATGCCACGTTGCTCTTCGATCTCGGCGTGCTTGAAAACCAGATGCAATTGAACAACGACGCTGACGAGGCGCTTCATGAGTCGATTCTGCTGCGGCCGGACGACCCGATGACGATGTACGCGGTTGCCCGCGTGAAGATGGACCTGCAACGGCTTCCTGAGGCGGAGGCCGCCATGCGCGCTTATCTTCGGCTGCGACCGAACGACCCCGGCGCCCATTACGGTCTGGGACGAATCTTGCAGATCGGCCTTAGAAACAACGAGGCGCTCGATGAATTCAACAAGTCGATCGCGCTGAAGCCAGAACAGACCGAATCCTACTTTGAGCTTGGCGAGATCGCGCTGCAGAACGATACTCCCGATACGGCGGAGCATTATTACCTAAAGTGTCTCGCGCGTGATCCCAACCATGGCGGAGCGCTCACTGGAATGGGCATACTCGAATTTCGCAAGAAGCAATATGGCGCAGCCGCCGATTACCTGAAACAGGCTGTGCGCGTCACTCCGCAGTTTCAAACTGCACACTATTACTACGGGCTGACTCTCTCAAAGCTGGGCCGCAAAGAAGAAGCCGAGTCCGAGCTCGCGGTCGCGACGAAGATGGCAACCGCAGAAAATGCACGAAAACAGCAGCGGCTCGCGCCCGCCTCACAGTAGCTGTCCGCGCCGCTGGCGGCGGCCCCGCGCATGCAGGCGAAGCCCGGAATCTGCTGCGATCCACAAAATGGCCCCTGAAACAGTCTGAATTTCCGGACGCCGCGTCTACTGCGATGGTTTGGGAATCGGTTTGCCCGCCGCCACTGGTCGCCCAAAATTCGGTGTACCGTCGGGATTCCAGGTGAAGGGTTGGGCGCGCGGCGATCTCTTCGCGCCGCAACCTTCCCCGGGCCCCGAATTGGCATGATAAAGAATCCAATCCTCTTTACCGTCGGGAGATTTAAAAAATGTGTTGTGACCGGGTCCGTACACCGAATTCTCCGGCGACTGCCAGAAGACTGGCGTTTCTGTCTTCGTCCACGATAACGGGTCAAGCAGGTCGCTGTCCGCCTTGGCTGTAACCAGGCCCAGCTCGTAGTAGTCCGTCCAACAGCCGCTCGCAGAGTAAATCAGGATGATCTTCCCGTTGTGCTGCAGAATCTCCGGGCCTTCGTTTACGTCGACATGAGGTATGCTATCGACTCGATTCTTTATGGTGAGGTCACCCACCTTTTCCCACGGATATTTCGGTGTCGATATGACCACTGGCTTACTGCCTAGCGTCCATGGATTCGCAAGCTCCGCGATCAATATCTTCTGCACTCCGTTGGCGTGGCCCGTCCAGCCCGACCATATCGCGTACGTCTTGCCGCGATTTTCAAACACCGATGGGTCGATGGCCCACAGATCCTCGGGGCCGCTCAACTTGCCCTTCATCTCCCAGGTCCCATCCAGCGGGTCAGTTGCGGTATTTTCGAGGACCCACACGCGATGAGAGTCGTTGTCTCCCGCATCCGCAGCAAAATAGATATACCACTTTCCTTGAAGCAAATGCAGCTCAGGCGCCCAGATATCGTGAGAATAAGGGCCACTTGACGGCGGCTTCCACACTATTTTCTTTTCTGCCTGTTTCAAATCAGTTATGTCCCGCGTCTTCCAAATCGTGAGATTATCGCCAGTTGTATTCATATAGTAGTAGTAGCCATCGCGTGAAGTTACCCAAGGATCAGCGCCGCTTGGCAATAGCGGATTCGCGAAAGTTGCCGAAGCCTCCTGGCTATCAACGAACGGGGGCGCGGCCAGGAAGAGTCCGATAGCAACAGCGATAGCTGACCCGCATGCGGATAACAGCTTCCAATTCGGCAATCTCAAAGCTATGAATTTTGTGAACATAACCCGAGCCAGACTATCGTCCCCCCAGTATCGCTATCCGAGATTAACTCAGCACACAACGGCGCGCAGTAGTCCACCTGCACCATCTATTGAGTGGAAAGCCTCCCTTCTTGCGAATACCAGATGATCCACTACCAGCTAGCATTTACGATGCCGGCGTATCCTTCTCAAGCGGGCGAGTGCGCTTCCCGGACTCGACGAAAGAGGGCGGATCTCCTAGCCTGAGGCGGTGAATTGCACGACACTGGTGCAGCCTGGTGTTTTCGATCAGTGGCCACAACTCATACCGTGCCTCGATTTCCTATGAAACGAGATGTACGCGCCCGGCGATCCCCCGGCTGTAATGGCTTCCCCCCGGACAACTGCGCAGAGAGAAAGACTGGCCAAATATGGCAGAAGGGTCAAACTCAAGGGAGCGGGTTCATGACCCAGAGCCTTGATAGTCTATTGCTGACCTTTGATCCCCGATGCGGCATCGTTCGCTGCATTCAGCTTGCGCCAGTCTTCTTCTTTCGCTTGCGCCTGATCGGCTGCTTGCCTGAGATCCTGGTATTTCAGCACCGCCGCGTGTGCGTCCGTTGTTTTTCCTAAGCGACGGTATTCCTGCGACAGCTGGTACCACGCGCGCCGCTGCATTTCCCCGGTCAAGGTTGTCGCGCTCTGGAATGCGCGAAGAGCTTCCTCATGCCTTCCCTCAGCGGCCAGTGCGCGGCCCAAGTAGTAGTCTGCTCCGGTGGGATGGTTGTAGATCTTTACCACTTGCTCAAGAAGCGGGAGGGCTGCATGCTCCTGCCCGCTATCGACCTCTGCGCTTCCTAGGTTGTACATAGCGATGGGATTGCCCGGCGTCAGCCTCAGCTGTTCCGCGAAGGCATTCGCCGCCCGGTCTGCCTGCCCAAGCTGCCGGTACTCCCAGCCCATACCTTCGTAGAGATCCGCCTCTCTCGGCGCGAGCTTGATGGCCATCTGATATTCCTCGATTGCTTCTTTGTGGTTGAGCGCTTGCGCATCAATGGCCGCATTCAGCCGGTGCAACCGCCACGATGCCGGATCCAGCTTGTACAGCTCGGCATAGCTCTGTTTTGCCGCCGCCATATGAGCTTGCACACGGTAATCTAGGATGCTTTCATCGCCGGGTGCCAACTCGGCGGCACGATCGAGGGGCTCTGCGGCTTTATCGGGGTGACCAGTATTCATTTCGACGATGCCCAGCCAGGTCAATGCTTGCGTGTTCCTTGGGTCTTCCTCAAGCGCCCGCTGCAGATCAGCGATCGCGTCATCCCCGTGGCTGCTCTGATACTCGGCGATCCCGAGGAAGAGATGTGCGCCCGGTGAAGAGGGATCAAGCTCCAGCGACTTCCGGATCGATCTGATCGCGTCCAGCAGCTTACCTTGCTTCAGTTCTGCAAGTCCCAAATCCAGTTGGGCTGGAGCGAAGCCGGGATCCACCTCGGTTGCTTTGCGAAATGTCGCTTCGGCAGCCGCGGAGTCGCCGGCGTGCATCTCCTGCGCTCCCTGACGAAACAGAGACTGCAACTGCTCGGGCGCAACACTCTGAGCGAGCGCTTCGGTCAGGAATCCAAACATCACCAGAATCGCGCAATATCCGAAACAGATGAACCGCATAATACTAGCCCCACGGTAGAGAAGAAAGAAAGCAAAAGTCAACGCGGCTAGCGCCGTTATTTGCACCCCTCGACGGCGCTCGCATCGCGCCACGGAAAATGCCGAGCGCGTGGAGGTTGCCATGCTCCCTGATCCAGATACCACGGGAGAAATCTAGAAGTTGATTCTTCCCGTGACCTGAATCGCACGAGGCGAGTTTGCCGTAAAAGTAGGTATCCCGAAGGTGAAATCCGCAGGATTGGTGTCCGGCGAACCGAACATATGCCGGTTGAAGCCGTTGAGGAATTCAAACTTCAGCTGAAAGACCAATCTCTCGTGAATTGGCGTGTCCTTGAGCAGGCTGAAATCTTCATTCGCCCAGATCGGCATACGCACGTTCGTAACTCTTGGCGTGTCGCCTAGGGTGTAGGGGACGGGCGAGCCAGCGGGCAAAGCGTTGACTGCCGCGACCTGATCGATAAACGCGGGCTTCGCTCCCCCGGCCGTATATGCCAGCGCGGTACTGGTATTCGCGCCGTTGAAGAAGCTATTGACGTTCGGATCACTACCTTGAGACGCATTAAACGGTTGAATGTGTTTCCATCCTGTGCGGTAAACCGCACTTTGGATCGGAACGGCCGGGACGAGGTCGTAGCGGGTCGCGTTCTGCCATCCCGGAATACCCTGCGTGCAGCAGAAAGCGAGCGGCTGTCCATTCTGATAGCGAAGAATAGTTCCAAGCTGCCAGCCTCCCAACACATAGCTCGCAGGTCCATGATTGAGGAACTGTTGGCCGTGGCCGAAGGGCAGCTCGTATAACGCGCTCAACACAAACGTGTTTGGTATATCTTGAACGCTGATCGCCTTCTCCTGGTGAAGATTAGCCGGATTTTGCACTTGCGGCTGACCGGGATTGGTGTTTGGCAGCGCACTGTCGGTGTCGTTGAGGTTCTTGGCATAGGTGTACGAGGCCTGCAGACTCAATCCATTCCTAAACTGCCTGGCCAGCGAAACGAGCAGCGCATTATAGCTTGAGTGACCCGTGGCCTGGAGGCAGCAACCTGAGTCGATATAGTCATACTGTGGGAAAGGCCGCAAGGCCCGCTGAATCTGTGCTCCATTCCCCCAGAGGTTAAAGAAACCAGCGAATGGAGTTGCGATTCCATATGGGTTGTTAAGCAAATTGGTGCTGAGCAGGTTGCCGAGGGCGAGATCCTGGTAAGGGATGTTATTGATGTTCTGGTTGTTGGCCTGCAGATTTTGACCTTGGCTGCCAATATAACCAATGCTCAGGATCAGGTCTTGCGCGACCTGCTGCTGGACCTGCAGATTGTAGTTATAGATTGCAGCAGGACGGCCGGCACTTTTTTCGATATAGGAACCGGGAAGAAAGCTGCCGTTGAATTGCCCTGGGTCGAGATTGGGAGGAAGGGGAAATGGCGGATATCCCTCGTCGATGACGAATGAGGGGTCGAAGCCGTTCGTAGAGTTGAAGCCTGGACTGGATTTATACCCGGAGTTCATTGAGCCGCCAAAGTCGTCATACTGCAACGGTCCATATAGAATCCCGGCGCCGCCGCGCAGTACAGTTTTCCCATTCAGCCATGGTGGTGAATAAGCAAAGCCGACGCGGGGAGCGAAGTTTTTGAAATAAGTGTCCGCCCACTTTGTGTTGCATCCTCGGCATTGAGTGCCGAAGACGAGCGCACCAGGTACGCCGTACTCGGGATCGATCGCCGTCGAGCTGAAGTTCGAGGTATAGTTCAAGGCCTCCCGGCGCGGGACGTCCACGCTGTAGTTCAAGCCGAGGTTCAGCGTCAGGTTCCTGCCGACCTTCCAGTCATCCTGCACAAAGCCGGCGTAGTACCAGGAGATCCACCGCGACTGATGCGCGTAGACGTTTTGGCCGCCGGTGCCCACCAGTCCGAGTAGTTCGCTGGCCAGCCCATTACCGGTGGCGCCTAAGTTTGTAGAAACGGCCGTCTGGCCGCCGCCAAAGCCGATCGACGGAGAGTTGTTGTTGATGGGCGAATATTGCTGGTAGCGGATGTCAACTCCGAAGGTGAGACTGTGGGCCCCCTTCTGCCATGAAATACTGTCGACCAGACGCAGACCATTATCGATGTTATCTCCGTTATTTGGCATGCCCTGTTGGGTCGTGAAGCCGTTGGTGACCACGGGAAAGTTGTTACTTACAGCGTTTCCGATACCTAGCAGCGCAAACCAGTTCACATGTTCCAACGCGGGGAAGGCAAAGTTAATACTGTTGGAACGGTTCGAACCAATGATGAAGTGGTTCAACAGGTTGGGGGTGAAGATATAGTCCACGCCTAGGCGCCAGAAGTGGGTCTCGAAGTCCTGCTTCCAGGTATTCGGATCAATCGGATAAGGCAGGATCTGAGGAGTACCGGAGACACGGTTATTGTCGCGGGAGCTATAGGAACTCCACAGCTTGATCTTCTGAGTGATGTTGGCGTCGATACGGACGGTGTAGGCGGTGTTGGTAATAGGGGACGTGCTCGAAAACGAGAAATTGTTGAACACATTGTCATTGGTTGGTGCCGGGTAGTAGGCCAGCAGCTTCAGGGCCGCCGGTGAAAACGGCGTGTTGATTTTGTTGCCCGGGAAAGCCGTCCGGCACTCGACCCCGCCTACCGTCCTCGTGGTGCTCGGATCGAAGATCTGCCCTCTGTAAACGGTCGTTCCGTCGCACGGATTGGTCCCCACAACGGTCGTTGGGCCGGGATTGAACAAGACAGGGTTGGAGAAGTCGCCTGCCAGCTCCTGCGGAGTGGGAACCGTGGCGATGGTCGTCGCACCAAGGCTATATTTCAGTTGTTCCCAGGAGAAGAAAAAGAACAATTTGTCGTGGCCATTGAAAAGCTTTGGGATCCAGACGGGACCGCTAAAGGTGCCGCCATAATCGTTCTTACGGTCCACAGGCGTGGCGAAGCCGGCACGGCATGTCGGCGTATCGTTGGCGCCCACACATGTGATGGCCTCATTGCCGCCATTGAACCAGAGATTGGCATTGAGAGCCGTGTTCCGCATGATGTTGTACCCAGTCCCGTGGAAGGCGTTCGCCCCGCTCTTGGTGACGAAGTTCTCGAACCCGCCGGTGGTACGGTTGTACTCCGCGGGCGGCAACGCATTTGTGACAGTCAGCTCTTGAAGCGCATCGATCGACGGTGCCTCCTCGTCGAATGAAGAGCCGTTCTCACTGCGCTGTTGACTAAGACCGTCGATAAGCACTTCCGCGCCGTAGTTTTGACCTCCGGCGAGCTTGCTGAAGAAAACGCCGTTGCTGTTGTTGTTGCTAGTCCCAGGCCCTGTATTCCCAGGCAGTAGGAAGATAAACGCCTCGGGCGACCGAAAAGCCCCCACACCGCCAAGCGCAAGCGGCAGCTTAAGATACTGCTGAGCCGAAATGGTCCCAGAAATTTCTGAACTTGCCGTCTGCAATTGGGGCGTATTTGCCTCGACCGTAACGCTCTCAGCAGTCGTACCTACCTGAAGCGTAATGTTGATCGCAGTCGTGAGTTGTAGATTTACCTGGACACCGGTCATTTTTTTGACCTGGAATCCTGAGGCGTTCACCGTTATGTCGTATCTTCCGAGTGAGACCTGAGGAAAGCGGAATGTGCCTGCTGAGCTGGAAATCGTCTGCAGTGTAGTTCCCGAAGCCTCGTCAACGGCCCGCACTTGAGCGCCCGAGATCACAGCGCCAGTAGAATCGGTTACGGTTCCGGCCAGACTCCCGAATACTGTCTGCGCTTCTACCGAAGGACCCAGCAGTACTCTCAGCAGGAACAAGCAAAGCACATATCTTATGCTGCATGTCAAGAACCTCATGGTTGCCCTCCTGAAATTGCTCTCTTGTCCACCATGCGTTATGTCTGTCTAGGTCTTTGCGGCGCCGTCCGTTCATCTCACCGCGAACCTGTCGCGGCCTACATTTGGCGTTAGATGCGGGTGCCCTCCATGCGAAGCCCGCGCTCATTTGCGCTTTTATTTCAAGATGCACCGTGTTTCGCGTAAATATGGCGCACGCCACCGTATGCCAGTTAGAACCGGTTGGGATCGTAACGGGCTGTTCGGTCGGCTGTATATGAAATAGATGAACCAGCATGGAATGGTTCGAATGAACTACTCAGAGACGGGCCCTCGTCATCTGACTTTTAAGCTGGGCCGGGCTTGCCAGCCGGGCTTGAACCATACAAGTTCGTCGCTAGTCCGAAACGTCGATCAAGCCCTGCTGGATCGCGATTGTCACAGCTTCGGTGCGGTCCGCCACCGCAAGCTTCTCGATGATGTTGTTGACATGGTTCCGTGCGGTATGACCGCTGATCTGGAGCGCGCTCCCGATTTCTTTATTGGTCAGGCCCTTCGCCATCATTTCGAGAATCTCCAACTCCCTGACTGTGAGGCTGGAGCGCGACATCCTCTGCGCAAGTCGGGCTGCGATTCGTGGCGGGAAATGGCGTTCGCCGCCAGAAACGGCATGGATGGCCGCGATCATCTCTTGCTGCGTGGTGCTCTTGAGAAGGTAGCCGTGCGCGCCCGCCTGTACAGCGCGGTAGATGTCTTCGTCGGTCTCGAAGTTCGTCAGCACGATGACACGGGTCGGCGAAGACATTTTCCGCAGAGCGACGAGTGTGTCTATGCCATTCATGCCGGGCATTCGCAGATCGAGGAGCATCAGGTCGGCCGTCTGGCGCTCGATCAGCGACAGGGCTTCTTCGCCGCTCGAAGCCACACCCGCAATTTCGAGGTCGCTTTGCGTGGCCAGCATGCTCGTGAGCCCCGCGCGCACCACCGGGTGGTCATCGACGATAAGAATACGGATTTTTCTTGTCGATTCTCGGGTCATTGGATCCACCTTCCGTTCCCTGTCGTCGCACGTAGCTGTTTACCTTCAGCAAAGTGAGCTTAGGGGGAAGCGGAGCAACAACCTTTACCTGTGTGCCGCTTCCGACGATACTCGAGAGGTGCAGCGCTCCAGCGATGCCTTCGGCCCGCTTCCGCATGCCTGTGAGGCCAAACCCGCGCAGATCACCGGAGGGTGTAAAGCCGCCGCCGTTGTCCGCAATTAGCATCATTACCGCAGCGTTCCTGTAGTCCACCTGGATTTTCAAGACAGAGGGATTTCCATGGCGCACCGCGTTTGCGATCGCTTCTTGGCCAATGCGAAAGAGCGCGTCCTTGATGCGGTAAGGAGTCGGCGCGCCTTCGCCTTCAACAGTGGTGAGCACCTTGATTGATCCGTGCTCGACCATCCTGCACGCAAAAGCATTGAGTGCGGAGTGCAGGGGCTCCGATTCGAGGAATTCCCGGCGCAGGGTTAAAAGACTCCGGCTAGCTTCTTCATGGCTGTGCCTCACTAATTCGCAGGCAAGATCGATCTGCTCGTTGATGGCATGCATGCTCTTTGGCATGCCGTTGCTGATTGCCTGCAGTTGAAACCCAATGCCCACGAAGCATTGAGCGAGCGTGTCATGCATTTCGTGTGCGATTCGCTCGCGCTCCTCAACAATAGCTTGTAGCCGCCAATGTTTTGCGTGGATATAGAGCAGATAGGCAAGCAGCGCCAGCGTCAAGCAGACGAGCCCGATGATCAGGAGGTTTCGCGCGCTCCACCAGGGCGCCCCAGCCAGCACCTCCAGGTCATCGCTGCTCGGAATCAGCAGGACAAAGGGCGTCAGGTTATGAGTATAAAGCGAATCCACTACGCAAACACCGCGCAACTTGAGGTGGCTTCGGCGACTTATGCTCCGGGCGATTGCGTTTCCACGTCCTTCATGGATGATCGCCTGGAACGATTGGCCATCTGACTTCAAGGTCAGCAGGAGCGTGTTGTCGGGTCCTGCATCCTTCGCCCAAAGGTCGCCATCGACTTCGATGAACATGGCGTCGAATGCACCCGTGGCTGCCTGGCCGGCGGTTACAGCCACAGCAGGAGCGGGAGCATGCGCCCACAATAGCCGTATGTTGGCGTTGCGAATCACACAGCTGAAGTCGTGCACATCAATTTCGCCCGTAACCTCAACTTCGTCTCCAATTTTCAGATGAGTTTCACTGGAAGGGATCACCGCAACTCCTCCCGTCGCATCCTGGACGTAGAGGCTTGGATAAGTGAGAATTACCGTGCCGCGGATCGTCGCTCGTCTGGATTTGGTACGAATCAGGCGTAAGCCGCTGATGCTCTCCACTGGAGAGGCATTCGCCGTTGCGCCACCTGGTCTGTTGCGGATGACTTGCTGTTTCTTTGAAGACGATGCGTTCAGCCGATCTGGATTAGAAATACGCTCAACTACTGGTTCATCCACAGCATACGAGAGCTTCGGTGGGGTTACCGAAGGGCTAGCTTGCGGAAGGTTGCTTTCCGATGCGGTTAAGGGAAGCACCTCTAGGTTCTTCCAAACTCCGCCCGATGAGTGTGAGCGAAGGCCCACGCGACCTTGGGGCACGCAGTCCTTGTCTATGACCGAGGTTGCTTGAAAAGCCCTAGTGGAAATTTCGGTCGCGATCGCGGTGATCTGACATCCACGCACAGCCCCTTTCAAGTGATACCACTGAAACGGATGGACCCCGCCGGGCATTGGCCGCGCCGCCAGCTCAATCCATCCGTGGTCAGCGAGACCGATAATGAGGTTGTCATCGTTGCTGCGCAGGCCAACATAGTAACCTCTGTAAGAATCAACTCCCCGCTCTTCGTCGCCGGACCGCAACATGAGTCCTGCATCGCCTTGCTGTCCCAAAAGTTCCACATCCCCACTGAAGGAATAATCTTTCCAGACCGCCGAGCCGGTGACCAGCTTGGCGCCACGCTCGTCGGAATCATTTCGCATAACTCCGTTGGCAAGCTCCCAGATGCCACCAAATGCCGTCCACTCGCCGGCTTGACCGGATGCGAACGAGTCGTGGTAAGGCAGTCGGTTTGATGGTCTCCTCAGAAAAACTGTGGCGGCGATCCCGAGCATAGATACTATTGCCACACCTATGCCTGCGATTCGAAGACGTCCGCGGATTCGGTTGGTCACTTTCAATTTGGAGATCTCCAATTCATAGTGAGCATCTGCTGCACTTCCGGCGAATTCAGGTTTTCTCGCGTCACCAGCTTGGGGCTCAGCTTAATTTGTTCTGGCACATGCTCACCTCGCCGCTCGGCGGCAATCAACTGGACAGCCCGATAGCCCATCTCGTACGTATTCTCCAAAATGATGGAATCAATCTCCCCCGTGACCACAGGTGGTATCAGCTCCTGCTCGCACGCCACCAGTTTGATTTTGCCCAGCATTCGATGCGTCTGCAGTGCGATGAACGCCCCTCGGGTCGCAGCGGAGTTGAGGGCCAGGATCGCGTCAATTTGCGGGTTCTTGGCCAACACATCATCGGTGACTTCCTGAGCCTGTGCAATATTGAATCCGCCGGTCCGTTCATCGACGATCCTGATACCGGGAAACTTCGCATCCAGATGAGTCTCGAAGGCCTGCATCCTATTCACGATGCCCGTTATATCAGGATCGATGCCGAGGACGACGACCGATCCTTTTCCCTGCAGGATGAGGCCAATCCGCTCCGCTGCGATCCTTCCGGTCTCCTCCTCGTCATTGAGAATGTAGGAAAGTTTGGCGCTGGGCGGGATAGCGAGCGGGGAACTGATCACGACAGTAGGAATGCCACGAGCAATCAGGTTTCGAACGGGCACCATGAGCGCAAGAGCCTGGTCCGGCGCCAGAACCAGCGCCTGCGCTCCCCTATCGATTGAGTGCTGGACAATGGCGATCTGCCTCTCGACGTCGTCTTCGCTGGTTGGAGCGTTCCAGTAGATGGTAAAGCCTGTCTTTCGAGCGGCTGCCTCTGCGCCGGCGTGCTCCGCCTCCCACAACACCAGAGCTGTTGTTCGCGGAATAACTGCGATGACTGGAGGCCGCGAAGAATTGCAGGCGAGATCCGCCAGAAGGATGAATCCCGGCACCGCGGCTGATATAGTCCGCCATGCGGAGGCCCTCGATCTTTCAACTTCTGCCAATCCTCTTGTCATGCTTTCGTGCCGCGTTCAGGGCCCATCGGTTTCCTGGGGCAGAGTCTATCTAGCGTTCTATCCGTTCAAGTTCGATCACTACGACGCTTGCATGCGGAAAGATGTACCAGAAATCCGGACCCACTTGCGGATAACTCGTCTCTGCCCCAATCGCATTGGGGTCGGTCTCACTGTTCTCAGAGTAGATACTGGGTGCCGTTATGGTCTTCGCCGTGGCGCGTGGTCGAGGCCTAAACCCTTCGATCTGGATCGCGGCACGATAGTCCTGCGTCAAACTCCGGTTGACACAGAACAAAACCAGCTTATTCGCAGAGATCCCTTGTGCTGCCACTACGTCGAGCCAGCGTACACCTTCGATATGAGGCAGGCGAGTGATGCCGTTTTCGACGGAGTACGTCGGGCCATCGGTATCAACCGGAACCAGGTAGGTGGGGACTTCCTCCGCATAGGAGCGGAGCACCCAATAGCCCGGTGCGCCATACACCTGTTCACGCTTCTTCCAAATGCCCGCGAATTCCAGAACGCCCGTCATATCGGAGATGGGGACCATCTCGGAATTTCTCAGCAGCATATTCAAGAATCCTGCCGTGTCGATCGCCCCGCCCAGGTTATTGAAGTTTGGAGCAGCTTGCCCGGCAGGTTCGCGGTCTGCGGTGAACAGCCATTCAGTGAAGGCGATCCTTGCCTCTTTGTGACTGCTTTCCTTTATCTGCTCCATCATCTCTTTCAATCGACCTTCCAGACCTGCTGGTAAGGCAAAGGTGGCAAGCGCAATGAAATCGTTGGAGGGGTTCTTGAACTGGACCCGATTATCGTTGACGACGAAGTGAGTGGACAGGTATTCAAATGTGCCTGGCGGTGTCGCTAGTTGCGCCGCGTTCCAGTCGTGGTAGAAATCTTCGTCATCGCCGGTCGCAATCAACTGTGCTCCGGGATCAACCTTGCGGACGGCCTCGCTAAACTGTTCCGTGCGGGTACCAATCTGCTCCCGTGGAGGGTAACCCATGTTCCAATTGCCCCACAGCTCGTTCCCCAATTCCCAGAGCAGTCCACCCTTTTTGTCCTTCCAATGCTCGTTCACGTACTGGACCCACGCAGCCGCTTCTGCGGGCGTTCCCGACCCAAGATTCAGGGCGATCTGAGGCTGGGCGCCGACTAGTTCGCAGAAGCGCAGGAATTCGTCCGTGCCGAAGGTGTTGTACTCCGGAATGTTCCACGCCCGGTTGAGTTGACTTATACGCTTGTCGCGAGGGCCAATGCCGTCTCTCCAATGATACGAGGAGGTGAAGTTACCGCCGAAGCGTACCAGTGGCGACTTCAAGTCGCGAGCCATCTGGATTACCTCCGGATCCATACCATCGACATTGTCGGCGGGCATCAACGAAACCTGATCCACGAGCGCCCTGGCATCATCGCGCAACGCGATAACAAAGTCCGCCGGCTCGAGATGACCAACCTCACCCGGCTTAAGTTCGAGTTCGAATGTGTATTTTGTCCACTCGTCTCTGTCCGCGGTGATTCTGGCATCGGTGAAAATATGCTGAGGAGTGTTCCGCTCCCGCAGAGAGACATAGACGCTTGACGGCCCCGACACATGCTTGATCCAGAGGCTGCCCTTGTAGTGGAGCACGCGATGCACCGGCAAATAAATGCGCTGCCGAATCCCCACTTCGCCTTCCGGCAGCGCCATGATCAGCAGCGACCGTTGGGAATTTGCGGCGTCGCCCCAACGAGGTTCATACCGGTTCCCCTGCCCCGCCTGCAGTGGCTCCCACGGCAGCGGCAGATCTAGCTGAGAAGCTCCCACGAGTTCCGGTCGCTCGCGCACCATTGTGGCCACGTGTCCAGCACTCCATAGATCCCCTTCCAGACTTGGATTTGCGAGCAGCTCTGCCCAGAGCCCGCCATAAGTGGAATAACCGATGGGCTCAAGAAAACTCCCGAAAATCGTATTCGGTATGGCCGTCGACAACGCTTGTCCCGCATGCACATGTACATGGATCCGCGTGTCTTGGGCCGAGTCAGGGCTTTGATCAATGATCTGCCCGCCGGCACTTGCAGCAATCAGTAGAGAGAGACTGCCTGCGATTTTTAGCTTCTTCTTTAGACGCGCTTTTGCCCTCATGCGCCTCCTGTCACCATTCATCGCTCAAAATCGATCCGAACGCTAGGAAGGATAGAAGTATATTGGATGCGAGGCAGACGCCGAATCGTTCACCTCAACTATTCGCTGAGGGAATTTCACATCATGCAAGGACTCTGGCCGCTGGGGAAGCCGTACATTGAACTGCGCCGAGCATGAGACGCTCTCTACTTGCGTTCACCCGCGGCCTTGGTGCCATAGAGCTGTGCGCTGGTGGCCAATTCGGCTTTCGCACGGTCTGTCATGCCCGCCCGGCGATACGCGAGACCCAGTTCATAGTGCAGATGCGCGTCCTGGGGAGTCATTGCGACGGCCTCTTCAAGTTCGGCAATTCCCTGTTTTGAATCACCGGTTGCGGCGAGAGCCCGGCCCAGCTTTTCGTGGCACTCGACACACTTTGGTGCAATGGCGACGGCCTGTTTCAGCAGGGGGACGGCTTCGGCGCAGCGATCATGATCGATGAGGAAGGATCCGTAGTCAAGATATGGCCACTCGTCTTTGCGTGCTTCGTCACGAGCTAGAGTAATAGCTCGGCGGAAGGACTGATCGGCAGCGGTGGCGTGGTTTTCGGCATCGAGTACGAGTCCCAGATTTTCAGCCGCTTTTACGTGGTTTGGATCAAGCGCGAGGGTCTTGTTGAAGGCGCGCTCGGCTTCCGGAAAACGGCTTTGCGTGTAGTAGCAACGGCCCAGGCTATACCATGCGTCAATGTTGTTAGGGTCGAATTCCACGGCCCTCTGAAGCCAATGGATGGCGTCGGGGTAATCGTCGAGCAGAACGTAGTCTAACGCGACGACCTTCAGGTCGTTACTCGAAGGTGTCCTGAGGCGCGCTGCCGCGGAGTAGGTCTCGAGTGAATCGCGCGCTTTATTCTCGCGCTGCTGTACAAAGCCGAGGATGAAAAGGGCATTCGCGGAGTCGGGATGGAGCTTTGCATATGCGGCGAGCGCGGTCTCCGCCTCCGCCAAGCGGTTCACATGGAAAAGCGCTTTTCCTTGGTAGAGAAGTGCGTCGCTCTTGCCGGGGTTTTCAGCTTCGGCTTTGGCCATAAGCCCGGCAGCGTCGTCCCAGCGTCCGGTATCGTATGCCGCTCTTCCCTGCTTATAAAATGGACTGTCGTGCCCCTGCAAGGCAGGTGCGAAGCAACCTGCGAATAGCGACAACATGCAGCACAGCGACAGAACGTTTTGCCTGAGTTGATGCATTACTACCTTTAAAGAGTACACCTGCGCCTACGGTGCCACCCGGTTGCAGTCAACGCGAAATCGTCCTCCGGAATGGCTTTTCCGTTACAAAGCCGATGTTCAATGAGAGACTTGGCGATTGGCTCATCTGAGGAGAAAAGCCAATACCATAAGTGAAAGGCCTAATGGGACACGGAACCGATATCAGGCCAACTCGCTCGTTGAGATTCCGTTAAGCGCCTAACGCGCGATCGCGTCGCGAA
>Ga0206981_10010_pt1 | contig 46703 bp, 44 predicted proteins | sample Alteio_BWMinCont_17_FD_153312 | JGI IMG/M metagenome (GOLD analysis project Ga0206981, IMG submission 153312) | Enriched cells from forest soil in Barre Woods Harvard Forest LTER site, Petersham, Massachusetts, United States -... | ecosystem: Environmental > Terrestrial > Soil > Temperate forest >... | reverse complement strand
CACGAGTCTCCCTAAATGGTCTGCAGCGCAAAAGCTACTCGTGCGCCGCCGACAGGTAATGAACCTTCTCGACAAGTAACCCTGCCCTGCAATATGCGCAGTGAAGACGCAGCCCCCCCGCTGCCAAGTATGTCGCTTGTGGCCCGCGTTTAGGTAGCCGGCATACATCGTAGTGTATTTTGATTTTTATAACAATACTGCCAAATTTATCAACAGAACACCCCAACCCCGGTCAGCGTCCCGCTGACATCACCAAACAACCCTCAGCATACTTTACAGGTTGATGCTGCTATACCAGTACCCATGCGCCTCATTTAAAAGCCGGCTTTAATAACCACGAGGTTGTAGTGCCCAATACGGCCCCACCAAAAACATCGCTCGGGTAGTGTACCCCCAGGTACATCCGCGAATAGCCTACCGATCCTGCCCATAAATACGAAGGAACTATCACGTACCATTTTGGATACGCCCTTGATAACGCCGTTGCAACCGCAAAGCTTGTTGATGTATGCCCCGAAGGGAACGAGGTACTGCCGGCATTGTAAACCGCAACGATTTTCAAATTTTGCACAAATGGGCGGCGGCGTTTAAATATAGCTTTCATTAACAAAGTAGCACCCAAAGTTATGGCTGTGCTGCTGCCCACATATAAAGCGTTTTGGCGCATCTCGCCATCATGTCTTACTATACCGCCAACCATTAATGCGGCAGGTATGCCGTAGGCAACATAAGTTAATGAATTAGATAAAAACAGCATCTTTTTTGTTTCGCTGTCATTGCGCTGCAAAGCCAGGTTGATCAAAAATTTATCATCAAACCGCTGCACAAAGTTATTCACCTGCGCTGCCTGTACCTTTACTTGTGTAGTAGTTTTTGTTTGCTCCGGGGTTTTGGGTTGCTCTTCTGTTTTTACCTGCCCAAAAACGTTCCCCGCAAAGGTTATAATAACAAATATTTGCAGAACAGATAACGCATTGATTGCCCTTGTACACTTGCTTATTTTCATAAAAATACTGGTATGATTATATGATACTTTAGCCTATTTAAAGGTGTTTTTTCGTCGTCGCAGGGTGTCCGCAATGCTATTGAGTTAAGGACATCTTAAACATTTAGCCCCCTCTAAATCTCTGCCGCTGGCTAGCGGAGAGACTTTAGCTTCGCCAGCGTTTATTTTTTCAAGTCCTCCCTACCGGGGAGGATTTAGGTGGGGCATTTGGACTAAGTTATGTGGTTAGTATAGCCAACATTCCCTTAACTTAATAGCATTGAGGGTCTCCTGCACGGGCCCCTGCACTGCAATAAGTCTTTTATTTATTACCGAGTTCCTCCGCCAGCCCGATAAGAAGCCCCTCGGTTCCGCGAATGTAGCAGAGCCGGTACGAGTTCTCATACTGAACCACTTCGCCCACAAGCTGAGCACCGTGCTTGCTAAGCAGCCTGGACACCATCTCGTCGATGTCTTCAACAGTGAACATAACACGCAGGTAGCCAAGTGCGTTCACCGGGGCTGCACGGTGATCTGAAATTACAGGCGGGATAACAAATCGTGAAATCTCAAGCCGGCTATGGCCATCCGGAGTAATCATCATGGCAATTTCTACGCGCTGAGAACCCAGCCCGGTAATGCGGCCGGCCCATTCGCCTTCCGCTATACCCCGCCCTTCAAGCTTCAGGCCTATCTCTGTAAAAAAGGAAATGGCGTTATCCAGGGATTCCACAACGATGCCCATATTGTCCATTCTTATTAATTTGTTTTCCGCCATGGTTTTATCTCCTTAAGAATTAAAGGTAACGATGTTATTGAATTAATGTTCAGAACAAACTTCAATAAAGTTAAACGTATTAAATTGTATGAACCGGAACCAGGTAACCCCACAAAAAAAGCGAACTGTAGCTGCCGCAAGTATTTAAAACACGTTGAAATTGCTATAAACAAATACCTTGATTTCTGATAAACGGCCAATACATTAAAATAAAATGCCTGATTGTTGAAATAATTAGGATCAGGATTAAAAGATGGCAACTTTAAGTTTAATTTTATTTATTAATTTGACGGGGCTATTTTCATATGAATCCATCTGAACCTATAAAATACCGTATCCAGTCCATCGATGTTTTACGTGGAATTATCATGTTGATAATGGCGCTTGATCATTGCCGCGATTACTTTCATTACAGTGGTCCCAGCCCAACTAACATGGCAACTACCACAGTTTTGTTTTTTTTTACACGCTGGATCACGCATTTCTGTGCTCCTGTTTTTGTTTTTCTGAGCGGTGTATCGGCTTATCTGGCCGGTACAAAACGCACTAAGGGTGAGTTTAGCATATTCCTGTTAAAAAGAGGTCTTTGGCTTATTTTGGTGGACATGATAGTGATCACCTTTATCTTTACCTTTAACCCATTTTATAATGTCGTGATACTTGAGGTCCTGGCGGCAATCGGCGGCAGTATGGTAATCCTAAGTTTGCTTACCCGTGCCCCGTTGAAAGTGGTCGCCATTATTGGCTGTATCATCTTCTTCGGCCATGATATGCTAAACCTTGTGCCATTGCCGCAAAGTGGAGTGATCAGCGTTTTGCTGAAAATATTTTTCACCGCATTGGCAACAATATTCCCTATTGGTAAAAATCATTTTGTATGGGAGTTGTATGCCATTGTTCCATGGACAGGTGCAATGCTGCTGGGGTACGTTTTCGGATCGCTTTTTAAAAAGGATTTTGATGGGGTGCGAAGAAGGAAATTATTACTGGTGGCCGGCTTTTCATTAGTACTGTTGTTCGTCATTCTAAGACTGGTCAATAAATACGGCGACCAGTCGCATTGGGAAATACAACGCAACTTCGCTCACACTTTGCTTTCATTTTTAAATACCAGCAAATATCCGCCATCCCTGCTATATTTTTGTATGACACTCGGTCCTGCACTTATTTTCCTCTCACTGGTTGAAAATGTTCAAAATAAACTCACGTCCGTTTGCATAATATATGGCAATGTGCCATTATTTTATTTTATCGTGCATTTTTGTCTCTTAAGGGCAATTGAAGTTATCCTGATCTTCGCCACCGGATTTAACCTGGATAAAGCTAAATCGCCCGGCTCGCCATTCGTGTTTCAACCAGCGGGTTTTGGTTTTCCGTTGTGGGTGTGTTATTTGATTTGGTTGTTTGCAATAGCCGCACTCTATTTTCCCTGCAAATGGTATGGTAATTACAAAAGGTCGCACCAGCAATGGTGGCTTTCGTACTTGTAGCGGTTTTGAGGGCCTGCCCTCCTCTATCGCGAGTATCCGGGCAGGCCAAAAGAAGGAAAAACGGAGCATGCGCCACCAAATTTTAAATCTTTTTATTTGATCTTTTGTTTAAACGAAACGCCACCATTGCTCCAGTAAAACTGCATCCCCGAAGCAGCCCCTTGCTGCTGGCCGAATTTAATCTGTACATTTTCGTCCAGTTGGAAAAACCCGGGCGAGATATAACGCAATTTAAAAACCTGGTTCCCCCGTTCCGGGTTTTCACAATACAGTGCATTTTCTTTTACATAAAACTTTAGCCCGCCCTCATAAGTGCCAAGGTAAGCTTGCACAGCTTGAGAGTCTACCGGCCGGTCAACGGCTTTATACTGATTTGCAGCCCATGAATTCGGGAATAAAATTGAAGTGACATCGTCCAGCGATGCATCCGCCTTAAGTGCAATGTCAGGAATAACCCCGGTGCCCTCCCACTCTGTCCCGGTATGGATATTATACGTATGGGCAAACGGAATACCTGCTACAAAGCCATGTCCCAAAAAAACCGGCCCCACCGGATGCGAGCCGCCTGCTGTTTTTTCACCTGCTATCGTTCCCCTTTTTGTCGCCTGCATCGCGTAAGCCAGGTCTTCAGCCGCCGAAACCGTGTTGCTGCTGGTTAATACATACACCGGCATCCGCAGGATCAGCCCGTCGGTGGCTGTTGGGTCCGTCCAGCCCTTGGCAGTGTCACGCTTGTTGGGGACAATGATATCATTTACCCGTGTCCTGCCCGCAAAAAAATAACTGGCCACCTGTTTAACCATCTCCGGGCTGCCGCCATGGTTGTCCCGCAGGTCGATGATCAATGCTTTGGTATGCTGTACAAAGCGGAAAGCCGCTGTAACGGTTTCTTTGGCAGCGGGGCTAACATCCACAAACCCGTTAAATTTTACGTAGCCCACATTGCCGGGTAAAATTTCTGAAGCAGTGAACGCAAAATTACGCTCCGCCATATCGGCATTCCGAAGCGAATCCTGGTGCGGGTTGGGCGCACGCATTGGCGGAGGCGCACCCATTTGCGCCAGCCGGCGATCGAAATGGAAACCCATATGCAGGTCAGGACAGGCAGTTTGCAGGTCAGCCGAGATCCGTGTTGCGAAAGCTTGCGGGTCTTTGATATCCCGGTAGGCGCCCTTTGACAATTGTCCCTTAAGGTATTTACTCATCACCAGGGCTTTATCGGTGAAAACATAGTTAGTGATCAATGCTTTTGACAAGGTATCGATCACTACCTGTGTGAGTTCCGGTGTCATTACAACGGCAGTAGCCTGCGGCCTTTCCTGCGCCATGCAGGCAAAGGAAATTGTCAAAAGGAATAAGGTTATTTTTTTCATGGTTTGATTGGTTTAAGATTCTTTATTACCACGTCCCCATCCCCCCTGTCCATAGTCTGTAACTACAGTACCTAAACTGCCAAACTTCGACAGATGCCGGCAATTCTAAAATATATTATGACGAAACGCTCACCCCGCGACGGGGAGCGATTCATTTATCCATGGAGCGTTTCAATGTAGTATGTGTCGATCGGGTACCCACCCGCAGGCTTATTGAGTCGCCGTCGGCGTAGTATCTGCCTTTGTTTTTAATCTTCATGGTATTAATGTTAGCAGTGAACCACAGGCTATCGCCTTTAACTATGCCATCCGAAATATCGAAGCTGCCTATCGACGACGTCACCGTACCCGTGAGCGTCTTGCCATCAGTCTTAAAAGTATAACTTATCGGGAATTCATTGCCATCCGGCCCTTTTAGCATTGCAGACCATTTGCCATCTATACCGGCAAAATAAGCGAATGCAGCGCCAACGCAAAGAAGCAAAGCCAGCGTTGTTAATATATTTCTTTTCATGGAGTGAAAGGTTAAAATGATTTATTAAAAGTAAACATTTATTCTTAAAAGACCGCTCTCTATAGACTGTGTCTACGGCCTATAATACCTCTATTCTGTGCCTGCAGTAACTCAATTGCCAAAATTTGATAAATAAAGGCAATTGTAAAACTATATCATGGCAAATGCTACTACATACAGCGGGGAAGTTTTATGATCTTAAAAGGTTTATAGCTGCATACAAGTTAAGGATAGCTTTTATTCTCCCTGCTCCTATTTATAAGATCGCCAAAAATATTTTCAAAAAAATTTGCGCAACTCGATAGTTGCATATATATTTGCGCAACTAATGAGTTGCACAATATATGAAACACGATATTTACCAGGCCATAGCCGACCCTACCCGCAGAGCGATCCTTACATTACTTACCATAGGCGCCATGACACCCAATGCCATTGCCGGGCATTTTGACAGCAGCAGGCAGGGGGTATCAAAGCACATACAGGTACTAGCCAAATGCGGCGCTGTTGACCAGACGCAGCGCGGACGCGAAATTTATTACCAGCTAAATTTTGATAAAATGAAAGAGATAGACCATTGGATGGAAGCCTTCCGCAAGTTATGGGAGACCCGTTTTGACCAGTTAGATGAACTATTAAATGACTTATAAACTAAACAATCATGACAAACAATTTTGTGTTCGAAACAGATCTTGCCGCTAAAAAAATTCACATAGCTCGCGAATTTAACGCACCAATTGAAAAAGTATGGAGAGCCTGGACTGAACCCAACCTTATTGAAAAATGGATTGCGCCAAAGCCCTGGACTGCCGAAACCAAAATATGGGATTTTACCGTTGGCGGAATATGGCTTTATGCCATGGTTGGCACTGAAGGCCAAAAACATTGGGTGTTTGCCGAATTTACCGCAATAGAAAATGGCAGCGCTTTTTCAACAACAGGTATGTTTTGTGACGGCGACGGCAACCCGGTTCCTGATGGGCCAAAATCATACCGGGATACTAAATTCTCGTCAATTGACGGTAATAGAACCAGGGTGGATTCGGTAATTACCTTTGAAGACGAAGCCACCATAAAAATGTTCGCCGAAGGGGGCTTCAAAGAAGGCACTGCCGCGAGTCTTAACAACCTGGATGAATTACTGGCTTCGGAATAAGCCCAATAAATTACTTATAAAACTAAACAATCATGACAAACAATTTTGTGTTCGAAAAAGACATTTCCGCTAAAAAAATTCACGTAGTACGTGAGTTTAACGCGCCGGTTGAAAAAGTATGGAAAGCCTGGACAGATCCGGACGTGCTTGAAAAATGGTGGGGGCCTAAACCCTGGGTAGCTATAACCAAATCGATGAATTTTACAGTAGGCGGTGCCTGGCTGTATTACATGGCAGGGCCGGGAGGTCAGAAGCATTGGAGTTATGTAAGGTTTACCGCTATTGAAAATGGTAGTCGTTTCGCGGCCGATACTGTATTCTCTGACGAGAATGGTACCGTAGCCCCCGGTGCGCAGGTAGGCCACTGGGACAACAAATTTGTAGCCGTGGGCGATAAAACCAAAGTGATAATCGATATTAACTTCGATGATGAAGCAACCATGAAAATGTTGGTGGAAATGGGTTTCGAAGGCGGCTTTACCATGGGCCTCAACCAGCTGGAAGAGTTACTGGGATAGTTTGCTGCGTTTATTTTATTAATCAAAGTACTGCCGTGATAGAAAGAAAATACAATTAATTTTAAATACAATTATTTATATGAGAAAATTAAAATTACAGGTACAAATGACCATTGATGGTTTTGTAGCCGGGCCAAATGGTGAGAACGACTGGGTGTTCATACCTGGCAAAAACGACCCGGAGGTTTTACAAAAGATTATCGGGTTCGGCGTGGAGCTTGCCGCCGGCTGCGATACCCTTCTGCTGGGCCGCAAACTGGCTGCTTCTGAATTCTGCACACACTGGGAAAATGTGGCCGACAACCAGCCAGACAACCCCTGGCACCCTTTGGCGCAGTTGATAGCCGATCATCGCAAGATCGCCTTCAGCAGCAGCGAAACAACCCTTCCCGGCCGCAACCTCGAAGTGGAAAACGGCGATCTGGCCACGACTGTACAGGCGCTAAAAAAACAGCCCGGCAAGGATATCCTTGTTTACGGTGGCGCCAGCTTTGTAAGCTCCCTCGTTAGCTTGAACCTTATTGATGAATATTATCTTATCGTTAACCCCGTTGCAATAGGTGCAGGCCTATCTATTTTTAAGGAGAGAAAAATATTGAACTTAGAAAGTTCAATAGCTTACAATAACGGCAAAGTGCTTAATAAATACGTACCGGTATAAGGCGGGAGTCTAAGATGCCCCATTCAACGCGCTCATTAACAAGCTACGCCGATTTCTTTTACATACGTTCAACGAGATCGGCGTAGCTCATTTTGTTAACATTCCTTGTCAGAGGGATTTAAAAGGTGAAGCAAAACAATATAAAATTAATCAACCTTCTGATACAGATCGGAGTTAAAGCAATTACCGTAATTAATTAAAAGATGAAAAAGAAATTTTCGTTCCTTTTATTGCTGCTTATCCCCGGTACAATCAACGTATTCTGTCAAAACAATACTTTGCAACCTGGAAGTGCAATTGCTGAAAAATTTTCACTGGAGCGGCTCAATCGCATCGACAAACAGATAGAACAATATATCGATTCGGGCTGGGTAAAAGGCGTAGATGCTTTTATAGCGCGTAATGGAAAGATAGTCTATTATAAAGCTTTCGGTATGGCGGATGCCGAAAAGAACATCCCGATGAAAACCGATGCTATATTTCGCATCGCATCACAAACCAAAGCAATCACCAGCGTGGCGGTTATGATGTTGTTTGAAGAAGGTAAGTTCCTGCTTGATGATCCTATCTCAAAATACATCCCATCATTTGCGCATCCCAAGGTATTGGTTGAATTTAACCCCAAAGATTCAAGCTATACTACCATCGTAGCTAAAAGAGAAGTTACGATCAGGGACCTGTTAACCCATACGTCAGGCGTTGATTATGCGCAGATTGGGTCGGATAAAATGAACGCGATTTATGCAAAAGCAGGTATTTACCTGGGTTTTGTAAGCGATAAGTTACTTCTTGCAGATGCAATTAATAAATTAGGAACCCTGCCTTTGGTTCATCAGCCGGGAGAACAATTTACCTACAGTTTAGGCATCGACGTATTGGGTTACCTGGTTGAAAGGGTCACCGGCAAAAGTCTCGACAGATTTTTTAAAGAAAGGATATTTCAGCCTTTAGGAATGAACGACACCTATTTCTATCTGCCGAAAGCAAAACATTCAAGGCTTGTAGCGGTTTATAGGCCGGATACGCAACAGCATTTGGTTAAATGGGATAAAACGACTTTTCAGGGTGTTTCTGCGGATTACCCGCTGGTTAACGGAACCTATTATTCGGGCGGGGCGGGTTTAAGCTCAACCATAAAGGATTATGCGATTTTTTTGCAGATGCTTTTGAATAAAGGTGTTTACAACGGCCATCGTTTGCTCGCCAGGCATACGGTCGAATTGATGACAATGAATCAAATCGGCAATTTAACAATGTTTGGCGGCCAGAATAAATTCGGCCTGGGATTCGGCCTGACAACCAAAGCCGGGCAGGCAGCACTTGGCCAAACCGAAGGCTCATTTAGCTGGGCAGGGTTTTATGGTACTGAATACTGGGCAGATCCAAAAGAACACCTGGTTTGTTTATTCTTTGCACAGGAATTTCCATATCCGCATGCCGAACTAAATGAAAAATTCGTGGCTATGGTATACGCGGCGCTGAATAATTGAGTTGATTTATTCGTTATTAAGGTCATCAAGTCATTCGTGACACACCCAGGCGGAAATAAAAAAATTATAATGGAAATATTAGTTTTTAAGACGAATGTAACCAGCAAGAAAAAGGTGAGCATGGTTGCGCCCCTGCTCACTTCTTTTCCAACAATTCGTCAATGGAATTTCGACCTGGATGATTGTGATAAAGTATTACGTATCGAAGCTACCGGTCTAAATCCCGGTTCGGTAGAGCAACTGCTGCTCATGGCAGGTTTTAATTGCCAGGAGTTGGTGTAGATAAGTCCGGGAAGCCAGTAAAGCCCACCCATCCGCACGTTTTCTAATTATTAAATAATCATAAGTGGTGCTTTGAAATCACCGACCTTATGTTAAATTTCACTGCCAGCAAAGAAGTACTATTGGTTGTTCCTGATAGTATTGCATTGTGGCATAGGCCTCTTCAGCAGAAGTATTGGACCCTATTTGATAATAGTGGGTTTCATACGCACTTCATAAGCAATATACTCCTTACCCCAATCACAAAGTTCATGCATCACCCTGGTTAGTTCAAGGCCGCTATGAGTAATATGATATTCCACTTTCAATGGTACCTGGTAGAAAATCTTTTTCTCCACAAGCTTTGACCTGACTAATTCATTCAACACTGACGACAGCACATTATCTGAAATACCATTGAGGTATTCCTTTAAGTTTGAGAACCGCAAAATATCCTGTTTAATAAGTATCAAGACTTCTGATACCCATCTTTTTCCAATAATCTTCAATACTTTATTTAAAGTACATCTTTCTTCAAGATAAAATTCATTTAAAGTGTTTGTCGAATTAACTTTCTTTTTAGTCATACTCATTTCTTTATTAGTAACTCACAAAGGGTATGGTCCAATCCATGGGCTTTTTAAAGCCATACATTTGTGCTATAAAATTACATTTTAGTAAGTTAAAACTGATTAAATGAATTGTCCCATCGATAGATATAGTAATCACCGGACCTGTTATTACAACCTATAAGATATTATTGAGAAAAAGTAAGTCAAAAGGATAAATGCAAAGTATCCCTTTGGTCTAAACTCGCTTTAACGGGATTAATAAAATAATATGAAAGCATATCAAATCACAAATGGCTATAGCATAGCCAGTTTAAGTTTAGTTGAAAAAGATCATCCTCAACTTCTGCCAAACCAGGTATTAGTTAAAATCAAGGCCTTGTCTTTAAATTACAGAGACCTTTTGGTGATCAAAGGCGTTGACGACTGGAAGCCCCCTGTTGGAAGGATCCCTGTTTCTGATGGAGTAGGAATCATTGTGGAAGCAGGAAGTGAAGTAACAACGGTATCTGCAAATGATAGAGTAGCCGGGCTTTTCCTTCCAAACTGGCTTGATGGAAAATTGACGACTGAAAAGTTAGCAAATCCATTAGGAGGAAAGGTTAGAGATGGCTTGCTTCAGGAGTATGTAGTGTTCAATGAAAATGAACTGATCAAAGTTCCGGCTTTTCTAACTGACGGTGAAGCGGCAACACTTCCATGTGCCGGGCTTACAGCCTGGCATGGTTTAATGGAAAAAGACAAGATACAACCTGGGAATACTGTTCTTATTGAAGGAACAGGTGGTGTATCATTATTTTCTATCCAGTTTGCACTTATGGCAGGTGCAGAGGTCATATTATTATCCGGCAGTGACGAGAAATTACAACGTGCTAAACAAATGGGTGTAAATCACCTGATCAACTATAAACAATTTCCCAATTGGGAAGATGAGGTATTGAATATAACAAATGGCCGCGGCGTTGATCACGTAGTAGAAGTAGTGGGAAGCGATCATATTAATAAATCCATTGATGCTGTAGCATTGGATGGCACCATATCTATAATCGGCCTGATCAACGGCTTAAAGGGGAACATTAATACCGTAAAAATCATGACCAGGCAAATAAAGCTGCAAGGTATCAATGTAGGGTCAAAAGAAATGTTTAATAAGATGAATAATGCCCTGGAAGTAAATAATATTCACCCGATAATAGATAAAACATACTCCTTTGACGAAGCAAAAGAGGCTTTAACTTTACTGGAACGCTCGTCTCATTTTGGAAAGCTTTGTATAAGTCTTTAAAAATATTTAGCCATGATTTAACCATGTGAAATCAAATAGGCGACGTGAAGTTTATCCAATCGTTTTTAAATTAATGTTAATGTACTTTTTTCTATTGGAAACCGCTATCATAAAGCAGATTGCTACCAATGTTCCTAAAATAGATGGGATAAACTGGCTATAAGGTTGATACTGTGGGAAAACTGTTCCTGAAAAAGCAGATAATAAACCAGTAAACGCACTCACCATTTTTAAAATATGTTCATATATCCATAGGCTTCCATACATTTTGATTGGTATAAAGTATCTGCCAAGATCATACACAATCATCAAAATCAAATAGCCTACCGTACTGTAAATAATTACGGGCGACCATATCATCCCTATAGATTTAAAATAATAAAGGAAATATGATACAGATGTTAATGCCAGCAGACATATTATTATGTCAATAAACCTGGGGCTATTTGACTTTGCTTTGATGATCCGGTAACCTGAAAATGCCTGATAACCGCTCAATACCGTTATAACCAGCAGAAAAGTATTTCTTCCGAACACAAACACTCCAATTAATCCGGTTATAATAACAATAGTCATCAGGATCAGGAATAATCGCCCGGTTAACCTGTGTAACTTCTTTCCTTTACTTGCAATAATTGCTATTAAACCAATAACTAATGCTGACGAACCTGCTGCGATATGTATCGCAATATTAATTTTATGAATAACTGTAAGACTTTCCATTTATTATTTTTTTAGCAAAGGAAAATCTAAAATGGATTACAATCGTCCCAAAAGGTAGGGAAAGACCTATAAATTCAGGAGCTAACCGCCTTTCGGCATTCCAAAGGTGTTTGGCCAGTAGTTTCCTTAAAAATTTTGTTGAAAGAAGACTTTGAACGAAAGCCGGAATCGTAAGCAATTCCCAATATCGAATAAGCGGCCAATTTAGGGTTTTTAAATTTATCTTTAACAGCCTCTACCCGATAGCCGTTTATGAAATTAAAAAAGTTTGATCCGGATTTTTGATTGATAACTTGCGAAAGCTGGTTTGCGGTGATTCCCAATTCACCTGCAAGCATAGCCAGGCTCAGGTCTTCTTTCAAAAAGGGTTTCTCTTTATTCATATGAAGTTTTAAACGCATAAAAATTTGATCTGCCTTTTCAGCGCTCAATCCCGAATTTTTATAGTTAGCCGCTATTATCTCTTCATTAAGATCTTCCTGGAGTGATGCATCGCTATTAAATACTGCATCCTGGTGCAGACCACAGTACCCGATAAAAAAAACATAAATAGTAAGGATGGCCCCAACAACTGCAAAAAGATCAGGATAACCTACAAGCCCGTAACTAACCCCATATTTGATAAATAGAAATAACCCTATAAAAAGAATAAGGAGCGAAACAACGATCCATTTTAACCAGTTCAGGTTTATTTTTTCGGTATAGGAATAATTGTCCGGCAGTCTTTTTTGATGACTTAAAAGCAGGAGAAAGCTTAGAACAACGTAACAGCCAGGAACAAGTGCCAATAAAGCTGTTAGGGAATATACAACCCACGGATTTAATGCATTACTAAAATGCGGGAACCCATCTTTAAAAAACAGATAATTCTCCTTTGTGTAATAAAGAAAAAAAGCAATGCAATTGAAAATTAAAAATGGCAGCAAATGGATCAGTATGCTTTTCCATTTAAAGCCCGTTCCAAGAGATAAAGAACGGATATAGAAATAAAGCACTGGGGAACTAATTAGCGGCAGGGAGAAACCTAACAATTGTAAATAACCCGGAAAAGTGGGGTTAACAGATAAGTTATCGTAATAAAACCCCAATTGCAATGAAATGATCCCCATCCATAACATTAATATACTGTCACTATTAGAAGTTTTGGGCTTACTCTTTAACAGCAGGATGAAAAATAGGCCATTAATAGCACCGGTTAATATTAACGATCTGAGCAGCATTTATTAAAAAAATCCAAATTAGCCAAATAAGTTTGTAACTTCTGGTCAAATATGATAAAACGGGTATAAAAACAAAAAAATCCGCCCGTACAAGCGTGCCGATTGAATGCCAAAAATGGCACAAATACCGGTAATGCAGAGATTTTAGTTTCTGTGAGTTAATGGCAGTGCCACCTTATGCAGGGCATTTATTGCACAGATAGATGGGCCGGTAGAATTGCGTTGCTAACTGGAAGGCGCTAAAAAACTTCGCCCAGGTTAACAAAAAAACCGTGTGAACCATGGGTGCCTATGCCATAATCAATACAAACGTTGGTATTTGAGTGCTTGTTTATTTTGATCCGGATACCTGCTCCTGTACCAGGATCAATCCCTTTAAATGTATTGCTGGGATAATCAGTAAAGCTTTGGCCATTGGCAAAAACTACGCCCCCAAACAAACCATTGCGACTGATGCCAAAGCGGTATTCCGTCTCAAGATACAGCATATCCCTCCCGCGGAATCGCCCCTCAGCATAGCCACGGCCACTATTTGTGTACATATCTCCAGCTGTTTGTGGTAAATCCAGGTAAGGGGTATTGGCCGATGACAACCAGGCTATACCCCAGAATGCCAGTACATTATTTGAATGGGCTGACAGCCTTAGATACTTGCGGATGTCAAGTTCTATAGATTGCCAATTGTTATTGCTGCCCAGCAACGTAAGATTTTGACGATATACCAGGTTGGCATACTCACCACCAAGTGGGTTTATACTATTACGCCTGCTGTCATATAGGAGATCGAGATTAATGCCCGACGAAGTGGATGCCGTTGTTTGCCCGTATTTTTCAAAACCGGAGATGCTTTTGTCCAGGTTACCACTGGCAATTATATTATAATGGTAATCTAAATTGTATCCGGCACCTGCGTAAAAGTCGGTGAATAATGTTTTATATAACGTGCCGTAAAACCTTATGTAATTAAAATCTATCTCATTGGTTTGCGCAGGTGTGGTCAACGAGCCAAGGCCATAAGTTTCTGTCGGGAATTTAGCGAAGCGAATATCAGATACAAGACGGTATTTATTGTCTGGGAACCAGATCTCCGCCCGGTTAAATAACAAGCGCTGGGCCTTTGTGTCATAGGACATATCGGCTTGCATGGTAGAAAGATTTTCGTGCTGGGCGTTGTCGGTATAGAATGCTACGTTGCCTGTCAAGTCAACAGCAAAGCCTGTCGAAAGCGTATACCCTAAGGCAGGGACCGCTGAAAAATTGTACTTTCGGACCCGCTTGCCCGCATCAGTCGAGGTGTGTTTATTAAACAAGCGATCAAAGGATTCGATCATATCCCGCTGGTTGGTTGAATCAGCAAGGTTTAACACAGATTCCTGGTCTTTAATTAAACGTTTATTTACCCTGTTGGTATCCGTCTGTGAAAAGGCTTTTGAAATGCAAAAAACTGCAAGTATGATAACTGAAATTTTTAAAGCTTTCAATGGCAATTGTTCTTCATTTCGTTAATAAGAAGTTTTATTACCAAATATGCTTACTTAATCTGAACCCAAGATGAAATTTAAAGGTATATCGTAAACTTAATATTCATTTTAACGTTTTTTAACAAACGTGTCGTTTTAAAAAACGAGATCATGAAAAAGTATCAGATTAACAAGAAATTGCGGCATAAAAAAACGGAAAGATTGCAAGCCATTACGATCTTTTCCGTTCAGTACCAACAGCGGGAAATTAATTGAATCCCACCCGTTCAAACATTTTGCTTAAATGTCAGAAATTTAAGCGTTCCGCTTAAATTAATAAACAAGTCTTAATGGTATTTTGATCGGCACTAATATGAAATAATACCCCCGGTTTTTAATTTAAACGCTTAAAACTTTCTGTGTCCAAGCAAAATAGCTTGGATAGGTGGATTAATCGTGTCCTCCTATCCACAGATCACCTTTTTTAAATGAATAGTATTCCCCCAATCCCAGGGTGCAGTTTAGATAATCTCGTAGCGACATAGCCTTTTGGCTTCCATGATAGTAACAATATCGATTTACGGGTGTGGACAACCACAATAGCCTTTCGAAGAAGTGTGGTAGCCTTTATCGGGCGGATCACCTGGTCCCGAACAAACCGGAGCTGAATAAATTTACCGGTTACTTGTATACGCAACAAAATCCCGGTTGTACTTGCTGCGATATTGAAGTGGTGACAAGCCGGTCAGCTTCTTAAAAACAGCGCGAAATGTTTTAGGGTCTGAGTATCCAACTTCGGCCATCGCTTCATACACCCCTCCCTGGGTCGATTCCAGGTTTTTTTTAACCGCTTCAATTTTCACCCTTTGCATGTATTCTTTTACCGTATTCGCAGTAGCACTCTTAAACCTGCGTTCCAGGTTGCGGCGACCCAATGCAAGCATGGATGCCAGCTCGCCTACACTTATTTGCGTATGAATATTGGCCTCGATATATTCCTGCGCTTTTCTTACAACCATATCCTGGTGACCTTTCTGGGGACTGAAAATAATAAACGGCGACTGGCCCCCCCGCTCCATGTCAATCTCGAAACCCTTAGAACAACGAATCGCTGTTTGGCGGCCTGCAAACTTTTCAACCAGGTATACGACCAGGTTAAGCCACGAATATGCGCCGCCGCTGGTGTAAAGGTTGTTCTCATCGGTAATGATCCTATCGTCCATCAGGTTAACTGTGGGGAACATTTGCCTGAAACGGTCAGCAAATTCCCAGTGTGTTGCACAGCTTTTGCCATCCAGCAAGCCGGTGCCTGCCAGTACAAATGCGCCGATACACAAAGCAGCTACCGCTGCACCGCCCTTATATTGCTCCACGATCCAATCGAGCATCAATTCATTGTCAGCCATTATTTTCTGCATATCGCCATGTACCGCCGGAATAATAATCAGATCGGTATGGCTTACATCCTTCAACAACACCTCGGGGTGCACCGTGAACAGCCCCTTTTTCATACGGGTTTCCTCATGCTGTCCAACCAGTTGAACAATAAATTCCGGCCCTCTGCCTTCTTCGGTCAAATAACCATTTACCCTGCAAAATATCTGGTGGGTGCCTTCTATATTAGCCAGGCTGCAATCGCCCTCGGGCACCAGGATAGAAATATGCTTCATAAGGCTAAATATACAATTCAAGTTCGTAAACAACCCTTAAAAATGTCGCATTTATGGGTTGTTATCCTTGTTTACGACCCTAACTTTGTAAGTAAACAACAATCTCCAAAAGAAAAATAAAACTGAAAATACCCCATGAGAAAAGTAATCTTCGCAATCAATATGAGTATCGACGGCTGTATCGATCATACCCGCTTTAGTCCCGGTGAGGGAGTTGAAGAATATTTCACCGCCCTGGTGCGAGACGTCGACCTCATAGCATACGGACGAAAAATGTACGAGCTCATGTTTCCTTATTGGACCGACCCGGCTAATAGGGACACACCATTGGAAGATGAATTTGCGGAAAGGATCACCGGCCTCGACAAAATTGTTTTTTCGCGAACCTTAGACAGCGCTAACTATAATACATGTATTGTGAATACAGACCCCGTGGAGGAATTGCGGAAACTGAAGCAGGCGCCGGGCGGAAATATTTTGATTAGTACCGTAAGTATGCTTCCGCAATTAGTGGAGGCCGGCCTGATCGATGAATATCGCTTCGTCGTTCATTCGGTAATTGTCGGTCAGGGCACGCGCCTGGTGGAGGGCAGCCTGCCTGAACTGTTACAATTAAAATTGGTTGAGTCGACGGTTTTTAACTCAGGGGCTGTTGCGCTTCGGTATTTGAAATAATGAGCGAAAACCCGCGGCGGGAGCTATATTTTTAAATCATCCACGCTTTAAAATGCATAAAGCTTAAAACACAAAAACAAATTATGAAACTCCTTCTCACTTCTTCAGGTATCAGTAACAGCAGCATTCACAATGCCCTGGTTAGTCTTTTGGGCAAACCAGTAGCCGACTGCAACGCGCTGCTCATTCCCACTGCTATTTATCCCTTCCCTGGTGGAGCTTATTTTGCGCACCAGGCTATCTGTGGAAACACCAAATCGCCATTCGCCCAATTGGGCTGGAAGTCCGTTGGTGTGCTGGAGCTCACAGCGCTACCCAGCATCGATAGAAAGGCTTGGATTCCTTCGATTGAGGAGGCCGATGCGATACTGGTTTGGGGTGGCGATCCTGTATACCTGGCGTACTGGATGCGGCAGTCGGGCCTGGCCGACCTAATTCCGTCACTACCCAAGGGTTTGGTATATGTGGGCGTGAGCGCCGGGAGCATGGCGGTATCCTCCTTTTTCGGCGAAGCCTACAGTAACCCGCCGAATGGCAACAATAGTGCGCATTCATCAGAGGCCATTGTATTTGATACGCCAAAGGGAGAAATCGGCCGGACATTTGTTACAGCCCAGGGAGCAGGACTGGTTGACTTTGCCCTGATTCCCCACTTTGATAACAGTGATCACCCGGACGCTTGCGGAACTAATGCAGAAAAATGGGCTGCAAAACTACCGGTTCCAGTATATGCAATAGACGACAATACCGCCATCAAAGTGACAGACGGCACAGTCGAGGTGGTTTCCGAGGGGAATTGGAAACTGTTTAATGCCTGATATCTCTTACGTCGGCCCCTCTCCCGTTCAAGCATTTTGTGGCTTTTGTGCAACAGCCACAAAATGCCTGGACAGGCGGATATTTTATCATTTAATCTTTTTCCCGCCCGTTCAAGCGTGCCGCCATAGCCGTTAACCTAAGGATTAAAAACATCGTTAACGATAGTAAACCCTGCCTTTTTTCCTTTTTTAGGCTCAATCAAAAGGCTTTTAATATTAAACAAGAAGACTTTGCACCAATCCGCAAATTGCAATTTCCCTATAATGGCCATCCTTAAGGCATCGCCGCAGTTTTTGGCATGTTTGAAGAACTTCCACATAGAACAAGCGTAGTCGGGTGAATGGTGCTGGATAAAGACGTCAACGTATCGGAATACTTTCCAGTTTATCAATATCCAAATAAATTTGGCGATCAGGTGGCACTCTAACCGATCCTTTTTAACAGCTTTAACTTTGTGGATATTAAGCAAGGATTTCCACGTTTTAAATACCAGTTCGATTTGCCACCTTAAACGATACAGTTGACCAATCTCGGCAGCCCTAAGCATTTCCTCCGAGGTGTTGGTAAGATACAAACTAAACCTGCAGCGCTGTTTATATTCATCAGTAAGCTGATATCCAACGCTTTTTGCGCGGATTTGTGCTTTTCGTATTCGCTCGGCCCAAACTTCTTCGGGTACCGCGACAGCGATCAGGCGGCAATTAAAGGCACGCTCACCTTTGCCAATAGTAACCATTGTTTCTAAATGAGTGCTCTTGGTTCGGTGTATTTTTTCGTAAAGTGCGACCCAGTTAATCGCTTTTCCCGTATCGCATAAGACAGGATTCCATAACGGGTGCAACCTGTTAATAAAAAAAGCTTTTTCCTGTACAACTTTAATCAGGTAGGCGTGTGATACATAGCCCAGGTCCCGTATATACAACTCACCTTCGCGGATGTGCTCTAAAGTTCTTTTGGTATAGGCCAGATCATTCTCAGTAGCTTTAGCTAATTCCAGAACTTCCCAATTCCCGTTCTTGATGTCAAAAGAATATTGGATATTCATAAGGGACTTAGCATGATTACCTGAGTGAGCCGGATAATCCTTTTCGAATTTTGGTGGCAAGGCGAACTTGCAGGAATCGGCAATAATTACTTTGCTGAAAGGCTGCCAGCTATTCTCTCCGGCAACTCCGAGTTTCGAGGTCATTTGTTCCGCTAAAACTGATTTTAGAAAATCAAAGCTTCTGCCGTTAAACCGCTTGTGTAAAGCTACCTTGCTTAAAGACTTTTGGTGTTGTTGCGCCAAATCATCACAACAGTTCTGTAAACTCAACTGATGGTGATCAAGATCGCTGAATAACATTGTATCAATAAATTCTTCCGGCTTAAGTTTGGAAGTTCGTTGTAAAAAGCCCGTTTCCCGGGCTATTTTTTCAAGTTTCGATGGCTCAAGGGCAGATGTTATGCTCTTCTGTAATGTGGCGGAGCGATCAGTAATAAATTTATCCTGATTGAAAATAAAAGGCGCTTTTCCCCTACAAAAAACTTGCTTTCTTCAAAAAAACGAGTATATTTAGATAAGAAAAGGCGGTAAAATGTCTGGAAAACAACCGCCTTTTCATTAAAAATAAAACTATACAAATATGGGAAAATCTAAGTGGTTTTGCCCAACGGCGAAGCCCCAGCCGCATCATATTCTAAAAAAAGATTTTAAAATTTTTCTTAGGTTAACGGCTATGGCGTCCCGCTTGAATCCAAACAAATGTAAGCGGGACGCTTACATTAACTCTTTTGCAATATCAGAAAATATTCCGCATATTTATTACTATGCAAGGCAACCCCTCAACCGACGAACTTTACTTCGCAACCTTAACTGTGGTAGAGTGGATAGACATATTTACCCGTCGCTATAGCGCTGCGGTTATCGAACAAAAAATCAATTACATTCACGAAAACCCGGTAAGGGCGGGGTTTGTAGGTTCGGCATACGAGTACTGGTATATCAGCCCGAATCCTGAAAGTTATTTGGTAGCGTCAGTGGGACGCCGACCGGTGTTATGGTTCAAGCGGAACGCTTGAACCGGCAGGGTAGAAAATTCAAAACAAAGAACGATTACTCACCTAGACCTTAAAACCAAAGACATGAAAATTAAATTGGACAACATTGATCCCCTATTAAGTTCAATCAAAGAAATTAAAGAAGAAATTGTAGGCAACAAAGAAAGCGAGCGTAAAAAGGAGACGTACCAACGGCGGACGCAATGGGGAACATTAGCTATTGCAATAATGTCTTTGGCTGCAAGCATTTTTACAGTCATTTATAATGTATCTAAGGATACATTTAACAATATATATCAACGTAAAACAGACAGTACTAACGCTAAATTTCAGCGTGAAAGTCAAGCGTACACTTTTTGGCTAAGTTACTTACAATTGGCTGAGCAGAATCCTGATATGGCAAACGGGCCCAAAGAAATTAATGGTTGTCCTGTTCGTGATTTGGCAGATCGACGCTGGATTAAAAAAAAATTTAAACCAGCAGATATAAAGAAATTTAAAAAATACGCTTGGTTCGTCGCGAACGTTCTGGCGTATGCTGAACGTGTGGCCGAATTAACAAAAGGAGATAGCGGTTGGAAAATAACCATTGAAAAAGCTATTCATATTCACATTGAATATATCCGCAGTCGAGCGTTTTTTAAATGCGATTTGCAAGACTACAGTGACCTACTACAAGATGAAATCAAAGAGGCAACAAAATGATGGGGCTATCTTAAATGTTAAGTAAGACGAATCATTGCCATTCATTAATGTACTTATCTCGCTGTCCGAAGTTTTGTACCTCGGACGAGTAAGCCTGTAGATCACATCTACAGTAAAACTAAAAAGTCGCCTTACCTTCGTAAAGCGGTTTTGCAGCCAATAGGGGAATCTTTTCACCCCCTGTCGGCTCAAATGTGCTATAATTCATTCATTCCTCAACCCTTTCACCGGATTTGCCATTGCCGACCTCATCGTTCGGAAACTAATAGTTGCCAATGCAATTAACAGCGCTCCCGCGCCTGCCATTATAAATAACCATAAGCTCAGGCTGGTATGGTAAGCAAAACTCTGCAGCCACTTATGAATAAAGAACCAGGATATAGGCGATGCTATCAGCAACGAAATAGCTATCAGTACAACCACCTCTTTATTCAATATAGTTAATATATTGGTTACACTGGCGCCCAGCACTTTCCTGATGCTGATCTCTTTGGTCCTTCTTTCGGTGGTAAACATCGCCAGGCCGAACAGGCCCATACACGAAATAAAGATGGTGATGAGCGTTGCGGTTTGCATAAGCCACTTTGTGCGTTGCTCATTTTCATACGTTTTGGAAAGGGAATCACCCAGGAAGGCATAATCAAAGGCTTCCTGGGGTGTAAGTTCTTTCCATTCTTTTGCAATTTTATTTACCAGTAACGAAATATCGCCCCTTTGGTATCTGGCAGGCGTCAGCTTTAAAGCAATTCCCCATTGCACATCGGGGTTATTGGATATTGTACATGGCAAAATTTGTTCGTAAAATGAGCTTTCGTAAAAATCAGCTACCACGCCTACTATGGGCCAGGCTTTATCCCGCGCGGTAGTACTTAAAAGCCGGCCTATGGCCTTTTGGGGATCAGCAAAGCCCATTGCCTTTGCCGCGGTAACATTTATAAGGTATTCGGTCGCACTGTCGGTATGCAGCAAATTACGGCCGGCGACTATCTTCATGTGGTAAAATGGCGCCAAATCCTCGTTGCCCGAATAAGTGTACGATTGGATTTGCTGTGCGTTACTTCCCTGTAATTGTATGCCATCCATCATGTGGCTGTTGCCCATTGGCGGGGTAACCTCTCTTATAACCTGTTCAACACCACGCAATTGTCTTATTTTTTCCGCAAGCATTTTCGCTTTCCCCGCCTTGTTAAACAAGCTTCTTAACGTAATGATATTAGTCGTTTTAACGCCCAGGTCCACGTTTTGCATGTAGTTAATCTGCTTATCAACCACTATGGTGCCGATAATGAAAATAAGCGATATGGTAAACTGGAAAACGATAAGGCTTTTACGCAGGTAGCCTTTTGTGTCCGTCTTTTCACTCAAGTCGCCTTTCAGGCTCGACACCGGCTTAAAGGCCGATAACAACTTTGCCGGGTAGAAGCCGGCAAGGAGGGTGGTGAAAATTGCGGTACCGGCCAAAAATATCCAGGTGGTGTAATCAGTAAAATTGAATTTTACGCCTTGCGGGATATAGGCGTTAAACAAATTGAGCAAAGGCTGCACAGCAATAACGGCAATGGCCACGGCCAGCAAGGCCAGGGTAAATGTTTCGATTAAAAATTGGATGAGGATACCGCCCCGCCCGCTGCCCAGTACCTTCAGAATGCCTATATCTTTAGTGCGTTGTATCGATTGCGCGGTAGATAAATTAATGAAATTGATGGCTGCGATAAGTAATATAAATATTGCCACTGCCGAAAGAATATACAGCACCCTCAAATCGGCTTTGTTTCCGTTTCCGCCATATTCTTTGTGAAAATGGATCCCGGTAAATGGTTGTAACCGGGCGCGCGTTCCCGGAAGGAGAGGGTAAACATGTTTTTTTACAAATGCCGGAAATTGGGCATTTATTTGTGAAGGATTAACGCTTGCCGGTAACTTTACCAGCATCTGGCTGCTGCCATTAATTACACCCGGGTTATCCAACGAGATCCGGTGTTTTAAAACACTATTTTTAATGGTGCTGAAGGAAATAAAATCGGAAAAATTAAAATCGGAATTTTTATCCCAGTCTTGCAGGATCCCGGTCACCGTTACTGTAAGCGAATCATCGTAGATGATCGTTCTGCCTATCATTTGGTCGGGCGGCAGGTTGCCGAAATAGGTTTGCGCACGGCTTTGCGTAAGCACCACCGTCATGGGGTTAGCGAGTGCTATTTTTTTGCTGCCACTTAACCAGGTGTATGGCAATATGTCGAAATAATCAGGTTGGGCAATTACCGCTGTTGCCTTATCGAATGTCTTAACCACTTCGTCGCCCGCTTTTATCGTTACTTTTGGCATGTAAGGGTGAAAAGCAGCCACCGTTTCCAGTCCCGAAATATCATTGCGCATCGCATCGGCCATCGTACCCGGGACACAGTTCCAATGTTTATGGTTGGGGTCAGGACCACCGGCAGAGCTTATATCGACACAATAAATGCGCTCCGTGTCCGGATGAAAAGTATCAAAGCTGAACTCGAAACTTGCCACCAAATAAATTACCAGGCATCCGCAAATCCCCAGCGCAAGCCCCAGTACATTAATGGCCGAATAGGTTTTATGGCGCATGATGTGGCGCCAGGCATTTCTTAAATAATTTTTGAACATATAATTGCCGTTTAATTTCTCAGCATACCATTTCGGGATGGCTTGCTGATTCGAAATTACCGTTGCCAATCGGGGATGTTGTCCTAAGTTATAAAATGGGAGTTCTTTTTTCAGATCGGCTTTATATTCCGCAGGGCTTTTACCGGTCTTTTCCTTAAAAATCCGGTGAAAGGCGCTTTTAGAGTTGAAGCCGGAATCATAGGCGATGCCCATCAGTGTGATATGGTCATAAGCAGGGGCCTGCATTTTCCGGATTACATCCGCAACGCGGTATTCATTAATAAAATCGTTAAAGCTTTTTTTGAGTGCTGTATTGATGATGCGGGATAATTCATGGGTAGTTAGGTCAAGCTTTTCAGCAAGTGAAACTAAACTCAGCTCCGGGTCTTCGTAATAACAATTGGTCTTGACAATTTTTTTCAGCCAGGTGCCTTTTTGCTTTAATTCAGCAGGAAGTTGCGGCTTTAAAAATGAAGGAGTTGTGGCCAACACGCTAGCCTCCTTTCTTAAAAAAGCGGCCGCCGCCATCAAGGTGCTTATTATCGCTAAAAGCAGATACAAAGGATAATAAGCATGAATTCCTAATTGATAATGGTAATAAAAATAATCCACAGCGGTAAAGGGGATCCACAATAACCACAACAAAGCAAAACCTATCACTAAATTATGCAGCCATCGTAACTCGTACCGGTATCTATCCCCGCCGTTAAATTTAAGATGGCTATAAAAACGCCCTATCAACTTATAGGATTGATACAGATAGATACTAACTGAAATAAATGCGAATATATGCAATACCGGGTTCAGCAGTTGAAAGGTCAGCGTATCATAAGTAGCTGCGCCGGTTTTTATACTATCCCTAACTTCCAATGCCTGCGCACCCAATTCCAGCAGCAACGGACTAAAATGCAGCAGATCCTTATACCGGAACTTATATTCCGGCCGGGTTATTTTAAGCACATAAAAATAGAGTAACGGGCCAAGCGCCAGCGAAAATTGCAGCGGCAGCCGGCTCCAATTAGTAATGTAAGCTGACAGCCCGATGTTGACGCCCAATAACCGGGCTATCCACAAAACCATCGTAACCAACGCCATGGCTAAAAACCGGTTTGCAACCTGGTTGGTTTTTTCTGTGAACCATAAAAAAACGGCAATATTGAGCCCGGTAAAGATCATCCCAAGGAAAGCCAGGTCGAAGAAGTTGATATGGAAAGTATATGTATTCAATTCAAATATTTAAACGCAATAGCCATTCCAAACTTACAACTTATTGATATATAAAAAATTACACAGAATAAAACAGACTCGCCGTAACAAAACCGGACATTGAGCCGTTCGGTTTTGGATTGCAGGAAAGATGTCTGACTGCTTACTGCCAACTCACAACTGCCAACTCATTTTATTCACTTCTCAAACTTTTCACAGGATTAGTCACTGCTGCCTTAACCGCTTTATAACCTACCGTCAGCCATGCAATAACAACTGATGACATAATTGCCAAACCAAATATACCTGGCCCTATTACAATCCTGTAGGTAAAGTCCTGTAACCATTCATGCATAAAATAGTAACCAACCGGCGCTGATATAGCAAATGCGATGACAATAAGCACTGTAAATTCTTTGGAGAACAGGTACACGATATGCCGGACAGAAGCTCCCAGGGTTTTACGGATCCCCACTTCTTTGATACGCTGTACAGCCATAAATGATACGAGGCCATACAGGCCGAGGCACGAAATAAATATGGCTATCCCGGCGAATATTTTATAAAGCGAGGATAATTCGTCCTCACTTTTGTAAAAACCGGCGATTGTCTTGTCAAGGAATTGATATTCATAAACACCTTCCGGGTAAGTTTTGTTCCATAGGCTTTCAACACCTGCCAGCGTTTGATGTACATTCCGGGGTTGAATTTTGATGTTAAACTTTGCATAAAATTGTTTCCACGGAGCCATCAATATAGGTGGAATAGCGCTTTTGAGCGACCCTGAATTGAAATCCTTAACGACGCCCGTTATCTGAAAATTATTTTTGCGGTTACCCCATAGCATGATGTATTTGCCTATGGCTTGTTTCGGATCAGTAATGCCCAGTTTATGCATCAGAGTCTCGTTAACCACATAACCGGATATCGTGTCCGTGTTCTTGTAGGGTCCGCCGGCAACAAATTGGATATCATATAATTTGAAATATTCCGGGTCGGCCCATTTCAGGCTTGAGCCAAACTCGACTGCCTTGGGCGAATTATTGAATTTAAAATCACTGAACCACCCGCTGTTGTCAGCCGGCCCATATAAGCTAATACTTACATCCTTAATTCCCGGTTGCTGTAAAAGCTGTTCTTTCAACGCATTTATCCTTGTCTTGCTGATGCTGTCCCCGGGAAAAGGTACAGTAATTACCGCGTCCTTATTAAACCCGAGCGGCTTATTCTTAAAATAATTCATCTGGTAGATCAATACCAGCGTGCCGATCACCAGGAATTGTGCGATACAGAACTGGGCCACCACCAATACCCGGCGCAAAGAAATTCCGCTGGAGTGCCCCGCTTTGATCTTGTTTTTTAGTGCTTCGATCGGGTTAAACCCGGATAACACCAGGGCCGGGTAGAATCCTGCAAGTAAAGTAACGCCAAGCACTACGCCTATTAAAAACAAGATCACTAATGGATCAAACAGGAAGCTTCTGCTCAAATGTATTTCCAGCAGGCCATTCAGCATCGGTAACGTTATCAACGAAATTGCTGAAGCGAGCGTAATGGCAAATAAAGTGATGATGAGTGTTTCGCTGATAAACTGCAATACCAGCTGGTAACGGTTGCTGCCCAGCACTTTCCGGATCCCTACCTCTTTCGAGCGGTTTATGGCCTGGGCGGTGGCTAAATTAATGAAATTGACGCAAGCAATCACCAGCAAAAACAGGCCAATTAAACTGATCATCTTGATCAGCTGTTTACTGAACGGGTGACCACTGTAAACGTTAACTTTCGTGTTATAATGCATTTCCGTCAAGGCCTGTAGTTGTAGCGAGCTGCTTTTATTGTAAGGAGGCGGTATTCGTTTTTTCGCAAATGATGCCAGTTCGGCGTTAAACTGTTTTTCGCTTAAGCCTGGCGGCAGAACGATGTATGTATTCCTATCGCTGAACGTGCTTATCCAATCCTGTGAGCTGCCGCTAAAATCACCGCCTTTTGTTACCAGCGTGATCCACGATATTATTAGCCTCATCGGGAAATCAGTATTGGCCGGCGTATTCTCTATAATACCGGTGACTTTAAAATCACGCTTGTTTTCGTATCTTACAGTTTTGCCCAGTGCCGTATGCCAGTCGCCGAAGAATTTATCGGCTTCGTCACGGGTCAATACAACCGAGTTCGGCTCAGCTAAAGCGGTCTTCTTGCTTCCTGCAAGCCATTTAAAATTAAATATTTGAAAGAATTGAGGATCGGCATAATAAGCTGAATCTTCCTTGAATTTTTTTATTGCCCCTCCCTTGGTTCCATCGGCTATTGAGTAATGCGTGCCATCGTTCAACATAATGGAAGCCACATTGGTTAACTGCGGAAATTCAAGCCTCAACCCATCGGCAAGCGGCAATTGCGTACCGCCGCTCAGGGTTACGCCGTCAGGGCCTTTAGCAACATTAACCACGCGGTAGATCCGATCTTTGTTGGTATGGAAGTTGTCAAAGCTGGTTTCATACTGAACTACCAGGAATATCAGCAGGCAAGCCGCGATACCGATAGCCAGACCGGTTACATTTATTGCGGTGTAGCTTTTATTGCGCACCAGGTTGCGCCAGGCTGTTTTAAAGTAGTTTTTAAACATAAAGTTGCGGTTTAATTTCTCCTTCCACCACATCTGAGTGGTTTCATGGTTCGAAATTACGGCCGCAAACCGGCGATAACTGCCCAAGTTATAAGATGGGTAATCTTTTTTCAGGTCATTTTTATATTCCAGCGGGCTTTTCCCGGTCATGTGCTTGAAAATGCGCGTAAACGTGCTTTGGGAATTAAAACCCGATTCAAATGCAATGCCCAGCAGCGTGATATGATCATAAGCAGGGTCCTGCATTTTCTGAACAACGTCAGCAACGCGATATTCATTAATGAAATCATTGAAGCTTTTTTTGAGCACTGTATTGATGATCCGGGATAATTCATGGGTAGTGAGGTCAATGTTTTCGGCAAGTGAGCTTAAACTTAGTTCCGGGTCCTGGTAATACAAGTTAGTTTTGACGACTTTCTTCAGCCAAATACCTTTTTGCCTCAATTCGGCCGGCGGTGTTGGTTTAAAAATCGGCTGTGCCAGGCTCGCCATTCCGGCTTCTGGTCTGAAAAGAGCCTGAACCGCTATACGGATCGTCATTATCGCCAAAAGGAGATACAAGGGATAACAAGCATGGCTATCTAAGTGGTAATAGTAATCTACTACTGTGAAGGGTATCCACAACAGCCATATCACTCCGAAAACTAGAAGTAAATTTTGCAACCACCGTAATTCATACCGGTATCGGTCACTCACATAATTAAATTTAAGCTGCTGATAAAAGCGTTCTATCAGCCTGAAAGACCCATACAAGTAGGTGATGACCCCAATAAATGCCAGTAACTGCAATATCGGGCTCATTTGCTGAAAGATCAGCGTATCATAAGTAGCCGCGCCTGTCCTTATGCTCTCCCTGATCTCCAATACCAAAACGCCCTGCTGTAGCAACATGGGGATGAAATGCAGAAGGTCCTTTAGGTGGAACTTATATTCAGGCCGGGTTATTTTAAGCACATAAAAATAGATCAGCGGACCAAGTGCCAGCGAAAATTGCAGCGGCAGCCAGCTCCAGTGGGGAAAGAAGGCCGCCAGCCCGGTGTCAATGCCCAATATGCGGGCAATCCACAAAACAACTACAACTATTGCCAGCGCCAAAAAACGGTGTGCACCCCGGTTTGGCTTTTTGATGAACCATAAAAGCAGCGTAAAAGTGAGCGCGATAAAGATCGTCGCAAAGAAAGCCGGGTCGTAAGGGGTGATATGGAAAGAGTATGTATTCAATCAAATTATTTAAGCGCAATCGTTGTTCCAAACTTATAACTTATTGATAATTAAAAAAGTATACGGAATAAAATATGTACACTGTAACGAAAACGGGCATTGGGGTGTACGGTTTGGGGATGTGCAACAGACTATATCTACATTAAAACCAAAAAGCCGCCTTACCTTCGTAAAGCGGCTTTTGTAGTTCTCTGCCATAACTCATTCATTCCTCAATCCCTTCACCGGGTTCGCCATAGCTGATCTCATCGTCCTAACACTAATAGTCGCCAGCGCTATCAACATAGCGCCTGCACCCGCCATTATAAATACCCATAAGCCCAAACTGGTGTGGTAGGCAAAATTCTGCAGCCACTTGTGTATAAAGTACCATGCTATTGGCGATGATATCAGCAACGAAATAGCGATCAGCACAACCACTTCCTTATTCAACATGGTTAATATATTGGTTACACTGGCGCCCAATACTTTCCTGATGCTGATCTCTTTGGTCCTTCTTTCGGTGGTAAACATAGCCAGCCCGAACAGGCCCATGCACGAAATAAAGATGGTGATGAGCATTGCTGTTTGCATAAGCCATTTTGTTTGCTGATCGTTTTCATAAAGCTTTGCAACCGAATCGCCCAGGAAGGCATAATCAAAGGGATCTTCGGGGTATAGTTTTTTCCACTCCTTTGCTATTTTGTTTACCAACGTCGGCATATCGCCCTCCTTGTACTCGGCCTGGGTTAGTTTTAAAGCTATGCCCTTTTGCAGGTTAGGATAGTAGGCAATTGAGCACGGCGAAATTTTGTCATAAAACGAGTTTTCGTAAAAATCGGCCACCACACCTACTATTGGCCAGGCCTTTTTACGGGCGCCAAAATTTAAAAGCCTGCCAATGGCCTGCCTCGGATCGCGAAAACCCATCGCCTTTGCTGCTGTTTCATTTATCAGGTATTCTGTTGCGCTATCGGTACGGAACAGATTGCGGCCCGCAATTATTTTCATGTGGTAAAATGGCACAAAATTTTCATTGCCCGAGTAAGTGAACGAGCCTATATAGTCCTGGTTGCTCCCCTGTAGTTGTATAGGGTCCATCATATGCGCACGCCCTATTGGCGGTGTAATCTCGGTTATAACCTGTTCAATGCCGGGCAAATGTTTTATGTTTTCGGCAAGCACCGTCATTTTTCCCGTCTGGTCCCGCACCAGGTTTCTCAAGGTAATGATATTACTCGTTTTAACGCCCAAATCGATGTTTTGCAGGTAATTGATTTGGTTATTAATCGCTATAGTGCCGATAATAAAAAGTAACGATATAGTAAACTGAAAAACGATGAGGCTTTTGCGCAGATAGCCTTTATTGCCCGCCAGGTTGCCCGTTTCGCCTTTAAGGCTGGCCACTGGCTTAAACGCCGACAATAACCTTGCAGGATAAAAACCTGCAACTAAGGTGGTGAAAATGGCGGTACTGGCCAAAAATATCCAGGTAATATAATCTGTAAAATGGAATCTTACGCCTTGCGGAATATAGGTGCTAAACAAATTGAGCAAAGGCCGAACGGCAATAACGGCTATAGCTATGGCCATTGAAGCCAGGATAAATGTTTCGGTTAAAAATTGAAAAAGTATGCCACCCCGCCCGCTGCCAAGCACCTTGAGTATACCTATATCTTTGGTGCGTTGTATGGATTGCGCGGTAGATAAATTGATAAAATTGATAGCCGCGATAAATAAGATGAATACGGCCACTGCCGATAAAATATAGAGCACCCTCAAATCGGCTTTGTTGCCCGGTCCGCCGTATTCCTTATGAAAGTGGATGCCGGTAAGTGGTTGTAGCTGGGCGTACGGTATGGGATTAGAATGGGCGTCGATATGTTTTTTGAAGAATGCCGGGAATTGCGCGTTTATTTGCGACGGGGTGACACCCACAGGCAGTTTTACCAACATTTGGCTGGCGCCTTCCAGCACGTCCCACTTATCTAACGGTATTTGGTATTTTAAAAAACTGCTTTTAATGGTACTGTATGAAATAAAATCGGAAAAATTGAAATCTGAATTTTTATTCCAATCCTTTAGGATACCTGTAACCGTTACGGTGAGCGAATCGTCGTAGATGATGGTCTTACCTATCATCTGGGCGGCCCGCAGGTCTCCGAAATAGGTTTGCGCGCGCCTTTGGGTAAGTACAACGGTGTTGGGTTGAGTTAAAGCTGTTTTTTTGTTGCCGCTTAGCCAGGTGTATTGCAATATATCGAAATAACCGGGTTGGGCAATAACCCCTTCCATTTGATCGAATGTCTTAATCACTTTATTGCCGGCCTTTATCTTTACTTTTGATCTATAGAGATGATAAGCGGCCACCGTCTCAAATCCCGATATATCATTTCGTATGGCATCGGGCATTGTCGAGGGCACTGCGTTCCAATGGGAGCGGCTCGGGTCCCGATTTTCAGGATTGCTTACATCAACACAATAAATGCGGTCTTTATCGGGATGAAAAGTATCGAAGCTGAACTCGAAACTGGCTACCAGGTAAATAACCAGGCACCCGCAGATACCCAGCGCAAGCCCCATTACATTAATGGCCGAATAGGTTTTATGGCGTGCGATGTGGCGCCAGGCATTTTTTAAATAATTTCTAAGCATAAAATTGCGGTTTAATTTCTCAAGAGGCCACTTTGAGGTGGTTTCATGATTCGAAATTACCGCCGCAAACTGCTGGTGGCGTCCTAAGTTATAAGATAGGAACTCTTTTCTAAGGTCAGTTTTATATTCAACCGGCGTTTTGCCCGTCATTTTCTTAAAGATGAGGTTAAAGGTGCTTTTCGAGTTGAACCCGGAATCATACGCAATACCCAGCAGCGTTATTCCGTCGTAAGACGGATCCTGCATTCTTTTGATCACCTCCGCCACGCGATATTCATTTATGAAATCATTGAAGCTTTTTTTAAGTACTGTATTTATTATACGGGATAATTCATGGGTAGTAAGCTCAAGCTTTTCAGCAAGTGCAACTAAACTCAGTTCCGGGTCCTGGTAATACCGATTGGCTTTGACAACTTTTTTCAGCCAAATACCTTTTTGCTTCAATTCAGCCGGTGGGGCCAGCTTAAAAGGCGGAGCCGACGGAACCGGCACCCCAGCATCCGGCCTTAAAAAAGCCATGGCCGCCATCCAGATGGCCATTACTGCTAAAAGAAGATGCAAAGGATAATAAACATGGATGCCTAACTGATAATGGTAATAAAAATAATCTACAGCGGTAAAAGGGATCCATAATAGCCATAGCAAGCCGAAACCTATCAATAAATTACGCAGCCACCGCAATTCGGACCGGTACCGGTCACTCACTCCGTTAAATTTCAGCCGCCGGTAAAAGCGTTCTGTCAGCCTGAAAGACCAAAACAGATAGGTGACGACCGATAAAAACGCCAACAACTGTAACACGGGGTTCAACTGCTGAAAGGTTAGCGTATCATAAGTTGCTACGCCCGTCCTCATGCTCTCCTTAATCTCCAATACCAGAATGCCCTGCTGTAACAATATGGGGCTGAAATGAAACAGATCCTTCCAACGGAGTTTATACTCTGGCCGGGTTATTTTAAGCACATAAAAATAGAGCAGCGGGCCAAGTATCAGCGAAAATTGCAATGGTAGCCGGCTCCAGTAGGGAAAATAGATCCCCAGCCGGATGTCGATACCCAATACCCCGGCCATCCACAAAACGATGGTGGCAAGCGCCAGGCTGAGAAACCGGTTTGCCGTTCGGTTAATCCTTTTGGTGAACCATAACAGCAAGGTAAAATTCAGCCCAATAAATATCGTTCCAAGGAAGATCAGGTCATAGAGGGTGATATGGAAAGTATATATATTCAAGTAGTTTTATTACTTCAATCGCTGTTCCAATTACTTGTTGATAAATAGTAATTAGCACCTAATTTACACTAATTATTATAACGATACTGAGCATTCAGCCCTTGGGCTTTGAATTAAAATATTAAAGCCTGCTGTTTAATCAGCAAGCTTTAATATTAACTCATTATCAGTGATTGTTATAATTTCCTGACAACCAAAATCCTCAATGGCGGAAATGTTGTTAAATAATTGGGCGACAACAGGTTGGTTGGTAAGCCCAACTGGTCAAAGTTGCGCTTGTATTCCTTAACATGCCTGAAGTCAGAGATAACTGCTGTTCCTCCCTGCTTTAAAACCCTGCTAATTTCACGGCAGGCATCTGCCCGTCCTTCCTTATTATAAATATTGTGCAGGCATAAATTGGTAAGGACCACATCGAACGAATTATCAGCAAAACCCATATTCATGGTGTTTTCGTTTTTTATGTCTATCTTATCTGCAACCCCTTCAATAGCTGCATTTTTCTGAGCCGCCTCCATGTTATTACCCGTCAGATCCTCATCATTCCAGATATCTATCCCCGTTGATTTCCCAGTTGTAAGCTTTTGAGCCGCTCCATTCATGAGCAAGCCTTTACCGGTACCAATATCCAGCACCTGCTCATCGCCTTTCCAGTCAACCAGGTTCAGCATGCGGCTTCGGTGTTTATATTTTCCGTATAATGAATAGATCATCATCAGGATACTTTCAACTGTAAAGATGGTACCTGGCCAAATAAACCAGGTAATATCAATATCTGTACCCGCTATCCTCATCACAGGAAATACAAACCGGATAACAAGCAGGATCGCTCCTCCCAAAAAAAGATTCCGGATAACGCCAGGGGCATCAATACCATAGTTTGTTTTTTGATTGTTCCCCGGTGTGCTTGTCATGATTAAAGTTTAGCTATTTTTTGAGCGTTTGCTCAAACAGCTTAAAGATACGTTTATATTCATCAGTCCAGCTGCTGGGTTGTACAAAGCCATGGTCTTCAACAGGGTATGATGCCAACTCCCAGTTTTCTTTATGCAGCTCAATCAATCGCTGGCTTAAGCGGATAATATCCTGGTAGTTTACATTCTGGTCTACCATTCCGTGCAGCATCAGCAGGTTGCCTTTTAAACCGTCAGCAAAATAGATGGGCGAGCTGAGACGGTAGGCCTTTTCATCATTGTAAGGCTCATTCAAAATATCATTGGTATAACCATGGTTGTAATGTGCCCAATCGGTAACAGACCGGATAGCACCACCTGCGGCCCATGTATCGGGCTCGGTAAACATGGCCATAAGCGTTATAAAACCACCGTATGAACCACCGTATAAGCCAACATGTTTAGGGTTTACACCATATTTATCAACCAGCATTTTTACACCGTCTTCCTGGTCGGTAAGGTCTTTACCACCCATGTGGCGATAAATAGCGGTGCGCCAGTCGCGGCCGTAACCAGCACTGCCTGAGTAATCAACATCCAGTACGGTATAACCATTATCGGCCAGCATATTGTTAAACATAAACTCGCGGAAGTACGAGCTCCACCAGTAATGTACGTTTTGCAGGTACCCGGCCCCGTGCACAAATACCACAGCCGGTTTTGCAGGATCCTGTTTTTCAGGAACATACAGGCGCGCGTAAACATCGCTGCCATAACGGTTTTTAAAGGTGATAACCTGTGGTTCGCGCCATTGGTATGATTTAAATTCTTCTGTTGTTGAATTGGTAACCTGCTCAGCTTTTGCGCCCGGCTTATTGGGTTGGATATATAGTTCCCATGGTTTGTTTGAGTAAGAGTAACGGATTGCCAGCCACTTTTCATCCGGAGATAATGATACCTCATTACCACCTTTCATTGTGGTTATTTTAACAGGCTCACCGCCGCTTACCGGGATTCGGTAAAAATGCGTAACACCAGGATGCTCCGCATTGGCGGTGAAGTAAAATGTTTTTTTATCGTTTGATAGCTGCAGGCTTTGCACCTCCCATTTACCGCTGGTGAGTTGCTTTTTTGTTCCGTTTGTTACATCCAGCAGGTAAATATGAGCGTACCCGCTGGCTTCGCTTTCAAAATAAAAGTGGGTATTATCCGTCCAGCCGGCATTTCCCTGGCCCGGGCCGCCAACCCAGGCATCATTATGCTCGCGGTCCATTAAGCTCAGGCTTCCTGTTGAGGGGTCAAGCTTCATAACCCACTTATCCTTATTATCCTGGGCGCTTACTTCAACAACTGCATTTTTCCCATCTTCGCTCCAGTAAGTTCCGCGGATCACAACCTGCCTGTCCTCGTTGCTTTTGGTACGTTTTTCTAGTTCTTTGGGGTAATCTTTTACATAGTCGGGCAGATCCTTGATCCCCGGGATATTTGAGGTTACAATTTTGTAAACGGTATCTCTTTGCGTATCAAAAACAAAGGATTCAAAAGCAGTTTGCGGACCGCCCACCTTAGTACGGTTAGGAATATCCTCTGTAAAGCCCGATGCCGTTACATAATCAGGCACAATGGCGCTTTTTACGCCATCGGGGTATTTGGCGAGGCGATAAGTAATATAGCGTCCGTCGGGGCTAAGCTGTACTCCGCCAACAGAGCGATCATCAGTAGCTATTTCCTTTAATTTTTTTGTTTCAAACTCCTTGCGCTCAATTGAATCAAGCTTCCTGTCTTTATCCTTTACTTTTATAATATCAAACAATTCAAGCTGCTCGCTTTTAAGCCAGCGCTCCTGCTGGTTGCCTGCGGCCTTATCATCAACACCTTTACGCGCCGCGCCGCCTCTCCTGCCTGCAGGTGGCAATGCGGGAGTTGCAGCAGCCGAACGTGTAAAATTGGTTAATTGCACCAACTCGCCCCCGTTGATTTTCAGCGAATACAAATTATCGCCTTTTGTAAATATTATTTTACTTTCATCACCGCTAAAAGAGGGGCTGTTCTCCCGGTCAACGGTGTTGGTTAACTGTTGGATCTTACCCGTTTTAGGGTCAGAAAGCCAGAGATCGCCGTCTTTTTCAAAAACCTTTAAGGTGCGCTTCTTATTCCATTCGCCATATTCAGGCACCAGGGCTTTTTGCTCATCAATACTAACTTTTACGGGCTTTATGTTTGTTGGGGTTATAGCAAATAATTGATCGCGGTCTGCATTATCAGGGTTCCATCTAAAAAAAATCTTTTTGCTGTCATCGCTCCAGCGGATATTTGAGGGCGATATGCCGATCCATTTCGGGTCGCGCATTATTTTTTCAATAGATAAGGTGCCCAGCTTTTGAGCAAATACACCTGTGCAGATAGGTAATAAAAAAAGAGTAATTATTTTTTTCATATTTGGTCAGTTTATAATGAATGGTTTATTGGGATGGCTTAAATTGATTGCGTTATCATTTTTATATTAATAACTTAATCAACAATTCACCCAATCAACCTAATCAACCACCCAATATAAACAGTTTCCCTAATCATTCGTATTTTTAGCATTGTTTTGTTACAAAAATGGAAATTAAAGGGCAAGGTTTTTCGCTTCGCGGATGGAAGGTTGGCGATGCTGCCTCATTGCAGAAGCACGCGGATAACATTAATGTTTCATCGTACCTGTTTAACAGATTTCCGCACCCCTACACTATGGATAATGCCGTTGAATGGATAAGCCGTATGATGAACCAGGATCCGCTGCTCAATTTTGTTATTGATGTTGATGTTGATGGGGAGTTAGCGGGCGTTATCGGGATTGATATGCGGAATGATATTTACCAAAAAGCGCCGTTAATAGGTTACTGGCTTGGCGAAACCTACTGGGGTAGCGGTATAATGCCGCAAGCAGTAAAACTAATGGTTAATTATGCATTTACCCACCTTGATATTGTACGCGTGCAGGCGGGGGTATTTAGTAACAACCCGCGCTCAATGCGGGTATTGGAAAAAGCCGGTTTTGTAAAAGAAGGCATTTTGAAGAGCAACATCATTAAAAACGGGGTAATTTTGGATGAGCATGTTTATGGGTTGGTTAGTGGGAACGCGCGAAATGTCGAACTTTTTTGAGGATATACAGGCAATTCAAAGTTGTAGATTCTAACAAATTACTAACGCGATGCTCCATTTTGTGGGTATAGATATTCTCTTGAGAATATCTACAAAATTTGGAGTTAGTTATTATGAACTTAGATAAAGATGATTTTTTTACAAATATTTTAAAGTATATTTAGGTTTAGAATTAAACCTAAGTCTTTTATGAAAGCTCACAAGTTGAATGCGCGAAATCTACTTTCGACTATAATTATAGTTAGTTTGATAATTGTGGGAGCATCTTTTTATTTTGATGGAATATATACTTTGGACCAAATAGTAAATAAAACTATCAAAAACACAACGCCGGCATTAATCTTGGGGCTTTTATATTTCTACTTCGATAGATTTGGATGGAGACATAAATTTTGGAAAGATATTCGATTAAGTGAATTGTTCGAATTTCCACCCGACTTAAGAGGACGATGGTACGGAAAATTGTATAGAGAGCAAGATGGGGTTGAACACGATTTTGTTGTAGAGATTCAACAAACCATGACAGAAATTTCCTTAAATACATATTCTCCTACAGGAAATCAATCTTCTAGCATCATTGAACAAATAACTATCGCGCGTGATAACGCTAAAATTTATGGTTTGTGCTACCTTTGGGATGGTACGGGGTCTAAAATAGAGACAGAATTATCACGTAGTGGAAGATTTCACGGATACACTATTTTAAAATTAAGCGAAAACAACAATAAACTGAAGGGCAATTACTTTACAGATAGAAATACAAGAGGTACACTAAGTCTCAGTTGGCAAGGATTAGACTTGAAGAATGACTTTTAATATGAGGGATAAATTTATAGAAGCACTAAAGAAACAACCCGCACACAATATGGGGAAACTTGAAACAAAAGTGAATATTCACATTCCCATAAGAGGGCATTTGAGCAAGTATTGCTTTTCAGTAAATGATAAAGTCAAATCTGTTACAGACACGGAAATAGATTTTGGGTTTAAATCTTTTCAAATTCCTCACATTACAATATACATGGGCTACCTGAAATCTGATGCCATATTTGAAGAATTATTGGAACGCCTGTATCTTTACTCAAGTAAGATATCAGCCTTTGAGATTACTTTTACGGAACCATATTTGAAAGAACCTAAAGAGAATTATTTATTTCTCGATACCTATCAATCTGAAAAAATAATTAAACTAAAACAAGAGGTAAAAGATTTAATTGGTGATTTGATTGAACCTTTAGAATGGGATGTTGTAGCAGAGCCTCCGCATATAACATTAGCTTATATTAAAAGGAATCAAGCGGCCATTAAGCAATTGCTAAGATATTTTACTCCACCACCAAAACTGTTTGCTAATGCGATAGAATTATCATTTTGTGGCCCCCGAGGAAGTTGCTTAGGCACTATAAAATCAATTGAGTTGCAATCTTAGGTTTTGGAATGTTTAATTATAATTGATATACAACTTAGTATAGAAAATCTCATCTAAATAACAGATTACTGAGGGTGCCTGGCTTTATTTTACTTCCATCATCTTTAGCAGAAAGAAGTAACAAGTAAAGGTTATGGTTCCTTTTGAGAAACATGATCTCCAGAGGCATTTCGCTTTTTCTTTCGCTGTGAGACTCGCCATATATGTCCATTGGCTTTTGAGGGTCAAGTTTTATAGAAAAATTTACACATTTAGAATAGTAATAGGCGATGGTGTCATTTTTTCTTATTACCTGCGTACTATCACCAAATAAATCGAGATATACGTTTTTCGGTTTGAGGGGTTTCGTTTCTTTATATAAAAGCTCCATTTTGGTTCTGTCGTCAATAACATACGGGGTATATGTCCAGGCATGTGCATTTGAAAAAGATTCTTTAATCGCGTTTTTTAACGGGTAATTAAAGGCCGTATCCATTTTGTAGAGTTGCAAATAATATTTGTTAGAGACGTAAAAAAAAGAGATGGGATTTCTGTATTTCCATGTCCAGGTTTCTATAAAAACAATGCTGTCGTTTTGTTTATTACAACAGCTGTCATGTAACTTTAACAATTGCAGGTACTCGGAAGGTGTTTTATCAGATGAGTCACTTGTGTCTTCAACCTCGCCCCGATCAGAACAGGAATACAGCTGACAAATAAAGGACAGGGACAAAAAAGTTAAAAGTAGTCTTATAAATATTTTCATTTACTTAATATACTAACTCCGCCCTCCTAAGCGTCGCTTAACCGAAAAAATATTATTGAGTGTCCACACTCAATAATATTGAAGATACAACACAAAATCCAACAAAAAAAGCCTTTAGACTTACGACTCAAGGCTTTCTATTTAAAAAGTAGGGGGAACCGGGATTAAAGGATTAAACGGATTTTTCTGATGCGAAGCTGCAAATCAAGCATCCTTCCATCCTGAAATCAGGAGAATCATGGTTCAAATTATTTTTTTGAACCATGATTGAAATAGATAACAGCCTGTCAAATCCTTATCCTAAAAATCCCGTAATCCGCTTAATCCAGGTTCAGAAAAAGAAATCCCAAAAAATCCCTCTAATCCCTTAATCCCGGTTCCCCCAACGTAAAACATCCCAAACAAACGTATTTATACTCAACACAATAGCGTAATAACCACCTCATAGTCAGGTGGTAGTACGCTTGTTTGCCCATTCATCCTGCACTACTTTTACCAATGATAAATAAGCATAAATTATTGTACTGAACAGCAGGGCGTTCATGTAATTCTATAATTAGCTGAAGGCATTTACATCTACCTATGTAAAAACACATCAGCAACCCGTAAGCCGAAAAGGGTAAACAGAGTAGGCAGGCAATTACAAATACTAATATTATGGCAACTGAAAGAAAATTTTCAAAGGCTACACCTATTTATGTATCGGTGCCGCCAAAAATGTCGCTTGAGCAAACTCACGAGGTGACAAAAAAAATTTTAGGCCTTGTAGGCTGTCCTGGATGTTATTCAGGGTTTCATTTCCAGTTTATTGATGAAACTGAAATGATAGCCGCCCGCATTGATGCTAAAGGGATAAATGTTGGCCCCAGCTTTTAATTGCTTTGAACAACCTGGACGAACTCGGCGTAGGATTGATCTACTTCCAGGGGTTTGAGGATTTTCTTGCATTGCACTCGTCATTAATAGATGTTGTTGAGATTGAGCCACAAACATTCTGGTATGATAAAAATGATGAGTGCAATGCATTTAAATACAACCCCGAAGTAACAGATTTCCTGCGTGGATATGACCGCCCTAAACTGTTTCACGGTGTAGGGTACCCTGTTGGTGGCACGTTTTTACCCCCGCCCGAACATTTTAACACTCTGCGCCAGCAAGCGGGCGAACTGAACCCAAAATGGGTAAGCGAACACCTGAGCTTTAATTTTTTTAAAGAGGACGGGCGCGATGTAAACGCAGGCTTTTTACTTCCACCGGTACAAAATACCGAAAGCATAAAAACCGCTGTGGCTAATATTCAGAATTACCGGGCGCATATGAACCGGCCCTTTGCTTTTGAAACCGGTGTTAATTACCTGCAACCCCGCAGAAACGAAATCCCCGATGGCTTATTTGTGAGCCGGGTTGCCGAGGCGGCTGATTGCCATATCCTGCTCGATCTTCATAATATTCTTACCAACCAAAGGAATGGCAGGGAAAGCGTAAAAGAGTTTTTAGAATACCTGGATTACGAACGCGTTATTGAGCTTCATGTGGCCAGCGGTATCTATTATAAAGACTATTACCTTGATGCGCACAGCGGCGCATCAGACGATGAATTGATGGGAATACTTGAATACGTGGTTGGCAAGCTGCCAAACCTGAAGGCGCTGATGTTTGAAATTACACCCGATTATTTTATGAAGGTGCCGGAAGCGGAGATAAGAAATCAATTGGTGAAAATGCGCCGGATCTGGGATAAAAAGGGAAGTCATCACAAAGCCTGGAGGGTGCCGCTTAGAAGCGAGGACCATATTTTTGACGAAAGTATCCCGGTAAAGGAATGGGAGCATACGGTTGGCAACCTGATTTTGGGCAGAAATCCTGAAACCCCATTGGCTGATGAATTACTGCAGGATAAAGGGATAGCCATAGTTAAAGACCTTGTTTTCCATTTCCGCGGATCGTTACTGATCTCCATGTTAAAGCTTACCACCCGTTTGTTAAGGCTTTCTGTTGGCGAGGATATTTTTAATATTTATATAAACGATTTTTTCAATAACGCCTTCCCCGAATTGCTGCCTGTTGTTATGGCTGAGCAATTTTCAGCCTATATCATCGCAAATAATTTTAAGATTCCTTACCTGGAAAAGATAATGGAATATGAGCTGGCATCAATCCATACCTCAATTGATCAGCAAAACCGGAATGTTGTATTTGATTTTGACCCCGCACCGGTTATGGTTGCTTTAGAAAAAGCCCAGCTTCCTGCGGAGCAATTCACAAATAAAAAGATAGCGCTCCAGGTTGTATTTGAGCAGCAAGGCTTACAAAGTGAGCTGCCGGAGTTTGTGCCGGTGGTGCATAATTGAACCACCTGTTGCCTTTTGATAAAATCAATTCACTAATCTTCCACTCAAATCCACAGTCCTCGCAAAGGGGTTTAAAAAGCGGTTTGCCAGCACCGCAAATTCCACACGCGAAATAGGGCGGTTAATATCAAAATCCGATTTGAATTTATATTGCGTTTTCCATGCCTTTTGCATGCTCCTGGTTAATAGCTGTAGCTCGGTTAAGGTATAATCACTGATGAATGATATGGTGTTGCCAACAGTAAATTTATCGCCCGGTTTTTCTTTATTGAACCATAAAAAGGCGCGGGTGTAGATCTCCATTAAAACAGGCTTTACTTCGGCGGTGGTAACCGCTGAATCGGGCATAAAAACAAAAGCTGCATTTTGCTGCCTGCCCCGCAACATGCCGGTAGCACAAACCTGCTGCACTGGCCGCCATGCAGCATCATTTTGGTTGATATCTGTAAAAGGTAACAGGTATCCTTTAAAGTCCAAAAGTTCGCCTTGTATTATTCTTACGTTTAAATGTTTGGTAGTGGTTTTAAAAAAGGCGCAAAAGGCTGCCACTGTGCCAACCCCCTGCCCCAGCTGAAGCTGCAGGGGTAAATACTGGATGTTTTTATCGCCGGGAAGCACCTTTTCTGTAACCAATATATTATCAGCATCCTTTACTAATACTGCATTTACAGGGATACAAAAAGCAGGGTATTGCGGATAATTACTTTTGGGGGCATTAGCATCATTATACAACTGCCCGGGTAAGGCCTCGCCTGTGGCAATTGATGTCCGGTATAGTTTTGCGCTGCTGTTATCTGTATGATTGTCAAAATTTTCATAAAATCCGGCGCCTGCTTTTGTGGCAACGGTACCAGCTTCTGTGGCATCAATAACCACCCGTGCTTTAACTGTAATGGTTTTGCCGTTTTGTGTTAAGCTTACTTCCCAGCGGTCGCCATCTTTTTTAATGGCGCTGAACAGGGCGCTTTGGTACACGGTGAGGTTTTTTACGGTATCGGTAATTTTTTTCAGGATGGATGTTCCGGCGCCAGGCTCAAACTTTAAAATAGCATTTTGTGCGGTGTCATACCCGGCTGTTTTGTTGTAAAGTTCCAGTACATGTTTGCGGAATTCGCCCCAAATGCCTGACCTGATATTGTTCCCGGCATCCAGAACAAGCTTCTGCCCTTCAATTGTGCCACCGCCTACCTTAAAGCCATCATCAGCCAGTACCGTTTTTACTTTACTGCGGCCGCATTGAATAGCTGCGGCAATCCCGCTGGCGCTGCTGCCAACAACCAGTACATCAGTTTTAATGGTTTGTGCATAAAGAAAAGAATAATTAAAAAGGAGCAATAAAATGGGGAGCCGTTTTATCATAGGGGTGTAAATAACTTGTACAAAGCGCTAAATTAGGGCAAAACCTTGTTGAAGATTAAAAATATACCTAATTTAATTTTTTTTTAAGACCAATGACAGACGAAGAAATAAAATACCCGATCGGGAAATTCAGGGCCCCGGTATCCTACACTACTGAAGACCTCCGTAAGTGGACCACTACTATAAAAGAATTTCCGGGAAGATTGCGCCAGGCAATCATTAACCTGAATGAAAAACAGCTTGATACCCAATACCGTACCGGCGGATGGAGTTTACGGCAGGTAGTTCACCATGTTGCCGACAGCCATATGAACTGTTTAATGCGTTTTAAATGGGCATTAACCGAAGAAAACCCTGTAATAAAACCATACGAAGAGGGTGATTGGGCTTTGTTGCCAGACTATCGCCTGCCCGTTGAACCATCCCTAAAACTGCTTGAAGGCTTACACCTGCACTGGGTTGCCCTGCTTGAAAGCTTTACCGAGGATGAATGGACACGTACTTTTTTACACCCGGCATCAGGCGAAACCATGCAGCTAAAAAAGGCCCTTGCTTTATATGCATGGCACAGCAAGCACCATTTGGCGCATGTAACGGAAGCTATAAAGAAGCTTTAAGGAATTAACAGCAAGCTATTCGCTCTCATCTCCTTTCACTTATTACTAATCTACTAGCTTTGAATATTAACAGCAAACATAGGAGGTCTACCATCCACTGGCTTGCGGAATCGTCGGGTGAGTCAGCTCTGCGCCAGGCTTTTGCGCAAATGTCATGGTATCTGTTAAAGATATGCCATCGGCCTTTTACAAGGTTTGTATTGAAACTCCGGTTAATATGGTTAACTGATGGGTTATTATTACGGCTAAAGAGACTACGTAATTCTTAACTCCCCATCACATCATTGCGATTATGTATGGACTCAGTCTTGCTTCAATGCTTCTCTTATCTTATCCATCGTGGCTTCCAGTTGCTCAGGTGTAAAGGAGAGTTTTGGTCGTGAAAAATTCATGTCATCAACCCTGTTCATCGGGATCAGGTGGATATGAGCATGCGGCACTTCGAGGCCGATAACTGCTACCCCAACTTTTATACAGGGAATGGCTTTTTTAATGCCGCCGGCAACAATTTTTGCAAAGATCTGCAGGCCTGCGTATACATCATCATCAAGGTCGAACAGGTAATCAACCTCTGTTTTAGGGATCACCAGTACATGCCCTTCGGCAAGCGGGTTAATATCCAGGAATGCCAAAAAATCAATAGTTTCGGCTACTTTATAAGCCGGGATCTCGCCTGATATTATTTTTGAGAAAATGGTCATGTTGAGTTGATTGGGTTAATTAAGTTGGATTGAGTTGATTAGGTTAGTCCTTTACCCCCGTTGCCTGAGTTATCGCAGACATCTTTTTTCTTTAGCAGGGTGGCTGTGAGGACACAGCCACCGGGTTTGCTTGTATTTTTTAAATCCGATATCGAAACTCCGATATTCGAAATTACCTCGAAATCTCCATTATTTCAAATTCCATATTACCGGCCGGTACGGTTATTTCAATGGTTTCGCCAACCTTTTTGCCTAATAGGCCCTTGGCAATAGGCGATGCTACCGAAATTTTACCCGATTTAAGATCAGCCTCATTTTCTGATACCAGCTGATAGCTCATAACAGCACCGTTCTTTACATTCTTTATTTTAACAATTGATAATGCCAGCACTTTTGAAGTATCCAATTTCGATTCATCAAGCAGGCGGGCATTTGCCAGCATTTCGCCCATTTTTGAAATTTTTGCCTCGTGTAATCCCTGCGCCTCTTTCGCGGCATCATATTCCGCATTTTCAGACAGATCACCTTTGTCTCTAGCCTCTGCAATTGCTTTACTGATGTTGGTTCGGCCTGTAGTTTTTAACTGGTGTAACTCGTTCTTTAAATTTTCTAAACCTTCTTTGGTATAATATGCTACCTCTGCCATAACGCACAAATTAAATTTTTAATAATATTAAGTTCTATGGTCGCCAAAAAAAAACCGCCCTTCTGTTTTAAGAAGGACGCAATGGCGTTCTTTTAAAAAACAAACAAGACTATATCGGCCACGCCTACATAGTCTTGCTTTTTGTATAAAACGAAGATAAGTGATTTAAGTTTTAATATCCAAATATTTTTTAGTTCATAGCTGATGTCGTTCATGGATCATAGTTCATGGTTCATGGCAAGAAGGAAGTAGCGGTAGTTTACGAATTGACTTGCATAACATCTTATCATTTAGCATAAGGCTAAAAATGCCATGAACTGTTCCTCTTTGTCAACCCACCGCCATGAACTATGAACCATCAACTATGAACTAATATTTTTCTCTACCTTTGCCCCATGATAATTGAAGTATTAAAATCCAAGCTTCACCGTGCAAAGGTAACACAGGCCGAATTGAACTATGTAGGCAGTATTACTATTGATGAAGATTTGATGGATGCGGCTAATATTATAGCTAATGAAAAGGTGCAGATTGTAAATAATAACAACGGCGCCCGTTTTGAAACCTACGTTATCCGCGGCGAACGCGGAACCGGCACTATCTGCTTAAACGGTGCAACAGCCCGGCTGGCACAAGTGGGCGATATTGTGATCATTATGTCATACGCCTATATGGAAGTTGATGAGGCGCGTAAATATGAGCCGATATTGATTTTCCCGGATAGCGATAATAAATTATTAAAGTAAATTAGAGCAGGCCTCTACTCTCTTTTATTTAGAGTAATAGCTCGCTCTAATTCGACGGATAAGCACCAAGCCCCAATACCAGGTGCAGGCTGGCGTCGGTGCTGATGTGGTTGCGCAGCTTGTAAACCATTTTTATCCTTACCTGCGACTCACGCATCCGCTGATCTAAAAAGGTAGAATTATCAATGTCCAAAACCAGGCCGTTGCCAACCCCGGCGGTTATGTCTGTACGAGAGGCTACCAAAACCTCTTCTGTACCATCGGCTTTTGCCATGTAAACTTTTACTAATGATAAATTACCCAGGTTAAAATCGGAAGGGTCTTTTGATTCCAGCTTTGCCGAGATCATCCGCACCTCACTTATCTTGGAGCCGTTATTTCCGCCCTTCTTAAAATCCTGGTCAAAACTGGTGGCCATACCCGTTACAGAAAGCTCCTCGCCCGCTTTTGATGATTGAGGGATGGTAACAGTAGTTGTATAAGGGAAAGTTGACTTTACAATAGATTGCATCATAGCGCAGCTGCCGAAAACCAATGGTAAAACAAGTGAAATAAATAAAACGTTCCTTTTCATAATAGGCAGCCCTCCCTGGTTTATTTAAACAGCAGAATATAGCAGATAAAATTAATGTAATAATTGCGTTAATATTTGGAATTTTCAACAATTTAGCAATTAAAATTCGCTGAAAGCATAACAATTCCATCTTTGATAATGTTCTTGATATTTCTTTAATAAAAATTAAAAAATATGCCCTCACAGGTTTAATTTAAACATAAGTATGGAAATCGCCAACCTATTAAATACCCTTAACAGCATAGCTATTTTATCTGAAAGCCTGCAGGATCAGATAAAAGGCCACTTAATAGAAGAACGCTTCCCCCGGAAAAGCATTTTACTAAAAGAAGGGCAGGTATCGCAACGCATTTATTTTATTAAAAAGGGATTTATCCGGGCATATTATCATAAAGGCAACAGCGAATTTTCTACCTGGTTTATGGGCGAAGGCGAGTTTATTATCTCCGTTTACAGCTTTTTTTCACGGAAGCCATCATTTGAAAATATTGAAGTTTTGGAAGATTGCACCTTGCAGTCAATCAATTGGGATCAACTGCAATCACTTTATAAACAATATCCGGAGTTTAACCTTACCGGCAGGATAATTACCGAACAATATTATATCCGAAGCGAAGAAAGAGCCATCAACCTGCAAACACTTACCGCAAAACAACGCTATGAAAACCTGTTGTTAACCTATCCCGGCATCTTACAAAAAGCATCACTAGGACAAATAGCTTCCTATTTAAGCATCAAACAGGAAACGCTGAGCAGGATAAGAGCGAAGCATTAACTCTTTTTGACTTTAGTCAAAACTTATTGCATCCCTTAGCAGCGAGATTTGATTGAACAAAAAAAGAAAATCATGCTCATCATTATTTTATCCTGCTTCGCTATCTGTTTCATGGTTGAAAAACTTTCACCCGGATGGAAACTACCTCAGGTACCCACCTGGACCATAAGGGTACTTGCCGTAAACTTTATTCAATTGCTTGCTGTGGTCGCTGCCGGCTATAGCTGGGAAAAGTGGTTGTCGGCCTGGTCTGTTTTTAAATTATCGCAGCATGTGCCAAACTGGCTTGGCGGTGTGCTGGCCTACTTTATAGCAACCTTTATTTTTTACTGGTGGCACCGCTGGCGCCATGAAAGTGATTACCTGTGGCGTCATTTTCACCAGATCCATCATAGCGCGCAGCGGATTGAGGTAATCACTTCGTTTTACAAGCACCCGTTGGAGATGACGGTTAATTCAATCATTGGCAGCCTGCTGGTTTATACTCTATTGGGCTTAAATCCGGAAGCCGGGGCAATCTATACCTTGTGTACCGCACTTGGAGAGTTTTTTTATCATACCAATATTAAAACCCCAAAATGGATCGGCTATATTTTTCAAAGGCCCGAAATGCACCGCATTCACCATGAATATGAAAAACATACCAGCAATTATGGCGATATAGTTTGGTGGGATATGCTATTCGGCACTTATAGCAACCCAAAAGAATTTACTACGTCATGCGGTTTTGATACCGACAAAGAGCTTAAGCTGGCAGATATGCTGAAGTTTAAGGATGTG
>Ga0206981_10009_pt1 | contig 46861 bp, 30 predicted proteins | sample Alteio_BWMinCont_17_FD_153312 | JGI IMG/M metagenome (GOLD analysis project Ga0206981, IMG submission 153312) | Enriched cells from forest soil in Barre Woods Harvard Forest LTER site, Petersham, Massachusetts, United States -... | ecosystem: Environmental > Terrestrial > Soil > Temperate forest >... | reverse complement strand
GCCGTTTTCCCAACCACAACATCGCGGGCAGACAGTACGAACAAATCGCCGGTACGGTCGGCAGGTTGTTCCAGGATCCGGCACCCTGTTTCTTTATCATACACTTCTGTAATACCGGGCTGCAGAGTCAGCCAGTTTTTCACCTCGCTGATATTTGAAGTATCATCAGCATAAACTATTACATATGAACCCAGTGCGCCGTGGTGCTTTACATAAGGATCGGTAATAGGGCAAATAACCCTGAAGCCCGCGCCAAATTTTTCCGTTAGCATGGTTTCAATAAACAACACATTCGGTGTTCCATCCGCTTTAACCTTAGCATTCATGCCGTGATCAGCAGTAGCGCCTATAACGGCGCCTAGCTCGAGCATTTTTCCTAATTCCACATCCTGGGCTTCATAAAATGCCAATGATTCTTCCGTGTCAGGCGCGTAGGTATGCTGCATATAATCAGTTAATGAAAGATATAAAAAATCAGCCATGCCCTTTTCAATTAATGCAACACCGGCACGCAAAACAAACAGACTGGCTTCGGCACTGTAAATAGCCGGGGTTTTATGCCCGATAACCGCTTCTGCATTTTCAATACCGTGGGTATCTAACTTTGCCTGGTCTGCTTTTTCGGCAGAGAAAGCGATGCCGTTCAATTTGTATGAAAGGATATCGCGTAATTTTTCTTTGGCAGTTACTACGGCTACTTTACGCCCTGCATTAGCCGCGGCGGCCAGCAATGTATCTGCCCTGAGGTATTCTGACGAGTTCATCATTACTTCATGGTCTTTTTCAGCATCATAAAAAAAATTGCCGCAAATACCATGAACCGCCGGACTTACCCCGGTTACTATTGATGAATTGTTTACATTGGTAAATGATGGCAAGGCCCCTCGCACCATGCCCCTGTAACCCTGTAATGCCATTTTTTTAAGATTAGGCATCCGGTCATGAGCCATAGTGGTGTCAAGGTATTCATCTGCCGAACCGTCCATACAGATAACGACTATGGGTTTTGCAGATGGGGTATAAGTTATTCCGTTTGCTGAAAAGGGTTTTGTTGAAATATTATTCATTGTACATTGTTTTATTTATTGAGGTAGTTTTTATATTTTAAATTGTCTTGTAAAAAAACCGTGTTACTATGGCCCCTAAATTAACGTGAGTTCGATATAAGCAAACGGTCATCTAACCCAAAACCCTTCTCCTACAGCGTTGAGACGAAGCCCAAGTTTGTATACCTACCCCACCAAAGCGTTCCATGCGTTCCATTTTCACAAGCGGAACACCTGGAACAAAGTGAAACATTCTGATTATCAGATACTTGAATTATATCGAGGATTAAATAACTATAAGTGCCTGATAATCAATTACCATACTTCCAGCCTTTATATAGAACTCCCGCTAAATTAACCAGTGCTTTTAATCATCTTTCAAAAAGAGCCGTATTTCTGCGACTCAACCAAATTAACCAAGCTCATATTCAATTACACTTTCAATTTCATCAGACCCGATTTACTTTACCCGTTGATAAAGCAATCCATGACCAGCAAATTGCACTTAACAAATATAAATACTTTCTAAACAAAAGTAAACAAATACTAAACTTTTTTTTATAAATTATTTCTTCATAAACATATACCCAATACTATAAGGAGCTAAAAGTAATTAAGCCGATAATAATTGTTTAGTAATACTAAATATAAAAACAGTTTCTTCAGGCTATCAGAAATCATGAAAAAGCCTTATGTTTTTATTCATAAGGCTTTTTTCACTTTGAAAGAATTTACATCATTATTTTAAAATGCATGCGGCTTATATACATTTTTAACGCTGCCATCCTGATATAATTCAAGAATGGCATAACCTGGTGGTGTTTCTTCATAATATCCGTCGCCTGCAGATTTCTCATCACCCTTACCCCACCAATAACCACTCATTGCTCCATTGCAAAAATATTCCGTACCATTATAGGAGGCGGTGTCCAGTAAATGATTGTGCCCGCTTAAACATACTTTTACTTTATCCCTGTGTTGATAAAATAAAGCTTTCAGTTTTTTATAATCTGAATGCATGCCCCCTTCCCAAAATGGCGTTACACCCAGTATGGGGTAATGCGACATCATCAAAACGGGCTGGTTTGCAGGCAAGGTTTCCAGTTCCTTTTTTAACCATTCGAATTGCTTATCATCCAGGGTAATAGACGGGTTATTACCATCTAAAATAATAAAGTGCCACCCTGATCTATTAAAACTATAGTACCGGTTTGGGATACCCAGGCGTTTTACCACATAATCTTTACCATACATTTCGTCTGACTTATCAGGGGCTACCCACCAGGGATCGTGATTCCCGATACAACTGTACACTTCGTAGCCTTTTAATCCTTTGATACAATCATCCCATAAATTCCATAACTCAGTAACCCTTTCGCGCTTTACGGTGTCATACGAAGCATCAAAAATAGAATCGCCTCCGTTCAGAAAAAAATCAACCTTTTCGCTTTTAATTACTTCCAGGCATTTTTTGAATTTTTCGGGCGCATCAAGATCAGGCCGGATATGCACATCTGTTATATGTGCAATTTTTAATGCAAGTTTACTCTTTACATTTTCTTCCCTTGCTACAGCTTTACTACCTTGTGTTATTAAGCCAGCAGCCGCCAGGATACCTGCTTTTTTTAAAACGTCTCTTCTTTTCATATTTTCCAATTTATGCTGTAGTTGTTTTACCAGCCCGGGTTTTGTTTTAGGTTTTTATTAAGCAATAACTCCGTAGTTGGCAAAGGGAAATAATAATTTTTAGGGTCTGTAAATGTTTTTACCAGGGTAGGGTTAACTACTACGTTTCCGCTATTACCATTACTTAAGTGAATGTCTGTGCCAACAACAAAATAAGAAACACCAGATACAGGGTTTGAGGGCTTGCTTGTTACCAGCGCAATATCCGGCTGTCCGTCTCCATCCAGGTCATACGTTCCTAATCCCGGGAAATACATGCCCAAAAATTGCTGTGCCAGCAAGGGGCCAGCTTCCCATCTCATCAGGTCATCATAACGGAACCCTTCGCATGCCAATTCCACTCTGCGTTCGCGGCGGATCTCCAGGATCACATTTTGCAATGAACCTCCAACATTCGGATAACTTGCAGCCAGGACAGGATCAATCGCCACATTCATCATCAAGTGAGGCATGCCCACCCTGTCGCGAAGTAAATTAATGGACAGATCCAGATCAGATTGTGTAAAGCTTCCTGTTCCGCTACCTGCTAACTCTGCCTTTGCCTCGGCATAAACAAGCAGCATCTCTCCGTACCGAAAATCAATTCCTGCATTATAGTTAGTATTATAGGTAGGTGTTGTAGGGTCATAATATTTTATCTGCGCATAACCTGTTGGGGCAAAACCCAGCGTTTGCGCTCCTTTCAGGTCGCCATAAACTACTGTGGGTTGCAAGGCGGTTTGCATCATCCTCGGATCACGGTTATTGAACTCCTGCGTGATCATCTGTGTTGCATAACCCGGCGTTGAAGTGAAAGGCGTTCCATTTATCGTCAGGTACGAGTTCATCAATCCTTTTGCCAGGCTCAATCCGTAGGCTCTCATATTACCATCAAGCGCGTTTGTAACATGAAGGGTATTGCTATAATAATAGCCTAATATTACTTCTGCGTTCTGCGGATCAGAGGGCGCATAAAATAAAAACAGGTTTAAGTAGTCTACTTTTGGATTTCCAGTACTGTACAGCTTAAAGTTACCGCTTTGCATTACAGCTTGTGCAGCGCTGCCGGCGGTTTGTAAAATGGTTTGCCAACCGGCTATTCCCCTGTATTCTCTAAATGTACCTTCATGCAGCGCAACCCTGGCCAATAAAGCCTGCGCAGTCCATTTGGTGATAGTACCAGATGGGCCTGTAGGGTTAATATTATTGGCAGCAAAAGTAAGATCAGCCATTACGGAATCCATTACCAGCTGCCTCGGATCTCTTGCCTTATATAAATCACCATCATCATTCGGTAATATTGTTGTTCCATACCATGGCACATCGCCGAATTTTTTTACCATATCAAAATAAAACCATGCCCTGAAAAACCTGGCTATTCCCACATAATGATTTTTCACCGCCTGCGAGGCATTTGCTTTTTGATAATTTTGCAAAAAATAGTTTACCTGGTGCAAATAAGTCCAGGTCCATCCTGCCTGGCTGGCGCTTGTAGGCAGTGTTAGCTGGCCAGCTACTACTTTATTAAAAGGATTGTTTTCGTAATTATCGCTTTGCTGGTCGCCCAATGCTACTGAATTACTTCCCGGCAGGTAACTATACAATCCGTTGCAATAGGTATTCAAATCGTTGGCATTAGCAAAAAAGTTTTGTTCGGTTAAACTTGATACCGGGTACCGGGTAAGAAAACTATCTTTTTTACAGGAGTATAATGATAAAATGTTCATCATTATACCTGATATAATAATTATATGAATCTTTTTCATTGTAATAATTTTTGAATTATACATTAAAACTTTGCGTTAAGACCAAATGAATAACCACGCTGGAAGGGATATACTTTCCCTGCACCCCAGCTACCACCCAATGCTTCCGGATCAAATCCTTGCGGCAAGTGGTCTGATTCCCAAAGGTCCTCCCCGCTGAAATAAAGTCTTAAGCGGTCAATACCTATTCTTTTAAATAAAGGCATGTTAAATGAATAACCTACGGTTAAATTTTTCAGGCGGATATAAGCTGCGCTATATAAATACCTTGTCTGTGGTACAGCCAGGTCAACCCATGGTCCGTCGTCACCTGCACGCCAGCCTTTAAGGCTTGGATAAAGCGCATTCGGGGTTTGCGGGGTCCATGTATTACCTACTATATTCTTGTATACATTCTCCCAGGGTGCATAAAACATACTCCAGTAGTATCCGCTTGTACCCGGCCAGAAAGATTCTTTTCCTACTCCCTGGAAGAAAATACTGAAATCAATATTGTTCCAGGTAAAATTACCGCCTACACCGAAATTATAACGGGGGCTGGTATTACCAATTACATGAGCATCTCCCGGGTTTCCAACCGTGCCATCACCGTAATCAATTTTTCCATCATGGTTCAGGTCGGCATACTGTATTTCACCGGCTTTGTTCCAGGCGTAATATCCCTGCAATTTAGATTGATCAGGAGCTCCCTGCGCTGCGGCATCTGATTGAAAGATTCCTTTAGTAGTCATCCCCCATATATCACCCGGATGCTCCCCAACATAGTAATCACCTCCAAACCAGAATTTATTGGGATTATTATACCGGGTAATTACTGTCTGCGAATCCCATACATTCACCCTCAAACCAAAGTTAAAAGGCTTTCCGACCAACTGAAACTGATCGTTATAAGCAATGCTTAAATCCCAGCCTTGTGTTCTCAGGTCAGCTGCGTTTTCCAGGGGTTGTGTTGCACCTAATACAGCAGGGAGTTGAAACCCTTTTGTGATCATATTTTTGGTATCCCTTTGATACCAGTCAAAAGTGGCGTTTAATTTGCTAAACAAAGTGATATCTATCCCGGCATCCTTATTATATACTTTTTCCCAGGTAAGCGTTGGCGACACTAAGTTGGGGGCATAGACCGCTATCGGCTGAGTTCCGCCTAAAATATTACTGATCTGACCGGAACCGAGCGTGGGAGTAAAACTGTAATTACCCAAACTCTGGTCATTTCCCAATGTGCCATAAGAGGCACGGAGCTTCAGATTACTCACAACCTTTGTCAGCCCTTTGAAGAACGGCTCTTCAGATACCCTCCAACCTGCGGAAGCAGAAGGCAAAAAAGCATAATGCTGATTGGTAGGAAAACGGGAAGATCCATCATAGCGTGCGTCAACTTCCAACAGGTATTTATTATCATATCCATAATTCAGGCGGGAGAAAGTCCCTCTTACAGCCCATTGATAGCCGTTGCCACTCACTGAAGGAGTTGTACCTGTTGACTCATCCAGGTAACCTACATTACTGCTGATCAGGTTATTATTAGAGGCAGAAAAATAATTATACTTGTTAAGTTCCTGGTTATAACCTATCATCCCTTTGAAATAATGTTTACCAAAGGTTTTTTCATATTCAGTATAAATGTTAATAGCCTGGTAAGCATTATCATCAGCCCAGGCGGAGGCATCGCTATGGCCGGCATATGAAATTGCCTGGTTGGGGCCGGTTTCATAAGGCAATGCTACCTGGTATGCCTGGTTGTAATTATTGGTAGCCCTAAAGGTATAGTCACCTTTAATCCTCCAGGTATTGTTAAAAAATGACGTAGTAAAACCAATGGTGTTTTGCGGTTCATTCGTTACCGTGTTTCCTCGTCCACCATCCTGTAAGAAACCGAGGTATGTTCCGGCACTTGTCCAGGAACCGTCCGGATTCTTAGGAACCGCCAAAGTGTTGGCCCGTCCAATCTGATGGTACAAATCACCGGAGGTCCAGTCAGAAGTCCATAAAGAAGGATAGTTATAAACGGTACGGTTATATGCCGAATTGGTATAAATATGCAGCCAGTCTGTAACCTTAAAATCCAATTTACCACGAATATTAAAACGGTCGTAATAGTCAGGATTATAGCGAAATACGCCTGTTTGATTGTTATAGTCTGCCGAAAAATAATAGGTGATCCTGTCATTTCCCCCACTCACACTCACATTATGGGTCTGACTGTTATTGGTTGGGTTATACAACTCTTTAAACCAGTTGGTAGCACCAAAATAATCATATACGTTAGGATTCGTTGGATCCACTATAGTTGCAGGCAGGCTGGGATTTGCAGATCGTTGATGAGCGTATGCTGTTTGGGTAGTATTATATAAATTCACCCCGTAATAGCCGGAATACGCCTGATTTTTAAAATCAATTACGGTACCAGGATCAGTTACCACATCCGGCAAATTGGTAATTTTGCGAATAGCGTAATTCATACTATAGCTCACTTTCGGGTTTCCTTTTTGACCGGTCTTGGTAGTGATCAACAATACGCCAAATGCTGCCCTGGAACCATAAACCGCTGCTGACGCCGCATCTTTAAGTACTGTTGCACTGGCTACATCATCAGGGTTAAGGTCATTGATGTTGGTTTGAACGCCATCTACCAGGATCAGCGGACTCCCGCCATTAATAGAAGTGAAACCCCGGATATTAAAGGCAGGCGCTGCCCCCGGCTTTCCGCTGCTGGATGTTATTGTTAAGCCAGACAGTTCTCCCTGCAGGCCCCTCCCGATATTTGGTATTGGACGGTCTTCCAGCACCTTACCGCTAATGGTGCTTACAGCCCCGGTTAGGTTTACTTTCTTCTGTGTACCATATCCTACCACTACTACATCATCTAAATTACTGGCACGGGGAGATAAAGTAATTATCATTTCTGATTTATTATCCGGTTTTACTTCCCTGGTGTCATAACCAATAAATGAGATCACTAAAATGGCATTGTCATCCAGGCCTTTTAATTTAAAATTGCCATTTTGGTCCGTAACTGTTCCCTGTGTAGTACCCTTTATTTTTACAGCAGCACCGGGCAAACCTTTGCCTGTTTCATCCAAAACTTTACCGCTTACGTCAATAGGGACGTATTTTTCAGGTGTATTGTTTAAAAGAACACTTTGTTTTGGCCTCACAATAACAGCTTTTTCTTTTATTGAATAGGTAAAAGGCTGATTTTCAAAACATGCTTTCAACGTCTCTTCAAGGCTTGCATCCTTCAATTCTACTGATACGGGTTTGGCTTGCTTAATCAGCTTGAGGTTATAAAAAAAATCGTACCCGCTTTGGATCCTTATCTCATCGAATATTTTTTCTATGGATACATTCTTTTGGCTCAATGTTATTTTCTGAGCATAGGCGCTTGCGCTTACCTGTAATATAGCCGTGGTTAAAATAACTATTATAAGTTTCATTACTCGCCATATTTTACTTACACGGTTTGTTTTACCGCATAAAATTTTGTAAAATTTCATACATTTGATTTGTTTAGATTTAAATGTTAATCGGTTAATTGCCCATTATTTAGCAGGTATAATCTGAATTTTATACAGGGTTCTGATAGCAGTCAGGATCCTGTTTTTCTTCTGCTAATTATTATATGATTCTTATTTCGTAACTATTATCCTCCTTCCTTCAATCTTAAAGTGAACATTTCCGGTAGTTTCAATGATATTCAAAACTGAATTGATACTCTTTGACCGGGATATTTTGCCCCCAAACGATAAATCGGGATCTTTATCAATCTTGTAAACAACATCAATATTATACCACCGGGATAATCTTCGCATTATACTTTCAAAATCCTCGTTAAAGCTGAAGTAGCCATTTTTCCAGGCAACAACATCTTCCGTATTTACATTTCCCACAGCCAACCCCGTGTTACCCAAAATGCTTTGCTGGCCCGGTTTAAGAATAGTTGATTGTTGTACCGATTGATTTTTAAGGCGTGCCGCAATCTTTACGCTACCTTCAAGTAAGGTTGTGGTTATAGCATTTTCGTCGGTATAAGCATTTACATTAAAATGTGTACCTAATACTTCAATTTCTTGTCGGCCTGTAATAACTTTAAAAGGTTTAGCCTTATTTTTTGTCACTTCAAAATACCCTTCACCGGTCAATTCTACCTGCCTTTCACTGGCTGCAAATTGGGTGGGATATTTTAATGATGACGCAGCATTAAGCCAAACCCTGGTTCCGTCTGACAGGATTACCTGGTATTGCCCCCCTACGGGCGTTTCAATGGTGTTATAGGAGGGTTTATCTGTAGTTTCAGATGAGGCTGGATTGGTATTTGTAATAGTGTACACCAGTTGGCCTGCGGCTGTTTTAGTAACACGCAATTGGGATTGCTTTGCTATTCCCCCTGTTTTAGCATCGTCCAAATCAATCTTCGAACCATCCGCAAGGGTTAATGTAGCTTTATTCCTGCCGGGAAGGATTTTGTTTTTATTAGTTATTGTTATAAGTTGTTCCTGTTGCTTTTTTTGAATAAAGAAATAAGCCGTACTAAAAAAAAATATAAGTATTGCTGCAGCTGCTGGCCACTTTACAAATTGTTTTCGCCGGGGAAAAAGCCGGGGAGCACTTTCTATCTTGTCGGCATTATATATGGCGTTTAAAATAGCGTCCCTTTTTTCAGAATCAAGATCCTGTGTTTGCTTTGGCACTTCATAAGCCTTATGAAGCAATTTTTCGGCAATGGATTCATTTTCCGGTAACGCCATTAATTCCAGCATTTCTTCCCGCTGCTCAGGAGTAGCGTCGTTATTTATGCAAAGCTGAAATAGATATTCAAATCTGGTTATGCTCATAATAAACCTTTTTCAAAGGTGAGTAAGTAGCTCCGCACCTTTATAAAGTGGATCTAAAACAGCATAGACAATTGTAAAAGACTTATGGGGGGTATCAATTAAAAATAAAGTACAGGATAAGGGCGAATGAGGTTTCTTTTAAGTGAGCAGCGCAGAAAGCGCGGATACTCTTCATTGCCTGATCAAGGTTCCATTTAACGGTTTCGGCCGAAACATTTAATTCTATTGCAGCTTCTTCCCTTTTCATTTCCTGCTGCTTAATAAGTTTGTAAGTAAGCAGCTGTTTAGGAGGTAAACGATTTATCGCCAGGTTCAAAATATTTTGATATTCCCTTTCCTGGGTCAAATGGTCGGTATCCTGGCAATAAGTAATTATCGGTTCACGGATAAACTGCAAAAGGTTTCTTTTTTCGCTTTGGGAATGCTTAATGGCGTTGTAAGTAACATTTTTGGCTATTGTATAGATCCAACCTCCAAAATTGCCTATATGAATAATTTTTTCTCTGTTGATCCATATTTTCAGGAAAGTATCCTGCAAAATCTCCTCAGCGGTTCGTTCATCTCCTGTTATTCTTAAAGCAGTTGTATAGATGTTTGGCCGGTATAAATCAAATAAGCGCTTAAAGGCCTGTTCATCTCCATTTGCTACTTTTAATAGCAAAGGTTTGTCTTCATCTATATAGCTTATTTGCATATTAACTAATGAATGTTGCAACCTTTGAATAGAAAACTTTAAATGTATACTTGTCACACAATTCGCCAAAAGCATAATAATCAGCTACCAGGATCTGATAACGATAACAGCTTAAATTTCAGGAAGGTGTTTAGTATATGTACAAAAGTAACTAGCACTTGTTAAACAAATGTAAAAAAATAATTAACAATTGTACATAAATACTAAACTTTTTTTAACATGTATTTATAAGCAAAAACAGCGGATTCAGCGATTAAATTCAAGCAAAGGAGAAAAGAGACAATCATATACTTAGCTTTAAATAAGAGTATTATAACATATTTATTTAAAGCATGTTGCCTTAGTACACGAAAATTTCCTTATAAAACAATGATAAACTAATTATTAAAAATAGATTAATTTTGTTTACTAATGCTAAATAACTGATCCAACACCAATGTATACAGGATTTTACTGAAGCTTTGGCTTACAGACGATTCATAACGGTTGGGGTTTTCTGTTATATTTTGGAATCAGGGTCTGCAGTAAGGTCATGACAATTTATGTTAACAGGCAGGATATGCCTATTAACAGACCGTGTAATTTCAACGGGAATTAAAGCACTTAAAAAATTCCGGGTGGATAAGGAACCTTAATCGTTAGAGATAAAATAATAAACCACCAGCATAATCGCGTCGGAGTTACCAATATTTGAAAGATTATGCCCTAAGCGACCGTCAAAGAATATAGAATCACCTTCTTCAAGGGTATAATTCTTGTCTTCAATCAGGTAATCAATTTTACCTTTTATAAGGTATTTATATTCAAAAGCGTCTGTCACAACCATTTTATTACGGCGGGCGCCCTTTTTTAATTTTAACAGCACAAAGTCAACAGGGCCGCCATGAATATTTCTTGTTAAAATTCTTTGGTAGTCAAACCCTTTTGCTGTTTCTTTTTTAAGGGGTTTATAATCGGAAGAGCGGATTACAAAAACTTTTTCCTGGTTGTTAACTGAATAGATATCTTTAAAAAAAACTGTCAGATCAAGATTTAGCGAATGCACAATATTCATTAATACCGGTAACGAAGGGATGGTACGGTTATTTTCTATTTGCGAGATGAGCCCTTTGCTTACGCCTGCCCTGTCTGCCAACTCCTGAATAGTTATGCGTTTTTCTTTTCTTATTTCTTTTATCCGGTAACTGATCTTCAGGATAATATCATCTTCCATACTTTTTTTTCTCTCAAAAGTAAACAAAAATCACAACGAAACCTGCTGTCTATACAATGAAAAACATCATTATCATAAGGCAGCAGGCTTCGCCCGGTCATTTAAAATAGCTCTTGTACCTGTTAATTATTTGAAGCTTTCCGCTACGGCTCTGCCACGCCAGCTTTGCGGCATTTTTAAGCCCAAGATCCAGGCAATAGTAGCCGCAGTATCATAGGTAATAATAACATCTTTTATTTCATGATCTTTTTTGATGCCCGGGCCGTTTATAACCCATGGCACCTGTACTTCATCTAAAGATTTACCGCCGTGGCCTTTATTAATACCGCCATGATCGGCTGTTACTATAATAATGGTTTCATTTTCAATGCCTGCATCTTTTACAGCTTGTACAATTTTTCCGATCCTTACATCCACTTTTTGCAACGTGTCATAGTAAGCCGGTGTGCGATGCCCTATATTATGTCCAACTCCATCAGGCTCGCTTACGTGGATAAATGTAAAAAATGGTTTCTCTTTTTTTATAATACGCACGGCAGTCTCTACACAAAAATCATCACCTGCGTCTCCACCAGGTACAACAAAAGTAATGGCGTCTTTTTCAACTAACGGCCCAATACCGCCCCAGCTGTAAATTACAGCTGTTTTTGCAGCCGGCTTCTGGTCCCTGATCACACTGAAGATAGTAGGGAAGATCCCATATTTTGTGGTTGTAGCAGAAGGAATTTCGGGCACTTTGCTGTTCCATTCGGTGTAACCATGCTCTGTTGGCCCAGCCCCCATTAACATTGAAGCCCAATTATCTGCACTTGAAGAAGGTAATACGCACCTTGCTTTTAATGACCATGAACCTGTTTCCATTAACTTTTTAAGAACGGGCATTTTTGCATCAGGCACCGCATAAGCGCCAAAGCCATCGCAGCCAATTAAAATTATATGTTTTACATTTTTAATTTGTGCGCTTACCTGTAATGCCAGGCAAATAAGACAAAGGGCAATAATTGATTTTTTCATTTTATATCAGGTTGTTTATAATTAGTTCTGTAAACCGTAAATAGTTATAGTTGTGCACTTTGATTATACTATAACAGCTGAATTTTAAACGTTTTGTTTAGTATAAGTACAAATATATTTATTATTTATAAACAAATCATAAATATATATTCAAAAAATCACCTACGGATTTAAATAGATCTGCAGTTAAAGCAGAAAGAATAAAAAACGACCATTATTATATTATTTATAATTAACATATTACAAATAAAACCCTTATACAGCACTCTAAATAAACCCAATTACTTTACACAATTGATTATAGAAATCCTGCCAAATAAGAAATTTATTTGTTTATAAATACTAAATAAAATATTGTTAATGGAACTATGTGAGAATTATTTCAAAAGGGAATCTATTATATTAGCGCATTGCTAACTTTACCGGAGGTTTTTTAATATTTGTCTTGCATCGTTATCATCAAACTTATCTATTTGATGGTCTAACTCTGTTTTCAATATCCTTGTAAGCTTTTCAAAACCCTTCTCCCCGTATAAGTTGTGCATTTCATTTTTGTCCTTCTGTAAATCATATAACTCCCAGTTATTTACGCGGGTGTAGAAACGGATGAGTTTGTAGCGCCTGGTTTTGATGCCAAAATGTGGCGATACGGAGTGTTCGCCGTTTTCATAGTAATGATAATAAATCACATCACGAACAGGCCCTTTTTTCTTTTTGAATAAGGGAAGCATAGATTGCCCTTGCATATCTTTTGGAATAGACACCCCGGCTGCATCTAAAACTGTCGGCGCTATGTCCAAATTCAGTACAAAGTCATTTGATTTTGTACCCGGTTTAATTTTGCCGGGATACCGCATTACCATTGGTGTGCGAAAAGATTCTTCGTAGATCCATCGTTTATCAAACCAGCCATGTTCGCCCAAATAAAAGCCCTGGTCTGAAAGATAAATCACTATTGTATTTTTAGTGAGATGATGTTCATCCAAATATTTTAAAGTACGGCCAATATTTCTGTCAAGTGAGACTGCAGTACTTAAATAATCACGCATATAACGTTGATATTTCCATTCCGTTAAAGCGTTCCCGGATAGATTTTTTGCTTTCAGATCTTCATATATAGGCTTGTAATAAGCATCCATTCTGTTTCTTTGTGCAGTATTCATTCGTTTGATAGTGCCTTCCCTGTCCTCTGTCTCTGCATCAGGAAACATTTTCAAGTCGTATCCCATGATCATAGTTTTGGCAATCGTCATATCCTGTACTTTTGCTACTTCGCGGTTCACATATTGATCATAAAAGTCATGTGGCAGGGGAAATGTTACCTTATCAAAGCGCCCCAGATCAGTAGTATCCGGTAACCATGTGCGGTGTGTTGCTTTATGTCCTATCACCAGGCAAAACGGCTTGGTTGTATCACGGCTATTCAACCAATTTTCAGTAACATCTTCAATTACATTACTGGCATAACCATCTACATTTTTTTTCGAACCATCCATCATCAGGAAATCCGGGTTGTAATATTGTCCCTGACCTGGCAAGATCTGCCAGTAATCAAACCCTTGCGGCTGGCTTTCCAAATGCCATTTACCAATCCAGGCTGTTAAATAGCCGGAAGCACGCAAGCGTTTTATAAATGAATCCTGCGAACCGTCAAACGTGGAGTGTTCATTGTCTTTAAAACCATTCTTATTACTGTATTTACCTGTTAAAATAGCGGCTCTGCTGGGGCCACAGATAGAATTGGTAACATAAGTTTTATTAAAAATGACTCCTTCTTTCGCTATCCGGTCAATATTGGGCGTTTGCATTAGTTTGCTCCCATACGCGCTGATTGCCTGATAGGCATGATCATCAGAAATAATGATCACAATATTGGGTTTTGTTGCATCCTTACCGGCCTGTTGACCAAAAAGAACCCGGGGGATAAATAATCCGATTAAAGATAACTTGCATAACAACTTAAAAATCCGGTCGAAAATATTCATTTTAAAAGAATTAATTTGCTCATAGCTTATATTAACAACAAAACAATTGAAATAAGGATCTCTGATACAAAACACCCGCCTTACCTGTCTTGTACACAGCGGAAACCTACATGTTCCATACCGCTGTCTTCCGTACTTTTCATTCGCCTGGCTACTCTGTAACCAGAGCAATAGCTATCGTTACATAAAAATGAGCCTCCCCTTATCACTCTTTTTTTTGCGTAAGGCTCATCAGGGTCATAGCTTTTAGCAGGCCCGCGGGGATCTGTTACCCCGGCAGCAACCGTTTCGTAATATTTGTTATTATAATAATCGGCACACCATTCCCAGGCATTCCCCGCCATGTCAAATAAGCCGTAGCCGTTTGCTGCGAATGACGCAACAGGGGCTAATCCATAAAACTTATCTTTTAAGGTGTTGTTATCCGGAAAATGTCCCTGCCAGGTATTCGCTTTAGGCTTTCCCTGGTCAACCGGCTCATTACCCCAGGGATAAATATTATTTTTCAATCCCCCGCGGGCAGCCCACTCCCATTCAGCTTCGGTAGGCAAACGCTTACCGCTCCATTCACAATAGGCAACTGCATCATACCATGATACCTGCACTACCGGCAAATTATCTTTCCCTTTAATGCTGCTGCCCGGCCCTTGCGGATGCTTCCAGCTGGCGCCTTTCTTCCACACCCACCATTGGCTGTAATCATCCAAAGGCACTGCATGGTTTGGCGGCGAAAACACTAATGATGCCGCAACCAGTAAACTATCATTTGGTTTAGGTGTACCGGGTGGCACCTGCTTTTTCAACTCCTCCCAATTTGGTTTAAGCTCGGCAGTGGTAATGTACCCGGTAGCTTTTACAAACCTGGCAAATTGCGCATTGGTGACCTCGGTTTTATCCATCCAGAAATCATTAACAATAACTTTATGCTTTGGGTATTCATCTGCCGCCGCCTGTGCATTGTCTCCACCCATCATAAACGTGCCTGCTTTTATCAAAACCATACCATCATGCAACTTACCGGCGCCTGATAGTGCCTGAATGTTAGTTTTGGCGCTAAGAGACGGGAACCTGGCCGGAATATTTGATTCGCAACAAACTGCCTTACTTTTAGGTACAGGTAAATGATTTACGGCGCCATTTTGGGATGTTGCTTTTTGTTTACACGCCCCTAATGACAGATAAATACATACTATAAACAGTAAAAGCTTTAATTTAGTTATCATTTACCTTTAAAATTGATCTTGCCTGATAGCTAAGATGGAATGCCCTCTAAGATCTGATTTTTATTTTTTTTCCTTAACCCGGTTTAACAAATCATCCAGTTCTTTTACCTTTTCCGGATACTGTGCGGCTATATTATGTTTCTCGCCAAGATCTTTATTTAAATCATACAATTGGGGCTCTGAAGAGTTTCCTGTTTCTATCCCCACCAACTTGTCGTAAGCCGCACCTTTGTTTGGCGTAATATATTTCCATCCATCTTTTACAATAGCAAGAGCCCCGCCTTGTTCTACATATACTGAACGGCCATGATCTGATTTTCCTAAAAAAGCAGCTATTAAATTTTCGCTGTCTTTTGCATCTCTGGTTGGTACAGGCTGCTTTAAAAATGCAGAAAAAGAAGCCAACATATCAATCTGCGATACCAAAGCATCTGAAACTTTTGGCTTGATGCGGCCCGGCCAGCTTATGATAAACGGGACTCTTGTGCCGCCCTCAAGTGCACTGTATTTACCACCCCGCATTGGGCCTGCCGGTGTATGTCCGTTTAGTTTGGCTACGGCTTCATCCTCATATCCATCATCCAAAACCGGCCCGTTATCGCTGGTGAATATAACTATCGTATTTTTATCCAGCCCAAGGTATTTGAGTTGTTTCATAATTTCGCCCACAGTCCAGTCCAGTTGTAAAATGACATCCCCGCGTAAACCTAATCCGCTTTTACCTTTAAAGCGGGTTGCAGGCATGCGGGGCACATGGGGTTCTGTTAAAGCCAGATATAAAAAGAAGGGGTCCTTTTGATTCTTTTCCATAAAGCCTTCTGCCTTTGCCAAAAAAGTTGATGATACTTCCTCATCCACCCATCGGGCCAGTTTTCCACCGCTCATATAGCCAATTCTGCCTATGCCATTCACAATGGTCCCGTCATGCCCCTGACCGGGGGATGATTTTAGCTTTAATAACTCAGGATGCTCTTTACCGGTTGGGTCATCACCAATCTTTTTGGTATAATCTACCGCAATGGGGTCATTCGCTTCCAGCGCCACTATTTTATGGTTCTCCAAAAAAACCGTAGGTACCCTATCAGCTGTTGCAGGGAAAATGAAGGAATAATCAAAACCTACTTCGTTCGGTCCGGGTTTAACTTCTCCGTTCCAATCTTTTGCCACGGCATCGCCAAGGCCCAGGTGCCATTTGCCCACAATTGCAGTTTTATATCCTGCTTTTTTAAACATGTTTGGTAAAGTGGTTCTATCAGTAGGGATAATTAAAGCCGCATCCCCCGGTAAAATACCCGTACCTTTTTTTCTCCAGGGATACTCACCGGTCATCAGGGCATAACGTGATGGCGTACAGGTTGCAGAGGAGCAATGACCATTTGTAAAACGGATGCCTGATGCAGCCAGTTTATCCATATTGGGCGTATGAATTTTAGTGGCGCCATAACAACTTAAATCGCCATAACCCAGGTCATCGGCCATAATGTATATTACGTTAGGATGATTGCCAGCTGATTTTTTTATGGATTGACCAACAGCGGTAAATGTTGCTAAAAAAAGCGCCAGGGCTAATATGTTTTTATTCATTATAAAACATTTTATACTTATTTCTTTCAATTTGCCCGTTTAAAAAAATCAATTGTTTTGCCATCATCACCTTTATTGGTAGTCATAACTTGTTTCATCACTTCCGGTAATAAGCCGATACAATCATTATCAGGAGTTGAGCTATACGTGTTTCTTTGTTCTGTCCAACGTTTTTCCATGCTGAAAAAATCAGGATAGCTGGCAACTTTGCCGTTCATCCGCGCCTCTGCATATTCAAAAAACTTCATCCAGCGCGGGAGGTAAAGGTCTTTGATAATGCCCGACCATTCTTTATAGGCGTATTCATGTAATTCAGTACCAGGGTCATTACTTCCCCAATAGGTAATTTGCATACGGGCATTCCATTCACTTAAACGTTTATCATTTTCATCCGGCAACATTTCTTTAGCACTGTTGATCCATTTGCCAACCCTAAAAGCCGGATTGGTACCTGTCCACTTATCCTGCAAATTTACCAGAGCAATAAAAAGATTTTTATATTTCAGAAAAGCTTCCTTGTCTTTCCGTTTATAAGCCAGCATAAAGCCCTCATAGTCTTCCTGCGCCTTTAAGGCGATAACCTGACGCCATATATCCACCAAATCATACCGGTAGGTAGTAACATTTTTAAACCGGCCGGCAGCTTTTGAAAAACTCATAGCCGCCTGGATTAATAATTCAGGATCATAAGGTAATTCTGTTGGCCCCCAGGTTGAAACTGATTTGATTAAATTTGTATCAGGCCTTGCACACAAAACAGATTCATAACCTCCTGCATTGGTAGCTGAATAATCAATGTATACCGATTGCAGTAAATACTGCCATCCTTCATTTATATCTTTATCGTTTTTACCATAACGCGCTTTGATATAGTTATCCAGGTTTTCCTGAACCGGAACGTTTCGCTTTTGCCAGGCTGAGGCTAAGATCCAGTCGTAAATAATGGCATTATTCTCTATTCCCTCCGGGATAACTCCTACACCTTTAAGCGTTGAACCGGCAGCAGTACGGGATGCCCGTTTAGGCTCTGTTATGGTACGTAATAATTTACCTTCCATTATAGGTTTTCCACCAAAATTGGTAATGGTACACCAAACCCATGGAAAATGGTTATAGCCGTTTCGTTTTTCCCAATTATCCCCCCTATCTCCTAATAAATCCAAAACAAGGGTGTGAGAAGGGTCAAGTCCCTTGAGCATTGCCACCTTTGGATTATCCTGCCAGCCCTGCAATACCCAGGTTGAGCCCGGAAAGTTCTTTTGCATATCGGCCTGTATCAGTGTCCCTGTTTCTGTTACATCCACACCACCTGTTTTACCGCCTTCATGAAAAAGATCGCCACCTAAATATTTAACGTCAGGGCCATAAAGCTGCCTCATATATTTATAATAAACCGCTGACATTTTTGCGAACAACGGATCTTGCGGAGCCAATATTGACGGGCGCTGAAAGCTACCTACCCACTTACCCTGGTCAATAATTATGGCTCCGGGAAAATGATTTTTCAATGTTGTTGGAACCATCCCCCAAAAGCCCTGCATTACCGGCTGAATGCCCAGTTCGAGCATCCGTGGCAATATCTTTTTCTGCAAATTACTCCAATGGGCTAACATTGCATCTGAAACGGGGCCTCCCCACCCTTCCATGTTACCCATTAACCACCAGGCATTAAAGGCCGGGCCTGGTATGTATTGCTTTATCTCATCATCATTAAAACCAAAATCTTTCAGGGTTTTTTGCCAGATAAGTTCATTCCCTATTGGCGCCAGCATTAAGTTTACACCGTTTAACGCCATCCAATCCAACTCCTTTTCCCATTCCTTCCAACCCCAAAAGCTCATGGTGTAATTATAGGTACAATAATTTAAGGCATACCTTATGGGATAAACTGATGATACAGCCACAGCTTTGTTGGTTTGCGGTAGTATGGCAGGGATTTGAATATGATCGCCCGTGTGTGAAAGGCTGGTGTTACAGTACTTTTTTAAATACTCATTAAGTGCAAATGATGCGGCGCTAAGTGTATTGGCTTTTATAAACAGTTTAATCCCTTTGGTAAAATAAATAGCCGTGTCTGATTTATTCTTGGTGGCTATAGCTTCAAAAACAACTTTACCTTTTAAAACCGGAAACCGGCGATCAACCAAAGATTGGATGCTTTCGAAATTTTGTGCGGAAGCATTTAATAATAAAAAGCAACAGGCTGCTAAAAGCAAGATCCGTTTTCCGAACAAATTCAAATAAGAAATTATTAAAATCATATATCTGTTTTATAATGGTAAAAGGCTTTAGCATCAAGATTCATCCAATCATTTTTATCACTTTTCCATTTCAGTTTCAATTGTGATGAGATCTCTTTTGGCAACAAATAATTCAATTTTATAGCGTGATAGCCTGCCTTTAAATAAACATCTTTTATAACTTCAGTATTGGGCTGATAGCCAAAATCTTCATCAATTAACGTGGCCTCATGTAACCGCAAATAGGCCTTTCCTGTTGTTTGCATAGAGAAAGTATACTTCCCATCAACCGGAATTTTTATAAGTCCCTCATAACAAACCATCCCTTCTTTTTTACCCGCTTCTTTTCCGGTTATAGTATTACCCATCCCTTTTTCATTTTCTTTCAAATTCTTTTCAGATATCACCCAGGGAAAATCCCCTCCGTAAAACTTCCAGTTAAGGCCGGGTATTAATTCCCTTAAAACCGAATCTGCGGGGATCAAGACGTTATCATAAGGGCGCGGCGCTTCAGCATCTGCGTGGCGTACCTGCAATACTTTAGCTTTCATTTGCGTCTGTATTTTTTCGAATTCGGGTTTCAGGGCCAGGTTATCCGTTTCTTTCGGATCGTTAACTACATCATATATTTCAAAATCATCACCTGCAGCTTTAACCTGGTAGCGTACACCCACCAGGTTACCTATCCTGATCATTTGCATCTGGTCTCGTTTCCTATTCCTGCGGCTGGCTTCAAATTCTTTAAAAGCAGGGGTTTTACCTTCTTCATAATATTCCACATAAACCAGGCTGTTTTGTTGTTTTCCTTTACCTGTTAAATCAGGCAGTAAAGAAACCCCGTCTGTTCTGGCTGGCGGCTGAATATGTGCTACATCTGCAAAAGTTGCCATCCAGTCAGACAGCATACTTGGTGTGGTTATCGTTTTCTCCGGGGCTATATGGCTAGGCCATTCAGCCAGGGTTGGCATTCTCAGGCCGCCTTCCCAGCAGTCCCTTTTTATGCCATCAAAAGGCCCGTAGCTTCCAAAAAAAGTGGGGTGGTTGGCAACATATGAAGTGGGTAAATAGGATTCAATAGACGGACCATTATCAGAAGTGAAAATCACCAGCGTATTATCAGCTATTTTTAAATCGGCCAATAATTGCATGATATCTCCAACGGCATCATCTATTCTGCGCACAGCTGTGGCATATCTTTTATAAGTTTCGGGCCATGCTATTTCTGGCGTGGCAGGATTATTATCATCGTCATAAGTAGCATTGGCATATTCGGGATATACATATGAATCTACTTTACCAGTGGCTGTATTTATCATGTGGCCCGGCTCACCAAGCCATTGCAGACCGCCATTCAATCCTTTCCCTTTAGGGTATGCCTGTGCAGGCAGCTCTAGTACCGCATGGGGGCAATCATATGCCAAATACATAAAGAAAGGTTTAACAGCATCGCTCCCTTTTTGATGCGCTATTATATACTTTTTAGCGGCAGCTGTCCACAAATCGGTCGTATAACACTTAGCTAAATCCGCGGATACCTCTTTGTAATCATTCCATACTTGTTTTTTGCCGTCATATAGGCCCTCAAACGGATAGTGTTCATGTCCGTCCTTATGCCGTATGTAACCAAAATAACTGTCAAAACCTCTTTTTAAGGGATGTGCCGGCCAGTTGGGACCATTTCCATTAACGCCCTGCAGGCCCCATTTTCCAATTGCCGTTGTATTGTAACCGGCTTGTTTTAATACGGTAGCCAAGGTATGGTTGTTTTCCAGCGCCTTGTCAAATTGATTATCCCTGATGTTTGCATTTCCCTGGTTAACGCCGGTTAGTAATGAAGCCCTGGATGGCGCGCATACTGGTGCATTGCAATATTGCTGCGTAAACTTCGCGCCCTTGTTCGCCATCAGATCCAAATTGGGGGTTAGTTCGTAAGGCTTGCTCCTATCACCTGATTGTTGCCGTTTGTTTTGAAAAAATACACCAAGATCTCCATAACCTAGGTCATCCGTCAGGATAAAAATAATGTTAGGCTTTTTTTGAGCTTTTACGGTTAGTATATTGGAAAAACCCAGCAGAAAAACAGTAATTAGGAGATATGTTTTTTTCATGATCATACACCAAGCGTTTCTAAATTTAACAACTAACCCATTATTTAGTTGATTTAATTTCACGCAAACGATTGTTTAAGCTTTCATCAAATCAGTTTCTAAGGCAAAAATGGTTACTTATTGAATTTGATTCTTCTCGGTGAAATATAAGGCACCACTTCATAGCCCATTTCATGTTTGGGCATCCCCAGGTCAGTTGGTGATGGACCTACAAAAGATGTACTGGCGCCTTTTAGTGAAAACACGCCGTTGCTATCTATTTCAGCAATAGTATAGATAGGGTCTTTATAAGGTACAGTGTATTTAATGTTCGGATGTTCCTTATCTACTTCCACACTATAGCGAATTTTGACGTAGGAATCTCCAAGCCACTGGTATGACATGCTGTTGATCTGGATATAAAAGATATCGTTAATTTCATTTTGATAATCCAGGTGGTGATGTCCGCTGAATACCAGCCGCACTTTTTTAAAACCAGCATCCTCGTTTGCACGTTCCAGGATCAAACGTACCAGGGTTGCATTTTCAATACCTCCCATATCATTATCCAATCCCTGGTGGCAGAATATTATAGTGGTAAGGTTTGTTTGCTGCAGATCTTTTTCCAGCCATTCCTGCTGCTCTTTGCCGATATAACGGGCATAACCAACTGGCCTGTCTGGTGAGGGGTTGTGCTCATTACCGTTCAGCACAACAAAATGATACCCATTTTTATCAAAAGAGTAATATTTAAGCGGAGCCTTCCAGAATGTAATTACCTGGTCGTGCGTAAACCCTCCGTCATTATCATGATTGCCTATCACATGGTACCGGGGACCCTGAAATTGCTCCCATATTTTTAAAAACGGAAGGTTTCTGTCATAGGGGCGGCAAAAATCGCCTAACTGGATGATGAAATCAACATCCTGTTTTTGCATATCATCAATAAAAACCTGCAACCGTAATTCTCCGTCGTGCATAATATCCTGATGGATATCGGCACAAATGCCAAACCGGATCTTTTTTTTGGCGGATTCCCGTTGCAACTCTACGGAAACCGGGTTGGCAATTAATTTTTGAAATGGAGTAATCATTAAACCACCTATAGCCAGTTTTTGAATAAAACCTCTTCTGTTCTGATTTTTCATGATATGTGCAGATTAATATTTTCTTTATTTCACAACACTATTTATAACCTCCCCTATAGGATTTACCGAAGTAAAATTGAAGCCCACGATCCTGGCGATAGTTTTTGCATACTGATCCTGGTAGATCTGTCCATTATTTTTCACTTCACCAAGAGCTTTTATGTTTGGCCCAATTACCATTAACCAGGTATCATTTGCATGCGGAATACTTGCGCCATGACTTGTCCATTGGTCTCCTTCTCCCCTCCCATGATCGGGCACAACCATTATGGTGGTATTATTTTTGTAAAACGGATCGCTTTGTAAATAATCCCACAATCTGCCAATCATTGCGTCAATATTGTGAATAGCATCCAGGTAGAAATCATATTTACCTTCATGCGCATCATCATCGGTATCGGCCAGGTCCAGGTAAACAACCTTTGGATGTTTTGCCATGATATATGATTTTGCCAGCGCATAGGTGTTAGCATCAAAGCGCTCGCCATCCCCCCAGATCTGAGGTTCATAATGCTGAATTTCATTAGCCAGTTTCTCGGCTTCGGTAAGGTTGTTTCCTTTGAGGCCTTCAAACGGATTATTTACCAATAAACCATTGCGGTTACGGTTAATAATCCTGGCTACAGCATCCCATGATGCAAAAGCTACTACTTTGCCTTTATACCCTTTTTGCTGGTCGATAAATTCCAGGACATTCTTATTGGGATTATCCGGGTAATCGTTTGAGTTTACTTTCGGGTCTGCATAACCTGTTAAATTTTCGTTGCGCCCAGGATATGAAAACCAATACGGATTTTTAACATTTACTTTACTTCCCAGGTCCCGGTTGCCGTACAGCTGACCATTCTTGGCTATAGTATTCCATACAAACGGCATTAATTTAATTCGTCTTTCCTGCTGATCCCCGGCCCAATATTTTTTCATTACCTGAGCTGAATCCTGGGAAATAAACTTTTTGCCGTTGATCAGCAGCTTTTCAGCACCCTGGAAAACTTCTTTCCAGCGAAGGCCATCTATAGATACAATAATGATGTTGCCAGGATTGTTGGTTTTTTGGGCGACAACAGTTCCTGCGGCTAAAAATATAATCAGTAATAAAAAAGACACTTGTTTCATCTCAATTCAGCTTATGTATAAATAGGTTTATGCTTCGTATTTTATGTATTCATCGTCAAAACTGCTATAACTATACAGGTTACTTTTTTTTTGGATATTAATACTAAAACAAAGTTAATAAATACTATACAAATATCAAATATTTTATTCAATACAATAGCAGGCTATTGTATTGCTATTTATGACGTAATAGGCTTTAAAAATCAATAAAAAATGCGTCCCGGATCTCACACAGAACGCATTGTTAAACCGAAGGTTATTTTAACTGAATGGAAGGAACCGAAATTTGCATCAAAAACAATGGCCTACCCCCAATGCCTGCCTGGGTTATGGCAATCTCTTTAAAATTCCGGTTTGTTTGGTTTATCACCCATAACAAAAACAAGCTTACCGCCATTCATCAGGTCAGGATGAGTGAGATCGCTTTTTTGATAACTAACGCCATTCAGACTTATATGCTGTACATATTTATTTGCTGCAGACAGGTCCTTGGCCTGGATTATAAATTTTTTCCCACCAGGCAAATCAATCGTAATTTCATTTAGCTGCGGTGCACCAAACACGTACCTGCCATCGGCAGGGTTAACCGGGTAAAAACCCATAGCGGTAAACAGGTACCATGCTGACATTTGTCCGCAATCATCATTACCTGACAGGCCTTCGGGGGTGTTGAGATAAAACTGATCAGCTATTTGGCGAACCAATTGCTGGGTTTTAGCCGGGTTGCCTGCTATGGTATACAAGTAAGCAACGTGATGATTCGGCTCATTACCATGGGCATACTGCCCAACCAGGCCGGTAACATCAAGGGTTGATCCTTTACCAAACACTTTTGAGTCCATAGTAAACAATGAATCGAGTTTTTTGCTAAATTTCCTTTTGCCGCCCATCAAACTAATCAAACCGGGAATATCCTGTTGTACCTGCCATACATATTGCCAGGCATTTCCTTCGGTATAATCGCCGCCAATAGCCAGCTGCCCGCTATCCAAATTAGCAAAGGGGCGAACCCAATCACCATTTGATAATCTGCCACGCATCAGGTTGGTCGACTTATCAAAAAGATTGTGATAAAATTTTGAGCGTTTAATAAAGTAATTATAGTCGGCCTGTTTGTGCAGCGCTTTGGCTAATTGGGCAGCGCACCAATCATCATAAGCAGCTTCTAATGTGCGGGACACGGCTTCGCGTTTTACAGTATCTGAGGGCAGGTAGCCATAATGCATGTAAAGGTTCCAGTTGTATTTTGGGTTTTTATTTTGAGTGAGGGTGGCTTTTATAGCGGCAAATACTTTCTCCTTATCAAAACCCCTTATCCCCTTTAAACTGGCATCAACCATAACTGGTATGGAATGATTACCTATCATGGCATAACTCTCCTTGCCCCAAAGCGTCCAAACCGGCAACAGGTGCGCCGAGTTAAAATGCTGTACCATGCTCTCAACCATTTGTCCGTCTTTAGCTGGACAGATAATAGTGTAGAGGGGATGCGCCGCGCGATAGGTATCCCATAAAGAGAAAGTGGAATAAAAAACCTTATCTGCTGATAGGTGCACTTTACCATCGGCACCGCGATATTTACCATCAACATCGGCTATATTATTTGGCTGGATGAGGGTATGATAAAGACTAGTGTAAAAAGTAATTTTTTGTTGCTGTGTACCTTCGGCTTTAAGTTTACCCAGGTAGCTTTCCCAAATAGCGGCTGCATCGGCCTTAACTTTGTCGAAAGGCTTATTTATAGTTTCGGCAAGGTTTTTAGTTGCACCCTCAATGCTCACTGCTGATAGAGCAACCCTTGCTTCAACAACTTCACCGGGCTGGGTATCAAAATCAATAATTAAACGACGACGGGTATCGCCGTCAATAAAATGAGATCCCTTAAATGCTTTATTAAATCGGGCCACAAAGAACACCTTTTTATCAACCCACTGGCTGGTATAGGCATAACCGCTGATGCTGTTTTTACCGGTGATATTGATATGCCCTTCAGAAACGTGGTTTTCAAGCTCCTCTTTGCTATCAACCAAACCGCTTTGCAGATCAATAAGCAGGTGCGGTGCCCCGGCATTGGTATAAGTGTAACGGTGCACGCCGGTATGTGCCGATGCGGTAAGTTCCGCTTTTATATTGTTGTTACTTAAAACTACCGTATAATATCCGGGTGATGCTTTTTCTGTTGATTTTAAAAACCTGCTTGTGAATTGTTCAGGTTGATTTCCCTGGTATGGAAAAAACAACACATCACCTAAATCAACGCCACCGGTACCGCTCAGGTGAGTATGGGCAAAGCCGGTTATTGTGGGATCTTCATAACGGTAGCCGGAGCAATAGTTCCAGCCAAAGTTGCCGGTTTCGGGGCTTAGCTGCACCATACCGAAAGGGACCGTGGCGCCCGGAAAAGTATGTCCGTTTGCTGATGTGCCGATGAAGGGATCAACATATTGGTTGTATGATTGAGCGAATACGCCGTTGCTTGCTAAAAATAGAATTAAGGATACGCTTAGTTTTTTCATTGTGCTAATTAGCTTATAAATGATATAAATAAGCAGCCGGATCAAGCACCTTACCTTCGGCTGTTTGCAGCTGTAATAAGTTTTGCCCGCTATTTGTATCATCAACTAAATAATAGCCTTTAAGGGCGTAACAACCCTTTTTAAGGTGCAGCAAAGCTTTTTGTGGTTCAACATAGCTGTTTCTCTCCTTGTGTATCATTACCACATCATCTAAAAATAAGAGCGGACTATCCTCAAAGCCCGAGGTTAGCTGATAATCGCCTTCTGTATCAATTTTTATATAACCAATTACCTTAACCCAGTTATTAATTGGATTGTTAGTTACAGGTATTATAAAAGCCTGCGGAAAGTTAAGTGTTCCGGTTATTGCAGGTGCAATAGTATCCAGCTTTTTGTAGTTCATTTCCTTTGTTTTGTACAAGCTAAAACTTAAACCCGGCTGCAGATTACCCGTACTATCAATGGGGTTAACCATTACATGCTTTATAAATTCCCTTTGTAATATATGCTGATTATCGAGCGTCCATGTGGTATAGGCAAAAAGCTTAATGCTATCTCTTAGCGCCTCATTTATTTTTACAGGGAACAATATGGCAGATGCTGTGCTATCCGGTGCTTTACCATTTAATGAATAACGGACCTTAGCTCCTTTTAAAGGATAACTTAACGTTAAAGAATAATGATCATGGTTGGTAACCACATCGCCCATGTTCTCAATATTTGGCAAACGGGCATTCAGGTCCCATAGCTTAAATAAGCCGTACTGCTGATTAAGCTTATATGCAAACCTGCTAATATTTTTATTCTCTTTTGATGACCAGCCCAATTCAGCAACTGCCAGTGCACGGGGATAAACCATATACTCCAAATGCTTAAGATTTGGCACCTTTTCGGCCCAGATATTACCCTGCACACCCATAATATATTTGGCATCATCTGCGCTTAATTGTTTTGATTGTGGCTCGTAATTATAAACCATCTGCCACGGCACGGGCGGGTTCCAGCCTATTGGCTCCAGGCTTTCATTGGCCTGTGGGGCATCAAAGTACATATAAGGCAGCGGCGTCATCACCACGGGATGGTGCATTTTTGCGGCCGCTATCCCGCCTGCTTCGCCATCCCAGCTCATTACCGTTGCCGACTGCGCAAGTCCGCCCTGCAGTATCTCATCCCAGCCGATCAGCTTTTTATTTTTTGAGAGCAGGAACTTTTCTATCTGTTTAATGAAATAACTTTGCACCTGTTCAGGTTTTGTCAGTCCCTCTTTTTTCATCAGGGCTACCGCTGTTGGGCTTTTTAGCCAATCCATTACTTCGGCTTCATCGCCGCCTATATGTATGTACTGATTTGGGAAAAGATCAATTACCTCGGAAAGTACATTTTCCATAAAGGTAAAGGTGTTTTCACTTGGGTCGAGCATCCGTACGCGGTGTATGGCCCCTGTTGAATCCTGGCAACCCAGCTCCGGGTATGCAAAAATAGCAGCTTCGCCATGACCGGGCATTTCAATTTCTGGCAGTACGGTTACAAAACGTTCTTTGGCATATTTTAATACTTCGCGAATATCATCCTTAGTATAAAAACCGTCGCGGCCGCCATCTATCAAATTATCCAGCTTCCTAAACTTTCCCTGCTTTTCATAAAAGCTGATCTTTGAACCAACATCTGTAAGCTTCGGATATTTATCTATTTGAATGCGCCAGCCTTCATCATCCGTTAAATGCCAGTGAAATACATTCAGCTTATAATGCGCCATCATATCAATATACTTTTTAACCTCATCAACCGTAAAAAAATGACGGCTTACATCTAAACTTAATCCGCGCCATCCAAATCTTGGCTCATCTGCTATAGTACATTCCGTTATGTGCAAAGGCGCGGGTCCGGTAGCCGGCAAAAGCTGGATCAGGGATTGAATGCCATAAAAGAGTCCGTCGCTGTTGCCGGTAATGTTAACATAGGTTTTTGTGATGTGCAAATCGTAGCTGCCGTTTGTACGGGTAGAATCTACCAAAAGCCTGATGGCTGCTACGGTTGGTTTTATCCTTAATTTTAAGTGCAGGTTATAATTTTTTGCGAGATAGTTTTGCAGATAAATTCCGGTAGTTTTATTATTCGCATCAACCCCAATAACATCATTGTTTTTTAAGGTGAATGTGCCTTTTTTAGCTGTTATTTTTAGCGGTTGTGGAATGATGTGGAATTGTGCTTTTGCGGTAATAGATAAGCAAATGAACAGCATAGTCATAATTGCCGATGCAGCAACAGCGGCCTTTTTACGCGGGATATTTTTATTGTGGCCCATTGTTTTATGGTTAGTTTAATATCGCTTTTATAGGGCGTATGCAATACGCCCTTACATTTGCATTTTCCTTTTTTTTTAGCGATCATGTCACTTGCAGAAAGACGCAATGCATTGCGTCTCTACATGCCACAATCTAATACAATTAGTACAAAGACGCTAGGTATTGCGTCTCTACGCTTTTTTAGGTTTTACAATTTTTAAGGTGTATACAAAATGGTAACTGCCCGAACCTGCTGTCAGTTGGATATCATTGCCGACATTTTTAATATTGCTAAGGTCATTAACAGTATTAATATCGACGCCGCTTTCGGTTACATCACCATTTACTAAAGGTAAAACAATTTGTGCAGTGGTGTTGGGCGGTACGGTAATATCAATTGTAATTTTTCCGCTATCAACGCTCCATGCCGATTTAACTTTGCCGTATTGTGTTTCCAATTCGGCTTCCGCATTTTTAAGCTTGCCGCCCGGGTGCGGGGCAATGATCATTTTACGGAAACCGGGAGCAGTTTCATCGGTATTTATGCCGGCAATTACGCCGTACATCCAGTCGCCAATGGCGCCATAAGCATAATGGTTAAAAGAATTCATGCCGGGGTCCTCAAAACTTTTATCAGGCTTTATGCCATCCCAGCGTTCCCAAATGGTTGTCGCACCATTTTTAACGGGATAAAGCCATGACGGATACGATTCATTCATCAGCAGTTCATAAGCCCTGTCGGTATAGCCAAAGCGACTTAATACATGGCAGATATAGGGTGTCCCTAAAAAGCCAGTGGTTATATGCCCGTCATAGCCATCAATATTTTGCACCAGCCTTTTTGCTGCAGATTCACGCAGGTTTTCCGGCAGCAGGTCGAAATTTAGCGCCAGCACATACGAGGTTTGCGTGCCCGAGATCATGCGGCCATTAGGTGTTACATATTCGCTGAGGAATGCTTTTTTTATGTTGATAAGCAGCTGGATATATTTTTTTTCATCCTCCTCTTTGTTCAAGATCTTTGCCGCATTGATAAGCAATTGGGTTGAATAGGCATAAAATGCTTGCGCTATCAGGTTTTTGTCGGTATGTGCAGCTCCGTCTTCATAATCAGTGCCTGCATAAAACAGCCAGTCGCCAAAGTGGTTGCCGGTATCCCAAAGGTTATTGCGTGAATGCTGCTGAATGTAAGTTACCCATGCTTTCATACTTTCATATTGCTGGCGCAACACCTCTTTATCGCCGTAGGCTAAATAAATAGTCCATGGCGCAATGGTGGCCACATCACTCCAACCCGAGGCGGCTGAATAGGTGGAGTCCAAAACATTGGGGATCACATAAGGCACGGCCCCGTTTTTTACCTGGTCTGCCGACAAATCTTTCAGCCATTTGGTAAAAAAACCGGCAACATCCATGTTAAAGGTAGCAGTAAGGCAAAAAGCCTGTGCATCGCCTGTCCATCCCATCCGTTCATCGCGCTGGGGGCAATCGGTAGGAATCTCAATAAAATTACCTTTCTGGCTCCATAAAATATTATGCTGCAATTGATTTATCAACGGATTTGAGGTGGTAAATTTCCCTGTCTGATCCATATCCGAATACAGGGCATAAGCCGCCACATTGGTTGAATCAATGGGGCCGGTGTAACCCACAATTTTTAAGTACCTGAACCCCTGGAAGGTAAAGTGAGGCTCGTATGTTTCTACCGAATCGCTCCTAAAAACATAGGTGATCTCCTGCTTTGCCGAACGCAGGTTTTTGGTGTAAAAATTACCTTTCTGATCAAGTACTTCGGCGTGGAAAAGCCTTAAGGTATCACCGGCTTTGGCTTTTAATTTAAACTGCACCCAGCCAACCAGGTTCTGTCCAAAGTCTACCACGCGGTCCCCTTCGGGGGTTGTGAACACTTTAAGAGGGAAAAACCTTTCCTGTTTTTTTACAGGGGGCCCGGCAGATGCTATCAGATAATCTTTGACCTTGTTCTTTTGTTTTACAGGTTCCCAGGCATCATCTTTATAAGCAGCAGTTGTCCAGCCACGCTTTTCCTTGTTCGCATCATACACCTCGCCATTAAAAAATGATGACGACTGGATAGGACCATACGCAACCTTCCAGCTTTTATCTGATACAAAAACCTGCTGTTTGCCATCAGTGTAGATCACCTCAAGCTGAAAAAGCAGGGCCAGCTTTTTTCCGTACACATTTTTCTTACGATCATAGGTATAACCCCGGTACCATCCATCGCCAATGGTTACCCCAAAAGCATTAAGCCCCCGATGCAGGCCTGATGTAACATCATAAACCTGGTATTGCAGGCGTTTATTATAGCTTGTAAAGCCAGGTACAAAATAATCATCCCCTATTCGTTTTCCGTTTAGCTGCGCCTCGTAAAGGCCATGGGCTGATATGTATAAATGCGCTGCCTTTACCTTGTGCCCCAGCATAAATACTTTGCGAAACATTGGGCTTGGCCCTCCCGTTGTATCCAACGCATCATTACTCTGGATCCAGCGCGCCGTCCAATCATCGGGCTTTAGCAGACCCATTTTCCATGAGTTGATCTGGCTCCAGGGCGATGTTTGGCTTTTATTGTTCCAAACCCTTACCTGCCAGTAAACCTTTTGGCGCGATGCCAATGGCGGGCCGCCATAATAAATATGTACAGACCGGTCTGACAATACCCGGCCTGATGTCCAAACCAGGTTTCTTCCTTTTATTAGCGACGCAGCATTGGTGCCCACCCTTATTTCATAAGCGGTTTGGTGTAAATTTCTTTGCAGCGTGATCAATTTCCAGCTCAAGCGCGGGTTAGTAACATCAATGGAGATGGGGTTTATTTTATACTCGCAGCTGAGGTTATCAACCCTGAAGGGTACCGGAATAACTTTTTTTGCCTGCAATAAACCGGGGGTAAAGGTCCAAATTAATAAAACAGTACGCAGCCACACCATTTTGCGCTCACCATTCAGGGGTATTAAAATCATACTATAAAACGGTATTACCTTTTAAATTTGATTAATATACGAAATTATTGCAACCCACTGACGAAGAGAGTGTAAAGAGGGGGCAATATTTTATTTTGCAAGGTAATATGGTAGATAGTTTTACATTTATACAAGGCAATATTTCATATAGTATTGATAATCAATAATATAAAATAAGCATTTACAACCGACTCCTTTCATCCTTTGATGCGGCATCGGTTGACCGTTGGCTTTTATTACTCGCAGTACCAAATGAACGGCTATAGGATAGCTTGATGATAGGCCGAAAGTGGGATTCAGGCTGGTAATTTACATAAACATCGCTGTTAAAAGCGTCGGTAATCAACGGTCCGAGGTGGCCGCGATAAGCATTGGCGCGAAAAATGTCGGATATGCTTAACTGAAAACTGCCGTTGTTGTTTTCAAGTTCCTTTTTAAAACCCAGGTTGAAAATGGCATTTCCATTTGAGCGGTTGTTACCGCCATAGGATGAGGAGTTATAATAGCCGGACAGTTCAATGGCGTAGCTGCGGGGCAGTTTAAAGCTTTCGGTAAAATTAATGGAATAGCTGAAATAACTTTTCACCAGCAGTTCGGGGAAATAACTGATATGGTATTTGTGCCATCCGCCGATAAAGTTATAGTTCATCTCCCACCAGGCTGTTACCTTGATCGGAATGGTCGCCTGCGCAGCCAGATTATTTTGCCAGTCGGCGTTTTCAGGCATCAGGTAAACCAGGCCGCTGGTGGGGCCGGGCACGCCCTGCACACCCACGATAGGATCGGTGTCACTGCTGTATAGTATGGAAAATAAATAATCCTGCCAGTTATACGCCAGCTTTAAGTTACGGGTGATCGTCGGTTTCAGGGCAGGGTTGCCCGTAAAGACAGAAACCGGGTCGTTATAAGCGACATAAGAAGCAAGGTCTGAAAAAGACGGGCGACTGATCCGTTCGGTATAGGATAATTGTAATTCTTCATTCGCGTTTAATTTCCGGCTGAGAAAAACGTCCGGAAACAACCTTCCCAGCTTGCGGTCGACAAAATATTGTGCATTGAGTGAATGATCGGTAGTGTTGCGTGAATATTCGTACCTGGCTCCTAAAGACAAGCTGGTCAAACTATCGGGTTTCCAGTTCAGCACCACATAACCTGCACCGATTAATTCACGGGTAGCCAGATCGTTCGATGTGCCCGCCCCAATAGGCGCCCATTGGCCGTTGACCAGGTTTTCAATTCCGGCTACACTCTGGCTCCGGGTATAGGTGCTTTTAAAACCGGTTTCCAATTGCAGCCATTTGTTAAAAGAATTGCTGTAATCCAATTGAGCGACAAATACATTTATATCAGCATTTGCCAGATTGCGCTGACGAGGCGCAAACAGGCTATCGCTGAAATTGCTCTGCACCTGTGTAGGGCTGTTGCTGTGATGTCCAAAATAATCCAGGTTGACATTAAGCTTTTGATCTTTGCTGATGGTTTGTTCCAGATAAAGGCTGGGGTGCAGGTAGTGGGTACGGCTTGCGCCGGCCAATTGCGAATCAAACACCAGGTTGGAATCGGTTAATGCATAATTGCCAAAGTTATGACTATTGCTTTGATCGGAGCTGATACTGTAATAAACGCTGCCGCCGATAGTAGTTGCCGTGTTTGCATGATAATCCAGGCCACCGCCAAAACCCTGGTAACGGGCTTTGGCATCCCTTTCGCCATTATAATGAAAGTAAGTGTTGCCGCCGATGATGGGAACGTTTTCAGTGCCCTGAGCCAGCAGCAGCGAGTAGTAATTATCCCTGGCATAATTATAGGAAACGTGCAGGCTGAATTTACCGCTATTGTGATTCAGATTAATATCGGCAGATGCTTTAGCTCCTTTGCCGTATCCAGCCGAGGCAGTTACTGAACCACTGGTACCGGGTCGCTTATTTTTTTGGGTGACGATATTAATTAGCCCGGCATTGCCATCGGCATCATATTTAGCGGGCGGCGTGGCGAGCAGTTCTATCTTACTTATGTCGTCTGCGGTCATGCCCTTCAGCAGGGCAGCCACCTGGTCGGCACTCAGGCGCAGCAATTTGCCGTCGAGCATTACCATTACACCGCTTTTCCCATTCAGGCTTATGGCGCTGGACTGCTGATCGATTATGACACCGGGTGAACGCGAGAGCACCTGTAAAACTGTGCTCCCTTTGGTCAGCAGGCTGTTCTGCACATTTACAACTAATCCGCCGGCCTCCTGTTGCACCAACGGCTTATTTGCACGGATCACCACTTCGCTCAATTGTTTACCGGATGTTTTAAGCAAGACCGTTCCGGCATCGTACGATGGATGCGAATGATCAAGCACAATGGGCACCGAGAAATAGTTAGCATATCCTATACTGGTCACTTTAATAACATAAGCGCCGGATGGTGCAGCGCTGAACGCGAAATGACCTTTTTCATCCGATAGCGCGGAGCGCACGATTACGCTGTCTGCACTTTTCAGCAATACCACGGTGGCAAACGGTAAGGGGCTGCCTTTGGTATCCGTAAGGGTACCGCTTACCTGGCTTTGGGCGACTGTGGCAAATAATAATGCGCAAAGGATCAGTAATAACGTTTTCATACCCAAAGAAAGTTTTGATAACCAGCGTGATGAAATCTGATTGACGAGCTGCGGAAGCCAATTGACGAGGTGCATGAAATGGCACGAATTAATGTTGCCGGTGATTGAAAGAGGGTAATGTACCGATTATCCTTTCCCGGGTGCACTTCGTCAATTAAAAGCGGCCATTGGCATATCGGCCTGTATTTATTAACTGAATAGCCGTAACTTTATTAATTATGCCATCCATGATGACTTCTCAAAACTGGTTTATCAAATACAAGCTTTACCATATCCCTTTCTGGATGTTGTATAACTACCTGTTCTGGGCGCTGGCGATCGGCAGCCCCTATGAGGCCGCCCATGAAATGTTCTTTTCGGTCTTTTTTGTAAAATCATTCTTTTACACCATATTTCCCGCTTTCGCGGTCTATTTCAACTTGTATTTTCTCATCCCGCGTTACCTGCAGAAAGGCCACTATAGCTTGTACATCCTCATCCTGGCATTAACGATCGTCGCTTCTTCCTTACTCATAGTGCCTGGCTATTTCCTGTGCGCCTGGTTGGCTGGCAGTAATGCGCAAAAAATGTTCGGCCTTACCTGGAGCTGGAACAGCTTCTATAACGCTGCAAAGGGGAGCCCTTTAACAAACACCATGGCCGCCATTACGCTGGGCATGAGTATCAAACTCACCAAGAACTGGCTCGAAACGCAAAGACGGCAGCAGGCGTTGGAAAAGGAAAAGCTGGAGACGGAACTCAAATTCCTGAAATACCAGTTTAACCCGCATTTCCTGTTTAATAGTATCAATTCTATATTTTTCCTGATCCATAAAAACCCGGATATGGCTTCTGACTCGCTGGCCAAATTTTCCGAACTTCTAAGGCACCAGCTTTATGAAAGCAATGACAACCAGATTCCGCTTGATAAGGAAATCGTCTATCTTGAAAACTTTATCGGGCTCGAAAAGCTGCGTCAGAACCAGGACCTTAAGGTTAGCTTTGATGCCGGACAGAACTATCCGGCTAACCTGGGTATAGCGCCTTTTATATTAATGACCTTTGTAGAAAATGCCTTTAAACATGTTTCAAAACATAAAGGCGGGCCTAACTGGATAAAGATCCGGATAGCGGTAACAGATCACAAGTTGTACCTTGACATCGCCAATAGTAAAGCGGAAGAACAGCTTACAGAAGTAATAAATTACGGGGGGATTGGTTTAAAAAATGTACAACGCAGGCTTGATCTTGTTTATCCCGGGCAATATGAGCTGGAGATTAAAAATAACCCGGATAGTTTCGTTGTGAAATGCAACCTGCAACTGTCTGAACTTGTGGTAACGCCATCGGTACAATTGATGGCCTAACATTTCATAGTTAAAAAGATGATTAATTGTGTAATTATTGATGATGAACCTTTAGCCCGCGAGGGATTGGCTAATTATGTGCGGGAGGTTGACTTTTTAACGCTCAGCGGAACAGGTGAAAACCCGCTGGAACTGCTGCCGCTCCTTGACCGGCAGACCGTTGATTTGGTTTTTCTTGATATCCAGATGCCAAAAATGAACGGGATAGAGTTTTTGAAGATCCTGCAAAAACCGCCGATGGTGGTTATAACAACTGCCTATCCGTCATATGCACTTGAAGGTTTCCAGTTAAATGTGCTTGACTACCTACTAAAACCGGTAACCTTTGAACGTTTTTTTAAAGCGGCAAGTAAAGCCCGGGACTATCACCGCCTGCTCATGAAATCCTTTTCAAATGATGCTGCAGTAACGGAGCCCGATGATTACTTTTTTATAAAGTGCGGAAGCAAATATGAAAAGATCCCTTTTGAAGAGATCCTGTATGTGGAGGGGATGCAGAATTATGTGAACATATATACGCTGAAAGGTAAATATGTAACGATGCTTTCCCTGAAAAATTTAGAAGAGAACCTTGATCAAAAGGCATTCATCAGGGTACACAAATCCTATATCGTTGCTATCGGCAAAATTGATGGTATTGAAGGAAATGAAATATTTATCCAAAATAACCGGATCCCTATCAGCCGGAATTACAGGGACCAGGTGATTGGACAGGTGGTTACCAAAAAGCTGTGGGACAAAAAGGGATAGCCGATGTACTATTTTTAATAAATTACCACTCAGCCTTTTAAGGTTTTATAATATCTAAAAAGTTCGCCCTACATTAGCGCTATGCAAAACAACCTTTGGGAGCTTTACGGCAATATCGATATTTACCTGTTTGATCAATTATTAAAAGGTCGCTTTAATAATTGCAACAAAGTGCTGGATGCCGGTTGCGGAGGCGGGCGAAACCTGGTTTATTTTCTTAGAAATGGCTTTGATGTTTATGGCATAGACCCAAATCCGCAGGTAGTTAAAGTGGTAACAGAATTGGCCGCCAGCCTGGTGCCAGGTATTCCATCATCTAATTTCAGGGTTGCTTCAGCTGAAGAATTACCTTTTAATGATGGACATTTTGATCTGGTGATCAGTAGCGCTGTGCTACATTTCGCTGCCAATGCGTTTCATTTTGACAGTATGCTGCGATCTATGTGGCGGGTACTAAAACCAGGAGGATATTTGTTTGCTCGGCTGGCATCAGACATTGGAATTGAAACACTTGTGCAAAGTGTGGGCAATGGCCGTTACCTGTTACCCGATGGTTCTGAACGCTTTTTGGTAAATGAAGAAATGCTGCTTGATTACACAAGCGATTTGAACGGTAAGTTATTTGAACCCATTAAAACTACCAATGTGCAAAATTTGAGGTGTATGACTACATGGTGTTTGCAGAAAGTGTGAGTATGTTCATAATTTACAATATGCACCTTTAAGCTGCGTTTTTTATATTTACACCCATACATCATTACTTTATGAAAATTATAAAATCGCACTTATTTGTATTCGTTATTTTATTAGCTGTTGCTGTATTACCTGCCTGTAAGGCCAAAAAGCCGGTTGTTACCAGGCCAGTAGTTACTTATCCGCCCGATCCTGTGCCTGTAAAAAAAGAAACACCTCCTGCACAGGCTCCGGTACAGGAAACACCTGCACCAGTAGCGGCACCTATTGCTCCACCTGATTATAACTTTAAAAATATCCAGTTTGAATTTAACTCTGGCATATTAAAAACAGAATCATACCCTATTTTAGATAAGGCCGCTGCAGAGATGAAAAAAGACCCGACTGCCAAGTTTATTTTAAATGGCAACTCATCAGCCGAAGGATCATATGATCATAATATGGCTTTATCAATTGAACGTGCCAATTCTGTAAAATTGTACCTGGTAAATACCGGCATAGCTGGCGATAACCTTGCTATTAAAGGTTATGGAGAAAGCAAACCCATTGCTGATAACGGTACCGAAGACGGAAGAAAATTGAATAGAAGGGTTGAGATTAAGAAGCAATAATTTTATAGGTTTCTATAAATTGATAAAAGAGCCTTAAGCTTTGGGATTACCTAAAACTTAAGGCTCTTTATGTTAAGCTACAAGAACGGCTTCGGCGCCAAATTCCTGATTAATTATAATTTCCCAGGTGCCGCCGGCTTGTTATCGCTGCTGAAAGAGTCTCTGAACATTTTTCAGCCTTTGGCTGTCTTTTTCCAGAGTACCAAATACTTTCCGTTATCGGTCATTTTATTGTTTTTATCAAACGACTGCCAGATTCCTTCTTCAGTCACATAGCCATTACCAAGCCCATAAACATCGGTAGTAATAAATTCCCCATTATGAAGCCCACCTGGTTTGTTGCAGGTCATTTTAAAGAAATCGAGCGCCCCTTTATGCCCTTTCATTGCAGGTGCATTTGGCAGCATAATCAGGCAATCTTCTGCATAGCGGTTGATAAAAATGGATGAATCATTCTTTAAGTACGATTGAAAATAAATACTGTTGCTTGCGGCAATTGCCTTTTTAGCCTCAGCCAAATCGCCCTGCGCGGCAACTTTGTTAAAGGCAAAACCCAGCAATAACAGAAGAACTGATAATAAGATTTGCTTTTTCATTTTTGTTTGATCTTTTAAATTATGATCAAAACTACAGCGTATAAAAACGAAAAAATTGTACAAAACGGACCAAGTTATCCCTGATAAATTATTTTAGAGTTTCTCCGTTAAATGCTTCTAATACATTTTAGGAATATGCCTTACATGCAGCTTTGTATTTTTGCGCGAAACAATGTTTACACTCTTAAAATAGTTTTTCCATAAGTGCTTGTAAGTTTTCTCGCCTTCACCAAATGCAGACAGAGCTTTGAGGAATAAATTATTGAAAAACACATAACGTTATTAGTTGAAAGTTTTTTAATGCCAAAATTATCTTTAACCTCAAAATTTGCATACTTTAATGTATATCATAAATAAACTCAATATTTTAATGTCATATATTTTATTGGCCTTAAAATATAGGTTTTTTAATGTCAATTAAATGTGTGATATTTGTCTATGCTCTACCGTGTTAATAACGACAGAAATATTCCATGGAATACCTTACCTGAGTTACCTGTTGATAAGGATCTTTACGAAGATGTAGAGGTATATGCTCAGCTTGGAAATGCAAAAGCAGCGCTTGGCCGCTTGCAAGGCAGAAGCATAGCAATTCCTAACCAAGGATTATTAATTAATTCAATCAGTTTACAAGAAGCAAAAGCATCCAGTGCAATTGAAAATATTTTCACTACTGACGACGAATTATATCAAGCCTATAGCGAAGAAAATGCTAAACAATTAAATGGGCCTGCCAAGGAAGTCCTATTTTACAGAGAAGCCTTATGGGAAGGTTACGATTATTTAAAAGGCGATCAATTATTTGATGAGAATTACTTTATTAAAATTTACAGAACAGTCAGCCAGTTTAATGATGGCATAAGAACACCGATAGCACAGATTGTTATTAAGGAAGGAGGAAGCGGACCGAACGCAGGTAAGGTATCTTATACGCCACCAAGAGGTAAAGGGGTGGTTGAAGCAAAGTTGAAAAATCTGATTGATTTCTTAAATGATGATAAGGCATATGCTGTAGATCCACTGATCAAAATGGCTATCGGGCATTTCCAGTTTGAGGCCATACATCCATTCAGAGATGGCAATGGACGTACAGGAAGGATTTTCAATATCCATTACCTAACTAAAAAGGAATTGCTGGATTATCCGATATTATTCCTTAGCAGGTATATTATGGACAACAAGGAAGAATATTATGCCGGGCTTTCGGGCATTACACAACGAGGTAGCTGGAAAAACTGGCTTTTGTATATGCTTAAAGCCGTTGAAGTAACCGCCAATATAACTTATGATAAAATTAATGATATTATTGTCGCCAAAGACGCAATTTTAAAAGCAATAATTGAAGACACAGAGATAGCGAGACCAGAATCATTGGTAAGCGCAATATTTACTCAACCTTATACTAGGGTAAAACATTTAACAGACGCTAATATTTATGCTGAAAATACAGCCAGAAAATACCTTGATCAGTTAACTGGTATGGGTATTCTTGAAAAAAGAACAATTGGTAAAGGCAATTATTATTTAAACCTGGAATTATACAGAGTGCTTTCAGAATAACATGTATGCTAACCAATGCTTGGAAAACCACAAATTATTATTCAAAAATTAATATTTCAGCCAATCTGAAGGGATCTCCTTAGGTTCTGAACCATTTACACTATATTTTAATAACAGCTTAAAGCCGCCACCTCCTTCAATAAAATCAAGCGCAAAAGGATGTGCGCCCATTTTTAAGGCTATTTGCCCGCTGCGTTCTTGGGCAGAATGGTTGCCATCGTTATTTACAGTTACGTTATTGCCTATTCTTAAAACACCACCATCATCGCAGGTTAAGTAAAAGCTGTAAATTCCATCGACCGGAACATCAATATAACCTTTGTAAGTAATTCCGAATGAGGGTGCTTTTACGGTAGATGGCACTTCAATTTTATCTGTAGTAAAGGTGCTGTCTACCTTTGCATTTCGCATTAAGGCGGTTTCTTTAAAATAGGCTTTATAATAACTGCAAGCCAGTCCGGGTTTTGGTGGGGCAATTTTTACAGGGCCAAGCATTTGCTGTTGCGTATAATTTAAACTATATATATCACCACGGATGCCAGCCGGTGTAAAGGCGGCAACTTTAATCAGTTCAGATTTGTTGATAATTAATGGCGATGGCAGTTCAGGTGATGCTGTAGTTGGCGGCAAACCATCGGTTGTATACCGGATGCTAAGGTTTGGCAATGGCCGGGCAATGTTCAATTTACCTTCATCGGTAAACACATATTCATTTAGTAAACCCGGAAGATCAGGCAGGCGGTAATTGATCTTCAACGCGTCCATCCTGTTATATTGCTGAACTAACCGCTTTACATAAGAACCATATTTGTTTTGATCATTTGTCCAAAGCATTTCGGCTAAAGCAGTCATGCGTGGCATGTACATATAATCAGCACGTTTTTCTGAAGGGATCATTTCTGTCCAGATGTTTGCCTGTGCGCCAATAATCGCTTTTGCTTCCTGCTTGTTTAAAGCCTTCGGGATAGGGTTAAAATGGTAAACCCTATAAACCGAATATTGGTCGGGCTGGGCATCAAAGTATAAAGGTTCACCGGGTGTCATAATTACGGTATTGCCATTTTTAGCGGCTTTAACCGGGGCATCAGGTACCCAAGTGCGCCAGTACATTATAATAGCTGTTTTGGTTACGCCGCCTTCAATAATTTCGTCCCAGCCAATCATTTTTCTCCCTTTTGAATTAAAGAACTTTTCCATCCGGTTTATAAAATAGCTTTGCAGTGCGGGCAGATCTTTAATTCCCTCTTTTTGCATTAAAGCTTTGCAGGCGTCAGATTTTGCCCAATCGGACCTGTCGACCTCATCGCCGCCTATATGAATATATTTTGACGGGAAGATCTCCATGATCTCATTAAATACATTTTCGGCAAACTCAAATGTATTTTCGTTACACGGGCAGATGGGTTTTGAAAAAAGCGCACCAAATTTATTCTCGTCATTGCAGGTTAAAAACGGGTACGAGTTTATAGCAGCCATCATATGGCCTGGCATATCAATCTCCGGGATAACATCAATATGCCGGGCAGTAGCATAAGCTACAATGCCCTTCATTTCCACCTGCGTGTAAAAACCGCCATATAACGTTTTTCCATCGCGCTGGATGATGTGTTCCTTATCAATAGTAAAATCAGGATTATCAACCGCACGTTTCATACAGGCCGAATCCTGGTTATTGAAAGTTCTCCATGCTCCTTCTTCTGTAAGTTTGGGATATTTTTTTATTTCGATGCGCCAGCCCTGATCGTCAGTTAAATGCAGGTGCAGTTTGTTCATTTTATAGAGTGCCATCCTGTCGATAAACTTTTCCAGATAGCTAATTGAGAAAAAATGCCGTGATACATCCAAATGCATCCCGCGCCATTCATAAGCGGGGTGATCTTCTATAGTCACCGCGGGCAATGATAACTGTTTATTTGATGCGCCCTCTTCTACCGAAACAGGTAACAATTGCCTGATAGTTTCAATCGCGTGAAATACACCCGCCGGATCTTTAGCCGCAATGGTTACCTGCTGTGGTGTAATTGTTAATTTATAAGCTTCCGGACCAGTAATAGCCGCATCATAAACCAGCCTTATGGCATGGGATTGGGGATTTTTGGTTATGCTTAACTTTCTGCCAAGGCCTTTGCTTAGTAAATCATTTAATTCATCGGCCTCATTCCAAAACCGCTCAGCAAGTGTAATAGTTGTTTTTGAGGTGATGATAAAAGCGCCTTTACCAGCTGTTAGTTTGGCAGGATAAGGAATTAAGGGATACCTGGCACTTTCCTGTGCGGCTGCATTGATAATACCGATAAAAATTAAAAGTGCTATAAGCTTGAAGGATAAGTGCCCGGATGTAAAAAGTTTCATTGAAAGGAGTGTATTATTTGAATTTTGAAAGGTAATGATTTCAGTTTAATATTATACTGTAGCTTGTATTTCTGCCACCACCTTCATTTTGTGCAAGTATACCCTTATTCATCAAATCCCGGATATCTCTTAGTGCAGTATCTGTTGATGATTTAGTTATCTTAGCCCATTTTGAAACATTAAGACCCCCAAAAAAATCATCCAGCAACATATCTGTAACCTTCTTTTGCCTCGCGTTCAATGCAGTATCCCGGTGTTTATCCCAAAACCGGCTCCTTATGGATATCTTTTCCAATACATCAACTGTGTTATCCATAGACCGGCCAAGGCAATCAAAAAACCATAAAAGCCATCCTGTTATATCCAAGTTGCCTTTCTGTGTGCTTTCTAATATGTCATAATAGGCATTTCTTTCTTTTTCTATTTGTGCAGACATACTGTAAAACCGCTGAGCTGATTTATCGGCCTTTGCTAATTGCATATCTGTTATGGCCCGCGTTATACGCCCATTACCATCATCAAAAGGATGTATAGTCACAAACCAAAGATGCGCTATTCCGGCTTTTATAACCGGATCAAGGGGTTGCTCATCATTAAACCAATTAAGAAATAGATCCATTTCAACTGGTACTTGTTTGGCATCAGGTGCCTGATAATGCACATGTTCTTTTCCCAATGGTCCAGAAACAACTTGCATAGGGCCGGGTTCATCGTTTCGCCAGTCACCAACTGTTATTTTATTCAGACTGCTTTTGCCAGGCGGGAAAAGAGATGAGTGCCAACCATAAAGTCTTTCAGCGGTTAAGGGAAAATTAAAGTATTGCGTTGCATCAAGCATCATTTCCACAACGCCGTCAACTTGCCTACTTGATGTTATCATTCCGGCAACTTCTATCCCCAGCCTTCTGGCAATGGACGAGCGAACCTGTTCTGTATCCAGCATTTCACCCTCTATAGCGCTTGATTTTGTAACATCAAGCGTAAGCGTTTTTAAAAGTGTTTCCTCTTTTTGCTTAAACCCGGCGGCATCCATTTGCCCAAATATCAATCCCATATTATGTCTCACCTGGCCTAATTTTTCAGACAGTGCTTTATCATCCCATGTAAATCCTGGCCACGTCTTTAATTCATGTATATACATATTCGCCTTAAATATGCGGTAAATATATAATTTATTCGCCGCATATACAACAATTTGCCGCAAGAATGCGGCAAATAAGATTATTATTCACCGCATTTAAACAAAAATCCTCAATCCGCTAATTACGGATTGAGGATTAATCATTTTTATAATTTTAATTGGACCTACTTCAGCACATTTACCACCACTTCAACAAGCAGCACAATTCCCCAAAATATTAAAGTAACGTTCCATTCTCTTATAGAGCAGTAAAGCATTTTGCTTCTTGATATTACAAACTCTTTCATTGTTATTAGTCTTTATTTATTTCCAACCACCGCCCAGTGACCTGTACAGATCAGACACTGCGCTTAATTCATCTCTTTTTATTGATGCCAGTTCCAGTTCACTTTGCAATACGTTACCCTGGGCTGTTATTACTTCAAGGTAAGTAGCTAACCCATTTTTGAATAACAGGTCGGCATTTTTTGTAGCCTGTTGTAAAGTATTTACACGGCTTGCCGCTATTGTTTGCTGTGATTTTAGCTTATCAATTTTTACCAATGCATCAGATACTTCGCCAACTGCATTTAAAACCGACTGGCGAAACTGCAATACTGTTTTTTCACGATCAACCTGTGCAACTTCGTAATCAGTTTTCAGTTGCTTATGATCAAGCAATGGCTGCACTACGCTGCCCGCAACTACACCAAACAGTGATGCCGGGATATTGAACCAGTTGCTGGCTTTGAACGAGTTTACACCACCTTGTGCAGTTATGCGTAAAGCAGGATACATCTGGGCTTTGCTGATGCCTACTTTACTGTTGGCAATCATTAATGCAAGCTCAGCGCTTCTAACATCAGGCCTGCGGCTCACTATGGCCGATGGCACACCTGTTGCCACATTGGTTGGAATAACCATTGCGTCAAGGTTTGAACTTCTTTCAATTTTATCAGGCAACGCACCGGTTAAAATACGTAAAGCATTTTCCTGGATAGCAATGTTCTGTTCAAACTGCGGTACAAGCTGCTCTGCTGCTTGTTTTTGCGCATCTGCCTGCTGAATGGCTAAAGAAGTAACCTGTCCGGCATCATATTGCAGCTTAATTATCCGCAATGTGCTGTCGTTAAGCTTTACATTTTTTTGTGCAATGTCCAGTTGTGCATCAAGCATCAGCAGGTTATAATAGCCTTGTGATACACTGGCAACTATATTGGTTTGGATAGCCTTTTTAGCTTCCTGTGTTTGCAGATATGCTGCCAATGCGCTGCGTTGCTGGTTATGGATCTTACCCCAGATATCGGCTTCCCATGAAATGGCTACATTTGCAGAATAATCTTCCACATGCTTTGAGCCAATATTATTCTGCTTTAAACTTAAACCATTAATGCTATTATCTGACGGACGCTGTGAATTTGCCGTAACATTCAGGTCAACCTGCGGAACATAGTTCCATTTTACCTGCTTAAACAACAGCTGCGATTCTTCTATATTTTTTACAGCTATCTGCATATCGTAATTTTTAGCGATAGCGCTATCAATCAGTTTTTGCAAAGTAGCTTCGGTAAAAAAGCTTTTCCATTGTATCTCAGCAATGCTGCTGGTATCGCCGGTTGTAACTGCGCTCCTGAATGTTTCAGGTAGTGCAGGTTTGGGTGTTTCTACATCCTTTGATACTTTACAAGCGCTTAGCACTGCTAGTACCAGTATCAAAACAGACCCTTTTATATAATTTTTCATTTTATATTTTAATTAGTAAGATTTTGCCTGCGCTTCCTTCCCTTAAAGGATTTCTGTTTCACTTATTCCGCTCCACCCTCTCCGGGGAGGGAACCGCAGGCCTACCTTTTTAAATTTACGCTGTTAATTCGTTTTCTAATTCAGCTACAGTTTTACCGTTATGTCCTTTATGTTCATCACCAGCGTTTAATACTGCCAACGGAATGCCTGTTATTCTTTCCTGCAAGCCCTGGAATATTACAAACAATACAGGGATAATAAATAAGCCAAGCACTACACCTGAAATCATCCCGCCTGCGGCACCAATACTGATAGAGTGGTTACCTTGTGCAGATGGGCCTGTTGCAATACTCATTGGGAATAAACCGAACACAAATGCCAGCGATGTCATGATGATCGGACGAATTCTCAACCTTGCAGCTTCAATTGCCGATGCCACCAACGATAAACCTGCCCTGCGGCGTTGTACCGCGAACTCCACGATCAGGATGGCGTTTTTGGCCAGCAAACCGATGAGCATGATTAGCGCTACCTGTACATAGATGTTGTTTTCGATACCGGTTAAACCTAATACCACAAACACACCTAAAATACCTGTAGGGATTGAAAATATTACCGCCAATGGCAGCACGTAACTCTCGTATTGTGCTGACAGTAAGAAGTATACAAACACCAAACAAAGCATAAATATTACAGCTGATTGTCCACCTGATGAAATTTCTTCACGGGTTTGACCAGCAAACTCATAGGCAAAACCTGTTGGCAATTGCTCTTTAGCTGTTTCCTCTATAGCCTTGATCGCATCACCTGAGCTGTAACCCGGTTTAGGGATAGCGTTTACTTCGATAGAGTTAAACAGGTTATAACGAGAAGCTGTTTCAGAACCATATACACGGGTTAATTTAACCAGGGTATTAATTGGCACACTTTCGCCTGCTTTGTTTTTAACAAACACCCGATCAATACTTGTCGGGTCTGTTCTGTCGGCAATATCAGCCTGAACCACCACGCGGTAGTATTTACCAAAGCGGTTAAAATCTGACGCCTGTGCTGTACCAAAGTAAGCCTGCATAGTTGACAGGATGTCTTTGACATTCACCCCCAATTGATTGGCCTTTTCATCATCAACTTCTAATTGTAACTGAGGATAATCTGCTTTATAAGAGGTAAAGGCATAAGCAATTGCCGGTTTCGCCATCAGCTTTCCTATAAAGTTATTGGCTACGCCGCTAAACTTATCCAGCCTGCCATTGGTTTTATCCTGCAGCATCACGTCCATGGCTTCTACGTTACTAAATCCCGGAACGGTTGGGAAACTGAACACAAAGAAAGTACCGCTTGGGATGCCGGCTAATTTCCCTCTTATTATATTTTGTATATCATCGATATTCTTAACAGCACCTCTATCTTTATTAGGTTTTAACAACAGGAAAATTTGACCAGCTGATGGGCTGTTGGATAGCGTTAAAAAGTTAAAGCCAGCCAATGACATAACAAATCTTGCTGATGGTAAAGTATTCAACTGTACTTCGGCTTGTTTTAATATTTTATTGGTATTGCTTAGTGAAGTTCCTGATGGTGTTGAAACAGCAATAGCCACAAAACCCTGATCCTCGGTAGGAATAAAGCCCGTTTTGGTTCTGTTTACCAGGTAAACTGTAGCAACAACTACTAATGCAAGCCCAGCCATACTGATCCATTTATTACGGGTAAGAACTTTTAGGCCCCCAACGTACCTGTTGGTCATGTAATTAAAACCACCGTTAAAGCCTGCGTAGAATTTCTCAACAAAACTTTTCTTAGGTGCTTCGTGGCCATCCTCAGTATGCTTATTCTTTAAAAATAAAGCGGCCAGAGCGGGGCTTAAAGTTAACGCGTTAACAGCCGATATAATGATGGCTATAGCCATGGTTAACGCAAACTGCCGGTAAAAGATCCCCGTTGAGCCTGTCATAAAGCTAACCGGTAAAAACACCGCCGCCATAACCAGCGTAATGGATATAATTGCGCCGCTAATTTCGTGCATAGCCTCGGAAGTTGCCACTTTCGGGGTCATTCCCGGGTTGTGCTCCATTTTGGCG
>Ga0206981_10005_pt2 | contig 46888 bp, 30 predicted proteins | sample Alteio_BWMinCont_17_FD_153312 | JGI IMG/M metagenome (GOLD analysis project Ga0206981, IMG submission 153312) | Enriched cells from forest soil in Barre Woods Harvard Forest LTER site, Petersham, Massachusetts, United States -... | ecosystem: Environmental > Terrestrial > Soil > Temperate forest >... | reverse complement strand
GGCAGCTCAAGCCGGAGTGTGCCATCTGCAACTTCCTGCTGGCTGTTTTTCACAGAAACTGTAAGCGGAAAGCTTGTCGCGCCAAGCGGGACGATGCCGGCGGGCGAGGTGATATTTACTGACAGCTCGGGAACGACAACCAGCGGCTGGTAGAGATCGCCGTAGCCATGCTCACGGTGCACGGTCTGCACGACCTGTCCCAGGTGCAGGGGAACGCCGTTGTAGTTGAATTCGGCCCATCCCGCGAGGGGATACGGCGCGAGCGGCCGATTGGCGAGTTGCGGGTCGGAAATGTCGTAATAGGGTTGTTCGGGCGTGGGGCGTGTGAAGTATGGCCGCGTGTATGGCGCATCGTGAGGAACGGTCACGCGATAGGCGGCATCGGCGGAGTTGCTCGACGCGACATCCATGCCGGGAGTTCCGAGACGTTCGGTCTTCCACTGCTTTTCCCCTGAAGGCTCGAGCCAGGTACGGGTAAGGCGCAGCGGGCCTCCCGCGGTCCAGGGCGCGGCGCTGGTGACGTGCAGACGCACATCGAACTCGGAGCCCGGAGTGACCGCAGTGGGCGTTGCCTCGGCGGCGAAGAAGAATGGCGACGGGCGATTTGGCGTGCGGGGGATGACAAAGGCATTTACTCGGAGTCCAAGGGCCTGGGCAAGAGCGGTGTTGAACTGGGCAAGCTTGATGTTGAGCTCGTGCGTGACGTCAGCCTTGTCATCAGCCGAGAGTGTGCTGGCATTGACGGCGTCGATCAGGTCCTTGGTCTTGAGGTATCCGAGGGCTAAATCGGGTGCGATCTTTTCGGGATTCGAGGGCAGATAGCCGAAGGTTGCTGTCATTACATGCTGGTCGATCTCTTTGAGGGCGGCGGCGAGAAAGGCGGTGTCTCCATGGGCCAAAGTGGCGATGCCGGGCAGCGAAGTGTCGATGCCGTCGAAGATGCTTTTCTCGGGGCTTGTCGTCGGGACGAGCGAGCCATAGCGGTGATAAGAGACATCGAACGGGCCGGGTAGTGGAGGATTGCCGCCACCATTCTGTGATTTCTGCTGGCTCCATCCTTCACGGGACATTTGAAGATAGGAGCGGCCGAGGATTGGATCGAAGGTACCCTCGGGGATTTCGACATCAACGGAGGGAACCTTGTCGCTCCACTGCTTGTTCACGTAGTCGTAGAAGCGTACCGGCGTCCACTTGCCGGTGGCGTAATCGAACATGCCCTTGTCGCTGATTGAAAACATGGGAACGCGGGCGTAAACCTTGAGCGGCGACCAGGGGCGCAGGCCCTGCGCGATCTGATTGGGGAAGACGGTGGGGTCGCCGGCGAGCTTGAAGACTTCCTGCGCGGCCTCTCCTGAGACCTGGTGATGACCGTGCCCGTCGGTGATGCCTCCCACGAAGACGGCGGAGATGACAAGCGGCCGGTTGAGGCGGACAGCACGGACCACGTCATAGAGAACGCGGTCGCGTCCCCATTTCTCGTGTGCTTCGTCGATGGTTTTGGAGAAGCCGTAATCGGCGACGCGCGAGAAGAGCTGTTCGGTGCCGGAGTACTGGTCGGCCAACAGCAATTCATTGGTACGGATTAGCCCTAGCGCATCGTCCTGCTCACTTGACATGGCGTTCTGTCCGCCCTCGCCGCGAGTAAGTGTGAGGATGGCGGTGCGCGCTCCGAGGCCGCGGGACTCCAGGGTAAGCATGCCGCCGTCTTCGTCGTCGGGGTGGGCGACGATCATCATCAGGCTGGCCCAGGTGTGCAGTTTTTTCAGCGTCTGTGCGAGGCCGTCAGCCCCGCGGTCTTCGGACAGCGTTTGCGCGTCGGGTGAAGGGGTGATCTCCGTTTGCCACGGCGTGACCTGCGCGAATAAAGGCGCGGCCAGCAGACAAGCAAGAGTGAGAACGGCGGCATGGCGCAGATGAGCGAAAGCGGCGTCGTGCATGTAATGTCAGTGTACAATCCGGGGAGACCGGAGCTCTGCGCTTGGGCCGGGAATACGCAAAGACTAACTTTTTGCTGCTCGTGTCAGTAACCGCACAAGCAAAGATCGGATCCTATGCCTCCTAAATCGGCACTTCTGTGCTTCTACTTTTCTGCACCGTGCTCACTGCACGAGCTGACGACATCTCGAAACTTGCCGAAGTGGAAGAGTTCTTCAGGGTGGCAAAGTTGGATCAACTGATGGCTCGAACACTGAAGCAGACCATGGATCAAGTGAATTCGGGAATGATGCAGCAAATGCTTGATGTGAAGTTACCTGCTGATCAGCAACAAAGAGCGGATGAAGTTTCAAAGAAGGTGGCCAAAATTGTCTGGAGGCTTTGAGTTGGGACAAGATCGAGCCGGAGTATGCCAAGCTCTATGCGGCAACTTACACAGAAAGGGAGATTGATGGCATGCTGGGTGTTCTACAAGTCTCCCGTCGGACAGGCGATGGTTGATAAGAGTCCGACGCTCATGAAGCAATCGAGCGAAATCGTACAGGAACGGAAGAAGGCCGCAACGCCAGAGCTTCAGAAGCTGATGAAGGACTAAATGGCAGAAGCAACTGCAACCAAAGCGCCAGAAGACAAGCCGAAGGAATAGTTCTTCGTCGTGTCTACAAAGTGCTGTCGGCTCGACGGTCACAGCCAGAAGTCGCAGCGTAGGCTGGCACTAAGTTCGGTGAGGCGACGTGGTGTTCAGGCCGTCAAAGATGGTGGCGTAGTTGCTGTTTTCCGCGGCAAAGCGCAGGGGCCTCACCCTTTCGACGCAAATCTCCGCCGGGGTGGGCTGGGTCTTGAGGATTTCGATGGTCTCGGCGATGTATTCCTTGAGCGGCATAGCGCGTGGATCGGTGTTCTGGTGCTCCCCCATCAATTCGGTCTGGACGTAGGGCGGAATCAGTTCGAGGACTTCGACCTTCGTGTCCTCGAGCTGATAACGAAGCGACTGCGTCCAGGAGTGGATCGCAGCCTTGGTTGCGCAGTAAGTGGGCGTGAGTGTCAGCGGAATGAATGCCAGCCCCGAGGACACCGTCATGATGGTGGAGTGCGTCTGCTTTTGAAGCAGCGGCAGCAGGGCCGCAGTTAGCCGGATAGGACCGAGCAGGTTGGTGGTAATGATAGCTTCGGCGTCGGTGAGGTTAGGGGACTTGAGGTCTTCTACGCGCATGATGCCCGCGTTCTGGATGACGACGTTCATAGCCGGGTAGTCCTTCTCCATCTGCGCGGCGAAGTCGAGGATGCTGGCCGCGTTTTCAATATTGAGCGTGGCGGAGTTCATGCCGGGATTTGCCGCCGTTGTTTCGTCGAGAACCTGCTTGCGGCGGCCCGCGATAATAACCTGATTCCCGAGAGCCAGGAGGGCTTCTGCCAGGCCGCGTCCTATGCCGGAGCCGCCGCCTGTGATGAGGATGGTATTGCCGGTGATATTCATGGTGGTGCACTGCCTCCCTGAAAGCATATTAGGACGATTACTCTCTATTGGGAAGTAGGCACTTGTTCGTTCTATACTTACTTGAAGGAGAGCGATAGTCGGTGACGAGACCGCCAGCGAAGAAAAAGACCAATAAGACGAAGCTCGCAAAGCCGGCTCCGCCTAAAGAAGTTGATCCAGCGATCGAAGCGCTGCTGCGCGAGATCATCGAGCGAGTCGCCGATAAGTGGACGATGCTCGTGCTTGAGGCTCTGGATGAGCACGGAGTCGTGCGGTTCACACGCCTGGGAGAACTTGTCGGCGGCATCAGTCAGAAGATGCTTACCAAGACGGTTCGCCAGATGGAGCGGGACGGTCTGGTCACGCGCACCGTTCATCCCGTCATCCCGCCAAGGGTGGAATATGAGCTAACCGAGCTTGGCCGCAGCCTCGGCGAGGCCTTCTGCGGAGTGTGGATCTGGGCTGAGGTGCATCGCGACGAGATCATTCGCGCGCGCAAAGCGTGCGGACCAGAAGCACGGGCCCAAAACCCAACGGCATCGTGAGATAGTCTTGTCTGCGAGCTACCACTTCGACTTGCCGCGCCGACTTCGTTGACCGACTCCGCCCAGCCCGCGCCCTCCCTCGAACGCAAAGTCGGCCTGAGCAGCGCCATTTCATTGAATATGATGAACATGATCGGCGTGGGGCCGTTCATCACGCTGCCTTTGGTGGTGGCGGCCATGGGCGGACCGCAAGCGATTCTGGGATGGGTGCTGGGTGCGCTGATTGCTATGTGCGACGGGCTGGTTTGGGCGGAGCTTGGCGCGGCCATGCCCGAGGCCGGCGGGTCGTATGCCTTTCTGCGGGAGATTTATGGGCGGCATGGCGCTGGACGGATGATTTCCTTCGTGTACATCTGGCAGCTGGGGTTCACGGCGCCGTTGTCTATTGCATCTGGATGTATCGGGCTCGCGCAGTATGCGGCTTACCTGTGGCCGGTACTGAACGCTCCGGTTTTTTATGGTCAACTGCGCCTGGTGAGCCTGGTTGCAGCCGGTACGTGCATTTTTGCCGTGGCGCTGCTGTATCGCAATGTTGGCACGATTGCCCGCATGGCATGGGTGATGACGGGTGGCGTGGTGCTGACGATTGGCGCAGTGATTGTCGCAGGCGCGACGCATTTTCATCCCGCGCTGCTGGCCGTGCCTCACGACGCGTTCGCATTGAATGCTGGATTCTTTCAAGGACTTGGCGCGGCAACACTGCTGGCCACCTACGACTACTGGGGTTACTACACGGTTTGCTTTCTGGGTGGGGAAGTGCGCGAGCCAGGGCGGACGATTCCTCGTGCAGTGCTTTGGTCGATTGCGATCGTGGCCGTTTTGTATCTGTCGATGAATGTGAGCGTCTCCGGCGTGATTCCGCTGGCTGAGCTAACGCAGGCAGGAGCGGCAAAGTTCGCAGTGGTTGCGGTACTGATGGAACGAACCTTTGGAGCCACTGCGGCGAAAGTGCTGGCGCTGCTGGTGATGTGGACTGCATTTGCGTCTGTATTTTCGCTGCTGCTGGCGTATTCGCGTGCTCCCTATGCGGCCGCGGTCGATGGAAACTACTTTCGCGCATTCTCGAAGCTGCATGCGCGGTACAAATTCCCAAACGTTTCATTGCTGGCGCTGGGCGCGGTTGCGACGGTGTTCTGCTTCTTCAATCTGTCGCAGGTGATCGCTGCGTTAGTGGCCATTCGGATTCTGCTGCAGTATGTGCTTCAGCAGGTGGGAGTGATAGTGCTGCGCCTGCGCCGGCCTCAGATGCAACGGCCGTTCCGGATGTGGCTCTATCCTCTGCCCCCGCTCCTGGCGCTGGCGGGGTTTCTGTTCATCTTGTTCTCTCGCGCGGATGCATCGCGGGAAATGCTGTACGCAGCAGTGGTAGCGGCAACGGGGAGCGCGCTGTATCTGCAGCGTGCCTATCGCAGACGGGAGTGGCCGTTTGCCGCGCGTGATTACTTGTCAGATGGCAAGTGATCGCGGTACTGATCCCAGTGCGCGACGATGGTGTTGACCACGAGACGGCCGACGGCGTAGGCGGCCTCAAGAGATGGCAGATAGGCTCCATACTTGCCAACCTTTTGCTCGGCGAGGCTTTCGGTCGCGGTCAGGCCGACTGGCTGCTGATCATAGTTGCTGACGGTGCGGAGAACCAGCACACGGCGCAGGTCCACCTTGCCGGCATGAGCCAGAAAGCTGAGCGATTGCAGCGTGCCGGTGTCCTCCATCCCGGACACGGCGAAGTTGCCTTTATCGCCGGAGTAATAACCGACCCACGCGTTCGCCCATTCATCCATCCTTTTGCCATGCCAGAACGTTGAGGCGGAGAGTTCGTCTCCTTCGCTCACAAACGGTGGGCGCTGGGCGGCAGCCTGCTCAAAGTGGGAGCGTTTTTCGCGCATGGTTTCCGTATCGGAAAGAGGAGTGTTCTTCGTAAGGTTGTAGGCCCAGTCGACAAGAGAAGCATTCAACTCATAGACCTGACCGTCCAGCGCCGTCACGGGCTGTTCATAGGGCGTGGACTTGCGCAGGGGAACGAAACCGGTCGGCCAGTTTGAGGGAATTTCGCGCGCATCGATTTCGTAGGCAATATCGCCGTCGATAATCCAGTGCGCCCAGACCGCCGAGCCCAGCGAGACATCGGCGGGGTCGCCTCCCGCGATGCCGGCAATGAGCCAGTAGGCATGGGTGAGGTCGAAGCGTGGGTCGAGGCCGAGCGCCATGATGGTTGCCGCGGCTTTCGCGGTACCGACCCCGGTGAGCACGCCAAGGACACCCTGATCGTTCATGCGCAGGTGATGGTACCCAGCGTCAAAGGGCAGTACCCGATCGAGATGGGCGCGCTCTACCCAATATTGATACTCGCCCGGAGTATCGCCGCTGTCTTCGCCGGCTTCGTACATGGCAACGACGACCACCTTGATTGAAAGAGGGGTGGCCGGAGCTGCGTGAAGGCTACGCGCCGAAAGACAAAGCAACAGGAAAAGCAGGCTGCGACGCATCTGCATAAAGTTTCCTAATGTATGGGATGGCTCGACGAATTCAGAGTAACCCAAGGCGTTGGGCAGAGAACCGCAAAAATGTGCCAGCTATCTTTTGGAGATAGCTGGCTGATAGATTCGTCGAGGCAGCAGTTAGAACTTGACGAGAATGGCGCCGGTAATGCGGTTCTCGCTGTTTCGGAGGTCAGGCGCCCAGCCAGGAACAAATGATCCTGGCGCCCCCGTATTGCCGCCCGGAGGTGTAACACCACCCGGTCCCGAGAAGTAAGGTACGTTGGCCACGCGGTGGTTGTATTCGATCCTCCAGGTGATGTACTGGCTGGGCATGTAATCGAAGGTAGTCGAAACATCCCAGGCCTTGTATATATCGCCTGGATTCTCGGTGAAGTACGGCGTCCCCGAAGTTGCGGTTGCTCCATTGATTGGAGGAAGCAGAACGAGGTAACGGCCAGGATTGTTAATCTTACCGCCGCCAAGAGTCATAGCAAACAGGTCTTTATCAAACCACAAGCGGTTATATGCCATAAAGCCGAGAAAGCTCTGCTTCGGTCCCTTGCTCGAATCTCCAGCGCAACTTACACCGCCTCCATGCTCGCATCCCATATCTCCGGTGAGAGAGAAGGCGGCCTTGCTCAGGAGGCCCATCGGATTGTCGTAGTACTTATACTGAACGCTATCGTCGGTGTGGTAACGAACTCGGCCGGGAATGCCAAGCGCGTCTTCGCCCAGTGCATATTGGTTCCCGAGAATAGACAGCTTCCCATTAGGACGCCACAGGATTTGCCCTCCAATGCCTGGCCGGTTGTTGAAGCGCCCATAGGACTGCCATCCATTCACAAACCAGGGTTCTATCTTCAACTTATCCGTCACGAAGATCTGGGTGCGGACGCCGGTGAAGAACCACGGCGTGTTCGACGATACATACGATGGTTGATAGGCCCAGTTATCAAAATTGTAGTAGCTGAACAAGCCGACATAGGACATGAAGATTCCGGCATCTACGTTGATGCCGTGCAGTTTATTGAAGTGATAGCCTCCGTACGCCTCGGATAAGTAGCGGTACGCATCGTTAAGCATCCATTGGCCGCGTGAGTAGCTGGAATCATTGCGCGGAGTAGTTTGGGAGTATAAGCCAAACTGCGTCATCAACCTGGCGCGAACGTTGTCGTAGTGGAAGTCTCCGCCCACGCCGAGTTGAGTTAATCCAACTTCGTTGGCCCGGAAAACCTCGCTCGATCCGCTGATCGTGTCGTCCTGTGGGTGGCGAAAATCATAGGTATAGTCAACGTCGGCCCTGATCTCCGGTGTGAAGAATTTCGTGTCCAGGGGGACTTCTTTCGTCCGGGGATTTCCGGTCAGCCAGGTGAAGTCGGCGAAGGCAAAGGGTTCGGCCGGTCCCGTCGGGGGAGGGGTTGTCACGGGGGCAACTTGTTGGACTGCGGCGGACTTCTCCACAAAGTGAGACGATGCCGAGGTCAGAGCCGCGGCTTCCACCGTCGCCGTTTGCTCCGCACCTAAAGTTGTCTCATTCCCTGACGCTGCAGTTCCTGCCTGACGCTTTAGCTGCTGTTCCAACTCTTCAATGCGTGCGCGCATGGCCTCCAGCTCTTTGAGTAGCGCTGCATTCGGGCCGCTGGGTGTGATGCTGCCTTCCGAGGGCTTTGCCGCAGGAGGAGCATCGGTGTCAGCTTTGCTGGATTGACCGAAGGACAAGGGGTGAAGGAACAAGGATAGAGTGAGGAGCGTGATTATCAACCAACTCGTTTTGCCTCCGCATTTTGTATGCCTTAAGCGTTGTTGCTGCATGTGGGTGCCTCCTGAAGTGTGTCGCCAAAGCTCACAATGAGCCGCTGCGCGCAGATTGAAATGCACAGGGCATGCTTTGGCAAACCTTTTAGTCTCGAAGGCGAATGATAAGCGCGCGCTAAGGAATGTATAAGGGGTTCGTAAGGGCGGCCTGCGCAGTCACTAAATATTTCAACCGTTTATTCAAGTGAGCCGGGGTAACTGATGGAGTCATTACGGGCGGGGAATAGATTCAGCGTGGGTACCTAAAGCGCGTCGCACTCAAGCGGAGTATTAAAACGATTGTGCGTAAAGTCGGCGTGCAAGGAGATGGTGAACCAGGCAGGATTTTCCGTTACTGACCCGTGCCGTGAGGTCAACATTGACAATGGATATGAATGAAACGCCTTGGCTCCTTGCAGGCCAGGTGTTACTTGCCGACATTTGCGTGTGCTGGGTGGCTTATCGTCAAGCTTGTTCGTTTCAGTTCATTGACATCCAGATCTCCGCTCTTGTTCTTAGCCAGCCTGTCGAACTCTGCTTCCATAAAATGCATGAACTCTTGTTTGGAGATCTTGCCATTCTTGTTTGTATCCATAAGGAGCAGCAATTCCTTGCACTGATCCTCCCCGAGCGCCAGTTTATCCTGCGGCTTTGGAACGGACGCCTTTTGTGCGATCGAAGTCCTTAACGTAGCCCCGGTCGCGGCCAATACTGTGATGAGCAAAATGACCCGTACGATGTTCGTTAAGCGCAACATAAGTAGCTCCATTAGCTCTGCGGGAAGTTATAGCCGGGATTCCCACCCTGGTTGCCCCGGCATGGCGCGATTATAGCGCCGGTCAGAGCTGTTTTCGCGGGTTATTCAAGTTGCGTAGTAACTTAATAGATTTTTTTTATGCTTTTGTTTACGGGGCAGGCGCGGTCGACTTTATCGATGAGCTCGAGGGCGCAAGAACTCTTCTGCACTCCCTCCTTAGAACTTGCGCGAATGCTCTTTTGCCCAGCGCTCCACCACTACTTTCTTTTCGGTATAAAATTCGACCGAATCGCGGCCTTGCGCGTGCATGATGCCGAAGAAGCTGTCCTTCCAGCCGCTGAAAGGGAAGTACGCCATGGGAGCGGCAACGCCGATATTAATGCCGATGTTTCCGGCAGGAGCCTCATAGCGAAAACGGCGTGCAGCGGCGCCGTTTGAAGTGAAGAGCGACGCCTGGTTACCGTAAGTGCTGTGCTCGAGAAAGGCCAGCGCTTCATCGAGATCGTTCGCGTGCACTAGGCTTAGCACTGGGCCGAAGATTTCTGTATCTGCAACCTCACTGGTGGCGGGGAGGCCATCCAGAATCGTCGGCTTTACGAAGCTGCCTTGCTCATAGCCGGAGATATTCGCGCCCCGGCCATCGAGCACGACCTTGGCGCCTTCGTCTTTACCGCGAGCTATCAGTGACTCGATGCGCGACCTGCTCTGAGAACTGATGACAGGCCCCATCTGCACACCTTCATCCAGGCCGTTGCCAACTTTCAGTTTGGCCGCTGCGGCGGCAATCGCGTCGCGAAAACTGTGCTGTGCTTCGCCGACGGTGACAGCTACCGAGACGGCGAGGCAGCGCTGGCCTGCGCAGCCGAAGGCGCTGTCACTGATGATCTGCGTTGCCATTTCCATATCCGCGTCCGGCAGTACGATCACGTGATTCTTCGCGCCGCCCTGGCACTGTGCGCGCTTGCCGTTCGCGCCGGCGCGGGCATAGACGGCGCGCGCTGCTGGAGTCGATCCGACAAAGCTCACGGCGCGCACTTTGGGATGGTCGACGAGCGTCTCCGCCGCGGCTCGTCCCCCGTTGACGAGATTAACGACACCCTTTGGCAGGCCGGTTTTCTCGAGAAGGGAAAATACCTTCTGCATCGTAAGCGGGACGCGCTCGGAGGGTTTCAGCACCAGCGTGTTTCCGGTGGCGATGGCATAGGGCAGGAACCAGAACGGAGTCATGCCGGGAAAGTTCGACGGCGTGATGATGGCGACCACTCCGAGCGGCTGGCGAATCATGATCTCATCGATGCCGCGAGCAACGTCTTCGAGGTTGTAACCCTGCATCATCATTGGAATACCACAAGCCACCTCGACGTTTTCGATCGTCCGCCGCATTTCGGCCCGGGCCTCAACGAAGGTCTTTCCGTTTTCGCGCGTGATGGTGCGGCTGATGTCGTCGATATGCTCTTCGAGCAACTGCTTCAGCTTGAAGAGCGGCTGGATGCGGTCCTCCGGGGGGGTTCTGCGCCACGCAGGGAAGGCGGCTGAGGCGGCCTCAACCGCAGCATTCACCTCATCTGGGCCTGAGAGGGGCACGCGGGCAAGCACCTCGCCAGTCGCAGGGTTGGGAACGTCCAGCCACTCGGTTGCCGTGGACTCAATCCACCGGCCATTGACGAATTGAGGCAATGGAAGGGAACTTGCGACGGTTGCGCTCATTGTGGACTCCCGATCTGCTGGTGCAGAATGACTCGCGAAAGTAATAGCCTATAGATAATGATGCAACGCTACCATGTACCTGTGCCCTGGGGCCGTTGGGTTCACGGCAATTTGCAGCAGTCTTCCTTCTTCGGCGGTTCGTTGTTGCTGGCGTCGAGCGCAACCTTCCAGGAACCATCGGGCTGCTTCTTCCAGACCGTCATATAACGGCCGGTGGTCACCTTCGGCGTCCCGTCACGATCCTTCGAGCGGCCCTCGTAGTGTCCCCAGGTGAAACCCATGTCGCCGCCCGGGCCCATGCGGCCTCCTTCAGGCGTCCAGGTGAGTTGATAATCGGCGGCGGACCAGGTGGTATCCGCGGCGATCGAGGCATAGCCTATAACCGGAGCCTGGCCGTTCGACAGCGTTACGGCATCGCCAGCAAACCATTTCGCGAATGCGGCTCCGCCTCCCTTTGCCGTATCGGCGGCAAACTTTGCTTCGAGATCGAAAAGGAAGGCGACGGCGGTTGAGTAAGACGGATTGCTAAGCGGATTAGCGTTGGGTGCAGGCTTTAGGGGATCGAGTTGCGCTTGCGCGACACGAGAAATGGAACAAACAAGTAGTAGGCAAGGGAAGAGAAGGACAAAGCGTCGCATTGTCGATGAAGCCTCCGGGTAGTTGCAGATAGGGATCGCAGGTCGAAACCGCGAAGTAAGACCGCCTGAAGCATAATGCTAGCAGCGAGATGGTACTGAGCGCACACAAGCGCGGCATAACGGTTTGGATCGCATGCGGAGTCGCAATCTACGCCGCAGGTGTGGCAATCGCCGCAAACGGACCTCCGCGCGCAGGTATGGCCTTGCGTGTGGTGGGCCTCATCCTACTTGCAGGTGCAGCGGCGCGAAGGCGATCGCTGACCGGCTGGATATTTTTCGGAATGCTGGCTGGGGTTGAGCTTGGCATCGACGCACCGCAGGCTGCGATCTCGATTCGCGTATTGAGCGATATTTTTCTGCGGCTGATTAAGATGATCGTCGCACCGCTGATCTTTGGCACGCTGGTCACCGGCATCGCGAGTCATGGAGAGCTTCGCCGGGTGGGTCGCCTTGGCTTAAAGTCGCTCATCTATTTTGAGGTGTTGACCACGATTGCGCTGGTGATCGGCCTGGTGGCGATTAACCTTTCAAAGGCCGGTGTCGGACTCAATACGGCCCACGTCATGCATACCGTCGTCGCTGTCACTGCGCAAGTGCAACCGGCAGGGGAGCAGCCGGCGCTTTCGTGGCAGCAGTTCCTGGTGCGGATTTTTCCGGAGAACATCGCCAAATCAGTCGCAGACAACCAGATCCTGCAGGTTGCGGTCTTCGCCGTTTTTTTTGGATTGGCGCTCGGGCGACTGAGTGAAACCAAACGCGCGCCTATGTTGCGTTTTTGCGAGTCGCTGACCGAGACGATGTTCGCCGTCACCAACCTGGTGATGTACTTCGCGCCCGTCGGAGTAGGCGCCGCACTCGCTTATACTGTTGCGCATTCCGGCTTGGGAGTCATGCTGAGTCTGGGCAAGCTGCTCATTACGCACTATGTCGCGCTCATCGCTTTTGCCCTGTTTGGCATGCTTCCGGCGGCGCTGCTGGCGCGGATTCCGGTACGTGAATTCTTGCGCGCGGTCGCCGAACCGGCGACGATTGCCTTTGCCACCAGCACCTCGGAAGCAGCGCTGCCTCGGGCCATCGAATCGATGGAAGCCTTCGGCGTGCCGCGAAACATTGTAGGATTCGTCATTCCGACCGGGTATAGCTTCAACCTTGCCGGATCGGCGCTCTATCTTTCGCTCGCCTCGATGTTCGTGGCCCAGGCAGCGGGGATTCACATGAGCGTGACGCGGCAGATCGTGATGCTGGGCACGCTCATGCTTACCAGCAAAGGCGTCGCCGGAGTTCCGCGGGCGGTGTTGGTGGTCCTGCTCGCGACGGCTTCGATTTTTGGATTGCCCGAAGAGCCGATTTTCGTCCTGCTGGGGGTCGACGCCCTAATGGATATGGGACGGACAACGGTAAATGTGGTGGGAAACTGTCTCGCTTCCGCAGTGGTTGCACGGTGGGAGGGAGAGTTTCGGACAGAAGTCCCGTCGACTGAGACGGTTGCGGCGCTGAGTGACTGAAGGCCGCTGAGAATTCTCCCGCTGCGCGCTTTTCACAAATTGGTATACTACCTTCCAGAAGAATGACCGCGCCTGCGGTAAAGAGGCCCCGAAAGCGGGGTCTTTTTTGATATCGGGCAACACGGTCGCGCCGGCCGGGTTTAATCAGGACGGGCATCTTCAGTTCATTCATGGGCAAACTACTCGACACCGTCCACTCTCCCGCAGATATCAACAAGTTTTCGATCCCTCAGCTTGAAACCCTCGCACAGGAGATCCGCGAGCGGCTGATTCTTACCCTCTCCAAGACTGGCGGGCACCTGGGTCCAAATCTCGGCGTAGTCGAGCTGACGCTCGCCATGCATTATGTCTTCGACACCCCGACGGACAAGTTCGTCTTTGACGTAAGCCACCAGGCCTACGTCCACAAGCTGCTCACCGGGCGTCGCGAGCGCTTTGAGACGATACGCCAGCCGGGTGGATTGAACGGCTTCATGCTGCGCACCGAAAGCGAACACGATGCCTATGGGGCGGGCCACGCGGGTACAGCGCTCTCTGCCGCGCTGGGCATGGCCGTGGCGCGCGATCTGGCGGGTGGCAGCGAGCACGTGGTTGCTCTGGCCGGCGATGCGGCTTTTACGAACGGGATCTCTTTCGAGGCATTGAACAATATTGCCGATCAAACAAAGCGGCTGATTGTTGTACTGAACGACAACGAGTGGTCAATCGACCGCAACGTCGGAGCCATCGCAAGGTACCTGCACAAGATCGTGACCAACGAGCATGTGTCGCATCTACACGAAAGCGCCGCGCGGTTACTCGAGCGGATTGGCGGCAAGAAGGCGATCAGTGTCGTGCGCCGGGCGGAAGAAGCAGCCAAGGGCCTGTTGTGGCCGTCGGTATTTTTTGAGGAATTCGGCCTCACTTACTATGGACCGCTCGATGGCCACAATATCAGCCTGCTGGTCGAGACATTCAAATTCCTCAAGCAGCAGGACAAGCCAGTCCTCTTACACGTCATCACGCAAAAAGGCCGCGGATTCCAGCCAGCGCTCGACAAACAAAAGAAATTTCACGGACTCGGACCCTACGATCCGGAAACGGGCGAGACAAAACCGGTCGGACAACGCACATATTCGGAGGTCTTTGCCGACACACTCGTGAAGCTTGCGAACGCGAACGATAAGCTCGTAGCAATCACCGGCGCGATGCCCAACGGCACGGCTCTCGATCTCTTTCGTCCGCACCATCCGAAAAAGTACTTCGACGTCGGCATTGCCGAGGAGCACGCGGTGATCTTTGCCGCAGGCATGGCGACACGCGGCTACAAGCCCTTCTGCGCAATTTACTCGACATTTCTACAGCGGGCCTTCGATCCGATTGTCCATGATGTCTGCCTGCAGAACCTGCCGGTGGTCTTCTGCATGGATCGTGGCGGGCTGAGCGGCGACGATGGCGCCACGCATCACGGCCTCTTCGACATCAGCTATCTGCGCGGGATTCCCAACATCGTCCACATGGACCCCAAGGACGAAGACGAGTTGGCGGACATGCTCTACACCGCCATGCTGCATGACGGCCCGGCGGCGGTGCGCTACCCGCGCGGAATGGGCCCCGGATCAGTCGTAAAGGAGTGTCCGGTTGCTCTTCCGATCGGCAAGGCAGAGGTCATCCGTGACGGCGATGAGTTTGCGATCTTTGGCCTGGGCGCTCTCTTGCCCATGGCCAATGGGCTGGCTGACGTGCTGGAGCGGCAAGGCCATTCCGCAGCCGTGATCAATCCGCGATTTGTAAAGCCTCTGGATCGGGACTTACTCGCCTCCTACGCAAGGCATGTAACCGCCATCGTTACATTTGAGGACCACGTGCTCATGGGAGGCTTCGGTAGCGTGGTTCTTGAGACGCTTAGCGAGATGGGCTTCGCTACCCCGGTGATTCGCATCGGCTGGCCGGACCGCTTTATCGAGCATGGAAAGGTCGAACAATTGCGCGCCCGCCACGGCATCAGCGTAGAGGCCGCGATGGAGAAACTCGCTCCCTATCTGAAACGCGGCATCCTTCAGCGACTGGTCGCTCGCTAGGGCGATGCGGCCGCTGTCCCAGCCGGAAGTTTGTCAATTGCCTCACTGGTCGGTCCAAACGCGGAAACGGGCCTGTGCCTTCCAGTGTTCCACCAGCCCGGCAGTTTTGACTACGGCTACCAGCGTGGTGTGATCCTCGGAGTTCATGGCGTTTTCGACAATGCTCTTTGTGGGATACCTCTCGGCCGCCCACCATGGGGTCCTTTAGTGCGTGCGCGCCAAACCCGCAAATCCGAGAACCAGCGTCAACATAATAATTACGTAAAACTTCTTCATGTCGAGGGTTCCTTCCCAACGCAGTTCTGTACTTCGGGTGTAGTACACCTCGAACTATGCGAATGGATGGATGTTTTGATGACGGGCTTTCAGTCGACCCGTTTGCGACAATGAAGAATTCACGCAGAATGTTGATTCGCCTGTAACGTGGTCCAAAGCGGTTATCCTGTAATCAATTCCCACTCGCTTGCCGAACCTCAAACCACAGAGGCAGACGAGCGGGGAAGTATACCCACGATGCCCACTCCGGCCACGGTTCAAAAGCACGCGCCCGTTTCAGCCAGCGAAAAATGGGTCATCGCTATCGGTCTTATCAAGCTCGTTAAGGCAGCCCTCTTCATCCTGCTGGGCATCGGAGCCATCAAGCTTCTGCACAGCGACCTGGTGGACGTAGTGACGCACTTCATCGTCGGCCTGCGTTTCGATCCCGAAGGCCGCTTCGTCAACCTGATTCTGGAAAAGGTTGCACTGATCAATCCGCACCGGCTCAAATTGATCAGTTTTGCGATCTTCGCCTACGCAGCGCTCGACATCATTGAAGGCACTGGGTTAGTGCTCAGAAAGACCTGGGCGGAATACGTGACGCTGATACTGACCGCGTCCTTTTTGCCATGGGAGATGTTTGAAATCTTCCATCATGTCACGTGGCTAAAGATCGTACTCACGTTGCTCAATATTGCAGTTGTCGTTTACCTAGCCTTTTATGTTCAGATGACGGTACGCCAGCGAAGGGAACGCGAGGGGCCATAGCCCAGCGAAAAGCAGCTTGTATTATCGCCAAATTTTCGCCTTACCTTGAGTTCTTCGATCTGGCAAGGGCGTTCTTGAAGCCGGGAATCACATCAGGTAACACTGTATGTTGTGCTTGTGTACAATTTGCCGCACAATAGGTTGGTGTTTCCACAGGACATCCACCAACCCCCTCTAAATCCTTTGATTTAGCCCCAAAATCTCTTGTTTTTCTGCTTGGACACGGCCTGTTCCTGCGCTACGATTGTGGACGAAAGCGGTCAAAAAAGGTCCAAAAGGGAGTTAAAGTCTTGCTTTTGGGTCAACAAGAACTCGTTTGGGCAGTGCCCGGAAGAATGGGAAACCCTCAGACCGGGTTTGACCGAAATGGGAAACGATGTTTCGTGGAAATCACCCAACCCGGGTTGATGAGAAAGGGAGGCTCAAGCTCCCGGCCGACTTCAAACGCGTGGTTGAGGAAAAGTACGGAACGCAGTTCTACATCACCAGCAGAGATGGCAAGGATGCCGAAATTTATCCGATGCAGGAATGGGAAAAGATCGAGCAGAAATTGGCTGAAATTCCCAGCTTTAATCCTGCGAAGAAGAAGTTGTTGAACTACGTGAACTACTACGGCCAGACGACCGAGATAGATGCGCAGGGACGGGTGCTATTGCCGCAGATTCTGCGTGAGAAGACGAATACGTTGGGCGATGTGTTGGTGTTTGGCATGCAGACGTACCTGAAAGTCACGAATCGCGAGGCTTTCGTCGCGAACATGGAACTGAACCCGATGACTGAGGAAGACGAGCGGGAGCTGGAGAATTTCAAGCTGTAATCAACCCCCCAAGGGGGAGCACATGAGCGAGCGTGAACGGCATGTGCCGGTTCTTTTACAACAAGCGATCCGATATCTGAATGTGCGACAGGGTGGCACCTATGTAGACGCCACTCTGGGACTAGCAGGACATTCGAGCGCAATTGCGCGGGAACTGGGTCCGCAAGGCAAACTGATCGCCTTCGACCGCGATCCCGAAGCAATGGCTATTGCAAAGCAGCGACTTGACGAGTTGCGCGAAGAGCTGGGAGCGGCAATGCCCGAGGTCATCCTGCATGACGTGGAGTTTTCCGAGGCAGGCGAACGATTGCCACCGGCGAGTGTAGATGGATTGCTGGCCGACTTTGGAGCCAGCTCCATGCACTTCGACGATGCGCACAGAGGATTTAGTTTTCAGGCGGACGGGCCTTTGGATATGAGGATGAATCCTCGTCAGGGCGCGACTGCCGAACAAGTGGTAAACCAGGCTGGCGAAAAAGAGCTCGCCGACCTGATTTACGAATTCGGAGAGGAAAGGAGGTCGCGGAGAATCGCCAGAGCCATTGTCAGGGCCCGGCCGATTACGACGACGGCACAACTTGCCAGAATCGTAGCGGCCGCGGCCCCGGCGATGAAACAAAAGGGAGCCCGGCATTTTCTGCATCCCGCAACGCGGACCTTTCAGGCTCTCCGAATTTATGTGAATGCCGAGTTGGACGAGATCGAGGCGCTGCTCAAAGCAGCACCAGGGCTATTGAAGCCTGGAGGGCGGCTGGTGGTCATCAGCTTCCACTCTCTCGAAGACCGGCTGGCAAAAGATGCGCTGCGCACAGGCGCGCAGCAAGGGATTTATGAAGTATTGTCGCGGAAGCCGGTAACGGCCGACGTCGAGGAAACGGATCGCAACCCGCGTTCCCGCAGTGCGAAGCTGAGGGCCGCGGAAAGGCAGAGTACAGGGATTAAGGGATAGGGTGTAGAAAGCCGGACATGGCTACACCCTACACCCAATCCCCTACACCGTAAACAAATCGGGCCGGGGTCGTCCCACCGCATCACATGGCGAAAGTAAATCAAGACGAACCTCGTAATCTTCCCTCCTGTAATTAGCGACCCAGGCCCGGTCGTTAGAGGGAAAGAAGAAGTTGTGGGACAGCAGTAGCGGTAAGGGAGAAGAAGCATGGCGACACAGGCAATCGCGGTACCGAACAGCATAGGCCGCAACAGCTATGACCGGATCGTGGAACGCAACCAATCGCTGCTGGCGGCGCAGCAGCGCGCGCGGCGCGGACCCACGCCCGAAGTCTTCTTCGTTAAGCGTTTCGACAATTCGCGCCTCGTAAAGGCCGCCGATCCGGAGCGCGTCAAGGAGATGCGCATCTTCGCCTGCGCTATGGCGCTGCTCTTCGGTCTCATCATGATGTATGGTTGGCAGCACCTCAGCTCCATCGAGTACGGCTACCGCATCGAAGCGGAGAAGCAGCAGCTTCAGCAACTGGAAGAACAGAATCGCCAGCTTCGGCTCACCGAAGCACAGCTGGACGATCCTGCGCGCATCGATCAGATGGCCCGCCAGCTAGGGCTGGCGGCTCCACGGCCGGGTCAAGTTGTTCGTCCCGATGCATCCGTCGATCCGAATGCTCCGGTGCTGGCTGAGGCCACGCCCGTGCTTCCAGCAATCCGCTGATCTATGAATGATTGATCTATTAACGTTATCGGGAGGGGAGCTCGTCGCCGCAGTGAAGAGTCTTTCATTTTCTCCCGCAATCCCCTCGTCGGTTTCTAAGATCGGCGTGGTCACACCCATGCGCGGCATGCGCATGCTCAACATCCTTGCCTTTTTTCTCTTTTGGGCCGTGTTGATTGGGGGACGCCTCGCTTGGCTGCAGGTCATCCGTCACCAGGAATTTGTGGAGCGTGCTGCAAAGCAGCAGCAGCGCGGCTTTGAGGTGGCCCCGCGCCGCGGCGTACTCTACGATCGCAATCTGCACGAGCTGGCAATGACGGTGCTGGTGGATTCGATTTATGCCGTGCCATCTGAGATCGGCGCGGATCGACCACAGACCGCCACGGCGCTCGCGAAAGTCGTTCACACCGATTCTACCGACAGCTTCACCTCTGAGCAGCAGATTCTTGCTCGCCTGACGGCCTCACGCAATTTCGCCTGGATTGCTCGCAAGCAGGACGCGGGGACAATCGACAAAGTGAAAGCCCTGAACCTAAAGGGCGTGTACGTTCAAAAAGAATTCAAGCGCTTCTATCCCGATAACCAGATCGCTGCGCAGGTGCTGGGCTACGTCGGTATCGACGACAACGGTTTGGGCGGTCTCGAGCAGAATTTTGACGAAGACCTGCATGGCACGCCAGGCCGCATGTTAACCGCTCTCGATGCCCGGAGGCACGTTCTGGGCAGTCAAGAGAGTGAGCCGCTTCCGGGCGAAAATCTGGTTCTCAGCATCGACGAGAATATTCAGTTCATGGCCGAGCAGGCCCTGGACCTCAACATGGAGCGGACGCACGCACAATACGGCACGGTCGTGGTCCAGGATCCACACACTGGGCAGATTCTTGCACTTGCTGTTCGACCCACATTCAATCCGAATGATTTTCGCCATGCCACCACAGATCTGCTGAAAAATCACGCCGTGAGTGACGTCTACGAGCCGGGCTCCACATTCAAGCCGGTGACCTATGCGGCAGCACTGGAAGAAAAAGCGATTACTCCAGACAGCATGGTGGATTGCGGCGGCGGCCAGCTCTATGTCGCGGGCCACACAGTACACGATGCCCCCGGCGAGCATTTTGGAATGCTCCCTGCATGGAAGGCTCTTGCGGTTTCAAGCAACGTCTGTGCGATCCGTGTGGGCGAACGCGTAGGGCCCGAGCACCTCTACAAATACATCCGCGCCTTTGGATTTGGTGACCGCTCCGGCATCGAACTCCCCGCCGAAACGAGAGGATTACTGGAGCCATTGAAGCACTGGGGGCCAGCCTCGATGGGCGCCATCCCCATGGGCCAGGAAATTGCTGTTACGCCCATTCAGATCGCCACCATGGTTTCAACCATTGCCAATGGTGGGGTCTACCTGCCTCCCCACATTCTGCTGGAGAGCACGGAGTTGGCGAAGGGCGATCCCAAGCTGAAGCCCGTGGTTTTTCATCCTGAGAACGGTTTGCCCGACCCATTGCCCCAAGGCGGAAACCGCGTGATTTCTGAACTGACTGCGGCTCAGATGCGGAAGATGATGGAGGAAGTGGTGCTCGTCGGCACCGCGCACGAGGCCGTTCATTTGAATGGGTACAGCGCGGCTGGCAAGACCGGGACGGCACAGAAGATTGATCCCCGCACCCATACCTATTCGAAGACCAACTTCGTTGCCTCGTTCGTTGGATTCGCCCCAGTCAACAATCCCGCCATCACCGTTGCTGTGGTGATGGATTCGCCCTCACACAGCATGCACTTCGGGGCCCAGGCCAGTGCGCCCGTTTTCCAGGATCTGGCACAGCAGATCCTCGAATACCTGGGCGTTCCGCACGATGAGCCAATGCAGTCCCCCGGGGTGAAGGGAAAAGCGCTGGAGGTCGCCTCCGAAGAAGAGCCTGCGGAGCACATCGACGACCTCGACTCGCTTTTCGCCGAAGTGAACAATCTACCCGCGGATGACCCGCTGCGCGCAAGCCAGCCAGCGCAAGCTCGCGTGCCCGTTTCTAAAGCAGAGAACACGCCGCAGCCACTGGAGGAAAAGCCCGCCACAACTCCTCTCGAATTGCAGACTGCGCTGCCGAAGAAGCTGCAATCGTCGCCATCCGCTGCGCAGGCGCCGTCTCCGCCGCAATCCATCACAGAAACTATTTCGACAGTCAAGCGTCCATCGTTGCCCTCGAACAGCAACGGCTCTGTGATTCTGGCCTCCGGAACGCGTGTCGCTGTGCCATCCTTTACAGGGGAGCCGGTGCGCAAGGTCATCGAGCAGGCAGGTGGTATCGGCCTTGGAGTGCAGGTGCTGGGCACGGGGATCGCACGTGGGCAAGCTCCCGCGGCTGGCACCATGGTTCCCGTCGGCACCGAGGTAGTCGTACGATTCGGTCGCTGAGTCTCAACTCTGCCCATTCACCGCAACTCTCGTGCACTGATCACCGTAAAATAGACTTGGTTCAGTTATGCAGATCGAAGAGATTTTGCAGGGTGTTGAGTGTGTCCGGCGTTCGGGTCCAAGCGTCGAGGGTTTGAGCGTCGAGTACGACTCGCGCCGCGTCATCCCCGGTTCACTTTTTGTCGCCATGCGGGGCGAGACAACGGATGGCAATCGCTATGTCCAAAACACCATTCATCAAGGCGCGAGCGCTGTTGTCACCGACTCACCGGCAGCATTCAATGAACTAGCACTCAATCACCCGCAAATTGCGGTCGCGGAGGTGGCGCACGGACGCAACGCTCTCGCACTGATCGCGGCAAACTTCTTCGCGCACCCGGAAAAGAAACTCGCCCTCAGTGGTGTGACGGGAACGAACGGCAAGACCACAACGGCATTTCTGCTTGACGCGATGCTGAACCACGCTGGCCGCAAAACAGTCCTGGTCGGCACTATCGAGTATCACGTGGTGGGCACGGTTCGCCCGTCACCGCACACGACGCCCGAGTCGCGCGATCTGCTGGAGCTCTTTCTCGAAAGCGCGAATGCCGGAGCCGCCGAGGCGGTGATGGAGGTTTCCTCGCACGCGCTCGCTCAGGGCCGTGTGCATGGTTTGCCATTCGACGTCGCCATCTTTACGAATCTCACGCGCGATCACCTCGACTTTCATGGCACGATGGAGAACTACTTCGCCGCCAAGCGCAAACTGTTCGACGGCAGCCTTCTGGGCCCACCGCGCGTTGCAGTAGTGAACATCGAAGATGCCTACGGCGCACAACTGGCGTTGGTTGCCCGTAAAGCCGGCTCGGAGATTTTCTCTTATGGCATCGGAGTCGGCGAGTTCCGTGCCGGAAATATCCAGATGGCAGCTAGCGGTATGCGCTTTGCGTTAGAAACGCCCATCGGGACCGCGCAGCTACAAACGCAGCTTACTGGAAGGGTGAATGCCTACAACCTGTTGGCCGCCTCTGCCGCTGCCTTCGCGAGGGGGTTGTCGCTAGAAGAGATTCGCACTGGTGTCGCATCGCTCCTGTGCGTGCCGGGACGATTTCAGACAGTTGACGCAGCCCAGCCATTCACTGTGGTTGTGGACTATGCGCATACCGATGACGCACTCCGCAACCTCATCATGCTCGCCCGCGAATTTGTAACTGGCACTAGTGGAAAAGTCATCACCCTCTTTGGCTGTGGAGGCGATCGCGACAAAACCAAGCGTCCGCTCATGGGCCGCGCTGCGGGCGAAGGGAGCGACTTTGTCGTTCTTACCTCGGACAATCCACGGAGCGAAGAGCCCGAGGCGATTCTCCGCGACGTTGTGCCAGGCCTCACAGCGACGGCGGCGAAATATGTAGCCGAAGTCGATCGCTCGCGCGCAATTCGTTTGGCACTTGAAACTGCCCAGCCCGGAGATATCGTCCTGATCGCCGGCAAAGGCCACGAGAAGACACAGACCCTGAAGAACGGAACCATCCCGTTCGATGACGCCGAAGTAGCCGCGGGAGTTCTCAAAGAATTGCAGTCGGGAGTGAAAGCATGAAGCTGGATCTCCACGAGATCGCAAATTGGTCCGGCGCAAAGCTGCCTCATTCTGAGCCCAATTCATCGAGTCTCATAGCGACAGGCTATTCCATCGACTCGCGAACGCTCCAGAGCGGCGACCTGTTTTTTGCCGTCAAGGGCGAACGCTTCGACGGGCACGACTTCGTCGCAGCTGCCATCAAACATGGAGCAATCGCCGCCGTTGTCTCACGAGCCAAGCTGACCACCCTGCCGGCAGAGGCTTGCAAGCACCCGTTGCTTGTCGTGGATGATCCGCTTGCCACGCTGCAACACCTTGCAACGGCCGTGCGGCGACACTGGGGGAAGCGTGTCGTGGCCATAACCGGGTCAGCTGGCAAGACGACAACCAAGGAGGCCATCGCCAAAGTTCTGGGAACGCGCTTCGATGTGCTTAAGTCGCAGGGCAACCTGAACAACGGATACGGCCTGCCGCTGCAACTGCTCAAGCTTGAGCCGCACCACCAAGTCGCGGTTGTCGAGATGGGCATGTCAAGCGCAGGAGAAATTGCAGCCTTGGCGCATATAGCCGTACCAGACTGGGGCGTCGTCACTAATGTAGGCAACGCGCACGCCGAATTTTTTGCCGACGGGATTGCCGACATTGCGCGCGCCAAATATGAGCTGATCGAAGCGCTGCCCACGCACGGCGTCGCCTTTCTCAATTGCGACGACGCATACGTTTCGCAATTCGGACGCGACTTTCGCGGCAAGGCTACATATTTTGGACGAGGCCCATGTGCCGATCCAAGAGCTGAGTCGATCGAAGCGCTGGGATCAGAAGGCCAGCGCGTCACAATCCGAGCAGGCGAAACACATGCAACACTTCACTTGCATCTGCTTGGCGAACACAATGTCTCGAATGCGCTTGCCGCTATTGCTGTAGGAGTCGAAGCCGGTATCCCGGTCGAGAGCTGCTGTCAGGCCCTTGCTGAACTGCGCCCCGAAGAAAAGCGCGGACAGATTACTACGTTGCGCGGCGCGACAATCATCAATGACAGTTACAATTCGAACCCGGAAGCCCTGGCGGCCATGATCGGCACCCTGACCTCGATGCCGGTTTCAAGCGGTGGACGACGGATTCTGATTGCGGGAGAGATGCTCGAACTCGGGTCTGAGTCTGCCGCACTGCACGCAGCCTGCGGAAAAGCCGCCGCCGATGCGGGTATCGACATTGTTGCCGGAGTTCGCGGCCAAGCGATCCACATTGTTGAAGCGGCTCGCGAAGGTTCTGTGGAAGCTATTTATTTCGATTCGCCGGAACTCGCGGGGCAATGGCTGCGCGACGTGATGCGTCCTGGCGATGTTGTTCTGCTCAAAGCTTCACGCGGCGTAAAACTCGAACGAGCACTCGACACACTCGCCGGCGGATAGCTACAGGCAAATCGTCGGAGCCTGGTATCCAAACTCCCGCTCCACGCATGCCGCGATCGCCAGCACTGCTTCATCCTCAAAAGGCCGGCCTGCAAGTTGTACCCCAATGGGCAGGCCTTCCATTGATCGTCCAACAGGAACTACCGCTGCGGGCCAAGCGAGCAGATTAAACCATTGCGTGTAGCGCATGGCGTCCAGATAGCGAACCGTTTGCCCTTCGACGCTCCACTCGCGCTCTCCATGCCGAAACGCGGGTATCGCGCACACGGGAGAAAGAAGGATTGGAAACGCCTGCATCTCCGCCAGCAGCTTGTGGCGTACCAGATCGCACTCTGCCCACGCAAACAGCAGCGACTCCACCGTCAGCGGTGCTTCTTCGCAGACCATCTCAAGGTAGTTGCGAAAGCCCGGACTCAGCTGATCCTCTCGACCCTTGATGGTCGGCGCATAAAACATGGCTCCGCACTGCATAAAGAATTTCCACCAGAGTTTGCGCGCAGCCTCCAGAGTTTTGGGACGGAACCGCTCAACCTTGAAGCCCTGCCGCTCCAGCACGAGTGCTGCATCCCGCACGGCCTGCCCTGTTTCCGGCGTTACCGGCGTAAGGCCGTCATCTTCAAACCAGCCAATGGGAATCTGCTTTGCGTCATCAATGGCGATATCTCTTAGGCTCACCGGCGGACTCACCGGGTCCAACGGGTCCTGCGCGCACAACACCTGAAAGAAAAGGACAATATCGGCGACTGTGCGCCCCATCGGTCCAATCGCTCCCAAGATCGAGAACGGTCCCACGCACGGAGGAAGGTGCCCGCGCGCCGGCACTCGTCCCGGCGTCGGTTTCAGTGCGCAGATTCCGCAGAAGTGTGCCGGCTCGCGCACGGAGCCGCCACTGTCGCTGCCCAGTCCGCCGGCCGACAATCCTGCCGCAATTGCCGCCGCCTCGCCGCCACTCGATCCGCCGGCTGAGTGTTCCAGGCTCCATGGATTGCGCGTCTTCCCATAAAGAAGGTTGTCGGTCTCGTACGCCATCAGAAATTCTGGACAATTCGTCGTTCCCAGCAGTGTGACCCCGGCATGACGCAAGCGAGCAACGGCTTCCGCGTCTTCAACCGGAATAAAACCGTGATGCAGCACACTACCGATCTCGCACTTATGTCCCATGGTCGCGATCGACGACTTCACCGTCATGGGCAGTCCTGCGAGCGCGCCACCGGCTACTTGTCGCGCTTGCGCGCGAACACGCTCAGGGTCGAAATCGATGATCGCATTCAGCTGCGGATTCAGCCGCTCGATTCGCCGAATATGTTCTTCGGCCAGCTCGATCGAGGAAATCTTGCCTTCTTTAAGAAGCGCAAGTTGTTCGACGGCGGAGAGCAGCGTCACGCTCATGGCTTGCTGGTGATCGGTTGTGAAGCCGCAGGCTCATACCTGAACTGAAATCGCTGTGTGCGGTTGCCAGACTCGAAGCGATCATCCCAGTCGAGCCGGTATTTCAGCGCCGCCGCGCCCTCGGGATAATGCTCACCCGCCGGATACGGATACGTGCTCATTTCGTGGAACGGCATCTGTGCAACGGTGAAGGGAAGCACTTCGTAGAAGTCCATATCTTTCACAAAGCCGTTCGCATAGAAGAAGTAGTCGCGCCTCCAGTGCGCGGGCAACGGCGGCAGTGTCGCCGCGCTGAACTCGGTGTCAATTTCTTCGCCGCTGCCGAAGATTACATAGTGGTTGTCGGGCCTATCGAGCAGCGGAGTTACGTTGCCGTAGTGAGTGTAGCTGCCGCGCTGCCACTGGAACGGCCCCGTCGCGCTGATCTTGTCGTAGTGATAGGTCAGGTCGCCCGGTGTCTCGCCGTCCACCTGCTGCGGATAGCCTCGGAACGCCAGATGCGCCATGCCCAATGGCAGTTCGGTCTGTCGAACTTTCGCTGAATCGTCCGGGCTGTTGTCGACCAGCACCTGATCCCAATAGATCTGAAGATTCGTCGTAATGCGAATGCGCCGCGCGCCCTCCGGCAATTTGCCCGTCAGATCGACGACAATGGTGCGAGGCAATCCGGCCGGAAAGCCCATATCGTCGAGAATCCGCTTCCAGCTCCCGTCCGGCATCTGCGCTTCCACATACGGCGGAATGGGCTCCAGGCCTGCCTGCCAGGCCGCATACATCGAACTTGCGCTGAAGTATTCGATGAAGCCGTGCATGAACAGGCGAACGGGATTCTGCGGCGACCAGTCGCCGAGATCGAACGTGAGCGCGTGCATGTTTGCGTAGCCCGCATAGCTCAGGTTGGTGAAGTCGCGCACGTATTTGTGATCGCGCCGGGCCAGCAGATCAAGCACATCGCGGCCCTTATCGTCCCATGCTCCCGCTGGCGGATGCGTCGCCGCCGAAGCGACTACGGTGCGGCCGGATGCAAATGGAGGCTCGCTCAGGAAGCGTTCATCGGGATAAACTTCGGTGTCCTCAGGATGATCGACGGCGATCAGGCGAACCTGATCGACGAAGTTGATCTCCTCCATCGGCTCGCCAAATCTCAGGCTTAGGTATCCGTTGCGCGGCTTCAGCTGCGAGCCGTCCACCTTGATCCATTCGTCCGGGTCGGCCTGGTTGGTCGCCGTTGGTGAAACCCAATGTCCAACTACCGCTGCGCCAATCACGTCGGAGACGAACTGATACTGCGTTCCATCCCAGGCAAAGAGCACCGGACAGGAGCTTCCTCGCCGATCGAGCTCCGTAATCGCAGCAGGCTTTGTGGCTGCCAGATCGATCTCGTCCTGAGGCACGCCGGTTGGCCAGAGCATGCGCACCACATCGGCGTGCTCCGCCTGTCCGAGACCGGCCAGGATTTCCGTTGAGTTCTGGCTCATATAACCGGAGCCGCCCGCAATCTCAAACTTCTGCCATTTGCCGTTCGCAAATACTTCGACCTTGGTGCCGAGAGAGGTTTTGTTGTCGGCCAGACCTGTAAATGCGAGGCGCATCGAGTGATTGCGACTTCCACCAACATTGCGGAGCACAAGCGGCGGCTGATTCAGCTGCGTAATGATTAAATCCGCCGCGCCGTCGCCATCCACATCGGCGGCAATCACTGAGCGCGGATTCTGGAGCCTCAGCTTGTCCGCTCCCACGGCTTTGCTGACGTCCTCAAACCCCTCGGAGCCACGGTTGCGAAGGACGCGCAGCTCGGCTCCATTTGCAGTCTCGACGATAACCGCCAGGTCAATCCAGCCATCGTTGTCGATATCGATGGGGGTTAATCCCCACGCGGCTTTCGCATCTTTGATCGGCAAGGGCACACGCTCAAAGCTCTTGCCATCGACATTGCGCCACAGGCTGATTCCGGGAGCACCTGCATGGGTGACGGCAACATCCATCCACCCATCTTTGTTGAAGTCGAAGACCGAAACGCCGAGCGTAGAAGCGAGGTCCGCAGCGGTATAAAGCGGAACTACCTTGAAGGGTCCTTCGCGCGCATTTTCAAAGATTGTCGGCGTGTTTCCCGAGCCGGTTACTACCAGATCGACGGCGCGGTCATTGTTGATATCGGAGAGCGTTGCGCCCGATGTGCTGGCTTCGCCCTTCAGGCCGGTTGGTCCAGTCCATTCTGTAAAGGTGGAATTCCCGTTATTGCGCCACAGGACGCTGGGCCCGGAGGAAGAAGTTATCGCAGTTCCGGTTACAAACACGTCGAGATCCCCATCGTGATCGAAATCGATGAACGTCAACCCCGCGGGATGATTCAACTGCTGAATACCGACGGTCTTCGTAGTGTCTGCGAACTTCCCGTTGCCGAGGTTGTGGAAGAGGATCACGCGGTCGCTCATTGCCACGGCCAGATCGGGCAGCCCATCGCTATCGTAGTCGCCGACAGCGCAGGCGATGCCGTGTCCGCTGGTGCTCAACCCTGTCTGCGCGGCGGGAATCTCCTCGAACGAGCCGTTCCCGAGATTTCTGTAGGCGCGAATCGCCTGATCTCCATCGCCCATGACGACCAGATCTTTGTGCCCTGCGCTCTCAATGCCGAGGATGCAGGCTCCCCCGCCGGGCTGATTTTCAGAGGCGGTTCCCGCAGGACTGGAAGCAGAGCTGGTAATTGTTTGCGTTACAAAACTGACCGGGATCATCGCTTCTACCGGAGACTCGGGCGCGAGCATATCCTGCACCGTCGCGTAACGGCCCTGTTCGCCGTAGGCAGCGCTCAGAGGAGAAGAAATCTTGTTTTGCGTCAGCTGCTGAAAGCGCTTCAGATATTCGCGCGCCTCATCCGTGCGTCCCATTCGTTGCAGCGTTCTCGCCATTCCAAAATTCGCGGAGGCGTGCACCGGATTCAACTTAAGCGCGGCCTCGAATTCTGCTTTGGCGTGCTCGTAATCATTCAGGCTGAGATAAAATGTGCCCAGAAAGTAGTGAGTATCCGCATCGCTCGGATCGATCTTCACTACATGCTGCAAGTTATCGATCGCAAGTTTGGGATTGCTGGCGTCGAGGTGCAGAATTCCCAGGCTGTACCACGTGCGGGCGCTGTTGGGATCAATGGCTGCTGCCTGTTTCAACGCCTCTTCGGCCTCGGGCAGCTTGCGCAGGTAAACCAGCGCAATGCCCTTGTTCTGGAGCGGAATCGCGCTCGATGGATCGGCTGCATGTGCCTCCTCGAATTTGGTGATGGCCTTCTCGGTCAGCTGCTGGTTCATCAGCGCTACGCCAATGTCATTCAGGCGGGCTGCTTCAACACGGTTGGGTTGCCGGTCGGAGGAGCTCAGTGCGAAAGCATGGACCGCAGTGATTAACAAGGCGAGCAGCAGGATTGCGCAATTGCTGAATCTGCGAATTCGAGGGTCCATTTGTTGCGGAACGCACGCCGGAGCAGTTGGCGAATGCGCATTGCATCGATCAATTGTGACTGTCATTATCGCCATCAATTATAGAAGAGGTAGTGAGCCGGGAATCAGACTTTAGAATCTGAGGAAGATGAAACGCAAGATTGCGGTTGTTACCAGTTCCCGCGCCGATTACAGCCATCTTTATTGGCCGCTTCATGATTTAGCAGCGCACCCCGAAGTCGATCTTCAGTTGATCGTGATGGGATCGCACTTCGCACCCGCCTTTGGCTCAACCGTGCGGGAGATCGAAAATGACGGCATACCTATCGCCGGGCGCGTCGATTGCCTGCTAAGTTCCGATACCGACACCGGCATGGCAAAGACCATTGGCGTTGCTGTGTTAGGGCTGGCCGACCTGCTCGGCCAAATGCGCCCCGATCTGCTCCTGCTCATTGCCGATCGCTATGAGATGCTCGCGCCGGCGTCCGTGGGCTTGGCCCTGCGCATTCCCATCGCACATATCGAAGGGGGCGAAATCAGCGAAGGGGCCATCGACGATGCGGTGAGAAATGCGCTCACCAAGATGAGCCACATTCACTTCACCTCAACACATAACGCCCGGGAACGTGTGATTGCAATGGGTGAAGAAGAATGGCGAGTGCATCACTCCGGAGCGCCCTCGCTCGATCATCTGCGGCGCAGCCGACTGCTCACCCGCGGCCAACTCGAGGCGCGGCTCAGTGTCAGTCTCGATCAGCCAACCATACTCGTTGCCTATCATCCGGTGACGATCCTCCGTGAAACCACCGGGGAAGCGGACGCGCTCTTCGCGGCCCTCGATCGTGCCTCAGGGCAAATTCTTTTCAGCTATCCTAACGTGGACGCGGGCAGCCATCGTTTGATCGAACGTGCCCGAGCCTTCGCGACGCGGCGCCAGAACGCACACGTCTTCGTCAATCTCGGTGCAATTGCGTTTTGGAGTCTCCTCCAGAACGTTGACATGCTCGCGGGAAATTCCAGCAGCGGCATCATGGAGACCGCCTCCTTCGCTCTGCCTACGATCGACATCGGCCTTCGGCAGAAGGGAAGGGAACGCGCCCGCAATGTTTTAGATGCCACGCCGGACGCGGATACAATTCTACAGAAAATCGGCGAGGCGCGAAGCGAAGCGTTTCGCTCATCCCTCACCGGCATGGGAAACCCTTATGGAGACGGTCATGCGTCGGAAAAGATTGTGCAGGTGCTGACCAAGGTCCCTCTTACGCAGGAGCTGCTGATTAAGCGCTCCTGAATTGGACCATGCCGCATAGCGAGATCAAGAACGGGAACAGGCCTTGCTTCTTAATCGTGTGAAATCATAGGATCGAACTTCTGATCACGGCGAGAAGGTGAGTTCGAACATTGACCTTGCTTCACGAAGACCGGCTGTTTCCTGCTGACCCGGGAACTCGCGCAGTCGCCAGACGGCTGTATTCTGCGATCCGCGACCTGCCCCTCGTCAGTCCGCACGGTCACACCCAGGCTTCATGGTTCGCGCATAACCAGCCCTTTCCCGATCCGGCCAGTCTGTTCGTCCAACCTGACCATTATGTCTACCGGATGCTCTATAGCCAGGGAGTCTCGCTCGAGGATCTCGAAATCGGCGTGCCCGAGATTAAAGATCCGCGCAAGGTATGGCGTACCTTTGCTGAGCACTATTACCTCTTTCGCGGAACCCCGACGCGCATGTGGCTCGACTATGCGTTCCAGGAGCTCTTCGGCCTCAGCGAACGTCTTTCCGCGAAGACCGCCGACCTCTACTACGACACGATCGCGGAGAAACTCCTCACGCCCGAGTTTCTGCCGCGCTCTCTCTATGAGCGCTTCCGCCTCGAGGTCCTTGCCACAACCGATTCACCGCTCGATTCGCTGAGCGACCATCAGGCCATTCGCGACTCGGGTTGGAAAGCGCGCATTATTCCGACCTTTCGTCCCGATCCTGTCATCGACCCTGAATTCCCCGGCTTCCGCGAAAAGATTGCCCGGCTCGGAGAGATGACCGGCGAAGACACCGACTCATTCATGGGATATCTGCACGCGCTCGAAAAAACACGCGCTCGCTTCAAGCAACTGGGCTGCACAGCGACCGATCACGGCCATCTCACTGCTCGCACTGCGAATCTGTCGGGCGAAGAAGCCGCACGGCTCTACGATCTGGTCCTGTCCGGGCGTGCCGATGGCGAGCAGCAGGAGCTATTCCGCGCGCAGATGCTCACCGAAATGGGCGGCATGAGCGTCAACGACGGACTGGTCATGCAGATTCATCCCGGCAGCTCACGTAATCACAACCGGCAGTTGTTCGAGCGCTATGGAAGAGACATGGGCGCGGATATTCCCACGGCGACCGATTATGTCCACGCACTGCGCCCGCTGCTCGACCGCTACGGCAACGAGCGGAACTTCACGCTGGTTCTTTTTACGCTGGACGAATCGGCCTACAGCAGAGAACTCGCGCCGCTAGCCGGGCATTATCCTTGCCTGCGGCTGGGACCTCCCTGGTGGTTCCACGACAGCCCTGAAGGTATGCAGCGCTTCCGCGAAACGGTCACGGAAACTGCGGGTTTCTATAACACGGCCGGATTCAACGACGATACGCGCGCTTTCCTGTCCATCCCTGCTCGGCATGATGTGGCCCGCCGCATGGACTGCGCCTTCCTCGCCAAACTGGTCGTGGAGTATCGCCTTGACGAAGATGAGGCCTTCGAGGTTGCGCACGACCTCACTTACAAATTGGTGCGGATCGCGTACAAATTATGAAGACGGGTCGGGGATGGGTGCGGATGGGGAATAAAGTCCGGACGGGTGCATGAATCCAATCGGAAACGCCGAGGTTCGAGAGCAGGAAGAGTCGAGTTTCATCGGCGCGCGAATGGGGCGCGTGCGCTGGACCATCTGCGCTATGCTCTTCTTCGCAACTTCGATCAACTACATGGACCGGCAGGTCATCGCCCTGCTCAAGCCGACGCTGGAACACAGTATCGGCCTTACCGAGATCGCGTACGGCTACATCGTCGACGCTTTTCAGGTTGCCTATGCCATCGGCCTTCTGGTAGCCGGGCGCGTTGTCGACAGGATCGGCACACGTATCGGCTACGTCATCATTATGGGCATCTGGAGCCTCTCGGCCATGGCTCATGCGCTGGCCAGCTCAGCCCTTCAATTTGGCATCGCGCGCTTCTTCCTGGGTCTCGGCGAATCGGGAAACTTTCCAGCAGCTATTAAGACGGTGGCTGAGTGGTTCCCGCAAAGCGAGCGCTCGCTGGCTACCGGCATCTTCAACTCCGGCGCGAATGTTGGAGCCGTTCTCGCACCCCTGATCGTTCCCTTAATCGTGCGGTACTGTGGATGGCGCGCTGCCTTCCTCGCCACCGGCATCTTCAGCATGATCTGGATCGTTTGGTGGTACAAGAACTATCGCAAACCTGCCAGCCATCCCACCCTCACCGGCAGGGAGCTGCGTCACATCTACAAGGAGGCTGCGGTTGAGATGGGACCCAGCGTACCCTGGGTCAAACTGCTGGGGTTCCGGCAGACATGGGCCTTCTCCATTGCGAAATTCCTCACCGATCCCATCTGGTGGTTCTATCTCTTTTGGCTACCGTCCTACTTCAGTGCAAAATTTCACCTCAATCTGTCACATCTTGGCCTACCGCTTATCATCGTCTACAACATGTCGGCGGTGGGCAGTATCGGCGGAGGCTGGCTGCCCGCGCCATTCCGGAAACTGGGATTATCGGCCTCCGGGGCGCGCATTTCCGCAATGTTCTTCTGCGCCTGCCTCGTCGTGCCAGTCTTCACGTTGGGACACGTGGGTTCGGAGTGGACGGCGATCGGCCTCCTCGGTGTGGCTGCCGGTGCACATCAAGGATGGTCCGCCAATCTTTTCACCACCGTATCGGATATGTTCCCGCGCACCGCCGTTGGCGCAGTGGTCGGCATCGGAGGCATGGCCGGAGCTGCCGGCGGCGCACTTCTCGCCTTCTTCACTGGGCACATTCTGGCGCGCACACACAGCTATGCAATTCTCTTCATCCTGTCTTCCAGTGTTTACCTGGTTGCACTAGTGATCGTGAATCTGCTCGCGCCCGGCCTGAAGAAAGTCGAGTTCAGTGCATGAGTCTGTACGTCGCAAAGGGCGGCCCTGACGTGGAGCTCTCCTCTGCCGAGTTGAAGTCGCTGCTCTTTGAAGCGCTAGACAAACTCGGTGCTCGTCGCCGCGTGCTGGCCGTTCCCCCTGACCAAACTCGTTTCCACTCGCGCGCCGGCGAACTTACGCAGTACACCTGGGAATACTACGGCGATCGCCTTACCGACGTCCTTCCTGCGCTTGGTACCCATGCCGCCATGTCGCCCGAAGAGTTAACGCGCATGTTCGGATCGGTCCCCCACTCGCTATTCCGCGTCCACAACTGGCGGACCGATGTCGAAACCCTCGGCGAAGTACCTTCTGAGTTCATCGAGGAAGTATCGGAGGGCAAACTTCACTATTCGTGGCCCGCGCAGACCAATCTCCTCATTTCGCGCGGAGGCCACGATCTCGTCCTCTCCGTTGGCCAGGTTGTGCCTCACGAAGTCATCGGCATGGCCAACTACACGAAGAACATTCTGGTCGGCGCAGGAGGGACCGAGGGAATCAATCGCAGCCACTATCTCGGGGCCGTTTACGGTATGGAGCGCATCATGGGCCGCGCCGAGAATCCTGTCCGCGCCGTCCTCAACTATGCCGCCGAGCGCTTCCTCAGCAACGTCCCCATCGTTTACGTGCTCACCGTCGTAGGCCGCGCCTCCGACGACAGCCTGGCCGTGCGCGGCCTCTACATTGGAGACGATCCGGAGTGCTTCCATCTGGCCTCCGACCTCAGCCTGAAGGTAAATTTCGAGATGCTCGACGTGCCCATCCACAAGGCCGTCGTCTACCTCGAACCCCACGAGTTCCACAGCACTTGGCTTGGCAACAAGGCCGTCTATCGCACGCGCATGGCGCTGGCCGATGGAGCCGAACTTATTGCGCTCGCGCCCGGAGTGAAGGAGTTCGGCGAAGACCCCACCATCGACCGTCTCATTCGCAAGTATGGATATCGCGGCACGCCCGCTACGCTTGTCGCCGTCAAGCACAACGCCGATCTAGCCGCGGATCTCAGCGCCGCGGCCCACCTCATCCATGGCTCGTCCGAGGGCCGCTTCAACATCACCTGGTGCCCTGGCCATCTCACGCGCGAAGAAATTGAGGGCGTCGGCTTCGGCTACGGCGATCTTTCAGGCATGCTCAACCGTTACAATCCGGAAAAGCTTCAACACGGGTATAACCACATCAACGGAGAAGACGTTTTCTTCATCGCCAACCCCGGCCTTGGTCTCTGGGCTTACCGCGAAAGGTTCTGAATTTTAGACATGACGGCACTCGGCACATTTTCTATCGGAGTGGGCGATCGCTTCGCCCATCAGGCCAAGGCTCAACTCGAGGCGTGCATTCTTGCCTCGAAAGCGGGCATCGACGTGGTCCCCGTCTGGAACAAATCGAACCGCGAGCACACGATCATCGGCTCCGAGCCTTCTTCCACCCGCGCTGCTGCCGATGCCGCTGTTAAAGAACTTGGCTGGAATCTCCCCTACTTCTGCGACGCAGATCACATCAACCTCTCCACTGTCGATCGCTTCCTTGCGCCGTGCGACTTCTACACCATCGACGTCGCCGACTACATTGGTAAAGCCGCCGAGCCGTCTTCAATCGACGCTTTCGTGAAGCACCACTCCGAACTCGTCGGGACCATTTACCTAGAAAGCCCCGAGCACATCGAAATCACGCTTGACCTGCTTCGCAACACCGCCGCGAAATTCCTCTACGCCGTCCAAGAGGCAGGCAAGATCTACCGCAAGATCGAATCCGCAAAGGGGAAGGGAAACTTCGTCCCCGAGATCTCCATGGATGAGACCGATTCCGCGCAGACACCCGCCGAGCTGCTTATCATCCTCGCCGCCATCGCAGACGACGGTGTTCCTATCCAGACCATCGCCCCCAAATTCAGCGGGCGCTTCAATAAGGGCGTCGACTATGCTGGCGATGTCGCCCAGTTTGCCCGCGAGATGGCGCTCGACATGTCCGCTATTCAATACGCCGTCGCCCACTATGGACTGCCCGTGAACCTCAAGCTCAGTGTGCATTCCGGCAGCGATAAGTTCTCCATCTATCCCACCATCCACGCGTCGATGCAGAAATTCTCCACTGGCGTGCATCTTAAAACCGCCGGTACCACTTGGCTGGAAGAAATCATCGGACTGGCCGAAGCCGGCGGCGATGGCCTCGCGCTCGCCAGGGAAATCTACGCCGAGGCCTTCGCTCACAGCGCCGAGCTCTGCGCCCCGTACGCTACGGTAATCGATATTGATCCCATCAAACTTCCTGCACCCGAAGACGTTGCCCACTGGACCTCGGAGCAATTCACGTCCGCCCTGCGCCACGACCGGCGCTTGCCCGCCTACAACTCGAGCTTCCGTCAGCTGCTCCACGTCGGCTTCAAGATCGCGGCGAAGATGGGTTCCCGGTACCTCGATTTACTGGAAGCCAACGAGCCGGTCATTGCAAAAAACGTGACCGAGAACCTCTACGCCCGCCACATTGCCCCCGTCTTTCTGGGCTGGCAGGAAAAGGAAGCGCAGCATGAGCCAGTCGCCCCTGAATCTTGAAGGTAAGGTAGCCGTCGTCGTCGGAGGCACGTCCGGAATCGGCCGCGCTCTTAGCCTCGGCCTCGCCGAGGCCGGAGCAGATGTCGTGGCCTCAGCCCGCCGCACCGAGCAGGTCGAAAGTGTTGCCGCAGAAATCGAAGCGAAGGGACGCCGCACGCTCCTCATCTCCTCCGACGTCTCGGACCGCGCTGCGCTTCAGAATCTCCTCGATCAGACGCTCGCTCACCTCGGCAAGGTTGACATCCTGGTTAACTGCGCCGGAAAAATCAAGCGTGCCCCCACGCTCACCTTCCCCGAGGACGAGTGGCAAAGCATCCTCGACACCAACCTCACCGGAACTCTGCGCGCCTGCCAGATCTTCGGCAAGTACATGCTCGAGCGCGAGTATGGACGCATCATCAATATCGCCTCGCTCAATTCCTTCGTCGCGCTCAGCCAGGTAGCAGCATATGCCGCCAGCAAGGCCGCGGTGGCCTCGCTTACTCGCTCCCTTGCCGTCGAGTGGTCCAGCAAAGGGGTGCTGGTCAATGCCATCGCTCCCGGAGTCTTCCGCACCGCCCTCAACGCCGACCTGCTCGACAATACCCCGCGCGGCAAGGAACTGCTCATGCGCACCCCCATGGGCCGCTTTGGGAGGACCGAAGAAGTCGTCGGCGCGGCTGTTTACCTCGCTTCCGACTCTGCCTCCTTCGTCAGCGGCCAGGTCCTGGTTGTCGACGGTGGCTTCCTGGCCAGCGGCGTCAACCAGTAGCCCAAGCCCACCCAAAATCCTGCGCAGGCCTACCGGCAGGAGCCGTCAGTTCGAGGCCATAAAACTTTTTTATCCGCCTCTGTCACAAAAATTAATTTCAATTGCAATCGTTAACATTCTGCTACAAAATTAACCACTCACCACTGATTTCTGTGGGTTCGTCATGTATTTTCGGACCCTCATCAGGAAGAAAACCAGGCGGCCGAAGCTTAAAGGCCGCCAAAAGCTGTATTTTTGGAGGAAATTGTGACGAGACGTAGTTGCCGTATAGCCGTTTTCTTCTTGCTGGCTGCTTTCACAGTAACCAGCTTCTCCCAGAATGCAAATACCTCGCTGCGCGGTGTAATTAAGGATCCCAGCGGCGCAGTCGTACCGAACGCAAAAATCATTCTCACTGACAATGCCACCGCCCGAAAGCTCACGACAACCTCCGGCCCCGGTGGCGAGTATGAGTTCCTCCAGATTCCCCCATCCAAATACGATATTTCTGTTTCTGCTCCGGGATTTGGAGATCAAACCAAGTCCGCTGAATTGCTTGTCAATCAGCCCGCGACCATCGACTTTACCGTGACGGTGAAAGCCAGCAGCGAGATCATCAACGTCACCGCTGCGACGCAAACCCTGAACACCACTGATGCGTCTCTCGGCGCTGCCATGAACAATACGTTGATCCAGGCGCTGCCCAGCGAAGGCCGCAATATTCCCGATCTCCTCTCTCTACAGCCCGGCGTGCTTTATCTCGGGTCGGATTCCGGCAGACCCATTAATCCCAGCCTTGCTAACGATCCTCGCAGCGGCGCGGTCAATGGTGGCCGGTCTGACCAGGGCAATATCACCGTCGACGGAATCGACGACAATGACCAGGTCAACGGCTATGCCTTCACGGGTGTGTTGCGCCAAACGCAGGACTCGATCGAAGAGTTCCGCGTAACCACCGGCCTTTCCGGCGCCGATGAGGGCCGCTCCTCCGGTGCGCAGGTCAGTATGGTCACCAAGTCGGGAACCAACCGATATCATGGCTCGGTGTATTGGTACAACCGCCCCACGCTGACCGTCGCCAATGATTGGTTTAATAAGGAAGCCCAGTTGAGCAGCGGCCTCCCCAACACGCCTCCCAAGCTCATACGCAACAACTTTGGAGTCGCCGTCGGCGGACCCATTCTGAAAGACAAGCTCTTCTTTTTTGCAAACTATGAAGCTCTGCGTCAGGCCGAAAACCAAATCGTCAGCAGGATTGCTCCCACCGCAAGCTATCAGCAGGGGATTATTAACTACCAGGGAGACGATGCCTCCGGCAACGTCGTGAACTCTGTGATCACTGCCAGCCAGCTGGCAACCCTGGACACGCCCTGCATAGCTACCGGAGTTTGCCCCTTGGGTCCGGGCGCAAGTCCCAACGTACTTGCCTACTTCAACAAGTTTCCTGCGGCCAACGGCAACGCATTGGGCGACGGTGGTTTTAACACCGGCTCATTCACGTTTTCATCGCCTAACCCCGTAAGCCTGAACACCAGTATTGCCCGCATCGACTACATGCCTAGTCAGAAACATCACATCTTCGTGCGGGGCAATTTACAGAAGGACACCACGGATGGAGTAGAGCAGTTTCCCGGCGAGGGCCCATCTAGCGTGGTAATCGACAATAGCAAAGGCATCACCGCCGGCTACACCGTGACGTTTACCGCGAACTTGGTCAACGACCTTCGTTATGGCTATGTCCGCCAGGGGTTCGGCAATAGCGGCGTCGGTTCCGGCGAGTATGTCGAGTTCCGTTTCATGGATGATCTGACAGCGGAGACGCGCAACACCATTTACAGCGTGCCGGTAAACAACATCGTTGACAACCTGAGCTGGAGTAAGGGCAGACACACATTGCAGTTCGGAGGAAACTGGCGGCTGGTCCACCAGAACTTCGGAACCGATGAAAACTCATTCAACAGCGGGACCACGAACCCTTATTGGTTAAGCGGCAGTCCACCCGATCCCTCCACGATTGGTGGCCTGCCGGTGGACAATGGCTTTACCAATTCTTATTTGATTGCCTATGCCAACCTGGTGGGGACAGTTCCCCAGATTACCGATGTGCAAAATTATGCCGTCTCCAGCGCTACGACTGGAACCCTGCTGCCTGAGGCAGCCTTCATCAACCGGAATTTCAAGACGAATGAGTTCGAATGGTACGTCCAGGACTCGTGGCGGGCGTTGCCGAACCTCACTCTGACCTTCGGGTTACGCCATACACTACTGAGTACGCCATGGGAAACTCATGGCCAGCAGGTCGCTCCCACATTCGACACTCATGCCTGGTTCCTGCAGCGTGAAGCGGCGGCCCAGCAGGGGCAGATTTTTGAGCAGCCGATGACCTTTGCGCCGAATGGGCCGTTTTACAACAAGCCCGGCTTTTGGCCGATGCAAAAGGATAACTTTGCGCCGCGTTTGTCTGTGGCCTATTCTCCTGATCCAAAAACCTCCATTCGCGCGGGATTCGGAATGTTCTATGATCACTTTGGTCAGTCGCTCGTGAACACCTTTTCTCAGCAAGGTTCCTTCGGGCTCAGCACGCAGCTCTCGAATCCCGCGGGTGTCCTGGGCTACTTCACCGCTCCCCGCTTTGTCGACCGCCAGACCCTCCCTCCCATCAGCGTCCCGCCAGGAGCGCCCACCACCACCTTTCCCTTCACCTATCCACGGGGAAACTTCGCGATCCAGTGGGGCCTCGACAACAGAATTAAGACGCCTTACTCCGAAACGTTTAACGCTTCCGTCCAGCGCGAGATTTCTGCCGGATTCACCGTCGAAGCTAACTATGTTGGGCGTCTCGGCCGTCACCTCCTGCAAAACCTGGATATAGCTGAGCCCGTCGACTTTGTCGATACGAACGGCGGCGGCGATTATTTCCATGCTGGTGCCCAGCTCTCCGCGCTGGTGGATCAGAACGGCGGAAACTTCCCTGCGCCCGTGCCGGCGATTCGATACTTTGAAGATGTATTTCCCTACATGGCCAACTTCGATTACCCGGGCGAGAGTGCAACCCAGGCTATCTACAACAATGAATGGGCGCCCTTCCGCTCAAATCTGGGCGCCACGACTGCTTTGGCCGACATCGATTTTTACTGCTTCAGCGGTACGCTGGGGGTTGACTATCCCTGTCCCGCCGATCACCAATCGCGCTTCTGGCAGGATCAATTCTCCTCGCTCTACGTTCTGTCCACCATCGGCATGAGCTACTACAACGCTGGTCAGTTGATTCTGAGGCATCCCATGAGTCACGGCCTCAGCGTCGACTTCAGCTACACCTTTGCCAATTCCATCGACATGGGATCGGACGCGGAGCGCGGAACTGAGACCAACGGCCACGGCGGCAACTTCAGCAACATTATCAACTCCTGGAAGCCATACCTGAACCGTGGCCACTCGGACTTCGACATCCGTCACCTCGTTACGGGTAACTGGGTTTACGTGCTGCCCTTTGGTCCGGGACAGAAGTTCATGAATTCAAGCAACGTCGCAACCAACGCCCTGCTGGGTGGATGGCAATGGTCCGGCATCAACCGCTGGTCCAGCGCTCTGCCGTTCAGTCTCGGTGAGCCCGGTTGGACGACCAACTGGCAACAAGGGAGCAATGGAGTTGTCACCGGCAAGGTCAAGATGCAAAAGCACGTCTTGAACGGCGCCCCGCAGGTTTTTGCCGATCCGGGCGCTATCAACAGCGGAACCGCGACTGGCGGGCCCGTTCGTTTGTCCTACCCCGGAGAGATGGGACAGCGCAACAACTTCCGCGGCGACGGGTTCTTCAGCCTGGATTCCGGGCTGGCGAAGTCATGGCAATTCAAAGAGTACGGCGCGCTCAAGTTCTCCTGGGAGGTCTACAACGTCACCAACAGTGTCCGTTTCAACAGCAACCCGATCACTTCTCTGACTACCGGACTTACCAGCGGAAGCCTGGGCTCCTACTCCGCAATGCAGAATGCGCCGCGGCGGATGCAGTTCGGCCTCCGCTACGACTTCTAAACCAGCGCCCACACACGGGCGCCCAAATCCTTGGCCGGAGATCCTCTCGATCTCCGGCCATTTTCTTGCGAAGTCAATCCGCTCTTTCAAAAACTGCCCCTGACATCCTCATTAAGCAAATTTGATCGGCTATTTCCTCGCGCAAAATTGATCACTCGCCACAAAATTCTGCGAACTCATCACTGAGCAGCTGCCCTCATCGCCATGAAGCGCTATCGTGACCGGATCGGGAACGCATAGCCGCCACGGGCACGAGGGCGGCCAAAGCAGCATTCTTTGGAGGAGATTGTGACCAAGTGTTGTTTGCGCACAGCCGTAGTGTTTCTTCTGGTCGCCTTCGCGGCAACTGGATTTTCCCAGACAACCGCCACTTCGCTGCGTGGCCTTATTACCGATCCCAGCGGCGCTGTTGTGCCGAACGCCAAAATCATCCTCACGGATAATGCCACTGGCCGAAAGCTCGAGGCCACGTCGAGCGGTTCCGGCGAATATGTCCTTGCGCACATTCCTCCCGCCACATATTCCATCGTTGTCTCGGCAACGGGATTTGCTAGTCAAACCAAAACCGCTGAATTGCTCGTTAACCAGCCAGCCACCATCGACTTCGTCGTCTCCGTCGAGGCCAGCCAGGTAGTCGTCAACGTTAGCGCTGAAGCGCAGACCCTGAACCTTTCAGACGCCACCATCGGCAACTCCGTCAACAACGCAGTGATCCAGTCGCTTCCCATGGAAGGTCGCAACGTCCCCGATCTTTTGAGCCTTCAGCCTGGAGTCCTCTATTTAGGTCGGGCTGTTGATAACGACAGTGACAGCCGTACCGGGGCCGTGGCCGGTGCGAGGTCCGACCAGACAAATGTCACTCTCGATGGCGTCGACGACAACGATCAGAACAATGGCTATGCCTTTACCGGCGTTTTGCGCGCTACCCTCGATTCCACTGAGGAGTTCCGTGTCACCACTACCAACGCCAATGCGGACGCAGGACGCAGCTCCGGCGCGCAGGTTACGCTCGTCACTAAAAGCGGCACCAATCAGTTTCACGGCGCCTTATACGCGTACAACCGCAATACTTTTACGGTGGCCAACGACTGGTTTAATAAGGCAGCGCAGATAGGTGCAGGTTTGCCCAATGTTCCCGGCAAGCTTATTCGCAATACATTCGGCGGCTCACTCGGCGGCCCCATCAAGAAAGATAAGCTCTTCTTCTTTTTCAATTACGAAGGCCAGCGCACTGCGGAAAACAAGCAGATCACCCAGATCACTCCAACCGCGTCCTTCAAAGCGGGCAGTCTCAGTTACCAAAACGACGAAGCAGGCGATGTTACAACGCTGTCGTCATCGCAGGTTGCCAGCATGGACCCGAACTGCAGCGGCAACGGTACCTGCCCCTGGGGACCTGGCGTCAACCCGAATGTCCTCGCGCTCATGAATACTTACCCAACCGCAAACGGAACGGCAGCTGGCGACGGACTGAACTTCGGTTCATACTCCTTCTCATCGCCTTTTCCAGGCTCGCTTAATACCACCCTTCTCAAGCTTGACTACCTGCCCAACGACCGGCACCATCTCTTCGTTCGCGGCAATCTGCAGAAAGACACACAGGCTGGATTTTTGCAGTTTCCGGGCCAGCCCCCTTCTACGTTTCTTACCGACAACACCAAGGGCATCATCGCCGGAGATACCTGGACCATCAGGCCGAACCTGGTCAACGACCTTCGTTATGGTTACATCCGTCAGGGGTTCAGCCTTCTAGGCATCGGCACCGGGGACTACATTACCTTCCGATTCATTTCGCAGCCGACGGCTGAATCGCGTAGCAGCATCGTGCATGTCCCGGTCAGCAATATCGTTGACAATGTTAGCTGGACCCACGGCAATCACACCGTCGCCGTTGGTGGAAGTTGGCGGCTCGTCAACAGCGAACATGATTCCAACCTGGCCTCTTTTTCCAGCGGCAATACCAACATCGATTGGATCAACACCGGCGGATCCATTGCCAACTCCGGATCAAGCCTCGATCCGGCGCAGTTCGGCTACACGCCGGTCTGCTGTGGCGCATCTCCGACCGGCGGATTCACTAACTCGTACAACATTGCCGTCGGAACGCTGGTAGGTCTCGTGCCGCAGGTCACCGGCAACTATAACTACCTAGTCAATCCCGGCGGAGTCTCGGCCACACAGGTTCCCGATGGAACTTCTCTGAGCCGGCACTTCCGCTCCAATGAGTTCGAGTACTATCTGCAGGATTCCTGGCGCGCCCGGGCCAATCTCACCTTCACTTATGGATTCCGCCATACCATTCTCCAGACGCCGTATGAAGTCAGCGGCCAGCAGGTTACGCCGACCATCGATATGGACCAGTGGTTCCAGAATCGGGCCGCCGCGGCATTTGCAGGGAATGTCAACCAGCCTGACATTACCTTCGCCCCGGCGGGACCCGCGTGGGGACGACCCGGCTACTGGCCAAAGCAAAAGTTGAACATTGCGCCACGCGTCGCCTTTGCTTATGGACCCGACCCTAAAACCTCTATTCGTGGCGGCTTCGGGATTTACTTCGATCACTATGGCCAAGGCATCGTCAATTCCTTTGACCAGTTTGGCTCTTTCGGACTCAGCACCAGCATCTCGAACCCGGCCGGCACTTATTCCGTCGACACCTCCCCCCGCTTTACCGGCATCAGCGACTTGCCTCCCAATGCGTGTGCGCAGCCCGGAACCATCACCTACCCATACACAGCGCCAACCGATGTGAATTGCGGCTTGGCGATTACCTGGGGAATTGACAACAAGCTGAAGACTCCTTATGCCCAGGTCTTCAACTTGTCCGTGCAACGTGAGCTGCCCGGTGGCTTCACCTTCGAGGCCGCTTATGTCGGACGCCTTGGCCGCCACCTGCTCCAGCAACTCGACCTTGCTGAACCCGCTCCCTTTGCCGATAACAAGAGCGGCACCGGCTACTTTACTGCCGCAACCCAGATGTCGAAGTTAGTGGATATCAACGGCGGGAATCAATTTGCGAGCGTTCCCGCTATCCCCTATTTTGAGAATCTCTTTCCCGACGCCGCGAATGTCGACTATCCCGGAGAAAGCGCTACGCAGGCGATCTACACCGACGTTTGGGCTCTCAATCGCGGCAATGAAACCACCGCTCTGCTCAATATGGACGCTTTTTGTTACCCGGGCTGCGGAGGTCAGCCCTTCCGCTTCTACCAACGACAGTTCTCCTCTCTATACGCGTGGAGCACGATCGGAATGAGCTACTACAACGCGGGACAGTTTATTCTTCGCCATCCGATGTCTCATGGTTTACAGATGGATCTCAGTTACACCTACTCTTCTTCGATCGATATGGGATCGGATGCCGAACGCAGTTCCGAATTAAGTACCTCGACAAGCCCGAGTGTGACAAGCCCGTCCGGGAATGGAGCCTCCAGCTTCAGCTCAATCATCAACAGCTTCAACCCCGGCCTGAACCGCGGTGTCTCCGACTTTGATACCCGGCATCTGATCACTCTCGACTGGGTCTACGAGCTCCCGGTTGGGCATGGGCGGCGATTTGCCAGTGGCACCAGTCGAGCCGTCGATGCAATTATTGGCGGATGGCAATGGAGCGGGCTCAACCGCTGGAGCAGCGGTCTGCCCTTTACCCTGATTGCGGCAGGATGGGGCACAAACTTTCAGATCGAATCCGGCATGGTGCAGACCGCTCCCATCAAAATCCGCAAGCACTACATCGACGGCACACCGCAGGTCTTTGACAATCCGGCCGCCCTCAACAATGGCGTGGCTACCGGCTCGCCTTTGCGCAACCCATATCCTGGCGAAGCAGGCCAGCGGAACAACTTCCGCGGCGATGGTTATTTCGATATCGATTCAGGCCTTCATAAGACCTGGCAGATTCACGAAAAACAGTCGCTTGGTTTCACCTGGGAAATCTTCAATGTGACCAATTCCGTTCGCTTCGATACCAGCTCAGTAAGCGTGTACGGCGGACTCAATCAGCAAATAGGTAGTGGCGAACTGGGCGTCTACAGCTCCACGCTTTCCATCCCTCGCGTCCAGCAATTTTCTCTCCGCTACCAGTTCTAACCGGCGACGGCGCCTGGCGCGCACACCCTAAGGCAGGAGATCGCAATAATCTCCTGTCTTTTTCGCGTCATCCTCGGCCTTGCAGTTACAGAAGAGACCCAATCAAGCCGCGTAGCTGACCCTTCAATCGAGAAACTCCGTGTAAACTGAAGTCTCCAGAACGACCGGATGGCAGCCAAAGCCTCGCAAGACAAGCCCTCCGCTTAGCTTGCACGTCTCTCGAACCGAATCAGTATTCCAACTAGGCCCTAGCTCCCGGAACAGGAACGGGAGCAAACCTCCGAGGTCCCGACTTCCCGGGCAAACTTGAGATGAAAGAGCGTTCCTTATGAAGGTTGGACGTCCGAAAGGCTACCTCTCTTTTACTCTCCATGCTCATCTGCCGTATGTCATTCATCACGGCACATGGCCGCACGGGCTGGAATGGCTGCTGGAAGCCGCTGCGGAAACCTATCTGCCGCTGCTGCGGGTGCTCGGGAACCTCGAGCGCGATGGCATCGCCCTGAATGCCAACGTCAATCTCTCGCCCGTCCTTCTTGAACAGCTCGCGCACCGCACCTTCAAAGCTGAATTCCCTGAGTATGTAAGGCGCAAAATCCTCTCCGCTCTTGAGGACGAGAATTATTTCCGCCAGGGCGGTGAGCAGCACTTCGCCGAGATCGCAGTCTACTGGCGCGATTTCTTCCTGCAGGCGCTCAATGATTTCGAGGCTCTCGACGGCGACATCGTCAAGGGGTTCCGCCACTTCAACGATGCCGGCCTTATCGAGATTATCACCTGCTGCGCCACCCATGGCTACATGCCTTTGCTGGGCACCGATGAGAGCATTGTTGCCCAGGTGAAGACGGGAGCCGTCACGCACAAGCGCCATCTCGGACGCGAGCCCCGCGGCATCTGGGTTCCCGAATGCGGCTACCGCCCTGCTGGCCTCTGGCAGACTCCTGTTATCCCCGAAGGCAGCCCAGAACCCTGGCCTCCCTTCTACCGCATCGGCGTCGAGGAAGCGCTTGCCCAGAACGGCATTGAGTTCTTCTTCGTCGATACCCATCTCATCGAAGACTCCGTTCTGTTCAACCCCTACGAGCCCAATACTGCCGGAGGCGCCGTCGGAGCCGCCGCCGCCATCGAAGTGCCTCTTACCGACAGCCGTGCCTTCTACCGCCCTTACTATGTCGATGGACCGATGGCCCACCAGCATCCCGTCTCCGCCTTCCCGCGCGATCCCAGGACGGGAGTCCAGGTCTGGAGCGGCGAAACAGGCTATCCCGGCGACGGTGACTACCTCGACTTCCACAAGAAGCGCTGGCCCGGTGGCCATCGCTACTGGCAGGTGACCGACGCCAAGGCCGATCTCGCCCACAAAACTCCGTACTACCCGGAGCGTGCTGCCGCGCGCACCCGCGACCACGCCGAGCATTTCGTCTCCGTCGTCCACGCCGCCCTCAAGGACAGCCTGAACGAGGACCAGCCGCCCATCCTTACCTCGCCCTTCGACGCCGAGCTCTTCGGGCATTGGTGGTATGAGGGACCCCAATGGCTTGAGCACGTCGCCCGCGCCTTTGCGCGGGAGGACATGCCGATCAGCCTGACCACTTGCGGGGCCTACCTCGAGAAGCACCCTTCTCCCGGCTACCTAAGCCTGGAAGAAGGCTCCTGGGGCAAGAACGGCACCAACGAGGTCTGGCTCAACCCGGACACTGCCTGGATCTGGGCACACATCTACTCCGCCGAGGCCATGGTCCGAGAGGTCGCGAGCGGGTGCCGCTGGAAAGATAATGGGCTGGGGGAGCGAATCGCTAAACAACTCTGCCGCGAACTGCTCCTGCTCGAGTCCTCCGACTGGCAGTTTCTGATCACCACGGAAGCTGCAGCGGACTACGCTATTAAGCGCTTCAACACGCACCTGAAGCAGTTTCACGACGTAAGCGCCGCGTGGGATCAGTTCACGGCCACAGGCGCACTCGAATCGGAGATCGAAGAGCAACTCAAAGAGATCGAAGAGCGCGACCGCATCTTCGCGGACATCGATCCCGCACTCTGGGCGAAGAGGCAAAGCTGAATGCGAACGTCACGCGTTGTTCGTGACTGAAAGCGTACTTTTATGATGGCATTGGGCCTCCGCGCCGCATCTAACCACGTAAGATCAAAGAGTTGCTGCGCAGGATTCCATTTGATACCATCCGGTTTTCCCGCAAAGCTCCAGCAATCTCGCGGTAACTTCAAGGAGAAGAACACTATGTCAGAAGAAAATCAATCAAGCGGATTCAGTTGGTTCCTGGCCGGGCTCGGCATAGGCGCTCTCGTTGGCGTCCTCTTCGCGCCCAAGGCCGGCAAAGAAACGCGCGAAAATCTTGCGAGCAGTGCTCGTGAAGGAAGCGAATATCTGCGCCAGCGCTCGCGCGAAGCCGCCGATCAGATGAACCAGTTTGTCGATCGCAGCAAGGCCCAGGTTACCGAATATGTTGACCGCGGTAAAGAATACGTCGACCGCGGCCGCGCGCAATGGGACGATTTTGTCATCCAGGGCCGTCAGTTCGTCAATGAGCAGACGGGAAAGGTTGCAGCCGCCGTAGACGCGGGCAAGGAAGCCTATCACCAGAACGCGACCGTCGGCGGCAACGAACCCACGCAGCCTTAATCCACGAAGTTTCAATCTCAGATCCGTCGGACGGCCAGGAATGCGGCAAGCAGAATTAGGGTCTGCAGAACGACG